>Ga0160456_100445_pt1 | contig 13653 bp, 8 predicted proteins | sample HID1972K_E6MG_FD_108261 | JGI IMG/M metagenome (GOLD analysis project Ga0160456, IMG submission 108261) | Enriched pill bug-associated microbial communities from UW Madison campus, WI, USA - HID1972K_E6 MG | ecosystem: Host-associated > Arthropoda: Insects > Digestive system > Unclassified ... | reverse complement strand
TGAAGCCGAACAGCACGCTGCCGCACAGCGTGTCGACGCCGCCGACCAGCGCCGCATCAACGAGGCCGGCCTCGATCATCCGCGCCGCCTGCGCGAACACTTTCGCGCTCGACGAGCAGGCAGTGGCGACCGTGATGCACGGGCCGCGCAGGCCGGTGGCGTGCTGCAGGAAATCGCCCAGAGAATGCGGGGTGTGCACGATCGGGCGGGTGAGATCGTCGGGAACATGACGCACGCCATCGGCGTCGACATCCGCGCGCGCATAGGCTTCCTCGCTCGCGCCGATGCTCGACGTCGACGTGCCGACAACCAGCGCGATGCGATCCGTGCCGTACTTCGCGACTATCGTGTCGAGCGCGGTGAGCACGCCGTCCTGCTGCAACGCCAGCCACGCGAGCCGGTTGTTGCGGCATTCCCAGCGCGACAGCGCGGACGGCAGTGGTGCGTCTTCCACGCCGTCAACGCGGCCGATCCAGGTCGGCAGCGGGGTGGGGCCGAAATCGTTGCGTCGCAACCCGCCGCGCCGTTCACGCAAGGCTGCGGCCTGTGCGGCATTGCCACGTCCCAGGGCGGTGGTTGCGGTAAACGCTCGGATGGCGAGTGCCGGCATCGGCGACGGGGACAGCGGTTCAGGCACGCAGCGGATCCGGGGGGCAATCGAGCGGCCGAGTATAGCCACAGCATGGTGAGGCTAGACTTCCGGGTCAGCCCCAGTTCCAAGCCGCCCGGAAAGCTGTTTCAAGATGGCCCGTACCCGCCTGCTGCATCGCCTGGAACGCCTCCGTGATCGCGACGCGCTGCACACGCTCGCCGTCGCGGCGGCGGCCTGCGTGCTGAGTTTCGGCCTGGTCTATGTGGGCTATCTGGTGCATGTGCTGCGGGTCGCGCGCAGCGCACCCTGCGTGCCGGCCAGTGGCGAATGCGTGCTGGTGTTCGGCAAGCACTCGCCGCAGGGCCGTGTGGATGCGGACTTCCAGGCGCGCCTGTCGCGCGCGGCGACGTTGTGGACCTCGCATGCGCCCGACCGCGTGCTGCTGCTCGGCGGCGGGCCGGCCGGCGCACCGACCGAAGCCGCACTGGCGCGCGCGGCCCTGCATGCGCTGGGCGTACCCGACGACGCACCACTGGTGCTCGAGGACACCTCGCGCGACACGCTGCAGAACCTGCGCAACGCGCGCAGCCTGCTGACCGGCGCCGCGCCCGGTCACGACACGGCGCCGCGCAGGGTCACCCTGCTCAGCAACCGCTACCACCTCGCACGCTGCGCCCTGTTCGCCCGCGGCCTGGGCCTGCACTGGGAACTGTGCGCGGCAGAACCGGCGTTCTCGTGGCGGCCGACGACGATGTGGCGCATTGCCGGCGAGGCGGCCTACGTGTGCTGGCTCGACATCGGCGTGCGCTGGGCGCAGTGGATCGGTCACCGGCGGATGATCGATCGCATCAGCTGACCGGATCCGCTGTTGCGCATTCGCGGTGATCGCACCGTTGTCGCCATCGCGTCGATAAGCGCACGACGCACGCCGTGTAGGCTGGGCCCGTCTTCGGCAGGGAGCGGCAGGACGATGCGGGCAACGGACATGACGGGCGCATGGCTGCGCCGTTCGGTGGGACTGGCGATCGCACTGGCCTGCGGTCTGGCATCCGTCGACGCGCACGCGACACGGGTCGAAGCCAGCCTGGAACACGGCACGCTGCAGTTGCGGTTCTCCGAACCGATGCGCGTCTGGGACAACCCGCGCAGCGACGGTCTCGTGCGCCTGCACCCCGAACTGCCCACGACCTGCAGCTGGAGCAGCGACCTGTCGCTCGAATGCGACTTCGGCGATGCCAGTCCGACACCGGCGACGCGCTATCGCATCCAGGTTGCCGCAGGCCTGACGACGCAGCAGGGCGTGGCCGTCGCGCCGCGCGTGCTGGAAGCGGAGACCGAGCGGCCCACGCTCTCCGCGTTCGCCGCCCGCTGGCGTGATGGTCTGCCGACGATCCGCATCACATCGTCGCTTCCGGCCACGCGCGAGGCCGTGGCCGCGGCAGTGCGTCTGCGTGTCGACGGCAGGCCGGTGACCGTGCCGGTCGCGGCACTGACAGCCGTTTCCACACCGGATCGCAACCACGCTGCCCACTTCGATCTCGACGCCGAGGCGCTGGGCCTGCCCGATGGGCACGACCGGGTCGTCGAGTTGTCTGTCGCGCCCGGCCTGCGCAGCACCGCCGGCCCGCTGCCCGGCACCCAGGACGACTCGCTGCTGCGCGTGCTCGCGCATGAGTCCTTCCGTATTCGCGGTGGGCAGTGCGCGGCGCCGGGACGGCCGCGATATGCGCGCAATCGCGATGGCGTAGTCGGGCTGGCCTGCGTCGCCGGTGAACCCGTCGAAGTCTGGTTCTCGCGTCCGCTCGACCCCGCCGATGGGGCGCGCTGGGTCGCCGCGCTGCCCGCGGGCGTGCGCTTCCTCAACTGGTCCGACCAGTCCGGCGTGTACGCCGACGATGGCCGGTCGATCGCGGCGGCGCCGGGCCGCTCGGCGCGCATGGTCTTCGAGACGCCTGGTGCGAACACGACGATCGACGTGGGTAAAGACTTGCGCGCCTCGGGCTCATCGACACCGATCGAACCGGCGCGGATCGACCTGCGGATCGGGCCGTTCCGCCCGGGTCTGCGTGCACCCGGGCAACGTCGCCTGGTCGCAGACGGTGCGCAGATGCCTGTCGTGCTCGCCGAAGCGGTCAATACCGCGCGCGTCGACATCGACGTGACCGGCGTCGGCCGCACGCTGCACACCGGCCGCGCCGTCGCGCAAGCGCCTGCGCTGGCCCAGGCGCAACCGATCGTCTCCGACGTCACCGCGCGCGTGCTCGGCGAGGGCGGTTGGGCACGTTGGCGGCCGGATGTGGGCGCGAATCCCTCGACACTGGAATTCGCTGCACCGGACTTCGACCTGTTCGCGGTCGCGGGGCGTCGCGAGGTGCTGGCCTGGGCGAACGCCTGGGACGTGGATGCGCCGGTGACCGGCGCTCAGGTCGAACTGCTGTGGATGGACCGCGCCGACGCCACGCCGCGCGTCATCGCCACGGCGAAAACCGATCGCGATGGTGTCGCGCGCCTGCGGGTTCCGGATGGCATCGCAGACGACCCCCAGGCCGCGAACGGTTTTCCGATGTGGCTGCTGCGCGCCAGTCAGGGACGCGGCGACCGCGCGCTACGGGCCGTGCTGCCGGCGTGGCAGCCGGCGGCGCACAACGTGGCTCTCGCCCAGACCGCACCGCTGCAGGCCTGGGGCGTATCCGACCGGCCGATGTACCGCAGCGGCGAGACCGTGCGTTACCGGTTGTGGCAACGCCAGCGCAGTGGCGGCCGGTTGCTGCGCATCGAAGCGCAGCCCGCCCATGCGCTGCAGCTGTTCGACCGCGACCGGGGCCGGACGATCCTGCGCTGGGACGCGACGCCCGATGCCGACGGCGGCATCGATGGCGAACTCGCGCTGCCGGTGCATCTCACCGATGGCACCTACTGCATTGGCATCGGCGAGAACTACGACGTGCGCGGCACCTGCTTCTTCGTCGGCACGCACCGCGCGCAGGATCTGTGGGTCGAGGCCAGGGGCGAGGCGCCGCGCGTATTGCGCGACGGCGAACGCTTCGATGTCGACGTCTCGGCCGGCTACTACTCGGGCGGGCCGGCAGCGGGTATCGCGCTGTCGCGCGTGACCGCCACCGTGACGCCACGCGGGATCGGATCGGCGTATCCGCAGCACGCGGCCTACACCTTCATCGAGTCCTTTGCCGGCCATGGGCCGGTGCGACTGGTCGATGCGCTCGATCCTGCGCCGGTGACCGGCCCTGATGGCGTTGCGCGCATCGCCCAGCCGGTGGCGATGCGTGCGCCCGAGGCGACGCCGGTGCCGTTCGGCGATCTGCGCGTCGTCGCCGAACTGCGTCCCGGTGACCGCGAGGCGACTGCGAGCAATGCGGCCACCGCGCGCTACAGCCGCTACGCCCGCTTCGCGGGGCTGCAGGTCGAGCCGCGCGTGCTGGATGGCAACACGCCAGTGACGCTGCACGGACTGGTCATCGATGCCGAAGGCGTGGTCGTCGATGCGCCGGTCGAGGTTGTGGTGGATTACCAGCCGCACGACGCCGCGGCGGACGCGGCGTCCAATGTGGTCGCGCGCTGCAGCGTGCCGACGCGCGAGGCGACGCCCTGCGATGTACCGCGCAAGGCCGCGGGCCGCTACCGCTTCACCGCACGCAGTGGCGACGCGGCGCAGGCCACGCTCGTACGCCATGTCTGGGACGGCTGGACGGCGCCGACGACGCAGCAGCGCCCGATGCTGGAACTGCTGGGGCCGGTAGAGACCGCCGGCGATGCGGCCCGCTTCACGTTGCAGCAGCCGCATGCACGGGCGCGCGCGCTGCTGGTGTTCACTGCAGGCAACGACATCCTGCTCGCACATCGGGTCGACACCCTCGACGGCACGGTTTCGCAGCTCACCCTGCCGACCTCGCGCGACTGGCGCGGCACACCGGTGCTGCATGCCTTCGTGCGCGACGCGTCCCTCGCAGGGGTCGTCGACGGCTTCCGCGGGGCGCCGGACGTGACGTCGTTGCGCGCCGATGTGCCGATGCCTTCGGCGTCCAGCCCCGACGCCCCGGTGACGGTTGCATTCGACGCCGACCGGGCCGCGCCGGGTGGGCAGCACGTGGTGCGCCTGCACAACGCCAGCCGGCAAGCCCGCGAGGTCACGCTGACCGTCGTCGACGATGCACTGCGCGCGCTCGCGGTACCGTTTCTCGCCTACTCGGACCCGGCGAACTACTCATGGCTGGGCGCGCGCCCGTACCAGGCGATGCCGGCAACGGCCGGCTTCTCGCAGTGGCAGCGCTCCGGCCCCTGGGAGGTGCGGCTGCCGTGGACTGCATCCGGCGCCGCGACGACAGATGCAGGCGTGGTCATGCCACACCCACCGGAGGCACCGCCGGTGGTGTTCGATGATCCAACTCCGATGGATGCATCCGCGCCGCCACCCGCGCCCCCATCGCCGCCCGCGCCGGCCGCGGCTGCCGACATCGGTGCCAGTGTCGATCCGTTCTCGCCGACCCTGGACCGGGTCGAGGTCACCGGCAGCCGTTTCGCCGACGCCGTCGCCGAGGCCGGCAACGGACGCCGCGATCTCGAGCCCGACGATCCGCGACGCAGCGACATGGACCGCGCGTTGCTGGCAAGTGCACGCGTGCGCGCGCATTTCGCCGAGGCCGCGTTGTGGCTGCCGCGCATCCGCCTGGCACCCGGGGAGACCCGCGAGGTGCCGCTGACGCTGCCCGACAATCTGACCCGCTGGCGCGCGATCGCGTGGAGCAATGATGCCGACGACGACTTCCGCGTCGCCGAAGCGACGCTGGAAACGGGCCTGCCGATCGAAGTGCGCCTGCAGACGCCGGTGCGCCTGTATCCCGGCGATCGCGCGCGCCTGGCCGCGAACCTGCGTCAGTCGGGCGATGCGCCGGCACCGGTGCAGGGGACGATCCAGATCGACGGGCTCGATCCGCCGGTACGCGACGCGCAGGCGGTGACGCTGGCACCGCGCGGGCAGGCCAGCATCGCGACGGCCATTGCGCCTGCAGCGCCCGGCACGCTGCAGGTACTCGCAATGGCCGACGCGGACGCCGGACGCGACGCGGTCGCTGCGACGATCGAAGTCGCGCCGCCGACGATCCGCGGCCGCCGACTGCAGGCCGGTTGGCTCGGCGATGCGCCGGTCTCGCTGGCCCTGCCGCAACTGCCGGGCAGTGCGAGCAACGCGCATCTGCACATCACCCTGCAGCACGGCGTCGCCGGCCTGGTGTCGCGCTGGACCGGCGACATGCGCGACTACCGCCATCGTTGCTGGGAACAGATCCTCAGCCGCGCCGTCGCCGCCGCACTCGCGATCGAACGTGGCGACACGACCGATTGGCCCGACGCCGAAGCGGCGGTGCGCGAAGCGCTCGACAACGCCGCGGTGTTCCAGAACCGCGGCGGTGACTTCCGTTTCTTCGCAGACGGCGAAGACGCGATGTACGTCGGTGCACGTGCGCAGTTCGCGCTGACCGCGTGGACAGTCCGCGCGTTCGATGAACTGCGACGGCTGGGCCATCCGGTCGAGGCCGGCATCGACGCGCGCGCCCGCGATTTCCTCGCCGGCCGCGCACGCGAGCCGCTGCCGGCAGACGCCGACGCCGTCGCGGCGAACGAACGCGCATTCGCGCTCGGTACGTTCCATGACGCGCCGGCGAACCTGCTCGGCGACGCGTTCGCGCGCTGGGAACTGCTCGCGATGCCTGCCCGTATCGCCCTGGCCTCCAGCCTGCGGCACGCGCAGCACGCGTCGGCCGACGATGCACTCGCGCGCCTGCTGCAGCAGGCGCCCGCGCAAGGGCCGGTGCGCACGCTGCGTGCCGGTGGCGATGCCACCCGCTGGATGGGTTCGGCGCTGCGCGAGCAGTGCGCGCTGATCGATCTGCTGCATGGCGACGCGGCGCATGCCGGTGAACGTCGCGCCTTGATCGCAGGCCTCGGCGATCTCTACGCCGGCGGCACGCCGTCGGTCGACACGCAAAGCGGCGCGATGTGTCTGCTGGCGCTGCGCGATGTCGCGCGCCCGGGCAGCGGCACGGTGTCCGCTGCGCTGCAGCCCGGCACGCCGGCCGAGCGCACGCTGACCGTCGCCCCCGGTGATGTGCAGGCCGAAGTCCGGGACGTGCTGCCCGCGGATGGACGCCTCGCGATCGCCAACCGTTCCTCGGGCGACGCGCCGGCCGGCTACATCGCCGAGATCGCGTTCGACGAAGACGCCCGTGAGGCGCGCGCGTCGGCAGTCGGCTTTTCGATCGAGCGTCAGTACGCGGTGCTGCGCGACGGCGCATGGACACCGATCGACGGCGCGAAGGTGCGCGAAGGCGACTGGCTGCGCGTCACGCTCACGGTACGCACGAGTGCAACGCGCTACTTCGTCGCGGTCACCGATGCGGTGCCGGGCGGCCTGCGGCCCACCGATCTGGCGCTGGGCGCGATTGCGGGGCTCGATCTGCAGCAGGTGTCCGATGCAGGCAGCGGCTTGTTCGCGACGCGTCGTCTCGACCCGCGGTCGCCGCGCTTCTATGCCGAGCACTTGCCGGCGGGTACGCACGCGCTGCACTACTTCCTGCGCGCCGGCAACGGCGGCGATTACCTCGCCGCACCGGCCACCGCCGAACTGATGTACGGCGGCGCCGGCAATGCACGCACGGCCGCGCAGCGCGTGCTCGTGGACGCGGGGCCCTGAGCCCCGCGTCCTGCGACATCAATGGCGCTGCTGCAGCGGGATGAACTGCGCTTCCAACCGCAATCGGCGCCTCAGCGTTCTGAATTTCAGGAACAACATCTCATGTCGAATGAACTTTCATTCCTGTCCGGCTTCATGCAGAACCGCAGTACCGGCCGTGCCATTGCACAGATAGACACGCTGAAGGATCAGGGCTCGACTGCCTCGGTACTCCTCAAGTGGGATGGAACTCAAGGCAAGTGGTTCTATTTCAATCTCGAATGGCATGCCACGCGTGTGTGCTTCGTTGATCGCCCCGAAATGGCGGTGATTGCCATCGGGCCCGACGGATTTGCATCCATCAGTACTGCAGCAGGGGCCAGCGTAGAAGAAATCGATGCATCTCCAGATGGTCCTTCGCGCCGCGGCCCCATTCGTGACTTGAAAGTGATCGGGGGTGCTCCCTACGTTGCCGGCATGGGCCGTCAGGTCTATCGCCGAGAGGGGAGCGATCGCTGGACACGCCAGGATCAGGGGGTAGTGCTACCTCGAGGCGAGATCCAGCTGAGTGGATTCAACTCGATCGATGGCCTGAGCGAGGATGCTGTGTATGCAGTGGGTTTCAACGGCGAAATCTGGTTGCGCAGCCACAACCGGTGGCAGCAGCAGGACAGCCCAACCCACCTCGTGCTGCATCAGGTCAGGGTCGTACGTGAAGATCTCATCTATGCCAGTGGCCAGATGGGGACTTTGCTACGCAGTGACGGCACCCACTGGGAGATCGTCGAACAGGACACGACCTCTGATGATCTATGGGGGATGGCGTGGTTCAGGGACGAACTGTACCTGGCCTGCGACAGCGGACTCTTCAAGCTCGACAGCAAGGACAGATTGATCGAAGTGGATATGCGGCTTTCGCCCAGGCCCAGCTGTCGACACCTCCACGCCAATGATGGCGTGCTCTGGTCATGCGGGCCCAAGCATGTGACCTGGACAGAAGACGGCCAGAACTGGACTGACGTAACGCCATGATGCATATGGCTCCGGGGGGCGTCTGCCGGGCGGATGTCGGCACGCGTTGGGCACACCTGATCGGGCATCGCGGCATGTTCGATCGGCTGCGCTGATCGCCGAAACGAACAGGCCGTCCGGAGGCGGCCTGTCGTCATCGCATGCCGCTGCGGCTCAGCGGCGCTGCTGTGCCGGGATGAACTGCGTTTCCACCGCTTCGGCCAGTTGGTCCGGTGGCAGCAGGCCCTGGTCGAGCAGGAAGTTGTTGAACGCGCGACGGTCGAACTTCGCGCCCAGCGCCAGCTCGGTGCGCATGCGCAGTTCGAGGATGCGGGTGTAGCCGTAGAAGTAGCTCGTCGCCTGGCCCGGTGCGTTGAAGGTGTAGCGGTCCAGTTCCTGGCGCGCCATCGCCGGCGACAGCATCACCTCCTCGGTCAGCACGCGGCCGGCGCGTTCGCGGTCGATGGTGCCGAGGTTGAGCATCGGATCGAGCATCGCGCGGGCGGCGCGCAGCAGTCGGAACTGCAGTGCGATCAGCTGGCCGTCGAGCGGTTCGTAAGGCACCAGTTCGGCTTCGGCGTACAACGCCCAGCCTTCGACGTTGACCGAATTGAACGCGAACATCGACCGCGCCAGCGACACGCCGCGCTCGACCATCGCGGTGAACTGCAGCTCGTGGCCCGGGCGGCCCTCGTGCGCGGACAGCGTCCAGCGCACCGCATCGAAATTGAAATCGTCGTAGGCATCGCCCGCGCCGTCGCCGCCGGGATTGCCCAGCGGCAGCACGAACGTGCCCTGCTGGCCGGTGTTGCCGACCAGCGGCGCCGGACGGAAGTGCGGCGCGGGCGAGGCGGCCGATTCGGCCTCCGAACCCAGACGCATCTGCATCTGTCGCTGCGGCACGTCGACGATGTGCTCGCGCTCGATGATCGGGTCGATCGCGTCGATGACGTCGCGGTAGCTCGCTTCCAGCGCGTCGTTGGGAATCGTGTCGCGCTTGAGCGCGGCGATGACTTCGCGGTAGTCGGTCGCGGCGATGCCCTTTTCCCTGGCGACCAGCGGCGCGAGCTGCTGCATCTGCGCGCGGATTTCCATGAAGGCCAGCTGCGCGCGCTGCATCAGCAGCTGCGGGTCGATGTCGGTGCCGTACTGCCTGAGGCCGAATGCGTAGAGTTCGGGCGGCAGACGCGTGTCTTCGCGCGCGTTCGGCAGCACGGTGCTGCGGGTCCAGTCGGCGTAGGCGGTGATCTCTTTCGCGATTGCCTCAAGCGCCGGTTCGGCGCCTTCGATGTCGTATTCCTCGAACAGTTTGCGGATGCCGGCGATGTAGGTGTCGGCACTGTCGAGTGCGCGTTCGACCTCCAGCTTCGTGGGCTGCAGCAGATCCGGATTCGACAGCCGTTCCTCGTAGCGCTGGCGCGCGAGCGTGGTGATCGGCGTGCTGCCTTCGGTCAGGCCGGCGTAGCGCTGCAGGCGGGCGAGGGCATGCGCGCGGCGTTCGGGTGGCGTCTGCGTCGAGAGCAGGCCGTTGATGCCACCGAAGACCAGCTGCGGTGCGTCGGTCCACGGCAGCAGATACTGCTCGTTGAGCGTGCTGCCCTGCACGCTGTCGTCGATGCTCTTGAGCAGGATCTGCAGGTCCTGGCGCACGTTGGCGTCGCGCTCGAGTTCAAGCTGCGTCTGCAGCTTCGCGCGCGCGCCGGCCATCGCCTCGCGATAGCGGCGGGTGTTGTCGGGGCCGAAGTCGGCGACCTGGTCGTCGTAGCCGGGAATGCCGAAGAAACCGGCGGATTCCGGCTGGAACGGTGCCTGCGCGTCGATCAGGATCTGCGCGAGCGCGTTGCTGCGGGTGACCCACGCGGGCGATGCGGCCTGCGAAGCGGCGACGACGGCCTGGGCATCGTCGGTATGGGCGAGTGTGGAGAAGGGCGTGGCGAGCGACAGCGCGATCGCGAGGACGAGCGGTTTCATGGCAGCACCGGTGGCAGGAGCGAGTGCCGACCGTAGGCGCTCGCGCGCGTGCCGGCAATGGCCGGACGTCACGGCGCCGGCAATGGGTGGTGTTCGACCGGCGTGCCCGTCTCGATGAGGGTGAGGATGTGTTCGGGATCGTGGTTGCCGGGTACGAACAACAGCGATTCCCAGGTCCATGTGCCCATCCGACGCTCGGCCATCGCGGCCAGATAACCGGTGCCGTCGGGGCCTGTGACCGGGATCATCAGGTCCGCCCGGCCGGAGCCGCCGTTCTCGCTCGATGTGCTGATCGAGCCCATCGGCATGAAGCCGGGTGTGATCGGCGTGCCGATGGTCTCGACGAGGTCCGGGTGTGCGCGGGCGCGTGCCAGCGCATCGGCATAGACATCCGAGCGCATCATCGAACCGCGGATCGCGAACAGCACGATCACGATGAGCGTCACGACCAGCGCGATGAACGTCAGCACGGTGACCGGCAGCGCCCACTTCCAGTTGCGTTTCCACCAGCCGCGCGGCGGGGGCGGCATGGATGCGGGATGCTGCGGCAGTGGTGGGGGGATCGTGGACATGCGTGCGGCTCCGTCAGTGCGTGCCGTCAGGGCGCCAGGCAACGCGCGAGGAACGCCTCGCTGGTGCGGTAGCGGTGCAGCGCGTCCTTCCCGCGCAGACCGTGCTTGGCGCCGGGATACGTCATCAGCTCGAACGGTGTGCCGGCCTGCTGCAACTGGCTCATCAGCTGCGTGGAGTTGGTGAACAGCACGTTGTCGTCGGCCATGCCGTGGATCAGCAGCAGCGCGTTGGCTTTGATGTGGTCGGCGTGGGTGAACACGCTGGCCTCGCGGTAGCCGTCGACGTTGGCCTTGGGCAGATTCATGTAACGCTCGGTGTAGTGCGTGTCGTAGAGCGCCCAGTCGGCGACCGGTGCGCCGGCGATGCCGCAGGCGTAGGCCTCGGGCGCCTTGGCCAGCAGCATCAGCGTCATGTAGCCGCCGTTCGACCAGCCGTTGACGGCGATGCGCGTCCCGTCGACCCACGGCTGCGACTTCAACCATTCGACGCCGCGCAACTGGTCCTCGACCTCGACCGTGCCCTGGCGCTCGTACAGCGCGCCGACGAAATCGCGGCCGCGACGCGGCGTGCCGCGGTTGTCGAGCGAGAACACCACATAGCCCTGCTGCGCGAGATACTGGTGGAAGCTGGCATCGGCGCGGCCGGGCCAGGTGTTCAGCACGGTCTGCGCGGCCGGGCCGCCGTAGACGAATACGACGACCGGATGCGGCTTGGTCTCGTCGAAATCGGCCGGCTTGATCAGCGAGTAGTGCAGCGGCGTGCGGCCGTCGGCGGCGGTCAGGGTGCCGAACTCGGTCGGACGGTGGGCGGCGAGGAACGGCGCGTAGGGATGACCGGCCGCGGCGAGATCGTTCTCGACCAGCGTCGCGAGTTGCGTGCCGTCAGCGCGGTGCAGCGCGATCTGCGGCGGCGTGGTCGTGTTCGACCAGCTGTCGACGTAGACCGATGCATTGCGCGCGAAGCTGGCGCCATGCATGCCGGGCTCGCGCGACAGCGCGGTATAGGCGCGCTGGCCGTCGAGACCGACGCTGTAGATCCGCGACTGCGTCGCGCGCGGCAGCGCCTTGCCGTCTTCGAGCGCCATGCCGGCGCGGAAGTAGGCGAGACCCGCGGTGGCATCGACCGCCAGCAGTTCGTCGACCGGCCAGTCGCCCTGCGTGAGCTGGGTCATGCGGCGTCCGTCCTCGGACGCGAGATACAGATGCTGGAAGCCGTCGCGCTCGGACGACCACACGAAGCGGCCATCATCGAGGAAGCGCAGGCTGTCGTGCAGCGGCACCCAGGTGCGGCCGCGCTCGGTGACCAGCGTGCGCTGCGCGCCGGTGGCGAGCGTCGTCTCGATCAGTTCGAGCGTCTGCTGGTCGCGCGACTGGCGCTGGAAGGTCAGGCGCTGCGCATCGCGCCACTGCACGCGGGCGAGGTAGATGTCGGTGTTGCTGCCGAGATCGACATCGGTGACCGTGCCGCCCTGCGGCGCGACGACGTGCAGGGTCACGCGCACGTTGTCGTCGCCGGCGGCCGGGTAGCGCTGCTCGACGACTTCGGTGCGATCGGGATACACCTCGTAGCGCTTCTGCACCGGCACCGGCGATTCGTCGATGCGTGCGTAGGCGATGCCGCTGTCGTCGGGCGCCCACCAGTAACCGGTGTGGCGGTTCATTTCCTCGTCGGCGACGAACTCGGCGACACCGTTGCCGATCACCTCGCTGCCGTCGCTCGTCAGCTGGCGCTCGGCGCCGCTGGCCAGATCGATGACCCACAGATTGCGCGCGCGCACGAAGCTGACGAAGCCACCGCGCGGCGAGACCTTGGGATCGGTCGCGAAGCCGCCGCCATCGGTGAGCTGGCGCACCGCCTCGGAACCGGACTTCGACAGGTCGTACAGATACAACTCGCCGCCGAGCGGAAACAGCAGCCGCTGCGCGTCCGGCGCCCACTGGTAATCGACGATGCCCGACTGCCCCGCGATGCGCTGGCGTTCGCGGCGTGCCTTCTCGGCATCGCTGAGGGTTTCCTCGCCCGGCAGCACGACCTTCGAATCGACCAGCATCCGCGTCTGCCCGCTGGCGATGTCGTATTCCCACAGGTCCAGCTGGTTGCGGTTCCCGTCCTTGCCGCGCAGGAAGGTCACGCGCGAGCCGTCCGGCGCGACCTGCGGCCTCATCAGTGTCGGCCCCGACAGCGGCGCATCGCCGGTGATGGCTTCGAGCGTGAGACCGCCGGCGGCGGGCGGCGTGGCGGCGAGGGCGGAGGCGGTGGCGATCATCAGGGCGGCAGCGGCAAGTACGGAGCGCATGGCGGGTCCAGTGGAGCGAGGCGCCCAGTGTATCGGGTGGGCAGCGCGCGCTCCGGCGACGCTTCAGTCCACGCAGGCTTCGCGGCGCGTCGTACTGTCCGACCAGCCCCACATGCGATGCACCTGCGGCTGGAAGGTGTGCAGCGCATGGCCGCAGGTGCTCACGCTTGCCGGCGGCAGGCACGCGGCGCGCTCGCCGTCGGCGGCGATGTACCAGACCACGCGATCGGGCGCGGTCGTGACATGCGCCAGCGTGAGCAGTTCCGCAGCCACGTCGGGTGCCGCCGTGCGTTGCCAGTCATCGCCGGCGAGCGCATCGCAGCGTGCAGGGTCGGTGGTCACGATTGTTGGAGTCGACGCGCAGGCAGCGAGCAGGCAGGCCGCAGTCGACAGGGCGATCGAGCGCATCGGGGCTCGTCCTTGATCCGGGTAGGCATCCGATCCTACGCAACTGCGCGTGGCGGCGCAGACCGCCACGCGCTCTGGTGTCTCAACGACGGCCCTGCCCGAACAGCAGCTTCTTTT
>Ga0160456_100442_pt1 | contig 13695 bp, 8 predicted proteins | sample HID1972K_E6MG_FD_108261 | JGI IMG/M metagenome (GOLD analysis project Ga0160456, IMG submission 108261) | Enriched pill bug-associated microbial communities from UW Madison campus, WI, USA - HID1972K_E6 MG | ecosystem: Host-associated > Arthropoda: Insects > Digestive system > Unclassified ... | reverse complement strand
TACTTGATGCCGCGCAGGCCGTTGGGCGCGCTGAGGTGCAGGCCGTCGGCGTGCTCGGTGACGACGGCGCCGAACTTGGTGAGGATGTCGAGGTGGAAGTCGATGGGCCGGTCGCCGATGCGGCAGCCTCCGAGGTCGGGAATCACCGCCTCGCCCAGGCGGTGCAGCAGCGGCCCGCACAGCAAGATTGGGATGCGGGAGGACCCTGCGTGCTCGGCGATGGCGGCGGCGTCTGCGGAGCGCAGCGTGGTGGTGTCGGCCGTCAGCACACCCGTCTCGACGTCGTAGTCGACCTCGGCGCCGTGGAGGCGCAGCAGCGACGAGACCACGGCGACATCGCGGATGTCGGGGACGTTGCGCAGGGTCGACGGCGAGGAGCCCAGGAGTGCGGCGACCATTGCCTTGCTGACGAAGTTCTTGGCGCCCCGCACACGGATTTCGCCGTTGAGCGGTGCCCCACCCGTCACGCGAATGGAGTCGGTCATGGGTCCCATTGTCCCCTACAACGCGCCGCACGCCGCACTCGGGCGGCCCGCGCGCCCTAGGGTGAGCACGTGGAATCGGTGCGCGCGGTCTTTGCCGGCTTGACCACGTGGGACGTCATTCAGCTCGTCGAGCGTGTACCCGCGCCCGACGAAAAGGTTGCGGGCCTCGACTTCCTCACCGCGGCCGGGGGTCCGGTCACCAACGCCGCCGTCGCCTTCGCGCATTGCGGCGGCAGCCCGACGCTGGTGACAGCTTTGCCCGAGCATCCCCTCAGCTTTCTCATCGGCGAGGACCTGCTCGCCCATGGCGTCAGGCTGGTCCCCGCCGCCACCTACCCTGGAGCGCCGATCACCGCATCGATCTCGGTGACACAGTCCACCGGGGAGCGAGCGGTCGTCTCCCCCTATGCCGCCGCGCAGGGCGAGGACCTGTCGCCCGTACCCGCGGATCCCGCACTTCTCGACGGTGATGACTCGAACCCTGCCGGCGCGGTGCTCATCGACGGTTACTTCCGGCACGTGTCGCTGCCCATCGCCGCTGCCGCCCGGGAGCGTCGAATCCCGGTGATCCTCGACGCGAGCTCGGTCAAGCCGTACCTGCCGCAGGTGCTGGAGCACGTGGACCTCGCCGTGGTCTCCGCGGCTTTCTCCCCCGGCGGCGACGTGTTCGAGTTCCTCGCCGCGCACGGCGTGACGCGCGCGGTCGTCACCGGCGGGGCGGGCCCGGTGCGCTGGCGCACCCCAGCGGTCCAGGGCGAGTACGCGGTGCCGCGTGTCGCGAACGTCGTCGACACGCTTGGCGCCGGCGACTTCTTCCACGGGGCGCTGACCTATCGCGTCGCGAAGTTGGGCCTGGACGACGCTCGCCTTGCCGAGGACATCGCGTTCGCCTCCGCGGTGGCCGGGCGATCATTGGGATCGTTCGGCACGCGAGCGTGGCTGGGGTAACTGAGGGCTACGGCACTGAGGCACTTACGGCGCAGTGATGAAGATGTCGAACAGCTCCGGATTGTGGGCATGGACCAGCACCATGAACACCACCGCGTCGAACAGCAGATGCACGGTGACCACGTAGGCGAGCGACTTGGTCCACGCGAAGATCCAGCCTTGTACCAGGGCAAACGGAATCGTCAGCAGCGGACCCCATTCGCGGTAGCCCAGTTCCCACAAGAACGACACGAACACGGTGGCCTGCAGCAAGTTCGCAAGCCACACAGGGAAGTGACCGCGCAGCAGCGCAAACACTGTGCAGATGAAGAACAGCTCGTCCCAGATACCAACGGCGTTGACGCCAACAAAGAGGCGCGCGATCTCCTCGCCCGTGGAGATGGCCGGCCAGTTGTTGTACGCGCCCGAGCCGATGAAGTAGAACGGCAGGATCAGGTATCCGGCCACCACCACCACGCCAAGGTAGATCCACTGCGACCGGCTCCACCGCCGCCCCGTCCGCAAGGGGAACACGATGACCCTGTCGCCGTACACGAACCGCGAGATGGCCCACGGCACCAGCACCGCGAGGGACAGCACCACGGTGAAGCGCAGCATCGCACCGTCGGTGAGTTCCGCCTTCAACGAGATGGTGGAGATGATGCCCTGGCCCACGGCCACGAGCAGCAGGTCCTTGCCCAGGCGCCGATCCACGGCAAAGCCAAGCGCCACTCCCAGGACTAATGGGATGTAGCCGCCGGGCCGCACGTGAACGGCGAACAGCAGCACGGCCGCGCCGCACACCAGCACTGCGGCGAGCACCCGCGCGGCCGTTCGCGCGCTCGGGGTGAGCGTGGGAACGGAGGTCACCGCAGCGTCGGGCATGCCCTGAGCATGCCAGGTGCCGGGCACCACGAGGACTCATGCACCCGCAGGACACCCGGGGCGCATGGATTGAGGACTGATGTACCCGTTCGGTTAGGCGACGGGGCGCGCGGCCTCTACGTGCACCGGCGGCTCGGTCTTGGCGGGCAGCGTCTTGGGGCGCCACGCCTCGCGGGTGGCCTCGAACGCGGTGATGTCTTCCTCGTGCTTGAGGGTCAGGCCGATGTCGTCGAGGCCCTCCATGAGGCGCCAGCGCACGTAGTCGTCGATCTCGAACTGCACCGTGAGCTCGCCGCACGTGATGGTGCGGTCCTCGAGGGAGACGGTGATCTCGCGACCAGGCTCGGTCTCGATGAGCTTCCACAGCAGTTCCACGTTCTCCTGCGAGACCACGGCGGCGAGCAGTCCCTGCTTGCCGGAGTTGCCTCGGAAGATGTCCGCGAAGCGCGACGCGATGACGACCTTGAAGCCGTAGTCCTTGAGCGCCCACACGGCGTGCTCGCGGGAAGAGCCGGTGCCGAAGTCGGGGCCGGCGATGAGCACCGACCCGTGCTTGTAGTCGTCCTGGTTGAGGACGAAGTCCGGGTCCCCTCGCCACGCGGCGAAGAGGGCGTCGTCAAAGCCGGTCTTGGTGACGCGCTTGAGGTAGACGGCCGGGATGATCTGGTCGGTGTCCACGTTGGAGCGGCGCAGCGGGACGCCTACGCCGGTGTGGGTGGTGAACTTCTCCATGGCTGGCTCCTTACGCGAGCGCGCCCACGGGCGCTTCCAGGTCGGCGGGGCTTGACAGGGTGCCGCGCACGGCGGTGGCGGCGGCCACCAGCGGGGACACGAGGTGAGTGCGGCCGCCCTTGCCCTGGCGGCCCTCAAAGTTGCGGTTGGAGGTGGACGCGCTGCGCTCCTGCGGCTTGAGCTGATCGGGGTTCATGCCCAGACACATCGAGCAGCCGGCGTTGCGCCACTCCGCACCGAAGTCGAGGAACACCTGGTCCAGGCCCTCGGCCTCGGCCTGCAAGCGCACGCGCGCCGATCCTGGCACCACGAGCATGCGGGTGTTGGGCGCCTTGGTGCGGCCCTTGATGATGTCCGCCGCGGCGCGCAGGTCTTCGATGCGGCCGTTGGTGCAGGAGCCGAGGAACACAGTGTCGATGGCGACCTCGCGCAGCGGAGTGCCGGGCGTGAGGCCCATGTACTCGAGAGCGTTGGCAGCGGCCTCGCGCTCGGTCTCGTCGGCGAAGTCGTCGGGGTTGGGCACCGACGCGCTGAGCGGCAGACCCTGGCCGGGGTTGGTGCCCCACGTGACGAAGGGCTCCAGGTCGGCGGCCTCGAGCACGATCTCGGCGTCAAAGACGGCGTCGTCGTCGGTGACGAGCGTGCGCCAGTAGGCCACAGCGTCGTCCCAATCCGCGCCCTCGGGGGCGTGCGGACGGCCCTTGACGTACTCGAAGGTGGTCTCGTCGGGGGCGATGAGGCCGGCGCGGGCGCCCGCCTCGATCGACATGTTGCAGACCGTCATGCGCGCCTCCATGGAGAGCGCGCGGATGGCCTCGCCGCGGTACTCGAGCACATAGCCCTGCCCGCCTCCAGTGCCGATCTTGGCGATGACGGCGAGGATGATGTCCTTGGCCGTGGTGCCCTCGGGGAGCGTGCCATTGACGTTGATCGCCATGGTCTTGAACTCCTTGAGCGGCAGCGTCTGGGTGGCGAGCACGTGCTCAACCTCCGAGGTGCCGATGCCGAACGCGAGCGCGCCGAACGCGCCGTGCGTGGACGTGTGAGAGTCGCCGCACACCACCGTCATGCCGGGCATCGTGAGGCCCAGCTGCGGGCCCACGACGTGGACCACACCCTGGTCGGCGTCGCCAAGGCTGTGGATGCGCACGCCAAACTCCTTGGCGTTGTCGCGCAGGGTGTGGATCTGGATGCGGCTGGTCTCGTCCGCGATGGGCAGGTCGATGTTGAGCGTGGGCGTGTTGTGGTCCTCGGTCGCAATAGTGAGGTCCGGGCGGCGCACCTGGCGGCCGGCGAGGCGCAGTCCCTCGAATGCCTGCGGGCTTGTCACCTCGTGACACATGTGCAGGTCGATGTAGATGAGGTCGGGCGCGCCGTCCTCACCCTTGCGAACCAGGTGACTGGCCCACAACTTCTCCGCGAGAGTGGTTCCCATGGCTACTCCTTGCTCATTCGAACGCTTGTCAATCCGTCGCCCAACATGCTCGACATCTCACTATCTGAGACGCTAATATCGCTCTATGGACAATCATAGCGGCGTCGGCGTCGTTGACAAGGCCGCGGCCATCCTCGGTGCGCTCGAGTCTGGGCCGGCGACCCTCGCAGAGCTCGTCACCACCACCCATCTTGCGCGCCCCACCGTCCATCGGCTAGCCCTCGCCTTGGAGCACCACCACCTCGTGGGGCGCGACGCGAGCGGCGCGTTCGTGCTCGGGCGGCGCTTCTCGCAGCTCGCCGCCGCCGTTGGCGAAGACCGCCTCGTCAGCGCCGCACTGCCGGTGCTCACCACCCTGCGCGACCGCACCGGCGAATCAACGCAGTTGTATCGACGGCACGGCGACCAGCGCATCTGCATCGCCGCCGTCGACCGCCCCGTTGGCCTGCGCGACTCCATCCCCGTGGGAACCACCATGACCATGGCCGCAGGCTCTGCAGCGAAAGTGCTGCTCGCGTGGGAGGCGCCCACCGTGGTGCACCCCGCCCTCGTCTCGGCCGCCTTTACGGCCGCGGACCTGGCGCTGGTGCGCGAGCGCGGCTGGGCGGAGAGTTCCTCCGAGCGCGAGCCCGGCGTGAGTTCCGTGTCGGCGCCCGTCTGGGGAACCTCCGGCACAGTCGTCGCCGCCGTATCGATCTCCGGACCGGCCGAGAGGCTGACCGCCTCCCCCGGCGCGCTCCACGCCAGCACGGTCCTCGACGCGGCGCGTCAACTCAGCGACGTGCTCATCCGCACCGAGGTCGGCTGACGCCGACCCTGCCTCAAGGGGCCCGCGAGTCGCCGCGGGCGATTTGTCCGTTTTACTTTGAGTTTTCTCAGTCCGCGCACAGTTTCCTACCACGGTTATAGTCGATACTCCACAATTGGGACCGGCCACAGTGGGCGTGTACCGAGAACTTAGGCCTTCCGCTTGCTTGCTCCAGCCTGGCGCTGTCTAGAGTCGCCCCAGGTGCGCGAATCGTTTCGCGCCGCCGAAAACATGACAAAGGAGTCGTGGTGAAGCGCAATGTGATGCGCCGCGCAGCAGCGCTGGCAGCAGTGGCAATGGTCATAGCAACCGTCGGCGGTACCGCCGCCCAAGCAGACGTCAACAATGGCACGTTCGACGAAACCACGGACCCCTGGTGGTCCTACGGCACCAGCGCGCTCGAGCCGGTGGCGGGCGAGATGTGCGCCACAAGCAGCGCTGCAGACCGATGGGGCGCTGGCGTGGGGCAGGAGGGCATCACTCTCACGGCAGGCGCCAAGCAGCTCTCGTTCAAGGTCACTGGTACCGGCACCTTCAAGGTCAACGTCGAGACTCCGACCGGCCCCGCCAACACCGTGTTGGGCCAGGAGTTCACGATCGACGGCACTGAGACGCTCACGTACGACTTCACTGCTGCCGCGACCACGAACGGCAAGGTGCTGTTTGAGGTGGGCGGCAACGCCGCGGGCCACACCGTCTGCTTGGACGACATCTCCATCACCGACAAGGCCGCAGAAGTCACCACGGTCATCGACCACGACTTCGAGGCCGGGAACCCCGGGTACTGGGCGTACACCAACGGCGGCGCGACATACGCCATCACCGACACCGACGGCGTTCTGTGCTTCACCACCTCCGCCGCCAACCGGTGGGACGCCGGACTCGGCTTCAACAACTGGCCTTCCGTCGCAGGCGACGCGACGCTGTCGTTCGACGTCAGGGGCGAGGGGATCTACAAGGTCAACGTGGAAGTCCCCGACGAGACGCCCGCGGTGCTGGCCTCAGCGTTCACTGTCACGGACACTGAAGCGTGGGTCAGCCAGTCATTCGACTTCGCCATCCCTGCTGGGACCGGCAAGCTCATGTTCGAGGTCGGCGGTGAAGACGTCTGCTTCGACAACGTCAAGCTGACCGTGACCGAGTCCACGGGTGGACCCGAGGAGCCCACGGATCCCCCGCTGCAGGGCGGCGTGAATCTGCTCGCCAATGGCGACTTCAGCACGGGCGTTGCGCCCTGGAGCGCCTACGGCCACGAAGGCGGCGTGACGGGTGGGCAGTATTGCGGCACCGTGAACGGAGCCCTTGCGGATCCGTGGAGCGCTGGCCTCGGCCAGAACGACGTGGAGTTGCCTCCCGGCGACTACGTGTTCGCGTTCGACGCCTCGACCACGGGCACGTTCACCGCTCTGCTGCAGAACGCAACGACCTACGCGACGTACGCCTCGACGCCGGTGACGGGCGAAGACACCGCGCACTACGAGATCCCCTTCACCATCAGCTCAACCGTGCCCTCGGCGAACCTGCAGTTCCACCTGGGCCCGCTTGCAGCGGACGCGAGCTACGAGTTCTGCATCGACAACGTCTTCCTGGGAGCGCCCTCGGTCGAGTACGTGACCAACGGCACCTTCGACGACGGCCAGGCACCGTGGCTCGTCGACGGCGCCACCAGCTCGAGCATCGTCGACGGCGCCCTGTGCGTGGAGGTGCCCGGCGGCACCGCCAATCCGTGGTCCGTCAACGTCCACTACGACGGCATGGAACTGCCAGCCGGTCCGTACTCCTTGACGTTCAAGGCGTCCGGCACGGGCGGCCCCATGCGAGCTCTCGTGGGTCTGGGTGAAGCGCCGTACACGGTGTACAGCGAGCTCAACGCCACACCCAATCCCTCGCTCGAGGAGTACGCGCTGTACTTCACGATGAACAACCCGAGCGCCAACGCGCAGATCGCGTTCCAGGTGGGCGGCTCGTCCGCGCCGTGGACGTTCTGCATCGACGACGTCTCCCTCGTCAGCGGTGGCGAGGCGCCTGCATACACGCCGGAGACCGGCCCCTCGGTCAAGGTGAACCAGCACGGCTACCTGGCAGATGGCCCCAAGCGGGCGACCCTGGTCACCGACGCCACCGACCCGGTCGCGTGGACGCTCACCGAGGTGGGCGACGACGAGCCCACCGCAACGGGAGTTTCCACGCCCAAGGGTGTTGACCCGTCGGCCGGCCTCAATGTGCACGTCATCGACTTTGGCGGCACCTACGACGACGGCCTCTACGAGCTGAGCGCCGACGGCGCCACCAGCTACCACTTCCTCATCGGCAATGGCCTGGCGGAACACCTCTACGACAGCCTGCTGACTGACGCGCTGAACTACTTCTACCTGGCGCGGTCCGGCATCGAGATCGAGGCCTCCATCGTGGGCGACGCGTACGCACGCCCTGCGGGTCACGTCTCCATCGCTGGCGGCGGCGACGTCAATCAGGGTGACTACAACGTCGCCTGCCAGCTGCCCGAGGAGTCGCAGGCCGTCTACGGCGAGCCGTGGACCTGCGACTACACGCTCGACGTGGTGGGCGGCTGGTACGACGCTGGCGACCACGGCAAGTACGTGGTCAACGGCGGCATCGCCACCGCTCAGCTGCTCGGCACCTACGAGCGGGCGCTGCGTGCAGGGCCCGAGGCCCTGGCTGCGGTTGGCGACGGCAGCCTCAACCTGCCCGAGCACGGCAACGGCATCCCCGACGTTCTCGACGAGGCGAAGTGGGAGCTCGACTTCATGAAGTCGATGACGGTGCCCGAGGGCGAAGAGCTGGCCGGCATGGTGCACCACAAGGTGCACGACTACGGCTGGACCGGCCTGCCGCTGCTGCCTCACCTGGACGACAAGGTGCGCTACCTGCACCGCCCGTCCACGGCCGCGACGCTCAACTTCGCCGCGACCGCTGCGCAAGGCGCGCGCCTCTTCGAGGCGTTCGACGAGGACTACGCCGCGGAGCTGCTGGCCGCGTCCCGAGTGGCATGGGCTGCGGCACTTGAGCACCCAGCCATCTACGCCACCGCGGCCGATGGCGCCAACGGTGGAGGCCCCTACAACGACAACAACGTGACCGACGAGTTCTACTGGGCGGCCGCGGAGCTGTACCTCACCACCGGCGACGCCGAGTTCCTGACCTTCCTGCAGGCATCGCCTGTGGCGGATCAGATCTCGTTCTCGCCCAAGGGATTCAGCTGGGACCAGCTGGACGCAATCGCCAAGATCAACCTGGCGACGGTGGACAGCGCGTTCCCCGACCGTAGGGCCATCGCCGAGCAGGTCGTCGCTGGCGCACACGCCATCGAGGCGGTCCAGAACGATGCTCCGTTCGGCCAGCCGCTGGCTGCCGAGGACTTCGTCTGGGGCTCCAACAGCCAGATCGTCAACAACATCGTGGTGTTGGCGGCGGGCTACGACCTCAGCGGTGACAGCGGGCTGCGCGAGGCCGCGTACGAGTCGATGGACTACGTCCTGGGACGCAACGCACTCGCCAACTCGTACATCACGGGTTACGGCACCTCGTTCTCCAAGAACCAGCACTCGCGCTGGTTCGCGAACCAGCTCAACCCCGAGATGCCGAACCCGCCCAAGGGATCCCTCTCAGGTGGACCGAACACCAATGTGTCCACGTGGGACCCGACGTTCGCGGCGCTCTACCCCGCTCAGGACTGCGCGCCCCAGTTCTGCTACGTGGACCACATCCAGTCGTGGGCCACGAATGAGATCACGGTCAACTGGAACTCCGCCCTGAGCGCGGCCGCCAGCTTCCTGACGGCGCCCAACGCGCCCGTCACGCTGCCGGATCACGAGTTCACGGCGGCTCCGGTTCCGACCATCACCGGCGGTGCGTACCTCGGAGGGACGCTCAAGGCGAACGTGGGCACGTGGTCACCGACGCCCGATGCCTTCACCTATCAGTGGCACCGCAACGGCACGGCGATCGCCGGTGCCACTGGGTCCACCTACAAGCTGGTGAACGCGGACTCGGCAAAGAACATCACTGTCACCGTCACGGCCACGAAGTCCGGCTACGCCGCGACTTCACGGACGTCGCAGGCGCTGACACTCGCGAAGTTCTTCACGCAGTCGCCGGCGCCCAAGATCACCGGCACCGTCAAGGTCGGCTCCACCGTCAAGGCAGCGGTCGGCACGTGGGCACCAAAGCCCTCGTCCTTCTCGTACCAGTGGTACCGCGACGGCAAGGCGATCTCCAAGGCCACCAAGTCGCAGTACAAGCTGACGACGGCCGACGCTGGCAAGAAGATCACCGTCAAGGTCACCGCCAAGCGGGCTGGGTACGCAAGCACGCCCAAGACATCGGCGGCCAAGTCGGTCCCGTTGGTGAAGTTCACCAAGGCTCCTGCCCCCAAGATCGTTGGGGCTGCCAAGGTGGGCGTCACGCTCAAGGCGTCTCTTGGCACGTGGTCGCCCAAGCCCAAGTCGGTCTCGTACCAGTGGTACCGCAACGGCAAGGCGATCTCCAAGGCCACCAAGTCGCAGTACAAGCTGACGACGGCCGACGCTGGCAAGAAGGTCACCGTCAAGGTCACCGCCAAGCGGGCTGGGTACGCCACCACCGCCAAGACATCCGCGGCCAAGTCGGTGCCACTGCTCCGCTTCAAGAGCACGCCCGTGGCCAAGGTGACGGGCACGCTCAAGGTGGGTTCCACGCTCACGGCAGTCGCGGGCAATTGGTCACCCAAGCCCACGTCCTTCAGCTACCAGTGGTACCGCGCTGGTCAGCTGGTCCGTGGCGCCACCAACTCCACCTACAAGCTCACGGCCGCTGACAAGGGCAAGGGCATCTCGGTCAAGGTCACGGCCAAGAAGTCCGGCTACGCAGCCGCGGAGAAGTTCAGTATCAGAACAAGTGCGGTGAAGTAGCGCCACCGGAATTGCAGGGGGCGCACGTTGCCTAGACTCGAACCATGCTGGGGATCGTGGTTTTCGACGGCGAGTGCGCCCTCTGCAATGGCTTTGTCGCCTGGCTCGTCCGGCACGACAAGCACAACCGCTACCTGTTAGCGGGCAGTGCGGGCGAGGTGGGGCGCGCGGCGATCACCGCCGGCGGCCTGTCGCCGGACATCGCGGCGTCCACGATCGTGCTGGTGAAGGGCTCCACCGCTCTCACGAAGTCCGACGCCGTGCTCGCCATCGGTTCAGGGCTTGGGTGGCCGTGGCGTGCCGTGGGCATCGCGCGCGTGGTTCCGCGCAGCTGGCGCAACAAGGTCTACGACGCCATCGCGCGCCGCAGGGCTCGCGTGTCCGCCGACGATGCCGCGTGTGGAGTGCCGCCGGCGGAACTGGTGGCGGCGTGGCGGGCAAAACTGGCGACGCTGGAGGATGTGCCCGCGCAAGGAAAAACCCCTCGGGCCGCAAGAGGACCGAGGGTTTCGTAGCCCCGACGGGATTCGAACCCGCGCTACCGCCTTGAGAGGGCGGCGTGCTAGGCCGCTACACAACGGGGCCCTAGCTGCCTTCCGCCGCCATCGGCGCGGAATGCGAGTACCAACTGTACCGGACGCGATACCCGCCGCGCCAATCCTGTGGCGCCCACGCCGTCGGCGCTTTGATGCGAAGGACAAACGTCCCATTTGTGCACCTCGGCGCAGACGTACGGTGACAAGAAGGGAGGACCTCAATGAGGAGGTGTCGACATGACCCGCACCTATGTGGTGACCGGGTCGGCGTCCGGCATTGGTAAGGCCACAGCCGACCTGCTCAGCACGCAAGGACACCGTGTCATCGGTGTCGACGTCCGGGACGCGGACGTCATCGCAGATCTCACCGACGCGGCCGCGCGTACGCGCATGGTCGCCGAGGTGACAGCACTCACGGACGGCCGAGTCGACGCGATCATCGCGGTGGCCGGCCTTGCCACGCCCGCTCCCGCAACAGTGGGTGTCAACTACTTCGGCATGGTCGCGAGCCTGGACCTGCTGCGGCCGCTGCTGGCGGGCTCCGATGCCCCACGCGCGGTGGGAGTGGCCTCGATGGCCACGCTCTTCCCCGTTGACGACGCGCTCGTGGACGCGGAACTGGCTGGCGATGAAGAAGCCGCGCTGGCACGTGCGAACCAACTCGCGGCAGACCCCGACACGGGCAACATCATCTACAGCTCCACCAAGGCGGGCTTTGTGCGATGGCTGCGTCGCCAGGCGCCAACTGAAGCGTGGGCCGGAGCAGGCATTCCGCTCAACGCGGTGGCGCCGGGAGTGATCCTCACGCCCATGGTGGAGCCGTTCCTCGACAGCGACGAGGGGCGCGCGCAACTGCATCAGATGGTGCCCATGCCGCTCAACGGCTTTGCCGAGCCCATCGTTGTCGCCTACCTGCTCGCCTGGCTCGCGGGCGAGGAGAACACGCACCTGTGTGGACAGGTGGTCTTCGTGGACGGAGGATCCGACGCGGTGATGCGCGGCGACTCCGTCTGGTGACGGGCGCTGGCGGTCGCTACTTGACCTTCACGGTCTTGGCACTGGTCTTGGCCTTGGTCGCATAGCCGGCCTTGGTGCCGGTGACCTTGACCGTGAGGGTCTTTCCCTTGTCCGCGGCGACCAGCTTGTAGCTGCTCTTCGTGGCGCCGGAGATCACCTTGCCGCTGCGATACCACTGGTACGTGAATGCCGGCTTGGGCTTCCACGTCCCCACTGTCACCTTGAGCGTGGATCCCACCTTGGCGGTGCCGGTGATCTTGGGCACGGGCGCCGCAGTGAACGTTCCCTTGGCAACCGTCTTCGCCGCAGACGTCTTGGGCGTGGACGCGTAGCCCGACTTCTTGGCAGTCACGGTGACGGTGAGCTTCTTGCCTGCGTCCGCTGCCGCGAGCGTGTACTGCGCCTTCTTGGCGCCGGAGATCGCCTTGCCGTCGCGGTACCACTGGTACGCGAACGACGACGGCTTGGGAGACCAGGTGCCCGTCGTCGCCTTGACCGTGCTGCCCACCTTGGCCGTGCCGGTGATCTTGGGCGCCGGAGCCTTGGGGAAGAACGTCGCGAAGGACTTGGCGGCCGAGGTCTTCGCCACCGATGTGTAGCCCGCGGCCGAACCGGTCACCTTGACCGAGATCTTCTTGCCGGAGTCCGCCGCGACGAGCTTGTAGGTGGCCTTCGTGGCGCCAGAGATCGCCACGCCGTTACGGAGCCACTGGTAGGCAAGGCCCGACGCTGCGGGCACCCAGGCGCCAGCCTTCGCCGTGAGCGTGGCACCAAGGTAGGCGCCGCCGCTGATCGTGGGCGTAGGCGTCGTGGTGAACTCTCCAGGAGCCACCTCGGCATCTTCGCTCGTATCGAACTCCTGGTTGTAGCCGTCACGGTGCCCCGTGATGCGCACGCCCACGCGCTTCCCCTTGTCAGCGGCGGTGAGCGTGTACGTCGCGCCGGTTGCGCCGGGGATGGGACTGTCGTCGCGCAGCCACTGGTAGCTGAAGGCGGCGACCGGCGTCCAATCGCTCACCGCGGCGGTGAGCGTCCATCCCACCTGGAACATGCCGGTTGCCGTGGGGGGAGGCGTATTCGTGAATGCCTGGCCAGCGGGACGCACGGGCAGGCTGGTGCGCGTGGTCGTCTCGTACCCGGCAGCCGATCCGGTGACCCTGAAGGTGATGTCCTGTCCACCGTCGGCCACTTGAAGCGTGTAGGTGGTCCCTGACGCGCCGCCGATCGGAGTGCCGTTGCGCAGCCAGTGATACGCAAGCGCCCCAGCGGGGTTCCACGTACCCACGGTGGCCGTGAGCGTGGACCCCACCGCCACCGTCCCGGCGAGCGTGGGGACAGGCGCGGAGGCGAAAGGCGTCGCGGGAACGGGCAGCGCCACCGACGTCTTTGCGGTGGGCGTGTATCCAGCGGCAGAGCCGGTGACGGTCACCGTGAGGTTGTTCGTGGCATCGGCCTGCGTCACCGTGTAGGTGCTGGCCGTTGCGCCGCCGATGGGCGTTCCATTGCGCCTCCACTGGTAGGTGAAGGTCGCGGCCGGGTTCCACGTGCCTGGCACGGCGGTCAGCACCTGGCCCGCGGCGAGCGTGCCCGTGACAGTGGGCTCCGGGGCGGTCGTGAACGGCGTGGTGGGGATCGCGATGCTGCTGGAGGCGCGAGTGGCCGGGTTGAAGCCCGCGCGCGTGGCGGTGACGGAGACGGTGATCTGTGTGCCAGCGTCGGCCTGCGTCAACTTGTAGGTCGCGGCCGTGGCGCCGGCGATATTGTTGCCGCCCCGCTTCCATTGGTAGGCGAACGTCTGAGTCCACGGGCCCCACGTGCCGGTCACGGCCGTGAGCGTCTGGCCCACCGCGGGTGTGCCTGTCACGGTGGGATCAGGCGTGGTGTAGAAGTCGCGGTTCCCCACCTGCAGGTCCAGCACGGCATTGATGTTCGCGGCGTTGCCGCCCGACACGTTGACAGG
>Ga0160456_100439_pt1 | contig 13735 bp, 20 predicted proteins | sample HID1972K_E6MG_FD_108261 | JGI IMG/M metagenome (GOLD analysis project Ga0160456, IMG submission 108261) | Enriched pill bug-associated microbial communities from UW Madison campus, WI, USA - HID1972K_E6 MG | ecosystem: Host-associated > Arthropoda: Insects > Digestive system > Unclassified ... | reverse complement strand
TTTACTCTGCTCTTTAAAGTGTGATTCAAATCACATTTATGAGGTGGTGTTTAATTATTGAGGTCGTATATGAAGGGGCGTTTAGGTTCCGAAAAGCCAGCATTTTGGAAGGCTGGCTTTTCATGCACGACGGACAACAGATGTTATGTTCAATCAGAGTGACCGGCACGGTCACTCTGCGCCGGGGCGAAATAGCCGCGACCAGAACCCGCGTTTCTTTTCCTGCTCCAGCGCATCCGTCAGCCGGCTGATTTCCGCCTGCAGCTGGTCGCGCTCCTCATCGAGCTGCCGGCGTTCGGCTTCGCGGGCGGTCTTGTCCTCAATCATCAGGGTGACAGTCTGCTGCAGATCGTTCAGCTGCTTCTGAATCGCCGCTAACTGCGGATTTTCCGCCAGCAACTCGCCTTTTTTTGACTGTCCCTTCCTGTGCCGTGGTGGTGTCGCACTCGTATTGAGTTCACCGTAGACCCGGATCAGTTCGCTGGTTTCGAACTCCCGTCGCTCATCCTTCCCCGTCCGGTAGCTGACAAGGCCTTTCGCCATGTCACGGTATAATTGCGACCGTGATTTTCCGGTTAATTTCAGGGTGTCCTGAACAGTGTGCCATGCCATAAAAGTGACAGAGTCCCGTTAGTGTCTCATCGTAAAAGCATAACCCATTTTCAGCGCCGGCGGATCGCCGGTTTCCAGGTGAAAGTTTGCTCCGCTGCTTCATGCTCCTGCCGGCGGGCCTGCTGTGCTTCAGCGGCTTTCCGGTCAGCCTCAATGGAGGCCATCACCCTGTCCCGCACCTGCAGCTTAATGTCTTTCGGCAGCTTTTTGTTGCCTTTCAGACCCATCGCCAGCGCCTGCGCAACAAAGGCATCTGCCAGTTTTTCTTCCTCGGCTTTGGTGAGTTTTTTGTATCGCATCATGTGTCTCCGGGACAGTCAGATATTCAGTAACATATTACGTTATATGGGAAATTTTGGTTATGTCGCATCCGGTGTATGATGGCGGTAATTTAACCATATTAAACAAAAGGAATTGTCCGTGAAGATCTGTTTCCCGGCCCGAAAGGCGAACGGCAAAGACTACAGCACGCTGGATGAAATGATGGCGCAGGTGGGACGAGAACCCCACGGAACATGGCTGGGCGGAACCAATGGCATGTGGCACGGCGGCATTCATATCAGCCGTGAAAGTGCGCCGGCGTCCTTTCTGACACTGGAGAACGTTGATACGGCGGTGCCGCTGCCGTTTATGGCCGGGGGAGAGGTGGTGGCTTACCGTCTGAACAGCCAGTATCTGACTGATAGCTGGCTGGGGCAGACACTGCAGTATTCCAGCACGTTTGTGCTGGTGAAATCGGTCTGTACGCCCGATCCAAACAAACCGGCTGACAGCCTGGAATTTTACTCGCTCTATCTCGGGCTGACCCCGCCGTCGGCTTTTCCGGCGCTCCAGTGTTATCAGGTAACCGCGCGGGGTAATGGTTTGCGAACCCGACACTACAGCGGGCAGGAGAAGACGGGCGAGCCTGCGCCAGTGCCGACGGGGAAACTGGCGACCGGGCAGAAGGTGGCGGTGCTGCGTGAAAACCTCTTCGGGCTGGACGGGCATATCCCGACCTTCGGGCTTGCGCGGCTCCTGAATGAACACAACGAGATGACCGGGGAGGCGTTCTGGGTGTCGGTCGATCCGTTGTATATGACCCCGGAGGGCAAGCATACGGCGCACCTGCCGGCGTGGATGCAGCAGGCCGTGAAACAGGGAATCTGGGACGCGGTGGTGAAACCTGCCAACAGAATGACCGTTGCCGCCGGCGATGCGGTGGGGTTCCTCGGGGAAGACATTGTTCCCGGCGCGCTGAATGAGACAGAGACAGATCCGTATGTGCATATCGAGGTGCTCAGTACCGACGACCGGCTGCCGGATTTTCTGCGTAATGCCGCCGGTGTCACGGGAGGGGAAAAATATCTTCATATTCGCCCGGAGAGCAGTCTGTATACCCGCAGCGGCGATACCTTCACCAAAACCAGCGGAAAGGTACGGAAAGATATTCACAAAATTCTGCCGCAGGCGAAATGTCCGTCATTCACCGACAGCACCGGCAAGCGTTGGTTCGATATCGGGCAGGGTGCCTGGCTGAGTGGCGACGACGTAGAGGCGGATATCAGCCAGTATGACCTGAAAAGTCGGGGGTTCTCGGCGTTTGAGCAGCCCGCCACAGCCAGTATGGATAAATCCCTGCATGAGAACTGGGTGAAATCGGCGTTCAGCCATCTTTCCGAGTGGGTGCGGCCGGAGCGTGGTATTCGTGAAAAGCAGGTGTCGAATTATTATCAGGCGCTGATCCGTAAGATGGATCTGAACCACGATGGCGAACTGTCCGGGTGGGAGCTGCATCAGGCCCTGCAGTACCCGGAGATGGATGTGAGAGATCTGGTTGCCGGTCTGGTCATCAAACACGACAGCGAGTGGTCTGGCGGCAGCAGCCATCTTCGCTGGACGGACTACCTGAAACACATGGATATGCTGCTGACTGGCTATGTCCGGACGTGGCTCGACAAAATGGAGTGGATGAGTCAGGTACCGCCTTTCGACGAGGGAAAACCCATCTGGCATATGCATCCGGTGAAGTTTCTTGATGCTATTGCGGTTAAAAGCGTTGGCAGGATCACATTGCCGATGCTCAGAATGATTTGGACAAATACTGCGAATGTTAGTGATGAATTATTGCAACAAGTTGCTGATGAATTAAATACTGGTCTGGATTTATGCAATCTAAATACAGAAGAAAGGCTCTATCACTTTATGGCTCAGGTTTATCAAGAAACAGGGGCTAAGTTTTCTATTACTGAAAATTTAAACTATGCATCAACTGCTCTGCCTATTTTATTCTCATATTACCGCCATCATCCTGCAGAACAAGAGTTAGACGGTAGAACAGCTTCTCATTCAGCAAATCAAATTAATATAGCCAATAAGGCTTATGGTTCTAGAAATGGTAACGATATGCCAGGAGATGGATGGCTTTATCGAGGCAGGGGAATGAAGCAGTTAACAGGGAAGAATAACTACAGGCGATTCTCTGCCTATAATAACTCGAAGTGGGGTGAGTCTGCTGATTTTGTAAGCTCACCTGAGCTAGTTGCTAATGAGATAAAATATGCGGTAAGGTCTGCTTTGTTTTTCTGGGACGACAACAAGATGTATCTTAAAGCTGATGAAGGATACTCTCTTGAAGCTTCGATTGACGTTACTAATATCATCAATAGCGGCCTTGCGATGGATCAGAAAAGATTAAGGTTCAATAATTTGGAAAACTTCCTCAATAAGAAAGTCTTCCAAGGTGTTTTCGATTAATCATCTATGCTAATAAGAGAGCCTTCTTCACTACCTTTCATGCATTGAAGGGTAGTGATGTCATTATCATTTTTTGTTACTGTTAATGATGTTGAAGGTTCTTGTTCCTCAGCTATTCGATCTACGCTCGTTGTTAATTTGTAACCATAAACCCCATTCTTAATTATGATTGAGTTTGTTGCGTATCTTCCTGATAAGTTACCTAAGTTTGTTTCTATTTGCTCTTTTTTTCGATTAAGTTCTAAATCTGGTTTTTCACCCGGCTTGCCAAAGGTGTAAGTTATATAGGTGGATTTTTTATATAGGCTGACTTGCTTATGGTTTTTAAACATGCATTTAAAAACCATATCATGGGCGTGAACATTAAATGTTAATGCTATTAGGGATAAAGGTATATATATCAATTGTTTTCTTATCCGCATTATCACTCCTTAATTTGTTGCAAAATGATCCACGATCCTCTTGAGATCCTTGCAGTCTGCGAGTAATCTCCTTGCTTGTAAACGAAAAAACCGCCTGGGGAGGCGGTTTGATCGAAGGTTAAGTCAGTTGGGGAACTGCTTAACCAGGTAACAGTCTATGCGAGAGACATGTCACCAAATTCGTTCTTTCAGTGTAGCCGTACTCCGGCCACCACTTCAAGTACTCTCTAAATCTCTCTCGCATCTTCACTGTTACCAATGGCTACCGCCACTGGCGATTCGTCGTGTCTTTCAGGGTTGGACTCAAGAGAACAGTTACCTGAACAGGCGCGGTAGTCGGACTAAACGGGGAGTTCGTGCATATAGTCCAGCTTGGAGCGAACTGTCTAACCGGAACGGGGCGTGGTGATTTGGGTAAGGCTTCCACCACAACACGTAGACCGTATGACGGGAACAGGAGAGCGCACGAGGGAGCGACCTGCCGGAAACGGTGGGGATCTTTAAGTCCTGTCGGGTTTCGCCCGTACTGTCGGATTCATGGTTGAGCCTCACGGCTCCCACAGATGCACCGAAAAAGCGTCTGTTTATGTGAACTCTGGCAGGAGGGCGAAGCCTATGGAAAAACGGGTTCCCCGCGGCCTTTGCCCTGCTTTTCTCTCTGGCCTCATCATCACCCTCTGACCCTTGCGTGAACGCCTACAGCGCCCGCCGCAGTCTCACGCCCGGAGCGTAGCGACCGAGTGAGCGAGGAGGCGCCATATCACCTGTCCTGACATCATTCCTTCTGACGCGCCGGCGTTGCATTTTCCCCCTGCCAAATAGAGTAGTTCACAGCCCAACCCACTCAGCGCTAACATGAGTAAGCCAGTATACACAGCGCTAGCGCTTGTGACTGGTTCAGGGCTGCGCCCCGAAACCCGCTCAGGTCAACGGCCTGACGCGCCCGGGCGGGCTTGTCGGCACCCGGCAGACGCCCACAGACAAGCTGTGTTCCTCTCCGGGTGCTGCGTTAGCTCACCCCCTACATGTTTTCCTCCGGAGGCTGTTTGAGTAAGAAACGCGACAAGATGCTGACGATGTGGGTCACCCAGGATGAGCATCAGCAGCTGCTCGATCGCTGCGACGGAAAACAACTGGCGGCGTGGATGCGGGCGACGTGTCTCAATACCCGGCCCGCGCGTTCGTCGCGGCTGCCGTCGATTGACCCGGCGCTGCTGCGCCAGCTGGCCGGCATGGGCAACAACCTGAACCAGATAGCCCGGAAAGTGAACGCGGGTCAGTGGTCCGGTCTGGAGCGGGTTCAGATACTGGCCGCGCTGATGGCCATCGATGCCGGGCTGGAACGGCTGCGGCACACAGTGCAGGAGAACGGGGGCGACGATGATCGTTAAATTTCACCCGCGCGGTCGCGGTGGTGGCAGTGGCCCGGTGGATTACCTGCTGGGCAAAGACCGGCTGCGTGACGGGGCGACGGTGCTGCAGGGCAAGCCGGAGGAAGTCCGGGAGCTGATTGATGCGTCGCCGTATGTGAAAAAGTACACCTCCGGGGTGCTGTCGTTTGCCGAGAGTGACCTGGCGCCCGGCCAGCGCGAAAAGCTGATGGCGAGTTTCGAGCGGGTTCTGATGCCCGGACTTGAGAAAGACCAGTACAGCGTGCTGTGGGTGGAGCATGCCGACAAGGGGCGGCTTGAGCTGAATTTCCTGATCCCGAACACCGAGCTGCTGACCGGAAAGCGTCTGCAGCCGTACTACGACCGTGCCGACCGGCCGCGCATCGATGCCTGGCAGACGGTGGTCAACGGGCGACTGGGGCTGCATGACCCGAATGATCCGGCAAATCGCCGGGCGCTGGTCACACCGGCGGCCCTGCCGCAGGCGCAGCAGGAAGCCGTCAGGGCGATTACGCAGGGTTTAATGACGTTAGCCTCATCCGGGCAGCTGAAAACGCGTCAGGACGTGACTGAGGCGCTCACGGCGGCAGGTTTTGAGGTGGTGCGCACCACGCAAAGCAGTATCAGCATTGCCAGCCCGGACGGGGGGCGAAACATCCGACTGAAAGGAGCCATCTATGAGCAGTCTTTTAACGCTGGCGCAGGACTTAGAGCAGACATCGAAAGCGCAGCGGCAATCTACCGACGCGATGCTGAAAGCCGCATTCAGCGAGCACGAGGCGTATGTAAATCAGGAACTGAGCGAAAGCGCGAAGCGAATCAACAGCGCTATCCTCGACCACGACCAGAAGCTGGCCTCAGCCATCAGCCAGAACACCAGAGGGATGCTGAAAACCATCGGGCGGACGTGGCTGATTATCGCCGGCGTGTCGTTCCTGCTGATCTGCACGAGCGGGAGCATTCTGTGGTGGCAGAGTCATATAATTATCGACAACTATCAGACCATCAGCGAGCAGAAAGACGCGCTGACGAAGCTGAACGCCCGGACGTGGGGCGTGACATACCAGGAGGACAGCCAGGGGCGTTTTCTCGTGTTGCCGGCGGGCATGAAAGCGGACACGAACTGGACATTCGACGACGGGAAGAAGAACGGTATCAGGCTAGTGCAGGAGTAGAGCAGAATGACGGAACTGGAAACGCAATTATTGAGCGCATTCGAGCAACTGCAGCAGGATTACGCGCAGCAGCTGAGCGCGTGGGAAGCCGCCTCCTCGGAGTTGCAGAGGATGTTTGGCATTACGCAACGGGAGAACGCAGCGCTGAGCGAGCGCGTATCGGACTTGAGCAGGCAGGTGCAGAGTTTGAGCGAGCAGCTGCGCCGCTTGTCCGTGAGATGAACGCCATCGAGCAACGTCAGGCGCATGAGCGGGCGGTTCAGCACCAGAAGACACTGGAGCCGGAACGACCGCAGCGGCAAAAAGGTCTGGATGGGCCGTCGCTTTAACCGAACAGCCTGGACCACAGCCCTTTTTTTCGTGCCTGATCCAGGCTTTCATTCAGCTTTTTGATTTCTTCCCGCAGCTGTTTTTTCTCATCTTCATGCTGCTGACTTTCTTTTTCCCGCAGGGTTTTATCTTCCAGCATCAGCGTGATGGCCTGTTTCATTTCGGCCAGCTCTTTCTGCATGGCAGTCAGCTGCTCATGTGGGAAATTTTTCTGTGTATTTTCACGGTGTGAAATACTGGGAATTTGTTTCTCAGGCAGATTCACATTGCCGTACACGCGGATCAGTTCGGATACATCCACGACAGGGTTGTTTTTCCCGTCGCGTGACACGGTCACTTTCCCCTGTTTTACATGGTTGTACAGCGTTCGTCGGGTGATGCCGGCTGCCTGTGCTGCCTGTGAAAGGTTGAGCAATGTTTTTGCCACTGTATACCCCTGATTTTTACGGGTGTGAAAGATGTGTAATTTCTCACGGTCATTATAGCGCCATTTTTACGGGGTTTTCCCGGTGTGAATGATGAATCGCTGAACCCCTTCAGCCGCCCCAGCCTGATTTTTTCTGTTCCAATCACCTGATGATTGTCGCGGTTTCGCGACAAGTGCAGTCAGTGGCTTCCGCTGACTGCAGGTGATGCAATGGCGATGTCGGACAAAACAGGAATGAGACAATGAGGGGATTTATGGGCGTGGACGTCATCGTGATGATGAAAATAGCAGTACTGGTCATGCAGATTGTTATTCTGCTGGATGATTCAGGCTGGTTTCGGCGGTAAGCCTGCCGCTCCGGTAGTTATGACCAGCCCGTTTCCCGTTGGTGGCGTACCGCAAGGATGGTGACTGCGTTGTCATCTATACGGTAGAGAACGATGTAGCCACTGTTACCGAAGCTGACAGGCCATTCCCGGAATGAGGAGGGTAATTCTTCCAGCGGGCGGCCAGATGCCGGCTGGTGCGCCAGAATTTTGACGCTGCTACGAATTTCCGTGATGGCATTACGGGCTGCGTTCAGATCCCGTGGGGCCAGAAAACGATACAGGCGCTGAATGTCGGCCAGCGCCTGTGGTGTCCAGCTTAACGATGGCATTCAGGCGGCTCCACGTCGTTACCTGCCGCCAGCTGTGTCAGCCATTCGTCGGCTTCTTCTGCGGTGATATGCAGGCCGGTGCGCTGAAAATCATCCCAGGCATTTTGTGCATCACGTAAATACGCCTCGCGTTTTTCTTCACGTTCAACGTACTGCGCGATGGCTTCACGCATGATCCAGTGTGCGGAACGGCGACGGGATTCAGCCAGGTGCTGAATACGGTCTTTGAGTTCGTCATCGAGTTTGACGGATGTTGCAGACGTCATGCTTCACCTCGGTAGTGTAAGGTAATACCTTTGACTACTATAGTGAGAGGTGACGGTAATTGCCAGAAATACGGCTTACGCTGCCCGTTCGCCACCAAAACCGCCCGCCATGCAGTCAGGTGCATAGTCATTCATCCCCGCAAAAGTCATCAGACGCGTTTTGCGGCGTTTTCGCCGGGCAAGCTGTGGTTTTCATCGGCTTCGCGCTGAAATCGCCCTGAGCGCGTTTTAGCGGTGCGTACAATTAGGGTGTTATGGTAAATCGCCACCGGCTGCAGGTATAAAAAAAGCCCCGCAGGGCCTTAGATTATTGCTTCTAGAGCGGGTTCTAGCTCTCTTATCTGCATTGCTCTTAGGCGTGGAGCTAATGATTGATGGCTGTTTAAGTAATCAATGGCCCTTGTAACCAGTTTGCCCCCACCACAAACAACAAAATAGTGCTGATGCTGTGTATGCTGAGCATCTAGAGCTGTGTGGCCTAGCTTCTCTATTGCAGTACCGCTCACTTCCTGCCATTTGGCGGTTATTTGAATGGTGCCTGTGTTAGTGAATAGCAGAAAATGGGCTGTTTCGTTTTTGCCTGCGATTAGACCTGAATAGCTGACATTCTTTCTGAACGTCATTGGTGCTTCTGAGCTGCTTAGCTCAAAGCCTGCCCCCGAGACAACTGCCTCAATATCACGTAGTAATTCCGCTCTGGACATACTTCCACCTTATTAATCTGTATTTTTTTTGATCTTGGGGATGGTGTTGGATTTTCAAGGCATAGCCACTCTAATTTTATGGTTAATGTCTGTCGTCACTTTGATGTGAGCATAAAAAAAGCCCCGAGGGGCTTTTTCTACTTGTCAGTGGCTTTAACCAATAGCTTCCACTTATTGCTATGCCCTTTTTTCTTACAGTTAGAGCAAGGTGGAAGTTTGATGCATTCCCGGTTCACGACGTCTTCGTACTTACAGGTCTGGCACTCATAAATGCCTGGACTGGAAGGTACATCGCCGATTTCACGCAGGACCCGGTATTGTTCGGGCTTGTCAGTTTCAAGAACTGAACGTTTGTTTTCATAGAACGCCATTCTGTTTCCTTACATAAATAAAGTCAGGGTGCGCAGCTTTTTACGGCTGCGTATTCGTTATTTTTTCGGTTCGCGATTTACAGGGATCTTAAACATTCCCCCGTTTGGACGGGTGATTCGCTTGCCCTTGACCGTTATGTAAGGGCGAAAAATGTATGCCTGAGACTCGTCTGTCTGCATGGTGCATTTCCTGTTTTTCGCCACATGAATGTTGATTTTTGCTATCAAAATTGTACTGTAGCAACCAACAAATCTAGTGGCTGGCTTGTAAAAGCACTTGAGGTGGTACTCAAGCGCCGTGTTTGCGTATGGTTTGTTAGGGTTAGTTCTGGTGGTACAGGCTAACCCAATCACTTTTCCTTCCTTACCCCCTTAAACGGGGTTCCGTCCTGTTTTACGTCCATAATTCTTCCTGTCGATGAATCTCGCTTTGCCCAGAGCCCTGCTGGCGTCTGGAACTGAGAGCGTTGTTTTACTGCGCCAATGCGATGGCCATCGCCATACGGTTTGTTTGTTGCCATTTTAGTCCTCTTCCTATCGTGAAGTGTGCTACTGTTATCTTTATGATAAGTGATCTTTAAGATGAGATCAAGTTTTACCCATCTCAGTAATGATTAGGGTTGGTATTTTATGAAAATTATTAGAAATCAAAATTTTATAGACGATAGACTCTGGTATATTGAATGGCTGTTAATGATGAGGGGGTGGTTATCCCGCACAGATTTAATGGATAAGTTTGGGATTAAAGGGGCTGCGGCTAGTCGTGACATTAAAAGGTATAAAGAGCAAAAAGATGATAATTTATATCTAGATCATAGGTTTAAGCGTTATGTTGCTGATTTGGATCATTTTGAGCCTGTTTACGAAACATCAGGGGAGCTCATCTTTTCGAAACTTACAGATCTGGATGAGTCCAGGTCTTTAGGTGCTGGGTATCCGCTGATTGAAACTATCCCAAGCTTGGCAGAAATAAACCCGAAAGATATCACCGGGATTACCCGGGCGATTCTGAATATGAATGTGCTGAAAATATCCTACTGCTCAATGACATCAGGAGCTTCGGAGAAAAAAATTGTTCCCCATTCGATGTTCCACAACGACCTGAAAACATACGTTCGTTGCTATGACCTCGGTAGAGATAAATTTTTGGACCTCGTTGTAGGGCGAATACTTGAAGTACTAGGGGAGGATGGGTCTGCACCTGCCGAGTATTTGAGAGAGTTTGATAATGACTGGAACACCTACCTTTCTTTGGAGCTGGTTGTTCATCCCAGCATAAAGCACAAGCAAGCCATTGAAAGTGACATGCAGATGGTTGATGGGGTGAAAGTTGTTGAAGTCAGAAAGTCGTTAGCCCAGTACTGGTTGCGCCGGTGGTGTGTAGACTGTTCAGCAACAGCCAAAATGACTGATAAAGCTTTTCAGCTCCATCTGAGAAATTCCAGTGTCATTAAAGGCGTGAATGGTGCTTTCCCTGGCGTGAACAACCATATCGACTAACTGATTTCCAATTTTAATGGCGGTACCGGCAGCTGTAATTTTTGGTTATTCGCTCATGTACCGCCAGTTAGTCTCATTGAGTCAAAATACCAGGCCGCTAAGGGATTCATTAGCGTCTGCGGATCTGTGGTTTCCAGGAGAATGTATTCTCCGTTACCTGCTGTTTTTCACTGGCTAAACGGTCATCGAGGATCGCTTTCATCACCCTGGCGCGGATACGCCGTTTCGTTTCCACCGGCATTTTCTGTTTTGAGGTCAGCCCCAGGGCCCGGGCTTCTGCGGCGATGGCCTCAGCCAGCCGGCGTTCCTCTGCTTCGGTCAATTTCTGATGTTTCATTGAGCCTCCTGAATGATCAACTATTCGTAACATATTAAGCCAGTTAGAGAAATTTTGGTTATGTCCAGTGCGGTGTATGATGGGTAAATAACCATCATAAATTCAGGGAGAACAGGATGAAAATGGTACTGCCGGTTGACGGCTACCGTTCGGCAGCGGAGTTCATGGCGGCCATGCAGGGAAGTGAGGGAGACACCCACTGGCTGATGAAGCAGGCTGAACACTGGCATGGGGGGATTCACCTGTGTGAGGGCTTTGCCGGCAACGCAGTTTTTAAGCCCGGTGGACATGGCCTGAAATGCATGACCGATGGTCAGGTGGTGGCCTGGCGGCTGAATGACGATTATCAGACAGCAGCATACGGAAAAAAGACGCTGAAATTCAGCTCTACCTTCGTCCTCATCAAGTCCACCTGTACCCCGGATAAAGACAAGCCCAATAACGCACTGGATTTCTACACGCTGTGGATGCAGATAGCTCCGCTGTCCGAATATGGCATTACGGACACACCGACAGCTACCGTAACCGCCAGTGCGCTGAAAATTCGCCAGGACAACACCTCTCCCGGCTGGATACGTAGCGGGCTGAGGGAAGGGGTCAACGTCCCCCGTGATGCGCTGCGTCACTATGAGGTGCCGCAGGATACGCAGACCACACTGCCACGTGGTGCTGTGGTGGAGATTCAGCAGGAGGCTTCATTTCTGCTGAACGGCAGGCCGGCCCCGTTTATCTTCGTGTCTGTGGTGTCGGTACCGGAAGGTACGAAAAGCGGATTATCCGTCGGGGAATCTGGCTGGATTTCCGGGCTGGACAAGTTCGTTAAACGGCAGGGTAATTCGCTGCCGGCATGGATGCAGGCCGCCCGCCAGCACGGGGTGTTTAATCAGGTGGTGACGGTTTCCGGCGAGGATGCGCCGGCAGTGAAAGCCGGGGAGATTATCGGTCACCTGAGTCTGAACGAACGTCCGTCTGGCGGGCCACAGCACTTCTGTCATCTGGAGGTATTCAGCCAGGATGCCCGGATGAAGGATTTTCTGGCCAACAAGGCCGGGGTGACGACCGGTGCGGCAGAGCTGCACACGCTGGCGGATAAAACTCGCTGGAAGCACCGGGAGCAGGATAATACGTTTGTGGTGGCCGGCGTGGGGGGAGACCCTTCCCCCACGACTGCAGAGCGATACTCCCCGGAAAGCGAGTGCCGCCGGCTGGAAGCAGACGGAAAGACCTGGTATTACATTCCCGGCGAGCTGGCATGGATGGTGGCGACTGATGTGGAGAGAGCGAACCAGTTCGACCTCGAAAAACGGGGGTTTATGCCGCTGGAGCAGGAGGACGCGCCGCAAAGTATTTTCCAGACCCCGAAAGAGGGCTGGCTGCGCCGGACGTACGAACGACTGGAAGCACTGGCCCGGAGTGAAACGCGGGATATGTATTCCTCGGGCTACACCGAGCAGTACCAGAAACTGCTGAAACAGATGGATCTGAACCAGGATGGTGTGATTGATGCCGGTGAACTGTGGCGATTTCTGCATAATACACAGCCGCATATCCGGTATCAGGTGTAGCGCTTAGTGGTGAAGCACCACAGCGAATGGCTGAAAGATGGTATGTCGGCCCTGTGGCAGGCTGCACTGGATGAACAGGCGAATAAATACCCGGACATGGCGCTGTATAACCGTGACTTCATCAATAAACTGGTGTGGATGAAGGATGTACCGGAGATCCGCAGCGGTGAAGCTCTGTGGCATATGCACCCGATTGTGTTTCTTGATGCTATTAGGTCTCAAAAGAAAGTTTTAAAAGGAAGGCTAACCTATAATGCTGAAGGTAATAATATTTCATCGTCTATTTATTATAGCAGAGTAATTCATTGGCCGGGTAATGACCTGTCAGGAGTTACGCTTGGTCGAGGTTATGATATGGGGGATCGTACTGAAACGGCTGTATATAGTGATATGGTCGCATCAGGAATACCTAGCGAGCAAGCAACTAAGATATCAAAAGGTGCAGGCTTAAAAGGAAATGCTGCTCGTAGTTTTGTACTTGCAAATAAAAGTGGTGTGGGCGAAATTACATTGCAGCAGCAAGAGTCTCTTTTTGCCATTATCTATCCAAAATATGTTGACCGAGCCATTTTGAATTATAACAAATGGACTGATGGTGTCTCGGGGGCAAAACCATGGGGAGAGTTAGACTCTACAATTCAGGAGGTATTGGTTGATTTTGTTTATCAGGGGTTTACAAAAGGCCCTAAGCCTATGCTTGCAGGTTCGAAAAATAATAAACAAGAATTAATCAACTATATAAGAAATAGTCCTTCGATTTCTCAGTATGAACCAGGAAGGCATAGAGCTAATTATTTGGAGGATAGTGAATGAAACGTATTTTAGTTGCTTTTCTATTTTATTCAGCATTCTCACATGGTGCGGATGTTTGTAGTGATATAAAAAATTCAGAACAGGTGTATTTTTGCGCCGAAAGTAAAAAGAATGATGCTGATAAGTATTTAAATAAACAATATTCAGATTTATTGGCTAAAGTGAACTCTGAGTATGTGAATGATGATGTATTGAAGAAAGAGTTGTTAGTTAATATTACGACTTCTCAGCGAGATTGGATTAAATTCAGAGACTCTAACTGTAAATTGTATTCTTTCCAAATTGATAGTAATAGTTCAGCACATCAATCAGCTATCAACGAGTGCGTCGCGAGAATGTCAGAAAGCAGAGGAAAGGAGTTAGCTGCATTTTCTAATGACATATAGAGATAGTTGGTCAGTTTTGAGAGGATCTTCTTGAGATCCTTT
>Ga0160456_100430_pt1 | contig 13984 bp, 7 predicted proteins | sample HID1972K_E6MG_FD_108261 | JGI IMG/M metagenome (GOLD analysis project Ga0160456, IMG submission 108261) | Enriched pill bug-associated microbial communities from UW Madison campus, WI, USA - HID1972K_E6 MG | ecosystem: Host-associated > Arthropoda: Insects > Digestive system > Unclassified ... | reverse complement strand
AGGACGGTGCGCTGAAAGCCGCTGATCCGAAGCAGCTGCAACGCATGCGTTCGCGCCTGTCGATGGTGTTCCAGCATTTCAACCTGTGGTCGCACATGACTGCGCTGGAAAACATCATGGAAGCGCCGGTGCATGTGCTTGGCGTGTCCAAGGCCGAAGCCCGCGAGAAAGCCGAGCACTACCTGAACAAGGTCGGCGTGGCCCATCGTAAAGATGCGTTCCCGGGGCACATGTCCGGTGGTGAACAGCAGCGTGTGGCGATCGCCCGTGCGCTGGCGATGGAACCTGAGGTGATGCTGTTCGACGAGCCGACTTCGGCCCTCGACCCAGAGCTGGTGGGCGACGTGCTGAAAGTCATGCAGGCGCTGGCTCAGGAAGGTCGCACCATGGTCGTGGTGACGCACGAAATGGGCTTTGCCCGTGAAGTGTCGAATCAACTGGTGTTCCTGCACAAAGGTGTGGTTGAAGAGAGCGGCAACCCGCGCGAAGTGCTGGTCAATCCGCAATCAGAACGTTTGCAGCAATTCCTCTCGGGCAGTCTCAAGTAATTCAGGGCTGCCGGTATGCACCGGAATAGTGCATGCTTCGCAACCTGAAGGCTGGCTCCATTCCACTGTAGGAGCTGCCGAAGGCTGCGATCTTTTGATCTGTTTTTGAGGATCAAAAGATCGCAGCCTCGTTTTACTCGTCAGCTCCTACATTGGGATAAGTATTCCAGTCCCGATGGTGGATCTTCGTCAGGCTCAAGATTTGTGTTCATTTTCGGGCTAGCATTGGCCCTTGCCTTCATCACTGTTCTTCGCTTCGGATTGCCCGCCCATGACTGCCCATCGAATTGGTTTCCTGATTTGGCCCAGCACTAAAGCGTTGACGCTGGCGCTGGCGGAGGAGGCCTTGCGTGTTGCTCAGCGTGTGCATCCGGACGTGGTCTACGAATTGTCCTTCCTGCAGGCCGAATCGCCGGCCGAAGGTGCCTGGCAATTGCCCGGTGAGGCTTGGGCTGGGAAGCTCGAAAACTTCCAGAAACTGTTCCTGCTCGCCGATGAACCGCCAACTGCTATGGCGCCGGCACTCAGCAGCGCGCTCAAGCAACTGGTGCGTGCCGGTTGCGTGATCGGCGGTCTGTCCGCTGGTGTGTACCCGTTGGCCCAACTCGGCTTGCTCGACGGCTATCGCGCTGCCGTGCACTGGCGCTGGCAGGACGATTTCGCCGAGCGTTTCCCCAAAGTCATCGCCACCAGTCATCTGTTCGACTGGGATCGCGATCGCCTGACCGCGTGCGGCGGCATGTCCGTCCTCGATCTGTTGCTGGCGGTGCTGGCCCGCGATCACGGTGCGGAACTGGCCGGCGCAGTGTCGGAAGAACTGGTGGTCGAGCGCATCCGCGAAGGTGGCGAGCGCCAGCGTATCCCGTTGCAGAATCGTCTCGGCTCTAGCCATCCGAAGCTCACCCAGGCGGTATTGCTGATGGAAGCCAACATCGAAGAACCGCTGACCACCGACGAAATCGCCCAGCACGTGTGCGTGTCCCGTCGTCAGTTGGAGCGGATCTTCAAGCAATACCTCAACCGTGTGCCGAGCCAGTACTACCTGGAATTGCGCCTGAACAAGGCCCGGCAGATGTTGATGCAAACCAGCAAGTCGATCATCCAGATCGGCCTCTCGTGTGGCTTCTCTTCGGGGCCGCACTTCTCCAGCGCCTATCGCAACTTCTTCGGCGCCACGCCGCGGGAAGATCGCAACCAGCGGCGCAGCAGCAGCCCGTTCGAATTGTCGTCGGTACCGCCAGAGCGCGGTTGACAGACCTTGCTCGGCGAGCAGGTTGATCACTCGTCGATCTCGGAATCTTCCGACGTCGACACTTCGAGTTCTGCCCGGTTGATGACCACCTCCACCCCAAAGTCCACACGATAGTTCCGGAAGTAAGCGAGCAGGCGCTGCACGCTCGCTTCGGAGAATGGGTTGTTGCGCAGATTGATCTTCTCGCCGCGTTCCGCTGGCAGTTCGAGGATGTCACTGGGGACGTCAGTGATTGCGTTGTCGTTCAGTGCCGCCAGATCCAATTGCTCAAGCTGCAGCAGGCCCGATGGCAGCGTGGTGATCCCGGTGTTGTCGAGCAGCAGTCGGGTCATTTCCGTCATCTGACTGACGTCCGGTGCTTCGCCCAAGGGGTTGTCGCTCAGGTCGAGATGTTCCAGCCGATGCATCTGCGCAAGCTCGACAACGGCCTGTGGCGTGAGCGTGATGTGGCACTCCGAGAGCGACAGATGAGTCAGATCGGCCATTCGAAATACCGCGTCGGGGATCTGCTCGAGTTGATACTGGCGAACTGTCAGGCCTTTTAGTTTGGGAAACGTCTGTAGAAATCTCTCGATGCCGGATGTCCGTCCCGGTCTGCTTGTCATGTAGAGATGTGATACATGGCTGAAGTCGGCGTCGAGTTCGGGCAGTTCGCCGTTGATGGTGGAGGTCAGGTTCAAGTCGTGGGTCGGTTCGTTGTCCTGATCGAAGTCATCTTCATCCATCTCCCGTCGCCAGCTCTGCTCCAGAATGCTTTTGAATTCATGCCGCGACGCGTGCTCGCTCAGCACTTCTTCAAGCGTGAAGGGTTCACCACTGATCGGGTGGAGTGCAGGCAGGTCGGTTACCCAAGTCGCGAGTCCGGAGCTCAAGCTGCTGAATTCGTTCTCAAGGCGCGCAATTTCGTTTCGTCCTTCGGCCAGCGTCCCGGGCAACAGGTAAAAGAACTCGCTGGCCTGCTCCTGATCCAGGTGCGTGTACAAAGCTTGCACGCGTTGCAGGTCGGCCGGTTCGGCCAAAACGCCCAAGTCCTGGCGTGTTTCGTTGAAGCGACGTTTGATTCGTTCGCGGTCGGTCACACTGATCGGATTGCCGCCAAGATCGAAGCCGTCCGACGTACTGTCGGGCAGTTCGAAGAGCGCTGCGGGCAGCGCGTGAATCTGGTTGTCATTGAGCAAGGCGGTTTGCAATTTTGGGCGGCTCAGCAGGCCGCTGGGCAGTTCGGAAATGCCGGTTTCCGAGACGTCGATGTAATTCAGTCCGGGCATCCGTTCTACATTGGGTGTGAGTCCGAGCGGGTTCCGGAACAGGTCGATAGTTGTCAACTTCGTCAGTTTGCTCAGGCTTTCCAGGCTTTGCGGTGTAAGGGTTATGCCGCAATCGGAGAGTATGAGTTCTTGCAGCTGAGGCGACTGATTGATTGCCTCCGGCAGGTTGCCGAGGCGAAAGCCGCGCAGGGCCAGTCGATGCAGATCCGTAAAGCAGCGGAGGAATTGATGCAGGCCTTGAGTGTTCTCGGCGCCCTCCATGGTCAGGTGGTCGACATGGCTGAAGTTGACTTCGAGCGCCGGCAGTTCGCCGATGATCGGTTGAGCCAGGCGCAAATCGATCATGTGCTCGGAGTCCATCGGCAGCGAGACTTGCTGTCTCCAGCAATCCAGTAAGTCGACCCGCATCTGCCGGCGCCGAATTCGCTGAATGGCATATTGCTCGGTAGTGAGTGGGGCGCCGGTTTCGGGGTGGACAACAGGGATCGCATTCACCCAGGGATTCAGAACCTCGTCGAGCCGACCTCGTTCGATAAACAATCGGTTCAATTCCCCGCGTGGCCCGCTTGGATGACGTTGCAAGCGCTCGACAAAAGCCTCCAGTTCTTCGGGCAACAGATGCGGCAGCAGCCGGTGAGCATGGGATTGCAAAGTCGGAGTGTTGGTGGGCATGCGTCGGAAACCGGTAGTGCCGCCGAGCAGGCGCATGACGCTTGGGTCGTAGGCGGGTTTGCGGTTCTGGTTTTGCGAGAGCAGGGTCAGCAGCTCGTCTCGGTTCAGGGAGTGTTGGCGAATCAGCAGATTGAGTTTTTCACTTTCGCCGATGCCAACGTTCAGTGCCAGCCGCTCGGCATCAGGCAAGGCTTGCAGCAGATTGAAAAGCAGGGGGCCAGGAGCACTAAGCTGTTCACCAGCATCGTCAAAGGGTTGGTATTGTCCCTGTTCGGTCAGCACCAACACTTTGCGAGTGGTGGCGTCCAGCGGGCCAATGCTGTCGATCAGGGGGCCGGAGTGTGCGTAGTGTCTGACTTCCAGGCGCAATGATTGCGACCAGCCTGGCAGCCTCGGCAGCGAGTGCATTATCAGTCGATCAGTATCCAGATTGTCCTGCGTGGCTTTTAGCTCCAGCCCCTCCAAAGCACGCGTCGCACGCACCTGCAGGCCGATCTCGCGGGTAAGCTCGGCGAGCCGGCGGGGCAGTACTGTGTGCTGGAGCTGTTCGCGTTCGAAATCGCTAGTCGTTTCAAGAATGGATTGCGCGAGGGTCTTTGGCAGCCCCGGTTCGGCATCCATCAGCACCTGAACCAAGGGGGCGGCGTTGCGTTGCAGGCTGCGATATTTATCCTCGAACAGGCTTTGCCTTTTGCGGTGCGCCAGTTCAGCAATCCGTCGGCGCAAAGTCCGGGTGCGGCTCTCAAGCGTCGGCGGCGAGGTATGGGGTTTTTCGCCCAGTAACGTTTTTGCATCGACTTCCGACAAGCGCAGCAGACAGGTCTTGAGCAGATTACCGGCGTCGAGTCTTGAGGCATCAATCTGTAGAAGCGGGACGTCCACCGTGGGTGTTTGCCAAAGTACCTTTCCTTTGCGACCAACCAGGCGCACACCTTTGTCGGCAGGCCAGTCGCCGCTCTCATGTAGCAGTTTCAGTTGGATGACCGGATCGGCCTGGAGGTAATCTTCGGCGCGTTCGCTACCGATCTGCTCGATGAATGTCTGAATGTCAGCGTCCAGATGCCAGCGCAGCAAGGTGTCGGCCAGCAGAGGCGGCATCTGCCCAAGTTCGACGTGCATTTTGCGCAAGGCATTTTCCTCGCAGCCACTGATCTCCAGCAGGCGCTCCTGCAGACTGAGTGGCAGTTGGCGCATGTGCGGATCGCTACGGCTCAACAGCGTCTTGCGTTCCCAGTCCAGCGGCTGATCGAGTTCGGTTTGCCAGACTCCGGCCTGGTTGTGCTTGAGTTCGGGTTTATAGGCTTCGGGGCGAACGGGGTGGTCGATGCGGTATTGCGCTGACGGGCTGTCCTGGCTGACCGCGTAAAGTTTGTCTTCCAGAGCCAGCAGGGTTTTACCTTGATGAGCATGCAAGCCCAGCGCATCGGGTTTTGCATCTTTGGGCAGGGAGGTGGTCTGCTCGTAAAGGTGCAGGTCGGGTTGCCAGTACCGTGAGGTGCCATTCGGCAGTTTTGCCGGGGTGAGCCGGTCAATGAACGCAATCACTGATTCCGGCAGTAGCGCGCGAAACTGGCTTGCCGCGATGACTCCGCCTGCTGCGAAAGCACCGACCTGGACGACGGATTCCACAGCGTCCATGAAGTGTTCGAATGCCTCGCGGGACGCGCCTTGCGCCCAATCGACGATGCCTTCAAAGGTTTCGTCGAGCAGTTGATAGGCGGTATACGCCAACATCAGCTCGCCGAGAAATGGCACGAATGGCAACGCGATGAAGGCGACAATGTTGAGCAGGGACGCAGCCACTTCGCTGAACGAATCCCAGAGCGCCCAGCGAGCCTGACAGTCGACCGCTGCCGTGGAGACGGAGACAACCCGTGCATCGTTGAGAATTTTGTCGAGTTTTCGTTGGTAGAGATAAACCCACAAGTCGCCTTTGATCGTTGTTGCGGCCATTTGCAGAGGCGCGGGTTCGACTGGATTCTCGCGCCAGGTGGGGCGCGGATCACCGTTGGAAACCGGTTGCCAGGTGATCGGCAGAAGGCGATTGTTCAACTGGCCGAAGAAATGCCCACGATCCTCATGATTGATGAACCGACTGAAAAAAGATTGATAGTCCTGATCTCGCAGGCGTTGTGTCAGGTGCCGGGCAAACTCGCCGGTGCTGGGGTATTCCCTGATCGGATGCTCCGGGTCATCCGGAATGTAGGCCACCACTCTTGATGTCGTGTCCGCACTCTCGAGGTTGGGAGCGAACAGCACGATACCGGTCAGTCGGGCGTTCATGATTGTCAGCGCATGACATTGCCAGGACTGGCGATTCAGGCGCAGATACTTCAAGCCATCGAGCAAGCCGAGAATCAGCCGGTGGATATCGCCGCTCAGCAGTTTTTGCATGTAGGCCATTTGCAGCGCCGTTATCAGGGCCGCTTTGTCACTGGCTTTGACATTGGTTTGCAGGATCGCTGCGACTACGGGATTGCTGATGCCGAGATTGTCTTCCAGATAAATTTTGTAGCGCTGGCCAATGTCCAGATCACGGCACAGTTTCGTAAAGGCCGGGATAGGCATTTTTTCGCGAATCTTTGGCAACGCGCTGAACTGTCCCTCGGGTGTAGGGCGGCTGATATAGGCGGAGGTGGTTTCGAAGGCGTCGTCCGTGGTTTCGCGGCTTTCAAAGTTATGCAGTGCGGCGTCCACCAAGGCGACCGTCCAGGTGCGCGCGGCGCCCGACTTGAGCCCAGGCAACGGCGCATGCGCAGGGATGTAAAGGCGCATGAAGATTTGCCTGACATCGAGGTTCAGCCCGAAATGTTTTTCTATCTCGACACCCAGCAATAGTTCGGCGAAGGACCGGGCATCCAGCAGGCGTGCGAGGTTTTGCTCGACGCGGTTTTGCGCAGCCCACTGCAATGCATTGAGCGCGCGCAATTTCTCGTGCTCTTTGCGTGGTGCTTGCAGGAGCGGGGCGGAAAGCTGTGGCGTGGTTTTTTTCAGCGCATCGCGCCTGTGGGTCGGAGCCTGGCTGAGCCACGGCGCAATGGCATCGAGCAGAGGTTGATAGTGCCTGTCGGGCTTGGGCAGCAACGCTGAGTCGGATGGCGATGCGTGGAGGGCTGGATTTTCATCAGTCATAAGAGCGGCCGTTTGCCTTGGAAAGTTCCATAGCAAACCCTGGGAAACGCATCGATGTGCGGTACATATATACCGCACAACGAAAAACACTCTTGAGTAAGATCTCCAGCAGTCCTGCGCAAACGGCGGCGTGCAGTTTAAACTGCGCCTTTGCGACGCTATATGTCGCATTGCCGTAAACCCGGGAAAATCCGGGGTTTGCGCTATAAGAAGTTGTCGCTTGGCGGCAAGGCCGGGCTGAAAACTGTCCTTACAATCCTCACCAAGCTCGCCAGTTTCAGGCGAGTGCTTCTCATCAGGAGACTCCGATGTCCGTTGAGCACGCTGCGGTACAACGCGCCGATTTCGACCAGGTAATGGTTCCCAACTACGCGCCTGCCGCTTTCATTCCGGTGCGTGGCGCCGGTTCCCGCGTCTGGGATCAGGCCGGCCGCGAGCTGATCGACTTCGCCGGCGGGATTGCCGTTAACGTATTGGGCCACGCGCATCCGGCGCTGGTCGGTGCACTGACCGAGCAAGCGAACAAGTTGTGGCACGTATCCAACGTGTTCACCAACGAGCCGGCCCTGCGTCTGGCGCACAAGCTGATCGACGCCACGTTCGCCGAGCGCGTGTTCTTCTGCAACTCCGGCGCTGAAGCCAACGAGGCCGCGTTCAAGCTGGCCCGTCGCGTTGCGTTCGACCGTTTCGGCACTGAGAAGTACGAAATCATCGCCGCGCTGAACAGCTTCCACGGCCGTACCCTGTTCACCGTCAACGTCGGTGGCCAGTCGAAGTATTCCGACGGTTTCGGTCCGAAAATCACCGGCATCACCCACGTGCCTTACAACGACCTGGCAGCGCTGAAAGCCGCCGTTTCCGAGAAGACCTGCGCGGTCGTGCTGGAACCGATCCAGGGCGAAGGCGGCGTACTGCCGGCCGAGCTGGCTTACCTGCAAGGTGCCCGCGAACTCTGCGACGCGAACAACGCGCTGCTGGTGTTCGACGAAGTGCAAACCGGCATGGGCCGCAGCGGCAAGCTGTTCGCCTACCAGCATTACGGCGTGACTCCGGACATCCTCACCAGCGCCAAGAGCCTGGGCGGTGGTTTCCCGATCGCGGCGATGCTGACCACCGAAGCGCTGGCCAAACATCTGGTCGTCGGTACCCACGGCACCACTTACGGCGGCAACCCGCTGGCGTGCGCGGTCGCTGAAGCGGTGATCGACGTAATCAACACCCCTGAAGTGCTGAACGGTGTGAACGCCAAGCACGACAAGTTCAAGGCGCGCCTTGAGCAGATCGGCGAGAAGTACGGCCTGTTCACTCAGGTGCGTGGCCTCGGTCTGCTGATCGGTTGCGTGCTGAACGATGCCTGGAAAGGCAAAGCCAAAGACATCTTCAACGCCGCTGAAAAAGAAGGCTTGATGATTCTGCAAGCCGGTCCGGACGTGATTCGTTTCGCCCCGAGCCTGGTGGTGGAAGACGCCGATATCGATGCTGGCCTTGATCGTTTCGAGCGCGCTGCCGCAGCACTGACGCAAGCCTGATAGACCCTTCGACGCCTGGAGTTTTTCAGGCGTCGATCAAAATTTTATGCCGGACCAGATCAACCGCAATCGCGAGCAGGCTCACTCCTACATTGATCTCCATGTAGGCCCGGTTATTTTTTCTGTAAGTTCTGAGATTAAGGAGTGACACCATGCTGGTGATGCGCCCCGCGCAAATGGCTGATCTGGGCGAGGTACAGCGTCTGGCTGCGGACAGCCCGATTGGTGTCACTTCCTTGCCGGATGACGTGGAACGTCTGAGCGACAAGATCGCCGCGAGCGAAGCCTCGTTTGCTGCCGAAGTGAGCTTCAACGGCGAAGAGAGTTATTTCTTCGTCCTCGAAGATTCCGCGACTGGCAAGCTGGTCGGCTGCTCGGCGATTGTTGCTTCGGCCGGTTACTCGGAGCCGTTCTACAGCTTCCGCAACGAGACCTTCGTGCACGCCTCGCGCGAGCTGAAGATCCACAACAAGATCCACGTGCTCTCGCAGTGCCACGACCTGACCGGCAACAGCTTGCTGACCAGTTTCTACGTGCAGCGCGAGCTGGTCGGTTCGCCGTGGTCGGAACTCAACTCCCGTGGCCGACTGCTGTTCGTCGCCAGTCACCCGGAGCGTTTCGCCGACTCGGTAGTGACCGAGATTGTCGGTTACAGCGATGAAAACGGCGACTCGCCATTCTGGGATGCGATCGGGCGCAACTTCTTTGACCTCAACTACGCCGAAGCCGAGCGCCTGTGCGGGCTGAAAAGCCGTACGTTCCTCGCCGAGCTGATGCCGCATTACCCGATCTACGTACCGCTGCTGCCGGATTCCGCCCAAGAGGCGATGGGCCAGGTGCACCCGCGTGCGCAGATCACCTTCGACATCCTAATGCGCGAAGGCTTCGAGACTGATCACTACATCGACATTTTCGACGGTGGCCCGACCCTGCATGCGCGCGTTTCGGGGATCCGTTCGATCGCCCAGAGCCGCGTGGTGCCGGTGAAGATCGGCGAGCCGGTGAAAGGTGCCGGGCGCCAGTATCTGGTGGCCAACGCGCAGTTGCAGGATTACCGCGCGGTGTTGCTGGAGCTGGATTACGCGCCGGGCAAACCGGTGACTCTGGATCTTGAAGCAGCCGAAGCCCTGGGCGTCGGTGAAGGTGCCAGCGTGCGCCTGGTGGCGGTTTAACGCCTTAGCGAGTTTCACGGGTGGCGAAGGCGGCCCGTTTGAGGAGATAGCATGATTGTTCGTCCCGTACGCAGCAGCGATTTAGCCGCTCTGATCGACCTGGCCCGCAGCACCGGTACCGGCCTGACCACCTTGCCGGCCAACGAAGAACGTCTGGCCCATCGGGTCGGCTGGGCCGAGAAGACCTTTCGCGGCGAAGCCGGTCGCGGTGATGCGGACTACCTGTTCGTGCTCGAGGACGACGACGGTCGCGTGGTGGGGATTTCCGCCATTGCCGGCGCTGTCGGCATGCGTGAGCCTTGGTACAACTTCCGTGTCGGCCTGACCGTCAGCGCTTCGCAAGAGCTGAACATCTATCGCGAGATTCCGACGCTGTTTCTGGCCAACGACCTGACTGGTAATTCCGAGCTGTGCTCGCTGTTCCTGCACGCCGATTACCGCAGCGGTCTGAACGGTCGCATGCTGTCGAAGGCGCGGATGCTGTTCATTGCTGAATTCCCGGAGCTGTTCGGCAACAAGATCATTGCCGAAATGCGCGGTGTCTCCGATGACGCCGGCCGTTCACCGTTCTGGGAAAGCCTCGGTCGGCACTTCTTCAAGATGGAGTTCAGCCAGGCTGATTACCTGACGGGTGTCGGCAACAAGGCTTTCATCGCTGAGCTGATGCCGAAATTCCCGTTGTACACCTGCTTCCTCTCGCCGGATGCGCGCACTGTGATCGGTCAGGTTCACCCCGATACCGAGCCGGCATTGTCGATGCTCAAGGGCGAAGGCTTCAGCTATCAGGGTTACGTCGACATTTTCGACGCAGGGCCTGCCATCGAATGCGAAACCGGCAAGATCCGCGCGGTGCGTGACAGTGAGGCGCTGGTGTTGGCCGTGGGCACGCCGGGCGATGACGCCACGCCGTTCATCATTCATAACCGCAAGCGCGAAGACTGCCGCATCACCGCTGCGCCGGCGCGTCTCGCTGCCGGCACGCTGGTGGTTGATCCGCAGACCGCCAAACGTCTTCAACTCAACGCGGGCGATCAAGTACGCGCCGTGGCGTTGTCCGCTGCACGGGAGTCGAAATAATGAATTCGCTATACATCGCAGGTGAGTGGCTGGCCGGTCAGGGCGAAGCTTTCCAATCGCTGAACCCGGTGACCCAGCAAGTGCTGTGGACGGGGGAGGGCGCCACGGCTGCTCAGGTTGAATCGGCTGTGCAGGCTGCGCGCCAGGCGTTCCCAGGCTGGGCACGTCGTACGCTGGACGAGCGCATCAGCGTGCTTGAGGCTTTCGCAGCGTCGCTGAAAAACCACGCTGACGAACTGGCTCGCACCATTGGTGAAGAGACCGGCAAACCGCTGTGGGAAGCCGCGACCGAAGTGACCAGCATGGTCAACAAGATCGCGATCTCGGTGCAAAGCTACCGCGAGCGTACCGGCGAGAAGAGCGGCCCGTTGGGCGACGCCACCGCTGTGTTGCGCCACAAACCGCACGGCGTGGTCGCGGTGTTCGGCCCTTACAACTTCCCCGGCCACTTGCCGAACGGTCACATCGTGCCGGCGCTGCTGGCGGGTAACAGCGTGCTGTTCAAGCCAAGCGAACTGACCCCGAAAGTCGCCGAGCTGACGGTCAAGTGCTGGATCGAAGCCGGTCTGCCGGCAGGCGTTTTGAACCTGCTGCAAGGTGCTCGCGAAACCGGCATCGCGCTGGCAGCAAACCCGGGCATCGACGGTCTGTTCTTCACCGGTTCGAGCCGCACCGGCAACCATCTGCACCAGCAGTTCGCCGGGCGTCCGGACAAGATTCTGGCGCTGGAAATGGGTGGTAACAACCCGCTGGTGGTTGATCAGGTCGCGGATCTGGATGCGGCGGTTTACACGATTATTCAGTCGGCGTTCATTTCTGCCGGTCAGCGTTGCACCTGCGCGCGTCGTCTGCTGGTGCCGCAAGGCGCGTGGGGCGACAGCCTGCTCAAGCGTCTGGTTGAAGTGAGTTCGACCATTGAGGTCGGCGCATTCGATCAACAACCTGCGCCGTTCATGGGGTCGGTAATTTCCCTTGGCGCCGCGAAAGCGCTGATGGACGCTCAAGAACATCTGTTGGCCAACGGCGCGGTGTCGCTGCTGGAAATGACCCAGCCGCAGGCACAAGCCGCATTGCTGACCCCGGGCATTATTGATGTGACCGAGGTTGCCGAGCGTCCGGACGAAGAATTGTTCGGCCCGTTGCTGCAAGTGATCCGCTACGTTGATTTTGAAGCAGCGATCGCTGAAGCGAATGACACTGCTTATGGTCTGGCCGCAGGTTTGTTGTCGGATTCCGAAGCGCGTTATCAGCAGTTCTGGCTGGAAAGCCGTGCCGGCATCGTCAACTGGAATAAACAACTGACCGGTGCTGCGAGCAGCGCGCCGTTTGGTGGTGTCGGTGCCTCGGGCAACCATCGCGCCAGCGCTTATTACGCGGCGGATTACTGCGCGTACCCGGTAGCGTCGCTGGAAACCCCGAGCCTGACTCTGCCAGCAGCCCTGACACCCGGCGTGAAGATGGTGTAACGGCCATCGCGAGCAGGCTCACTCCTACAGGATTTGGGTCGTACACAACATATGTGTTCACCACTAAACCTGTAGGAGTGAGCCTGCTCGCGATAGCCGCGACGCGGTCTGACTGAATTGTTACCTGAAGCCTATAACAACAGATTCTCGTGGAGCCTCGCTGATGAAATCCTATGAAGTCAATTTTGACGGTCTAGTGGGGCCGACCCATAACTACGGTGGTCTGTCCTACGGCAACGTTGCCTCCCAGAGCAACAGCCAGCAATCTTCGAATCCGAAGGAAGCGGCGCTACAAGGTCTGGCGAAGATGAAGGCGCTGATGGAAATGGGCTTTCAGCAAGGCGTGCTGGCGCCGCAGGAACGTCCGGATGTGGGCGCTCTGCGCCGTCTGGGTTTCAGCGGCACCGACGCACAAGTGATCGAGCGCGCTGCCAAGGAAGCCATGCCGCTACTGGTCGCCAGTTGCTCAGCGTCGAGCATGTGGGTGGCCAACGCCGCCACGGTCAGCCCGAGTGCCGACACTGCTGACGGCCGCGTGCATTTCACCGCCGCCAACCTCAATTGCAAATATCACCGCAGCATCGAGCACCCGACCACCAGTCGCGTGCTCGGCGCGATGTTTGCCAATCAGCAACACTTCGCCCATCACGCTGCTCTGCCGGCAGTGGCGCAATTTGGCGACGAAGGTGCGGCCAATCACACACGTTTCTGTCGTGAGTATGGCGAGGCGGGCGTCGAGTTCTTCGTGTTCGGTCGCAGTGCCTTCGACAACCGTTTCCCGGCGCCGCAAAAGTACCCGGCGCGCCAGACCCTCGAAGCGTCGCAAGCCGTTGCCCGTCTGCACGGCCTGCGTGACGAAGGTGTGGTCTACGCCCAGCAAAACCCGAACGTGATCGATCAGGGCGTGTTCCACAACGACGTGATCGCCGTGGGCAATGGCGAGGTGCTGTTCTATCACGAGGACGCCTTCCTCGACACCGACTCGATACTGGCCGAGCTGCAAAGCAAACTCGCCAAAGCCGGCGGCAACTTCCAGTCGGTGTGTGTGCCGCGTTCGGCGGTCACCGTCGATGACGCGGTGCGCTCGTACCTGTTCAACAGTCAGTTGCTGTCGCGCCCTGACGGTTCGATGTTGCTGATCGTGCCGCAAGAGTGCCAGGCCAACGAACGTGTCTGGACTTATCTGCAAGAGCTGACCAGTTCCGGAGGCCTGATCCGCGAAGTGAAGGTTTTCGACCTCAAGCAAAGCATGCAGAACGGCGGTGGCCCGGCGTGCCTGCGTCTTCGCGTCGCGCTTAACGAAACCGAACTGGCGGCGGTCAACCCAGGGGTTATCATGACGGCACCGTTGTACGGTTCGTTGACCGCATGGGTTGAAAAGCACTACCGCGACCGCCTGAGCGAAACCGATCTGGCGGACCCGCAATTGCTGCTTGAATGCCGGACGGCACTGGATGAACTGACGCAAATCCTTAAACTGGGCGCGGTTTATCCATTCCAGATCAATTGATGGCCGGCGCGTCGCCCGAACGCGGCGCGCGGCTTGTCTCACCAAGAGAGTAAAAACATGAGCGATTCCCTGCAGCTGATCCTTGAAGACACCGATGGCACGCAACTGCAAACCTCGTGCACCCGCGTCGCGGTCATGTGGCAAGGCAAAGAGCTGTGGATCCAGCAGGACGGCCGTGGCCAGTTGCTGATCGGCGTGGACGTTGAAGAAGGTGACGCCGAGTACGCCAACCTGCTGCTGCGCCCATTGGCGACTAATCTGGTAAGTCTGCAACTGGAAATGGAACCGGCTGACGTCGGCGACGATGAAGACCACGTGCACGGCCCGGATTGCAACCACGACCACTAAGGAAACCGCT
>Ga0160456_100425_pt1 | contig 14110 bp, 13 predicted proteins | sample HID1972K_E6MG_FD_108261 | JGI IMG/M metagenome (GOLD analysis project Ga0160456, IMG submission 108261) | Enriched pill bug-associated microbial communities from UW Madison campus, WI, USA - HID1972K_E6 MG | ecosystem: Host-associated > Arthropoda: Insects > Digestive system > Unclassified ... | reverse complement strand
GTGCTCGCCTACGTGATCCCGCAGCGAATCAAGGAGCGCACCGACTACGCGCTGGTGCGCACCGAGGATCGCTACAGCGACCAGATGCGCGTGGTGCGCGCCACGGCCGCTCGCGTTGAGCAGCCGCACTCGCGGCCGTCGACCAACTCTGGCGAGGTGCCGCTGCTCGCAACCGGCGCCACTCGCGCGCAGATCGCGGCCCTGGGCGAGGAGCGCATGTCGCGTCCGTCCGGCCCACTCGAGCGCGCCGCCGTCAGCGCACAGCGCGAGGCGATCGCCCTGCGCGGCGACCGTGCAGTTGTGCTCAGCGAGCGCGCCGCCACGGCCCGTCGCCGGGCATGGGTGGCAGGCGCCGCCGGCCTCGCCGCGCTGACCGGATGGGTCTTCGTGATCTTCACGCCGTTCTCGGTGGTCGCCGCCACGGTGATCACCGCCGCGTTCGCAGGCATCGTGGCGGCCGGCGCGCGTGCCGCCGCCGCGCAGCGCCGCGCCGATTCCCACCTGCTCAAGGTGGCGCGCGAGGTCGAGGCCGCGGCCACCGCCACGCAGGCACTGCACCGCGTCACCGTTGAACGCGCTCACGGCCGCGAGGCCGAGCCGTCCGACGTGGAGACTCAGGCGATTCGCGTTGTCACCGCCGAGGACCTGGCCCCGCTCGCCGTGCCAGCGCCGTTGCCGGCGCCGGAGCTGCCCGCCGTCGATGCGGCTGCCGCGGTTGCCGCCGCCGAGGAGGCGGCTGTCTGGGCCGACGAGTCGAGCGACTGGACGCCGCAGCCGCTGCCCGCACCGTCGTACACGCTCAAGCCCACCGTGCGCCCGCAGTATGCGCGCCCGCTCACCGAGGACGACTATGCGGGCTCGTCTTATGGCGTCCCCGCGTCTCCCTACGCACCGCCGGCCGCTTCGAGCGACGCGACCGCCGCGCGCGAGGACGACTCCGCCGAGGCCCACCCTGTCACCGGCCAGCTTGACGCAATCCTGGCGCGTCGTCGCCGCGCGTCCGCCTAGCGCTCCTGCGGGCGGCACGCGCCTGCCGTCGTCGCGGCTCAGCCCAGCGGATAAGCCACGTATGCCAGCTGCGTTCCCGTGGGGTCCCACGAGTTGACGTTGAGCGTGCCCTGGCCGCCAAAGACGTGCACGAGGTCGCGCGACTCGGCGGCGTCTGGATCGGCGACGCGGATGATCACGTCGAGATCGGCCGGATGCCCCTGCGTGCCGGGCGGGTAGCTGATGTACGCGAGCTGCGAGCCATCGGGGCTGAGGTGCGGGAACCAGTTGACTCGCTCGTCGAAGGTGAGTTGGGTGACCTCTTCGCCGTCGGCTCGCATGCGGAACAGCTGCGCGTGCCCCTGCTCAGTCGAGCCGCGCTCCGAGTTGAAGTAGATCCACTCGCCGTCGGGTGAGAACTCCGAGCCGTCGTGCGGCGCATCCTCGTTGGTGAGTTGCAGGTCGGCGCCGCCCGCCGCCGGGATGGTGAAGACATTGGTGCGCACGGAGCTGTCGCCGTGGGCGCTCGACGGGATCTCCAGCCCTATGTACGCCAGCTGCGTGCCGTCAGGGCTGATCCCATGCAGGTAGTAGTGGAAGTTCTCGCCGCGGTTGTTGCTCACGCGGCGGTGCGAGCCGCCCTCGATGGGCACCGCGTAGAGGTGGCCGTCCTCGGCGCTGACGTAGACCGTCGAGCCATCGGGGCTCAGCACGTGGTCGTTGTTGATCGGCGGCACGCCGGCAAGTTCGATCTGGGTCAGCTCGCCGCCCGTCGCCGGGATCCGGTAGAGGTTGCCGTCGCCGTTGACGAGCAGGTGGCCGTCCGGCGTCCAGTTGGGCGCTTCGAACAGCAGGGTGGTCGACTCGTAGATGAGCGCGGTGGCTCCAGTTGCGACGTCGACGGCGTGAAGTTGGGCGCCCTGGCCCGGGCGGAGGGTGCGTGGCATAGGCCCGACGCTACCGCAGGCCAGGCGCACGGCGGCGGGTCTTGTCGTGGCCAGGTTCGAGGCGTGGCGGAGTTATCGAGGCCGCCGTGCGCGGTGGTAACCTGTCTGAGCACTTTGGGGCTGTGGCGCAGTTGGTAGCGCGTCTCGTTCGCAATGAGAAGGTCAGGGGTTCGATTCCCCTCAGCTCCACTACCGAGTCGAAGTTCCGGCCCTGCTCACGTTCGCGGTGAGCAGGGCTTCTTTGTGCCCACGCTGCGGCATGAACCGCTCGCCCAGGCCTAGCGCGAAAGACGCGAGCGCCGCACCCACGAGCGCGGCACCGCAGAGGTGCGCTAGCCGCCGCTCACAATCTGATCGCCGTGCTCGTCGAGCCACTGGAGCAACCGCTCAAAGACTGCGACCGGCCGCGCGTTCCCCGTGGCGGCGTTCCGGTCGCGAGCCCGGAGGAAGCGTGCAGCCAACTCGTCCACGACGATCGCCGGCGTCATGCCGGGGTACTCGGCGCACATGAGGTCAGCCGCCCGAGCCTGTGCCTTGATCGGCACGTCCGGCTCGATGAGGTCTGCGAAGCACCACACGGCGTGGGCGAAGTCCTCGGCACGACTCCCGGGGGCCACGGTCTCGGACCAGTCGATGATCGCGATCGCGCGATCATTCCTGAAGACGGTGTTGTGTGGCCCGAGGTCGCCGTGACACACGGTTTCGGCATCGCCTCGCAGAGGGGAAGTCGCCGCCGCGTCGTGGAACCGCCGCACCAGGTGCGCGGCGCTCACGAGGCAGGCGTCGGAGAGCCGGTAGGGCGGAGCGTCGAGCACGTCGCCCTCGATGAAGCTGACGACTTCACGGCCCTGATCGTCGTACCCGAGCGGGCGAGGGGCACCGTCGAATCCCTCCGCCTCGAGATGGCGCAGCAGTTCCTGCACCTGGGGCGAGCGTGCGTGCGCCGACCTCCGCACCGTCCCCTCGACCAGAGTCGGCTCTGGCATCTGCGCGCCGCCCGCCAACGTGCGCTCTTGACTGCCGGCCATGGCCCCACGGTACGCCGGCCGTCATCGCGCCTGGCAGAACTCCTTGGCGACGGCGGGCTTCGGCGTATTGTCGGTCTCATGACCGGAGTGGACTGCTGATGCGCACGGTGACGTACTCGATGGGCGTCTCGGCTGACGGTTACATCGTTGGGCCCGACGGCGCGTTCGAGTGGGCGGTGCCTGACGAGGAGGTCTTCCAGTTCCACCTCGACGAGCTGCGCGGCACCGACGTCCACCTGCTTGGGCGCCGACTGTACGAGACGATGCTCTACTGGGAGACCGCCGAAGAGGATCCGTCCCTCAGCGACGCCGAGCGCGAGTGGACCGCACTGTGGAAGGCGCTCCCCAGAATGGTGTTCTCCACGACACTGCGGGAGGTCGAGGGCAATGCGCGGCTTGCGACAGGGGGCCTTGCCGACGAGGTCGCGACGCTGCGCGCCGAGCCGGGCGAGGGCGACATTGCCATCGGCGGCGCCTCCCTTGCAGCCGCAGCGGCAGCCCTCGACCTGATCGACGAATACCGGGCCGTGGTCTACCCCGTGCTGGTGGGCGGCGGCGTCCCATACTTTCCGCAGCACGAGCGTCAGGTCCACCTCGAGCTTGTCGAGAGCCGCGCCTTTGCGTCCGGCGTCGTCTATCTGCGCCATCGAGTGGTGCGCTAGGGGACTCGCGTGACGTCCCGCAGCCATGCCTAGCGACGATTCTTACGGCGACCTGCTGGCGCGGTTCAGCGGCGGCGACCGGCGTTCAACCGGGGAAGCCGACGCTGTGGCTGAGGACGTGGAGCATGGCACCGTGAGCGCGGCTCACCTTGTCGCGGCTATGGCGAGCAGCGCCGACGCTGTGGTCAGGATGCGCGCCGCCGACGCCTTGGAGAAGGCGACCAGGGCCCACCCCGAGCTGCTCGCACCCGTGCGAGAAGAACTGCTGGGTCTCCTCGAGACCGCAACGCAGCAGGAACTGCGCTGGCACCTGGCTCAGATGACGCCGCGGCTGTCGCTGACGAAGGCTCAGAAGGAGCGGGCCGTCGCCAGCCTCAAGGGCTACCTCGACGACCCCAGCAGCATCGTGAAGACCGAGGCGCTGGATGCCCTCGTTGCGCTGGCGACGGCCGATGGGCGGCTGGCTCGCGAAGTGCTGCCGCTGTTGGAGGAGGCCATCGACAGCGGCACGCCCGCGATGCGAGCGCGCGCCCGTCGGCTCCGCGAGGGTCAGGCGAGCACCCCGCGCGAGTAGCCATTCCAATGGGCTCCCCACCGCTAGATTGTCCGGATGGGCGACGGGCTTGACGCGAGCGACAACTGGGCCGAGTCTGCCGGCCGCATCGATGTCGAACGCTGGCGCGGGGGCCGCCTTCCTGAGAGCACTCGGGTGGTTCAGTTCACTGGTGCACTGAGCGACCGTCAGCACAAGAAACTTGCGCGCTGGTTCTCGACGCACCCCGGCGCGACCCTGCGGGCATACGGCAACTATCGCGGCGGCATCACGGACCTCGAGTTTCTGCGCTTCTACCCGGACCTGGTGTCCTTCGAGGTGGACACCATGCACGGCGGCACCCCTGACGTCCGGGGGCTGCGGCACCTCTCGTCGGGAGTTCGCCACCTCGGGCTGGGCATTCCCACGGGCGAGGAGGGGGAGGAGACTCTCGCGCGATTGGGCTCCCTTACCTCGCTCGCCCTCCAGTCGCACACCCACCTGCCCGAATCCTTGGGTGGCCTCGCCTCTCTCACCGAGCTGTACATCGAGGGGCCCACGCGCAACCTGGAGACGTTGCGCGAACTGACGAACCTCGAGCAGCTGACGCTGCGCTCGGTCACGGTGCCCAACCTCGAGCCATTGGTGGGGTTGACCAAGCTGCGGTCACTGGCCATCAAGCTGGGCGGTACTCGCGACCTCGCCGCCATCGGCGACCTGAAAGCCCTCACTTACCTGGAACTATGGATGATCCGAGGCCTCACCGACGTCTCCTTCCTGAGCCGCCTTGCAAGCCTCGAGGCGCTCCACCTCCAGTCGCTCCGACGCGTCACAGAACTGCCATCGTTCGCGCCGCTCACCCACCTCACCAAGGTCTGGCTCGAGAACATGCGGGGCCTCACCGACGTGTCGCCCGTGGCGGAGGCGCCCCACATTGAACGCCTCGCACTGATTGACTTCGCGCACCTGCAGGCCGAGGTGGTCACTCCCTTCGCAGGCCACCCCACACTGCGCGACGCCGCGCTGGGCTTCGGCAGCGACCGCAAGAACACGCGCGCGCGGCAGATCGTCGGCCTTCCGGACTTCGATCTCTGGTAGGCGGCAACCTACCCGCAACGGTCCGGAGCGATTCGCTCAACCCAGCCCGAGCGTCGGGCGTACAGGTAACGGTTCCGTAAGATTGGGCGCGCGCCGGGAACCTTCCGGGGCCGCCGTTGGTTCATTCAGCGGAAAGCGGCGCACTGGCCGCACCCATGACGTGCCCCCGTACGAGGAGACCAACCCGTGAAGAAGACCTGGATCCCTGGCGCCGCGCTCGCGACCGCCGCCCTGCTGGTGCTGGCTGGCTGCGCCTCCGCCGGACCCGAAGTGAGCCCGTCGCCGAGCGACCCGGGCCAGGCGGCGGCAAACGCGTCACTGGACTCCGTGGAGTGGACCGAGGACGCCAACGGCGTTCCGACCCTCACGTTCGACACCCCGTTCGCGCTGACGAGCACCGCCGCACGGCTCGTCGCCGATGGCGACGGAGAGGCGCTTGAGTTGGGCCAGATCATCACGCTGGAGTACACCGTGACCGACGGCACCACCGGCGAGGTCGCGTTCTCCACCTACGAGACCGGCAGCCCCGAGCCGATCACGTTCTCCGACACGCAGCTGGACCCCGTCATTCTCGACGTCCTCGACGGCGCGCACGTGGGCGCCGACTTCATCTACGGCGCCATCGGATCCGCCGACGACCCGGGCACCGTGCTCATGGCCGTCACCGTCTCCGCGGCCGTCACGCCTCTTGACGGACCCTCGGGCGAGGCTGTTGAGCCTGCCGAGGGCCTGCCCACCATCACGTTCGGTGAAGACGGCAAGCCCGCAGTGGCGATCCCCACCACCGACCCCTCCGACGAGCTCGTGGTGCAGCCGCTGATCGCTGGCACCGGCGAGGCCGTGGAGCTGGGTGACTTCGTCACCGTCAACTACTCCGGTTGGACGTGGGATGACGGCGCCCAGTTCGACTCGTCATGGGACCGCGGCTCACCGGCCTCCTTCCAGGTGGCAGACGGCAAGGTCATCGACGGCTGGGTCGAGGGCCTCGTGGGCCAGCCCGTCGGCAGCCAGGTGCTGCTGGTGATCCCGGCAGACAAGGCTTACGGCGAGCAGGGCAACGGCTCGATTCCGGGCGGCGCCACGCTCGTGTTCGTGGTCGACATCCTCGCGACTTCGTAGCGGCGACGAAGGAGCCAGTGGGCTCTAGCGGCGACGAAGGAGCCAGTGGGCTCTAGCGGCGACGAAGGAGCCAGTGGGCTCTAGCGGCGACGAACTGGCCGACGCCGGCGCGGGCTCACCGCGTCGGCGGGCTTGGCACCGGGTACGGCTTGGCCGTCGATGGTGTCCGGCACGTCCTCGCCGATGACGGGCCCATCGAGGTTGTCGACGACCACGGCGTAGGTCTTGCCGGCGTTCTTCACCACCGCGGTGATGAGGGCCGCGACCGGCAGCGCCATGAACGCGCCCATGGGGCCGGCGATGGCACCGCCCGCGAGCGCCGCGCCAAACGCCACCGCGCCGCTGAGCTCCATGGTGCGCGAGGAGAATCGTGGGCTCAGCACGTAGTTCTCGATCTGCTGGTAGATGACGACCCAGATCAGCATCGCGATCGCGGGGCCAGGGCCCAGCACCGCGAGGATGAGCAGCGTGGGGACGATCGCGCCGATGTACGTGCCGATGAACGGGATGAACTCGGAGACGAACCCCATGAAGAGCGCGAGCGGCAGGGCGTAGACCACGGGCAGGCCGATGAGCACCATCACGCCCAGCGCGAGTCCGCCGTTGACGAGCATGAGCAGCAGGCGCGAGTAGAAGTAGCCGCCTGTCTGCTCGATTGAGGTGTCGGTGACCCACGCGAACACGCGCTGGCGCTCGGGCGTCATGCGGCCCATGATGGCGCGGCGCAGCTTGGGGAAGTCCGCGGCGAAGTAGAAGGTGAATGCCGCGATGGTGAAGAAGTCAAAGATGATGCCGATGCCGGACGTCACCGCGCCCAGCACGTTGTCCGCCCACGAGGCCACCCAGGAGGCGAGCGCCGCGGTCTGATCGGCGGCGGCCTCGTGGTCAAGGGCGCTGCCGCCGAACGTCTCGGTGGCCCACGTGTTGAAGCTGGCGAACCACTCGGATGCGTTGTCCTGCACAGCCTCTGCGAAGCCCACGATGGCGGGGATGAGGACCGCGATCATGAAGATCACGCTCACGGTGGCGATGGCGAAGATGATGCCCACCGCCGCACCGCGGCGCATGTTCCAGCGGCGCACCAGCGCGTTGACGCCCGGCACGATCGCCAGGGCGAAGAACAGCGCCACGATGAGCATTCCGATGAGGTGCCGCGCCTGCAGCACGGCGAGCACCACCACACTGCCGACAAACACCACAACGGCGAACTTCCACAGCGAGCGCCACACCATGCGCTCGGTCCACGCCGCGTAGGGGGGAGCCTCGAACGTAGGAGCCTCTGCCCACAGCCGAGCGGCGCGGGCAACGTCCTGCGGAACCTCCTCGGAGCCGCTGGCGTCGTACGCGCCGCTCACGCTGGAGTCAGCTGTCACTCGTCGCGACGTCCTTGCCGAAGGTGAAGGCGCGCACCACGCCGAGGATGCCCAGCACGATGAAGGTGATGCCGGCCAGAGCGGCAAGCGCCACCAGGGTCCAGCCCGGCCATGCCAGCACGGCGATACCGGCGAGCAGGCTGATGATGCCGTAGGTGATCGCCCATCCGCGCGAGCTGCCCTTGCCGGACTCGATGAACGCGATGATGCCTTCGACGACCCACGAGATTCCCAGCACGATCATGGCGATCAGCAGCACGGTCGCGGCGGCGGCGCTCAGGTTCCGCAGCGCCACCACGGCGGCGATGATCAGCACGAGTCCCAACAGGATGTCGAGCGTGCGCTTGCCGCCGCTGATGCCGCGGCTGAACACGCCGAGGCCCACGCGGACGATGCCCGCGACGAGCACGTAGATGCCGATGAGGGCGGTGACGACAACGGCGGACTTGCCGGGCCAGAACAGCAGCGCCAGACCAAGGGCAATACCGATGATGCCGACGATTCCAAAGGAGGCGCGGACCGCGTTGATCGCGCTGCGCGTCAGGTCGGAGGCGTCGAGTTCGAATACGTCAATCTTCGCGGTGGACTGGGCCATGGCGTTCTCCTTGTTCACGGGCCGCAGGTGCCACGTTGCACCGGCGCTGAAAGTGAGACTAGCGCAGGGTGAGGGTGCAGCACTTGATGCCACCCCCGCCCTTGCGAAGTTCGCTCAGGTCAAGCAGATGCGTGCGGAAGCCGCGCTCTTCCAGGGCGGCCGTGAACTTGGCGGCGCCCACGGGCATCACCACGTCCGCGCCGTTCGAGACAAGGTTGAGTGCGAGCACTCCAGCCTCGTCCTCATCCACAAGAACAGCGTCGGGGAACCGGCGCTGCAACTCAGCCACAGCGTCGGGCGAGAAGGCGCTGGGGAGGTAGGCGATGAGCTCGGAACCCTCGCGGCCGTCGAGCACCGAGAAGCAGGTGTCGAGGTGGTAGAACTCGGGCCGCACGAGCGTCAGTGACACCACCTCGCGGCCAAAGACCTCGCGCAGCTCCTGATGGCTCTCGAGGGTGCTGCGGAAGCCGGTGCCCGCGTAGACCGTCGCTCCCACGGTGAGGATGTCGCCCTCGCCCTCGTTGATTGCCTGTGCCTCGACGACCCGGAAGCCCGCGGAGCGCAGCCAGTCCGCGTAGAGCGGTCCCTCGGGCTGACGCTCGACGTAGCGGAACGAGGCCGTGTAGGCGATGCCGTCCATCACGGTGGCGCCGTTGGCCGCGTAGACCATGTCCGGCAGGCCCGGCGCGGGCTCGATGTAGTTGATGTCGACGCCGAGCCGCTCGTACGTGTCCCGCAGCGACTCCCACTGCTTCATGACCAGCGAGCCGTCCGTGGGCACCTCTGGGTGCATCCACGGATTGATGGTGTATTCGACGGTGTAGTGCTCCGGCGAGCACATGAGTACGGACAGCGGGTACGTGGTGCGGGTCATGACTCAAGGATGACAGGCGCGGCCCGGTCTGCCCGACGCTGTGGACTGGCTTTTGCGTCACACTCGCCCCGCGCTGTGGCCGGGTTGGGCGCTACACCCAGCCGACCTTGGGGCCCTCGCCCACGCCGATGGTGGGCAGCCACATGTGGATCTGCCAGTACTCGAAGGGAATGGGCATGCCGGTCCACAGCGGCAGGAAGAATCCGGCGACCACGAGGCACACCCCAACGAACGCGACCACGGCGACGGTGCCGCCTCGCGACCAGTACCCGATGCTGCCGTGGCGGCGGCCGTCGTCCGCGTAGTTGCCGTCGCCGGTGCCGCCATATCCGTGATTGGCGCCCCGCCGCGCGATCCGGGTCAGCGCCCACGTGAGCGTCAGCACCAGGAACGGCGCCAGCGCCACGGCGTAGAACGTGAAGATGGTGCGGTAGGCGTAGGGGAACCACACCACCCAGCCGGCGAGCACGCCGAGCGAGACGGTGAGCGCCACGAGGTCGAGGTGGCGGATGACGCGCCACAGCGCATAGATGAGCGCGGCCGTGCCCGCCCACCAGATGACCGGGTGCCCAAGCGCGGTGACGGCGCTGACGCAGCGCTCGGCTCCGCAGTCGGCGCCCTCGGCGTCGCGGAAGTAGAAGGCGGTGGGGCGCAGCTGCAGCAGCCAGCCGTACGGGCTGGACATGTAGTTGTGCTCGCTCGTGAGGCCGGTGTGGAACTCCCACATCTTGTGGTGGTAGTACCAGAGCGACCGCAGCGACTCCGGCAGCCACATCACGCCCTCGCCCGGGTGCGTCTCAGCCCAGTCGCGCGCCCAGCTGCCGCGCGTGGCGATCCACGGCCACCACGTGGCGACGTAGACCGCGACCATCACCACGATGGTCCCGATGGCGGTGGGGATGGCGCGCACGGATGCGCCGAGGAACCAGCGCTCGTAGCCGGCGGCGCGCCGATCAACGACGTCGAACAGCACCGACAGTGCCATGAAGGCGATCGCGAAGTAGATTCCCGACCACTTGACGCTCACGGCACAGCCAGCGGCCACCATGGCTCCGTAGCGCCACCACCGCGGCCCAACGCTCGCGCCCCAGCCCGGCAGGCGATCCCAGGGATCGAGGCCGCGACTCGTCCGCGCCGCGTCCGCCACGGCGAACAGCCTGCGCCGGGTCCTAGCCCTGTCGGCGACCACCAGCCCCAGCGTCGCCACGGCGAAGAAGGCGAGGAAGTTGTCGAGCAGCGCAGTGCGCGACAGCGCGATCGACATCCCGTCGATGGCGAGCAGCAGGCCCGCGACGCCGCCCCACAGCGTTGAGCGGAACAGGTGACGCGCGAGCAGCGCCACGATGATGCAGGCGAGCGTCCCCATGAGTGCGGTGGCGAACCGCCACCCAAAGGGGTTGGTGCCGAACAGCTGCATGCCCGCAGCGATGAGCAGCTTGCCCAGCATGGGGTGCACAACGAAGTCGCCTTCGGTCTCGAGGCCCCCGTAGTCACCGGTGGCGAACTCGCCCTCGTCCTTGGTCCAGTCGCCCTCGTAGCCCAGCTGCAGCAGCGAGAAGGCGCCGCGCACGTAGTAGACCTCGTCGAACACGAGCGCCCGGGGAGTGGAGAGGTTGACGAAGCGCAGCAGACCCGCGAGCAGGCCCACGCCGCTCAGCATGATCGCGACGCGCCACCGCCACACCCGCTCCATCAGCACGGTGTGAGCCTAGTCGCGATACTTCTCGTCGGTGGTCAGGGCGGGGTCGTTACCGCTGGCGCGTCAGCCCACACCAACCCAACCCGCCCCACACTTAGTGGCAAAGAGCTTGATATCAGCGGTTTGCCAGCAGTTCTTCGAGAATCTCTGGGTCATCCGCGAACACCTCTCGCAACACGTCTTCCGGAATCTCATCGGTCGAGTCGCTGTTGGGGATCGAGATGGCGAACTGGCCTACGACGGTGACGCCGTCTTCGAGGTACGCTGGGATGAGGATCTCGTTGATGCCACGAGCTTGCAGGTCTGCGAGATGGTTCATCCATTCCTCGGCCTCTTCGGCGGTTGCCACGGCCCCTCCTGAGGCAAGTTCAAACTCGTCCGCCCATACGTAAGCACGTAGTCCGTCGGTTGTGTATACCGCGACGAGGTCTTGATCCAGGACGCCCATGGCGCTGGTCGAATTCGATTCGCCGGAAAGCGAACGTGTTTCAGCGACTGATTCCACGCGTGGCGCCTCAGACGCAGCTACCTCAGAAGCGGGTACATCTGAGGAGCCGGGTGCCGCCAGAGCAACGCCCGCGATCGCACCTGCGGCAGCAATGACCACTACTGTCGCGCGGTGGTATCGATCGCTCACATTGACCACCCCTCGAGGGTCTAGAAATTGAATACGCTCGGACTCTTCGCTGGGAGATGAGTAATCATGTTTCCGGATGAGTCACTGGTGTCCCGCGACTCGCCGCTCGAGTGCGCGGCCAAAGGGTCAGGATACGTCTTTGTCGGGGTAGAGGACGAAACAATGGCATTCGTTCCACCTGGTATCGGACCAACATTATAGTTCCGCACATTCGCATGCAATACTGACCCGTCGTGTGAGTCGCGCAATATTGCGCGTGCGCGGTTTCGCCGTTTGGTCGGCGATTCTCTTCATCTTGCTGACGCTATCACCGGTGTTCTTAGCGCGCAACGCTCGGTGCCTTCGGAGCGGTTTGGCGGCTCTTGGCAGTTGGGGGTGTGGGGGTGAGGGAGCCGGCGCGGGTCAGACTCGTTGCTCGCCAGCCATGTGCCACGCTTGCCCCATGAAGGGAAGCATCGTGGTGGCGGCGACTCCCATCGGCAACTTGGGCGACGCGTCACCCCGTCTCGTCGCCGCGCTGCAGAGCGCCGACGTCGTTGCGGCGGAGGACACCCGCCGCACCGTTGAGCTGGCGCGCGGCCTCGGCATCACGATCGGCGGCCGGCTCGTCGCCGTGCACGACCACAACGAGCGCGACCGCGCCGCCGCTCTCGTGGGGGAGGCGCTCGCGGGCGCCGCGGTGCTGCTCGTGACCGACGCGGGGATGCCCACGGTCTCCGACCCCGGCTATCGCGTGGTCGTGGAGGCCGCCTCCCGCGGCGTGCCTGTGACAGTCATCCCGGGCCCCAGCGCGCCGCTCGCCGCGCTCGCCGTCTCCGGGCTCGCCACCGATCGCTTCACGTTCGAGGGCTTCGTTCCCCGCAAGGCAGGCGAGCGCGACCGCGCCCTCGCCGCGCTCGTCGCCGAGCCGCGCACGATGGTCTTCTTCGAGGCCCCCCACCGCCTCGCGGCCAGCCTCGCCGCCATGGCCGCGGCGTTTGGCGACGACCGCGCCGCCTCCGTCAGCCGCGAACTGACCAAGACCTTCGAGGAGACCCGCCGCGGCACCCTCGCCGAGCTCGCGGAGTGGGCCGGGGGCGGCGTCAAGGGCGAGATCGTGGTGTGCGTGGCGGGCAGGCCCGACGCTGGCCTGAGTCTGGCGGACGCCGTGGGCGAGGCTCTGGCCAGGGTGGCACGGGGTGAGCGGGCCAAGGATGTGGCGGCCGAGCTCGCGTCGCTGACGGGCCTGCCGGCGCGGGAGGTTTATGCCGGGATCCTGGAGGCGCGCGGCAGGACGCCATCGCAATGAAGGCCGCGGGCCGCGCCGTGACCGCTGTGGTGGTGGCGGTGACGTGCGCAGCGGCCGGAGTGGTGGTCGCGGCGCAGTTTCCGGCGCGGTCCGCGGACACGACCGAGCCGGCTGTTGCCGTCACGGTTGAGGTGGTGGAGACCCACACCGCCGCACCGGCGGCGCCAGCGGCTCCCGCCGTGAGCCCCGAGGCTATCGACCTGGACGAGCACTCCATCGACGACCCCGACTCCGTCTGGGTGGTCGTCAACAAGTCGCGCCCGCTGGATCCGCTCGACCATGTGCCATCGGGCCTCGTCTCGGCGCGGCTCCCTGGCGACAGCGCGCAGCTCAAGCGGGCCGCGGCGCGGGCGCTGCAGCGCATGTTCGACGCCGCGGACGCGGCGGACGCGCCGTTCCGAGTCTCAAGTGCGTACCGCAGTTACGGGTTCCAGCAGGGTGTGTACGGCAACTACGTCTCGACCCGCGGCCGCGCCTCCGCCGACACGTTCTCGGCGCGCCCCGGCTACTCCGAGCACCAGACCGGCCTGGCCGTTGACCTCTATGACCCCGCCGGCTGTCGCCTCAAGCGCTGCTTCGCAGAGACGACATCGGGGGAGTGGGTGACGAAGCACGCGGCGGACTACGGGTTCATCGTGAGGTACCCCGAGGACGAGTCGGACATCACCGGCTACACGTGGGAGCCGTGGCACCTTCGGTACGTTGGCGTCGACCTGGCGCAGTACATGCGAGACCAGAAGATCGCCACGTTGGAGGAGGTCTTCGGGCTGCCGGCGGCGCCCACCTACACGGACTGACGCGGCGCCTGGCGCCCGGTGCGCGGTCACTAGGATGGAGCGCATGTCTCACATCCTGTCCGCCGTGGCCTGGCCCTACGCCAACGGCCCGCGACACATTGGTCACGTTGCCGGTTTTGGCGTTCCGTCCGACGTGTTCAGCCGCTACATGCGCATGGCCGGGCACGAGGTGCTGATGGTCTCCGGCACCGACGAGCACGGCACGCCCATTCTGGTGCAGGCCGACGCGGAGGGGGTCAGCCCACAGGAGCTCGCCGACCGCTACAACCGCGTCATCGTCGAGGACCTCACCGCGCTCGGCCTCAGCTACGACCTCTTCACCCGCACCACCACGGGCAACCACTACGCCGTGGCGCAGCAGCTCTTCAAGGCGGTGCACGCCAACGGCTACATGGTGGCGCAGACCACCCGCGGCGCCATCTCGCCCTCGACCGGCCGCACCCTGCCGGACCGCTACATCGAGGGCACGTGCCC
>Ga0160456_100407_pt1 | contig 14615 bp, 14 predicted proteins | sample HID1972K_E6MG_FD_108261 | JGI IMG/M metagenome (GOLD analysis project Ga0160456, IMG submission 108261) | Enriched pill bug-associated microbial communities from UW Madison campus, WI, USA - HID1972K_E6 MG | ecosystem: Host-associated > Arthropoda: Insects > Digestive system > Unclassified ... | reverse complement strand
CCTTCGCCGCGGCCGGTGAAGCCCAGCTTCTCGGTGGTGGTGGCCTTGACGCTCACCGCATCGACGGCGATGCCCAGCACCTGCGCCAGGTGCGTACACATCGCCTGCGCATGCGGACCGACCTTGGGCCGCTCGCACATCACGGTGACATCGGCGTTGCCCACCTGCCAGCCGCGTGTGCGCAGCAGGCTGTCGCAGTGACGCAGGAAATCGGTGCTGTCGGCGTCCTTCCACTGCGGGTCGCTGGGCGGGAAGTGGCGGCCGATGTCGCCCAGCCCCAGCGCGCCCAGCATGGCATCGCACAGCGCATGGATCACCACGTCGCCGTCGCTGTGCGCCAGCACGCCGCAGCTGTGCGGTACGCGCATGCCACCCAGCATCACGTGGTCGCCATCGTCGGCGAAGGCATGCACATCCAAGCCCTGGCCGATGCGGATCTGGGGAACGCTCATCTAGCTGGTTTCCGTGGCCGCGCGCAGCGAGAGGATGTAGGCAAACCGATCCAGGTCCGCCGGCGTGGTGATCTTGAAGTTGGTCTCGCTGCCTTCGATCAGCAGCGGTCGCAGGCCCTGGCGCTCCATGGCCATGGACTCGTCGGTGACGTCGATGCCGGCGCCGGCCGCTTCGTCCAGCGCGCGGGTCAGCTGCAGGCGACGGAACATCTGCGGGGTCAGCGCGCGCCACAGCCGTTCGCGCGGTTCGGTGCCTTCCACGCCACCATCGTCACCGGCGCGCTTGAGCGTGTCGCGCACCGGCGCGGCCAGCAGCGCGCCGACCGGATCCTGGCGACCGCGTTCGATCAATTGTTCCAGGTCGCCATCGGCCAGGTTCGGCCGTGCCGCGTCGTGGACCAGCACGAAATCATCGCCGCGCACGTCCTCGGGCAGCACCTGCAACGCCGCCAGCACCGAAGCCGCGCGGGTGCCACCGCCGACACATGCGATCACCGGCTTGCCGCCGAATTCGCTCCAGCCCGGCCACCATGGATCGTCCGCGGACACGGCCACCACGGCGCCTTCGATCAACGGATGCGCCAGCAGCGTGGACAGCGTCCACGCCAGCACGGGCTGCCCGGCCACTTCCACATATTGCTTGGGAATCTCGCTGCCAAAGCGCAGCCCGCGACCCGCCGCGGGCACCACCACCCAGACACCGCGCATCAGTCGCCCTCGGCCGCCGCGGCGGCCTGCGCATCAGCGGGATCCTGCGATGCCTGCGGGACCTCCGGCAGCGCGCCGGTGGTGCTGGCCTGGCCTTCCGGCGTATCGACCACGCGGTAGAACTTCTCGCCGGGCTTGATCATGCCCAGCTCGCTGCGGGCACGTTCTTCGACTGCCGCCTCGCCGGACTTGAGGTCTTCGACCTCGGCCGCCAGCGCCGCGTTGCGCTGGTGCAGGCCGGCGTTCTCGCGGATCTGGCTGGCCACCTGCGCGCGCATGGTGATCACCTCGCCCGAGCTGCCGCGTCCGAACCACAGGTGGTACTGCAGGAAGGCCAGCAGCAACACCAGCACCAGCAGCAGCCAGCGCGGCTTGGCCATCTCAGCTCCCCAGGCAGATGGTGAAATGACCAAGCGTCATCGCGTCCCTCAGCGCTTGAGCGATACGAACGCATTGCGGCCGGCGTAGCGCGCACCCTTGCCGAGCGCTTCTTCGATGCGCAGCAGCTGGTTGTACTTGGCCACGCGGTCGCTGCGGCACAGCGAGCCGGTCTTGATCTGGGTCGCGGTGGTGGCCACGGCGATGTCGGCGATGGTGGTGTCCTCGGTCTCGCCCGAACGGTGCGAGACGATGGACGCATAGCCGGCGTGGTGGGCCATGGCGATCGCTTCCAGGGTTTCGGTCAGGGTGCCGATCTGGTTGACCTTGATCAGGATCGCGTTGGCGGTCTGCGACTCGATGCCTTCCTTGAAGATCTTCGGATTGGTGACGAACAGGTCGTCGCCCACCAGCTGCACCTTCCTGCCGATGCGGTCGGTCAGCTGCTTCCAGCCGGTCCAGTCGTCCTCGGCCATGCCATCTTCGATGGTGATGATCGGGTACTGGGCGGCCCAATCCGCGAGGAAGTCGACGAACTGCTCGGAGGTCAGGCGCTTGTTCTCGCCGACCAGGTTGTACTTGCCGTTGTCGTGGAACTCGCTGGAGGCCACATCCAGGCCCAGCAGGATGTCTTCCCCTGCGGTGTAGCCGGCCTTGCCGATGGCTTCCAGAATGGTATCCAGCGCTTCGACGTTGCTGCGGAAATCCGGGGCGAAACCGCCCTCGTCGCCGACCGCCGTGCTCAGGCCGTGGCCCTTGAGCACTGACTTGAGCGCATGGAAGATCTCGGTGCCGGCGCGCAGCGACTCGGAAAACGAATCGAAGCCCACGGGCAGCACCATGAACTCCTGGAAGTCCACGTTGTTGTCGGCATGCGCACCGCCGTTGATGATGTTCATCATCGGCACCGGCAGCTGCACGTCCGACTCGGCCGTGTCGGCCAGGTGCTGCCACAACGGCTTCTTGTTGGAGGCGGCCACGGCGTGCGCGTTGGCCAGGGAAACACCCAGCAGCGCGTTGGCGCCCAGGCGGCCCTTGTTCTCGGTGCCGTCCAGATCGACCAGGCGACGGTCCAGGCCTTCCTGGTCGGCCGCGTCGAAGCCCTTGAGCGCCTCGGCGATCGTGGTGTTGATGTTGCCTACGGCCTTGGTCACGCCCTTGCCCAGGTAGCGGGTCTTGTCGCCATCGCGCAGTTCGACCGCTTCCTTGGCGCCGGTGGAGGCGCCGGACGGCACGGCCGCGCGGCCAAAGGCACCATCGGTGAGCGTGACTTCCGCTTCCAGCGTGGGGTTGCCACGGGAGTCGAGGATTTCGCGGGCGTGGATCTTGGCAATCTGGGTCATGGGATCAGTCTTGGCTCTGGCGATCGGATGAAGGTCGTTGGCCCGGCACGCAGTGGCCGAGCGAGGTCAGGAACGCAATCTCGCGTTCGACGCTGGCGCGACGGCGTGCGCGTTCAGGTGCGGAGCGATTGTAGAGGGTGCAGGCCAGCAATGCGCTGCCCAGGCTGGCCAGCATCAGGCCGCCGGTGGCGATCGCGGCCGATTCGATGGACCTGGGGGCGACCAGCGTGCCTTCGGCGACCCGTTGCTGCAGGTTGGGCACCAGCAGGTGCCAGGCAGCGAGTTCAGCGGCGAACGCGGCCAGGACACAGCTCACCAGCTGACGGTGGCTCAGGCCGGACCAGCCGCGCGATGGAGGCTCGCCGTCGGGCATCAGGCGGCGCGGCCCTGTGCCGAAGAAGCGCGCGACCCGTTGGTCGAATCCGGTGCGGCCGCCCCGGCAGATGCGCCCGTTCCGGCCGCGCCGGGCTTCATGCGCGAGCTTCCTTGAGCAGCTTGCCGCCAGCCTTGCGCTCGCGTGCGGCGCGGATGAAGCCGACGAACAGCGGGTGGCCATCGCGCGGGGTGGACAGGAATTCCGGATGCGCCTGGCAGGCCAGGTACCACGGATGCCTGTCGCGCGGCAGCTCGACCACTTCCACCAGCGTGTCGTCCATCGACTTGCCGGCGATCACCAGGCCGGCGTCTTCCAGCTGGGTGCGGTAACGATTGTTGAACTCGTAGCGGTGGCGGTGGCGCTCGGACACCACGTCGCTGCCGTACAGCTCGCGGGCCAGCGTGCCGGGCTTGAGGCGCTGTTCCTGCAGCCCCAAGCGCATGGTGCCGCCTAGGTCGGAGCGCTCGTCGCGCTTTTCCACATCGCCGGTGGCGGTGCGCCACTCGGTGATCAGGCCGATGACCGGATGCGGGGACTGCTTGTCGTTCTCGGTGCTGTTGGCGCCTTCCAGCCCGCAGATGTTGCGTGCGTAGTCGACCACCGCCGCCTGCATGCCGTAGCAGATGCCGAAGTACGGCACGCGGTGTTCGCGTGCGTACTGTGCGGTGAGCACCTTGCCTTCGAAGCCGCGGTCGCCGAAGCCGCCCGGCACCAGGATGCCGTCCACGTCTTCCAGGGATTCGGTGCTGGCCTCGATGTCCTGCGATTCCAGCCACTTCAGATTCACGCGCGTGCGCTGGCGCAGGCCGCCGTGCTTGAGCGCTTCGCCGACCGACTTGTAGGCGTCCTTGTGGTCGACGTACTTGCCGACCACCGCGATGGTGACCTCGTCCAGCGGATTGACCGTGGCGTCCACGGCGGACTCCCACTCGGACAGGTCGGCTTCCTTCTGCGCCGGCAGATGCAGGCGGTCGACCACGAACTGGTCCAGGCCCTGTTCCTTCAGGCCCAGCGGAATCTTGTAGAGCACGTCAACGTCGCGCAGGCTGATCACCGCGCGCTCGGAGACGTTGGTGAACAGCGAGATCTTGCGGCGTTCGCTGTCGGGGATCTCCTGCTCGGAGCGGCACAGCAGCACGTCGGGCTGGATGCCGATCGAACGCAGTTCCTTCACCGAATGCTGGGTCGGCTTGGTCTTCAGCTCGCCGGCCGCGGCGATGTACGGCACCAGGGTCAGGTGCATGAACACCGCCTTCTCCGGACCGCGCTCGGCGCGGATCTGGCGGATGGCTTCAAGGAACGGCAGCGACTCGATGTCGCCCACGGTGCCGCCGATCTCGATCAGGCCCACGTCGAAGCCCGCGGTGGCCTCGTCGATGCTGCGCTTGATCTCGTCGGTGATGTGCGGGATGACCTGCACGGTCGCGCCCAGATAGTCGCCGCGGCGCTCCTTGCGGATCACGTTCTCGTAGATGCGGCCGGTGGTGACCGAATTCTTGCGGCTCAGGCGCGTGCGCACGAAGCGCTCGTAGTGGCCCAGGTCCAGGTCGGTTTCGGCGCCGTCGTCGGTGACGTAGACCTCACCGTGCTGGAACGGGCTCATGGTGCCCGGATCGACGTTAATGTACGGATCCAGCTTCATCATCGTGACCTTCAGGCCACGCGACTCGAGGATGGATGCCAGGGACGCGGCGGCAATGCCTTTGCCCAGCGATGACACCACGCCGCCGGTCACGAAAATCAGGGGAGTCATGGATCGAGGGCTCCTGGAAAGCCATAGTTTACCGGGTGCGGCGCTTGCGGCCAAACGCCGTGAGCACGGACCGTTCCGCCAATGGATGAAAAAACGCACGCCCCGACTGGCGGGGCGTGCGCGATGTGTTGCGAAAAACCAGCAGGTTTACGGCTTGCGGGGTTTTTCTTCCTCTTCCTCGCGCGGCGTGGACTTGTCCGAAGCCTGGCCCTGCGCCTTCTGGCGTTGTTCGTTGGCGGCACGACGCGCAGCGCGCTTTTCGGCCTCGGTGCGGTTGTCCTCGGTCTTGGCCGGACCGGAGGTGGCCGTCTTGCTTTCAGCCTGCGCGGCGCCATTGGCCAAGGCCACGGCGGCCGTGGACAGCGCGGCGACGGCACCGGCAAGCAGCAGTACGGTTCGGGATTTCATGGGTGACTCCTGATGAGGAACCTTTCGGGTGTCGCAGCAGCGCGTGGCGCGAGTGCAACGCTGCAGAGCCTACGCCTGCCGGTTTAGCGCGCCCTGAATGCCGCGCATGCCGATGAATGACCCTTCAGCCCAGGCCATCAAGCCCGTCGCGCAGCGACCGGACCAGTTGCGCATCGGTCCGCCAGAACCCTGCCTCCAGCCCGCTCGGCGTCGTACCGCCGGCGCCGGTCCACCACGCTTTGGCCGAAGCATGGAATTCGTCGACGCCGCTCTGCCGGGCCAGCATCGGCAAGGTTTGCGCGGTGACGCCGGCACCGGCCATCACCGCGATCCGCCCGGCCGATCGGGTCACCAGGCTGGCGATGACCGCCGCACCTTCAGGCGCGCTGTCGGCCTGGCCGGAGGTCAGCACCCGTTCGCAGCCCAGGCCGATGACCGCTTCCAGGGCAACCAGCGGATCGGCGGCACAGTCGATGGCGCGGTGGAAGGTCACGCCCAGCCCGCCGGCCGCGGCGATCAGCTGCGCACAGCCGGCCGTGTCCACCGCGCCATGCGCATCCAGCGCGCCCAGCACCACGCCGTCGCAGCCCAGGCCCACGCACAGCTCGACATCGCGCTGCATCACGTCCCATTCGGCTGGCGAATAGACGAAATCGCCGCCGCGCGGACGGATCAGCACATACAGCGGGATCTGCAGGCGATCGCGCGCGGCCGCCAGGGTTCCGTACGACGGGGTCGCTCCGCCCTCGCCCAGGTTTTCGCACAGCTCCACCCGGTCGGCGCCGCCGGCCTGCGCGGCCAGCGCCGATTCCAGCGAATTGGCGGCGATTTCCAGCGTGTAACGACCGCCAGCGGCCATCGAACTCAAACCTGCTCGGCCGCATAGACCGACTGCGAGGGCAGCAGCGCATCCTGCTTCTGCCCATCGCAGACCGCGTAGACGAAGCCCTTGTGCAGCGCGAACGCGCCGACTTCGCCATGCTTGTTCATGGCCAGGAAGCACACCTGCAGCTGCTTGCTGGCTTCCGGGCGCTTGTGCACCACCCGCTCGATCGCCTCACGGCAGGCATCGGCCGGCGAACGCCCCTGGCGCATCAGCTCCACGACCAGGAAGCTGCCCACGTTGCGGATCATTTCCTCGCCCACGCCCGAGGCGGTGGCACCGCCGACGTCGTTGTCCACGTACAGGCCGGCGCCGATGATCGGGCTGTCGCCGACCCGGCCGTGCATCTTCCAGGCCATGCCGCTGGTGGTGCAGGCACCGGCCATGCGGCCGTTGTGGTCGATGGCCAGCATGCCGATGGTGTCGTGGTTTTCGCTGTTGCCGGGCATGCCGCGGCGCTCGACGTTGATCTCCGGCTTGTACTGGGCGGTCCTGAGCCACTCGCGCCAGGCTTTTTCGGCCTCGGGCGTGCGCAGGGACTGCTTCTTGAAACCTTCGCTGACGGCGAACTGCTGGGCGCCCTCGCCCACCAGCATCACGTGCGGGGTCTTTTCCATCACCCGGCGCGCGACCGAGACGGGATGGTCGATGTCCTCGATCGCCGCCACCGATCCGCAGCGACCGTCGCCGTCCATGATGCAGGCATCCAGGGTCACGTAGCCGTCCCGGTCCGGATAGCCGCAATGGCCGACGGTGGAATTGCACTGCCCGGTCTCGGCCCAGCGCGCGCCGGCTTCCACCGCATCCAGCGCGCTGCCGCCCTTGCCCAGCACGGTCCAGGCCGCCTGGTTGGCCGGCACCCCGAAATCCCAGGTCGACACGACCTTGGCCCCGGTGGCGGAAGTCCGGGCGCGCAACGGCGGCAACATCGCCGCACCGGTGGCCAGGACCGTGGTCTGCAGGAAACTGCGACGTGAGGGCATGCGGGATCCTTTGAGATGTAGGGGTGAATCAGGAAGCAGTGAACCGTAATCCGTTGGCTTCATGCCAGGCCGCCGCGCCGATCACGCCCAGCCAGCCGTGATCGATGCAGAACACCGGCACCTCGCGCAGCGCAGACGCCAGCACGCCCTTGTCCAGGAAGCGCTGCATGAAGCCTCCGCGCTGCAGGTAATGGCTGATGTGCCCGGCAATGCCGCCGGCCAGGTAGACCGACCTGGCGCAGAAGGTGATCGCCAGGTCCCCGGCGAAACTTCCCAGCCAGCCGCAGAATACGTCCAGGCATTCGCGCGCCAACGGGTCGTTGCCGGCGTCGGCGGCCGCCACCAGTTCGGCCGGAAGCCGGAAGCGCGGGGCCACGCCGGCCCGGCCGCACAGCGCGCCATACAGCGTCATCAGACCGGTGCCGGACAGGATGCGTTCGGCGTCCACATGCGCGAACTGCTGCTGCAGGCTCTGCAGGACTTCCATTTCCAGCGGATTGCCCGCGGTCAGCGCCGCATGCCCAGCCTCGCTGGGCAGGACGCGATAGCCGGACGGGTCGGAGATCAGCAGGGCCGCGCCAAGGCCGGTGCCCGGCCCCAGCAACAGCGCCGGCAGATCGGCCTGGCCGGCATTGGGTCCGTGCAGCGCGGTCATCTGGGTCTGCGGCACCTGCGGCAGCGCCCAGGCCAGCGCCTGGAAATCGTTGATCAGTTCCAGCTGGTTCAGCCCGGCGCCGGTGCGCGTGTCAGCGACCGACACCGCCCAGGGAAGATTGCTGTTGAGCAGGGTGTCGCCCTGCAGGACGCCGGCAATGGCGACCACGGCCGCCGTCGGTGTCCGGAAGACCAGGCCCTCGGCCTCCAGTTCCTGGCCAAAACGGCATAGCACGGCGGCCAGGCTCGGAAATTCGGCGCAGGCATAGCGGCGCTGGCCCACCAGTTCTGGCACGCCGTCGCCACCCCGGGCCAACCCGAGTCGGGCGAACGTGCCCCCCACATCCGCGGCGATGAACGCACCGACGCCATTGCCACCTTCATCACCCGCGCGCAGCGGGGCGGTGCTGTCTACCACCCGTCCGATCTCCTGTGTGCCGGCGTCGCGCCGAGGGGCCGCGCACCCGGTCGGCCCGCGAAAGCGGCATGGCGCGCCGTCCTGCGCCGATTGTATCGGTCCGGCACGTCCACGACGGTGCCCGGCGCACGCCAAGCATGACCTGGTCTCACGCATTGCGCCTTGTCGACAGTGGCCAGGCAACGTGCAAAACCCCGCCACAGACCGCACACTTGCGCGCCTTCGTGGCCTCCACACGACCTGATTGAACGCATGAATACCCGCTACAACGCCGCCGATATCGAAGTCCTCTCGGGCCTGGACCCGGTCAAACGCCGTCCCGGCATGTACACCGATACCGCGCGCCCGAACCATCTGGCGCAGGAAGTCATCGACAACTCGGTCGACGAAGCCCTGGGCGGCCACGCCAAGGTGGTGGAAGTGACCCTGTTCAAGGACGGCAGCGTCGAGGTCTCCGACGATGGCCGCGGCATGCCGGTGGACATCCACCCGGAAGAAAAGATCCCCGGTGTCGAGCTGATCCTCACCCGCCTGCATGCCGGCGGCAAGTTCAACAACAACAACTACACCTTCTCCGGCGGCCTGCACGGCGTGGGCGTGAGCGTGGTCAACGCGCTGTCCACCCTGGTGGAGGTCTACATCAAGCGCGACGGCAGCGAGCACCGCATCACCTTCCGCGATGGCGACCGCGCCACGCCGCTGGAAGTGGTCGGCAGCGTCGGCAAGAAGAACACCGGCACCCGCGTGCATTTCTGGCCGGACCCCAAGTATTTCGACACGGCCAAGATCAACGTGCGCGCCCTGCGCCACCTGCTGCGCGCCAAGGCCGTGCTGTGTCCGGGGCTGACCGTGAAGCTGTATGACGAGGCCAGCGGCGAACGCGAGAGCTGGCTCTACGAGGAAGGCCTGCGCGATTACCTCAAGGGCGAGATGGGCGAACGTGAACTGCTGCCCGCGCAGCTGTTCGTCGGAAGCCTGAAGAAGGAGACCGAGATCGTCGACTGGGCCGTGGCCTGGGTGCCGGAAGGCGAGCTGGTCCAGGAGAGCTATGTCAACCTGATCCCCACCGCCCAGCACGGCACGCATGTGAATGGCCTGCGCTCGGGCCTGACCGATGCGCTGCGCGAGTTCTGCGACTTCCGCAACCTGCTGCCCAGGGGCGTGAAACTGGCGCCGGAAGATGTGTGGGACCGGGTCACCTTCGTACTCAGCCTGAAGATGACCGACCCGCAATTCTCCGGCCAGACCAAGGAACGCCTGTCCTCGCGCCAGGCTGCCGGCTTCATCGAAGGCGCCGCGCACGACGCCTTCAGCCTGTGGCTGAACCAGCACGTGGAAACCGGCCTGCAGATCGCCCAGCTGGCGATCGACCGGGCCAGCGCGCGCCTGAAGACCGAAAAGCAGATCGTCCGCAAGAAGGTCACTTCCGGTCCAGCCCTGCCCGGCAAGCTGGCCGACTGCATCAGCCAGGACCTGTCGCGCACCGAGCTGTTCCTGGTCGAAGGCGATTCGGCGGGCGGCAGCGCCAAGCAGGCCCGCGACAAGGACTTCCAGGCGATCCTGCCGCTGCGCGGCAAGATCCTCAACACCTGGGAAGTAGCCTCCGGCAGCGTGCTGGCCTCGGAGGAAGTGCACAACCTGGCGATCGCCATCGGCTGCGACCCAGGCAAGGACGACATCACCGGCCTGCGCTACGGCAAGGTCGTGGTGCTGGCCGATGCCGACTCGGACGGGCTGCACATCGCGACCCTGCTCAGCGCCCTGTTCCTCAAGCACTTCCCGGCCCTGGTCGATGCCGGCCACGTGTTCGTGGCGATGCCGCCGCTGTTCCGCGTGGACGTGGGCAAGCAGGTGTTCTACGCGCTGGACGAGGAGGAAAAGCGCCTGCTGATGGAAAAGATCGCCCGCGAGAAGATCAAGGGCCAGGTCAACGTCACCCGCTTCAAGGGCCTGGGCGAGATGAATCCCTCACAGCTGCGCGAATCGGCGATCCACCCGGATACGCGCCGTTTGGTCCAGCTGACCGTGGCCGACGGCGACGACACCCATGGCCTGATGGACATGCTGCTGGCCAAGAAGCGCGCGGGTGATAGAAAACAGTGGCTGGAAACCAAGGGCGACCTTGCTTCGCTGGAGGTCTGATCCCAGCTGTTCACCGACCCTATTCGCGGGTCCTCTCCGTCGGTAGGAGCGCACCATGGGCGCGATGAAGCTTTCCCGGTGAAGCCCATCGCGGGCATGGCCCGCTCCTACCCAGGATTGTTCCGGACATGCCGGCATTGCATCGATGGAACCTGTCGCGCCCGGTTCCGGTCGGCTAGACTTGCCGACGTTTGCCCATACGCCCAAAGAGGCCACCCCCGATGACCGCGCCCCTCGCCTATCGCCGCATCCTGCTGAAACTTTCCGGGGAGGCGCTGATGGGATCAGAGGATTACGGCATCGATCCCAAGGTCATCGGCCGCATCGCCCGTGAAATCATCGAGGCCCGCGACGCCGGCGCCGAAGTCGCGCTGGTAATCGGCGGCGGCAACATCTTCCGCGGCGCCGGCCTGGCCGCGGCCGGCATGGACCGGGTCACCGGTGACCAGATGGGCATGCTGGCCACGGTCATCAACGCGCTGGCCATGCAGGATGCGCTGGAAAAGCTCGGCGCCAAGGTCCGGGTGATGAGCGCGCTGAAGATCAACGACGTGTGCGAGGACTACATCCGCCGCCGCGCCGTGCGCCACCTGGAAAAGGGCCGCATCGCGATCTTCGCCGCCGGCACCGGCAACCCGTTCTTCACCACCGACTCGGGCGCGGCGCTGCGTGCGATCGAGATCGAGGCCGACCTGCTGCTCAAGGCGACCAAGGTCGATGGCGTGTATGACAAGGATCCGCGCAAGTTCCCCGACGCCAAGCGCTTTGACACGCTGACCTACGACGAAGTCCTCAACCGCGGCCTGGAAGTCATGGACACCGCCGCCTTCGCCCTGTGCCGCGACAGCGCCGTGCCGCTGCGCATTTATGACCTGTCGGTGCCGGGCAACCTGATGAACATCCTGCGCGGTGAGAACATCGGCACCCTGGTCGAAGGCCGCAGCTGATCCAGATGCAGGCGCAGCGCGCGCCTGTAATTGTGTCCGCGATCGCGGCGCAGCACGCTTGTCGCCATGGCGCACGCACATTCCCACGATCACGCAGACCATGGGCACGACCACACAGGCCATGACCATGGCCACGCACATGCCACTGCAGGCGGCCACGTCCACGACACCGGCACCCGCGGCTATGCCGTGGCGATGCTGGCCAACCTGGGTTACACCGCGCTGGAAGCCGGCTACGGTTTCCACACCAATTCGCTGGCGCTGCTGTCGGACGCCCTGCACAACCTGGGCGACGTGCTCGGCCTGGGGTTGGCCTGGGCAGCGGCGGCCATGGCCCGTCGCCGGCCCACCGCCAACCACACCTACGGCTGGCGCAAGGCCACCCTGCTGGCGCCGCTGGCCAACGCCATCGTGTTGATGGTGTTCGCCGGCGGCCTGGCCTGGGAGGCGATCGGACGCTTCAGCGAGCCGCCGTCGATCCCGGCCCTGCCGGTGATGGTGGTGGCCGCGATCGGCATCGTCGTGAACCTGGGCGCCGGCTGGCTGCTGCACGGTGGCGGCAGCCACGCCCATGGCGGGCACGATCTCAACCGCCGCGGCGCAATCCTGCATCTGGTTGCCGATGCCGCCGTGTCGCTGGCGGCGGTGATCGCCGGCGCAGGCATGTGGTGGCTGGGCTGGGAATGGCTGGATCCGGCCACCGCCCTGCTGGTCGGCGTGGTGATCGCCGTGGGCACTTTCGGCCTGCTGCGCGAGAGTTTTTCGGCGGCGATGGACGCCGTTCCCCGCCATATCGACCAGACCGCGGTAGCGACATTCCTGTCCGGCCAGCCGGGCGTGAGCGCCATTCACCACCTGCACATCTGGCCGCTGGGCGCGGGCGAGGTGGCCCTGACCGCGCACCTGGTCCGGCCGGAGCCGGCCGAGGACGATGCCTTCATCGATGCCACCGCGCTGGCGCTGTCCGAACGCTTCGGCATCAGCCACGCCACCCTGCAGCTGGAACGCGGCCAGGCCTGCACCCAGCCCTGCCACGGCGCCCCCGGCAGCGGGCACGCGCACGGCCATTGACCCGGCCAGCCTCACGCCAGACCCGGCCGGCTTGGGCTTTCGCCTATAATCCCCGGTTTGACGAACCCGGGACCCAGCGATGCTGAACGACATCAAGAAAGACGCGCAGGCGCGCATGAACAAGAGCATCGAGTCACTGCGTCACGACCTGACCAAGCTGCGTACCGGCCGTGCCACCACCGCCCTGGTCGACCACCTCAAGGTCAACTACTACGGTTCGGACATGCCGCTGACCCAGGTCGCCTCGGTCGTGGTCAGCGACGCCCGCTCGCTGACCATCACCCCGTGGGAGAAGCAGATGGTTTCGGCCGTGGAAAAGGCGATCCTGGGCTCGGACCTGGGCCTGACCCCCAACACCGCAGGCACGGTCATCCGGATCAACATCCCGGCCCTGACCGAAGAGCGCCGCCGCGACCTGTCCAAGGTCGTGCACTCCAACGGCGAGGATTCAAAGGTCGCGATCCGCAACATCCGCCGCGACGCCAACCAGCAGGTCAAGGACCTGCTGAAGGAAAAGGAAGTCACCGAGGACGACGTGCGCCGCAGCGAGGAAGAGATCCAGAAGATCACCGACAAGGCGATCAAGGATGTCGATGAGGTGGTCAAGGCGAAAGAACAGGAACTGATGGCAGTCTGATCCGGTCACACCCTCTTCGTGACCGCCATGCCGCCCATCCTGCCCCGCGTCCCGCGCCACCTGGCCATCATCATGGATGGCAACGGGCGCTGGGCCGAGCGCCGCCGCCGCCCGCGCATGATCGGCCACCGCGCCGGCGCGCGCGCGGTCAACCTGTGCATCGATTTCTGCCTGGATCGCGGGGTCGAAGTGCTGACCCTGTTCGCGTTTTCCAGCGAAAACTGGGGCCGCCCGGCCGAGGAAGTCAGCGCGCTGATGAAGCTGTTCATGGGCGCGCTGGAGCGCGAAGTGGACGAGCTGCACCGGCGCGGCGTACGGGTGCGCTTCATCGGCCAGCGCGACCGCTTCCAGGCCTCGATCGTCCAGCGCATGGACGCGGCCGAAGCGCTGACCGCCGGCAACACCCGGCTGACCCTGGTCGTCGCCGCCAGTTACGGCGGGCGCCAGGACATGGCCCAGGCGGCGCGGACGCTGGCCGCCGACGTCGCTGCCGGTCGCCTGCGTCCGGAAGACATCGACGAGGCCCGCCTCGGCGCCCAGGTGGCGCTGGCCGACCTGCCGCCGCCGGACCTGTTCATCCGCACCGGCGGTGACCACCGCATCAGCAATTTCCTGCTGTGGCAGCTGGCCTACACCGAGCTGTGGTTCACCGAGACGCTGTGGCCCGATCTGGACGCCACGGTCCTGCAAGCCGCGCTGGAGGACTTCGCCATGCGCGAACGCCGCTTTGGCCTTACCGGGGCCCAGGTGGCCGCGCACGGAACCACACCATGACCCGCACCCGCGTGCTTGCCGCCCTGGTGATGGCCCCGCTGGCCATCCTGGCCATCCTGTTCCTGCCGACGCCGTGGATGGCGGCCGTGGCGGCGCTGATGTTCCTGGTCGGCCTGTGGGAATGGCTGAAGCTGGCCGAGATCGACGACACCCTGTCGCGCACCGTGCTGCTGCTGCTCAACCTGGCGCTGATGGTGGTGCTGACCTGGGCCAGCCGTTCCCACAGCGGGTTTTCGCCGGTGCTGTTCCAGATCGTGTCGCTGGTAGGCGCGGCATGGTGGCTGGTGGCGCTGCTGTGGCTGCGCTTCTACACCTTCGCCTCGGACCACCAGACCTGGGCACGGCTGTTCAAGCTGGCCGCCGGCACTCTGGCGATCGTGCCGGCCTGGTGCGCGCTGTGCCTGATCCATTCCAACAATTTCATGAATCTGGGCGGCGTGCGCCAGCACCTGTGGCTGCTGACCGCGCTGGCGATCGTCTGGGCCGCCGACAGCGGCGCGTATTTCGCCGGCCGTACCTTCGGCAAGCGCAAGCTGGCCCCGCGCATCAGCCCCAACAAGACGGTCGAGGGACTGGTCGGTGGCCTGGTCGCCGGCGTGGTCGTCGGCCTGCTCGGCGGCTGGCTGGCCGGCGTGCAAGCCTCGCAGATCGCCGCGCTGGCCGCGGTCAGCGTATCCGCGGTGCTGAT
>Ga0160456_100404_pt1 | contig 14660 bp, 14 predicted proteins | sample HID1972K_E6MG_FD_108261 | JGI IMG/M metagenome (GOLD analysis project Ga0160456, IMG submission 108261) | Enriched pill bug-associated microbial communities from UW Madison campus, WI, USA - HID1972K_E6 MG | ecosystem: Host-associated > Arthropoda: Insects > Digestive system > Unclassified ... | reverse complement strand
GCCTGTCCGGGTTCGAGAACCGCGGCATCGCCGAGCTCTCCGGCGGCGAGCGTCAGCGCGTCGCCCTGGCCCGGTCACTCGCGCCGGCGCCCCGGCTGCTGTGCCTCGACGAGCCGCTCTCCTCGCTCGACACCGACCTCCGCACGCGCCTCGCCGAGGAGCTGCAGCTGATCCTCAAGCAGACCGGCACCACAGCACTGTTTGTGACGCACGACGCCGGTGAGGCAGCGCGCGTGGCGGACCGGGTGCTGCGGATGAAGGACGGTCGACTTCTCTAGCAGTCGCAGGCGATACCGCCTGCACCCCTGCGGTTGGAGATGACAACCTGCCCCGCCCCGCCCCACAGTCGCTCGCCACGCTGTGGAGAATGGCGCCACGCACCCGACAGAGCACCCACCCGGGGATAAAAGACGGGTCTTGTTGCCCCGGGCGGCGCGCCCGACCTCGTGCCCGAGCGCCTGCATACATTCATGCAGCGGTGGAAACTACAGGGCGGCGACCTGACGACGACTCTTCGCGAGTGCGACTCGCGCGCGGGCGTGTTTGACGACCATGTAGCCCACGACTGGCACGGTCGCAGCACCGATGAGCATCGATGAAACTCCCAGCACAACGAGGGGATCCCCACTGCTCCACGTCGCCTCGAAAGGATGCCCTCGGTGGTTCATCGCACGGCCAGCGAGATCGAACGCGTTCCCCACGGCGAACGCAATCCAAACCAACTGGAAGAAGATGCCGGGATAGCCAGCTTGGCCTCGAACGACGCACCTCACAACGACGACTGGAACGAGCCCCACTGCGGCCACGTAGGGAACCGGAACGATGTACGGGAGTACCATCCACAGGTCGACCAGCACCCAGAGCGAACCGAGAACGACAGCGCCAACGACGAGTGCCTTGACTCCGGCGCGGGCAGGCCATCGCGAATCTGCGCGCGACGCGCCATCTTGAAGGCCGTGCTTGTTCATCCAGCTACCCCGTTCCTCAGCGACTGACAGCGCCCCTGACGCCGTTGTCCAGCCCACCACCAGGTTGAGAAACCGGCACGAACCTGGTTGCTCCCGGCTGTGCGCAACATATCGCCAAGTCCCTAACTCGGCCCTCGCGCGATCAGTCGGCCCACATGGCTGGTCACCTGTGCGTCCGCCTCGTCGCCCGACAAGAGACCCTCGTCGAGGTCGTCAAGGATTCCGATGAACACCGTGGCCTTCTCGAGCACTTGCGGGAACCGTCGTCCGATCGCGGCGAGGGACCTCGCGCCCGCGACCGGCGAGATGGACCCGTCGCGAATCTGCCGACAACGGGCGAACACGGCAATCGGCGCGACCTCAGACTCACCGGGCAGAGCCACGGACATCGCGGCCGCGACTTGCTCAATCGCGACATCGACGTCGTGTTTGCGTGCGGTCTTGGGAAGAAGCGCGATCGGCAGGAGAAGGTCATCGCCGGACACTCGGCGCTCGCCCCACTCCACGACGTCGCGCTCGGAAACCTCGCCCGCTCGATGCAACGCGTAGAGGTCGATCAACTGGTTAGTCTTCATTCCTCACTCACCCTGCCCCGGTCGACGGGTGTGCCAGGTGGGATGAACGTAGCGCCAGGCGACGAGACCCGCAACCGGAACGGCGGGGCTGCCGCAACCTTGACTAGCAGTCGCAGGCGATGCCGTGCGCGCCCGCGGTCGCGAGGGTGGCGTGGCCCGTGAGGTTGGTGAGCGGATCCGCGGCGCGCGTGGCGTCGATGGTCACTTTGCTGCCGTCGGCGCCGATCACCACGGCGTCCACGGGCAGCCCCTCTCGCGCCCAGTACTCGAACCCGCCGATCATCTCTTTCACGGCGTAGCCGAGTTCGCTGATGATGAGGCCGGCGCGCTGGGCGCCGTTGCATCCGGGGCCCCAGCAGTAGACGACAAAGCTGGTGCCAGCGGGGTACTCGGGGATGCGGCGAGGCATGTCGGGCTTGGGGATGTGGACTGCGCCGCGCGCGTGGCCCTGGTTCCACGCCTCCTGGCTGCGGGTGTCGACAAAGACGAAGCCGGGGTCGCCGGACTCGAGCGCCGCGTAGGCGTCGCTGACGTCCGTCTCGAAGGCGAGGCGGGCGGCGAAGTGGGCTGCAGCGTCGGCCGGGCTTGTCATATGCCCGACGCTAGTGGCGGTCTGGCGCGCCAGTCCAGCAAGGCGTGGCACCCTTGTGGGATACCTCACGCTCTCTTCACAAATCGCCCATTGATGCCGATAACTAGGGGGAGCCCCCTACCGGAAGTGAACGCCGTGCGCCCCACCCGAATGCCCCACCGCCTTGTCACCGCGACCCTGGGGATTGTCGCCGTGATAGCGACGTCGCTGGTAGTTGCCGCGCCCGCGACCGCCGCCGACGCCAAGGACTTCGATCCCGGCTTCCTCATCAGCGATGAGCAGTTCTTCGACGGCAAGGCGCTGGACGCCGCGGGCGTCGACGCGTTCATCGCCGGCATGAACAAGGGGTGCGCAACGGACCGCATCTGTCTGCGCAACTACCGCGAGACCATCAAGGCGAAGACTGCGAACACCCGCTGCAAGGCGATCGCCGCTGGTAAGAGCCGCACTGCCGGCCAGATCATCGCCGCCGTTTCCACCGCCTGCGGCATCAGCCCCAAGGCGATCCTGGTGATCCTTCAGAAGGAGCAGAGCCTGGTCACGGCCACCGCCCCTGGCGCTCGCGCGTTCCAGGCGGCGATGGGCGCGGGATGCCCCGACACCGCGCCGTGCGACGGCAAGTACGCGGGCTTCTACGAGCAGGTGTACTACGGCGCATATCTCCTCAAGGGCTACACGATTCCCGGCAGCACCCACTACAACCGCTACCCCGTTGGCAAGACGACGGCGATCGCGTACCACCCCAACTCGTTGAAGAACCCCGCAACCTGCGGCAAGAAGGCTGTGCTCGTCAAGAACATGGCGACGCACGCGCTGTACGTCTACACCCCGTACACGCCGAACGCGGCGGCACTCAAGAACATGTACGGGACGGGCGACAAGTGCTCGGCCTACGGCAACCGCAACTTCTGGCGCATGTACACCGACTGGTTCGGCGCCACTGGTTCGGCAGGTTCGCTCGCTATTGCGGCGCTTCACACCAAGACGGGCGGCAACACGGGCACGCTGGGCAAGCCCGTGGGCGACATCGTGCGGCTTCCGGACCGCGGCGCCGGCCTGTACCAGCGGTACGCCAACGGCCTCATCGCGTGGAACCTCAAGGTTGGCGCGTTCACCGTCTCAGAGCCGCTCGCCACGACCTGGCTCGCCGGGGGCGTGACCAAGTTCGGCTGGCCCAAGCAGAACACACAGTCGTCGACCGCGCGGGGTGGCGGCGTGTGGCAGAACTTTGAGCTGGGCCTGCTCGCAGGCAAGACCGGCGGCAAGGCGTATGCGCTGTGGGGAAGCGCGCGCGACGAGTACGTCAAGGCCAAGGGACCGGCTGGCCCATGGGGCTTCCCGCTCGGCAACCGCACCATGGCCACGTCCAAGCTCGCCGTCCAGAAGTTCGACGCCGGCACGGTGTACCGCCAGGGCGCCAAGGTGCACCTGGTGGCGACGGACCTGGTCACGGGCTTCGAATCCCGCGGCGGCGTGACGGGCCACCTCGGCTGGCCAAAGGCCAAGCCGGTGGCAAGCCCCGTGCGCGGCGGCGGCACTTACCAGAACTTCGAGAAGGGCCTGCTGCTCACGAGCGCCAACGGCACGCACGCGGTTTACGGGCTCACGCGCACCGAGTACCTGCGCAGGGGCGGCGTGGCCGCGCTCGGCTGGCCCACCAAGGGCCGGACCACCGTGCCGGGATCGACGTGGAAGACGCAGCCGTTCCAGGACGGCTCGATCATGTACAAGGGCAAGACCGTGGTGCTGGTGGGCGCGGGCCTCGAGGCGCAGGCCGTGAAGTCGGGTCTCGTCTCCGGCAAGCTCGGCAAGCCCACGGGGAAGCCGGCCAACGTGACCGCCAACGGCGGTGGCGTCTACCAGAAGTTCAAGGGCGCCACGCTGACCAAGCAGAAGTCGAGCACCAAGGTCTACAGCGTCTCTGGTTCGATGCGCACGGTGTGGGACGCTACGGGTCGCCACAAGGGCGAGCTCGGTTGGCCCACATCAAACGCGTCCAAGGACGCCAAGCTCAATTTGACCGTGCAGAAGTTCCAGTTCGCGACGGTGTTCCACAACGGCAAGAAATACGCCTCGGTTGGCGCCAACATGGCGGCACTCGCCAAGGAGCGCGGCGTGGGCACCGGCGCGCTCGGCTGGTCGACCACCGGAGTGAAGACCGCGACGTCGCACGGCGGCGGCGAGTACCAGAAGTTCAAGGGCGGAATACTCACGTGGCAGGCCGAGCGAGGCGCCATCTACGTTCCCACGGCCGTCTGGAAGGCGCATGCCGCCAACGGCGGGCTCAAGGCGCTGGGCTGGCCCACGGGCAAGTCGAGCGTGAACGCGAGCGGCACCACCACTCAGAAGTTCGACGGCGGCACCATCACGGTGACGAAGGCCGGCAAGGTGACGGTCGCCCTCACAGCCGAGTGACGGCTCAGGCGCCGATCGAAGCGAGGTAGTCGACCACGTCATCCTGTCCGGTGACTGCTGCCCACTCCGCGGGTGTGGCACCGTCCGGGCCTGGTGAGTAAGGGTCCGCGCCCAAGTCGATGAGGAGCTTGACCCCCTCGAGGCTGCCGCCGTAGGCGGCGGCGAAGATCGGCGTGAACACCTCGTCGCGAGGGCTGAGGAACGGGCCGTTCACCGGGGCGCCCGCGTCGACGAGCGCTTGCATCGCCGGCACATTGTCCGCGAACGCCGCGGTTGCCAGCACCGCCGCTTCCTGCCCCTCGGGGCCAACGGCCGACGATCCGTTGGCGAGCAGGAGCGCGATGATCTCCGGACCGGCGGTCTGCGCAGCGTCGTAGATGTGGTCGCCGACGTCCGACGCGACTGTTGCGCCGGCGTCGATCAGCAGTTGGACCATCGCCAGGTCGTCGCGCCCTATCGCCACCGCGAGCGGCGTCCTGTCCTGGATCCGGAAGTCCGGCGTCTGGCCCGCCTCGAGCACCAGTTGGGCCAGTACCAGGTCGCTCGCGCGCACGGCCTCGAAGAGCTGCTCGTCGAGAGGCCCATCGCCGAGCGTCGCCGCGGGTGACGGGCTCGGTGCGGCGCTGGGAGGCGGTGACGAGCTTGGCCCCGGGCTGGCGTCGGTGCAGCCGGCCAGTGCCAGCGCGGCGGCAATCGCAACAGTGCCCGCGAGCGCATGACGTGCGATGAATCTCACGAGCCTCCCCTTCCACGTGTCCCGCCACCTTAACGCGCCCGCCCTCCGAGTTCGCTAGGGTCGTCACCAATCGACGAGGGGGATCCGTGACCGACCACACGAGCGACAACGCCTACCCGCAGCCGCCGGCACCGCCGCCGGTGGTCGCGCCGCCGCCCTATGTGCCGACGCCGGCGCCAACGCGCAAGCGCAAAGGACCGCCGTGGTGGGTGTGGCTCATCATCGGGTGCGTCGTGCTCGCCGTGCTGGTGGTCGGCTCGGCCGTCCTGACATTCGTGGGCCAGCGGACCAAGGCGTTCAGCCCCGACTACGTTGGCGCGCCGGTTGAGGCTAGCGACGCCGTGGGGACGACCAAAGTGTCCAAGGACGCGACGGTGGCGTATGAGCAGCCGGCCGCGTGGGTTGACGTGCAGGACTACGTGGACCTGTCCGCCTTCACCGTGGGGCTCCCTGACGCGATCTGGATCGACGGCGCGCACTTCACGTCCGAGCCCGGCGTCACGGTGCCGCAGCTCGTGGTGATCTACGAGGGCGAGCCGCAAGAGTCGATGTCTCGCGGCCTCAGGGCGGAGCTCAACAGCTTCGTCGCGGGCGTGGCCGATTCGGGAGTGGACGTTGAGGTGTCCGAGCCGGAGGCATACAGCACCGCCAACGGCCTCGAGGGCTACAGCGTTGACTACAGCGGCGTCGTCGAGGGCATCGACACCCAGAACACCGCGATCATGCTGGGCCACGGCCGCCGCATCGTGATCGTGCAATGGACCTCCTACGACGGGCCCGTCGATGACGCCGCCATCGCTGCCCTCACCGAGACCCTGCGCATCGACGAGTAGCCCGCCAAGGCCGTTCCCTCCTCGGTGAAACCGCGCTCGACCAAACTTGAGCGCGCCCGACTCAACTTTTTGCGCACAAGGCTTGACAGCGTCGGGCCGTCGTAATAACTTGAGCGTAGGCCGCTCAACTATGGCGGCACATCATCGTTGCGGCAGGAGCCGCACCACAAGGAGGACATCACATGTCACGAGCAGTAGGAATTGACCTGGGCACCACCAACTCGGTGGTGTCTGTGCTGGAGGGCGGCGAGCCCGCCGTCATCGCGAACGCCGAGGGCGCCCGCACCACCCCGTCGGTGGTCGCGTTCTCCAAGACCGGCGAGGTGCTGGTTGGCGAGATCGCCAAGCGCCAGGCCGTCACCAACGTCGACCGCACCATCAGCTCCGTCAAGCGCCACATGGGCACCGACTGGAGCACCAAGATCGACGACAAGAAGTACACCGCGCAGGAGATCAGCGCGCGCATCCTGGGCAAGCTCAAGCGCGACGCCGAGGAGTACCTGGGCGAGAAGGTGACGGACGCCGTCATCACCGTTCCCGCGTACTTCAATGACGCCGAGCGCCAGGCGACCAAGGACGCCGGCGAGATCGCCGGCCTCAACGTGCTGCGCATCGTCAACGAGCCCACGGCCGCGGCACTCGCCTACGGCCTCGACAAGGGCAAGGAAGACGAGCTCATCCTGGTCTTCGACCTCGGTGGCGGAACGTTCGACGTATCCCTGCTCGAGGTGGGCAAGGACGACGACGACTTCTCCACGATTCAGGTGAAGGCCACTGCCGGCGACAACCGCCTTGGCGGCGACGACTGGGACCAGCGCATCGTTGAGCACCTCATCAAGGAGGTCAAGAACGCCGAGGGCGTCGACCTGTCCAAGGACAAGGCCGCGGTGCAGCGCCTTCGCGAGGCCGCAGAGCAGGCCAAGAAGGAACTCAGCTCCGCGCAGCAGACCACCATCTCGCTGCAGTACGTGTCCATCGGCGAGAACGGGCCCGTGCACCTCGACACCAAGCTCACGCGTGCGCAGTTCCAGCAGCTGACCGCGGACCTGCTCGAGCGCACCAAGGCGCCGTTCCACCAGGTCATCAAGGACGCCGGCATCAAGCTGACGGACATCGACCACGTGGTGCTGGTGGGCGGCTCCACCCGCATGCCCGCCGTCACCGAGGTCGTCAAGGAGCTCACCGGCGGCCAGGAGCCCAACAAGGGCGTGAACCCCGACGAGGTCGTGGCCGTTGGCGCCGCGCTGCAGGCGGGCGTCATCAAGGGTGAGCGCAAGGACGTGCTGCTCATCGACGTCACTCCCCTGAGCCTCGGCATCGAGACCAAGGGCGGCGTGATGACCACGCTCATCGAGCGCAACACCGCCATCCCCACCAAGTCCTCCGAGGTCTTCTCGACCGCCGAGGACAACCAGCCATCGGTTCTCATTCAGGTCTACCAGGGCGAACGTCAGTTCGCGCGCGACAACAAGCTGCTCGGCACGTTCGAGCTGGGCGGCATCGCGCCGGCCCCGCGCGGCCTGCCGCAGATTGAGGTCACGTTCGACATCGACGCCAACGGCATCGTGCACGTTGGCGCCAAGGACCGCGGCACCGGCAAGGAGCAGTCCATCACCGTGACCGGCGGCTCGGCCCTCTCCAAGGAGGACATCGAGCGCATGGTCAAGGACGCCGAGGAGCACGCAGACGAGGACAAGAAGCGTCGCGACGAGGCGGAGACCCGCAACAACGCCGAGACGTTCGCGTACTCCACCGAGAAGATCCTCGCGGAGAACGAGGACAAGGTTCCCGCCGAGGTCGCCGACGACGTCAAGGCCGCGATCGCCGAGGTCAAGACCGCGCTCGAGGGCACCGACGCCGACGCCGTGAAGACGGCGCACGACAATCTCGTGGAGAAGGCGCAGAAGATCGGTGAGGCCGTCTACGCGGCCCAGCAGGCCGAGTCTGCGGCCGAGTCCGCCGGCTCGTCCGAGCCCCAGCCCGATTCCGGTGCCGACGACGACGTTGTCGACGCCGAGATCGTGGACGAGGACGAGAAGGCGTAGCGCCGTGGTTGACCACACCGGATTCAACACACCTGACGACGAGAGCGCCGACAAGACGCTCGAAGACGTCGAGGCGATCATCGGGGAAGCCGTTGATCGCCTCGACGTCAACAACGACGGCATCATCGACGCGAATGAGCTCGCGGCGGCGGACGAGTTCGCCGCGGGCGACGCCCTTGACGCCGCTCAAGCCAAGGCGGCGGAGCACCTCGCCGACCTGCAGCGGCTGCAGGCGGAGTACGTCAACTACCGCAAGCGCGTTGACCGCGACCGCCTCGCCGCGAACGAGCTCGCCACGGCGAGGGCGATCGAGGCGCTGATTCCCGTACTCGACGACATTGCCGCCGCGCGTGAGCACGGCGACCTCGTGGAGGGACCGTTCGCGGCGATCGCCAGCAAGCTCGAGGCGGCACTGGGCCAGTTCGGCTGGTCCAGCTTTGGCGCCGTTGGCGAGACGTTCGATCCCACCGTTCACGAGGCACTCATGTCTCAGCCGAGCGCCGACGTGTCCGAGCCGACCATCCAGGTGGTGGCCCAACCGGGTCACCGCGTGGGCGAGCGCGTGCTGCGACCGGCGCGCGTCATCGTCGCGCAGCCCGAGTAGCGGCGGAGAGACGCGGTGGCTAGCCAGGACTGGTTCAGCAAAGACTTCTACGCCACGCTCGGCGTCCCCAAAGACGCCGACGCCGCGACGGTGAAGAAGGCTTACCGCGCGCTCGCCAAGGAGCTGCACCCGGATCGCAACCCCGGCGACGCCGCGGCAGAGAAGCGATTCAAGGACGTGGGCGAGGCCTACGCCGTGCTGTCCAACCCCGACGACCGCAAGCAGTACGACGCCGTGCGGGCGATGGGCGGCGGCGGCCCCCGCTTCCAGGCTGGGGGCGGCGGGAACGCCGGGTTCGAGGACGTGTTCGGCTCGATGTTCGGTGGAGGCGGTGGCGCGCGCTACCAGCAGTCAACCGGCGGATTCGAGGACATCCTCAGCCAGATGTTCGGCGCCGGCAACCCGCGCGGACCCCAGCAAGGCGGCGACATCGCGGCCACCACCGAGGTGTCGTTCCGCGAGGCAGCCGAGGGCGCCACCGTGACGTTGGGTCTCGACGGCCAGCGCGTCACCACCCGCATCCCCGTGGGTGTGCGCGACGGTCAGCGGATTCGCGTGGCGGGCAAGGGGCGCCCGGGCGCCAATGGCGGCCCGCCTGGCGACCTGCTGCTCACGGTGCGCGTGAGCAAGCACCCCGTGTTCGAGGCGGACGGACTCAATCTGCGCCTGACCCTGCCGGTGAGCTTTGCCGAGGCGGCGCTCGGCGCCGCCGTCCAGGTGCCCACCCTTGCCGGGGAGACCGTCACCGTGAAGGTCCCCTCAGGCACATCGTCGGGCCAAGTGCTGCGCGTCAAGGGGCGGGGCCTCAAGGGCCGCGACCGCACCGGCGACCTACTCGCCACGGTGCAGGTGGCCGTGCCGCGCAAACTCTCGCGCGACGCCAAGCGCAAGCTCGAGGAGCTCAACGAGGCCATCGGCGGCGACCCTCGCGATGACCTTTACAAGGATGCGCGGCGCTAGCCATGGAAGAGCCGGACGTCGACGAGCCCGTCTTCCTCATCTCCGCCGCCGCGGAGCTGAGCGGCATGCACGCCCAGACGCTGCGACAGTACGACCGCCTGGGTCTCGTGGTGCCGCAGCGCCGGCCTGGTGGCGGCCGCCGCTACTCGCTGCGCGATGTCGCCACGCTGCGCGAGGTGCAGCGCATGAGCCAGGACGAGGGCATCAACCTCGCCGGCATCGCGCGCATTCTGGGACTGGCGCGGCGCGTCGCGGCGCTCGAGGAAGAGGTCGAGAAGCTGCGCCCCCGCGCGGACACCGGCGCGCGCGTGTTCACCTCCGGGCCCACGGGGTCCGTCGTGATCGTTGAGCGCGGCCAGCGCGTCAGCCGCGACGAGGGTCGCTCCGTGGTGATCTGGCGCGGCGAGACCTGGTAACCATCTGTTGACGGGCCGCGCACGCGGCCCCACGATGGGGAGATGGCCGACCCCCTCTCCACCCACGCGCACCACGCCTTCGATTACGTCGAGATCCCCACGCTCGACATCGAAGCGAGCGAGCGCTTCTACTCCGACGCGTTCGGGTGGACCTTCACCGCATACGGGCCCGGCTATCGCGGCATCGTCACTCCCGACGGCCGCGAGGGCGGCGGGCTGTCACTCGTGGGAGAGGTCAAGCCCGGCGGCGCGCTCGTGGTGCTCTTCTCGCGCGACCTGCCTGCGTCGCGCGACTCGGTGCGGGATGCAGGCGGCGACATCGTGCGCGACATCTTCGACTTCCCCGGCGGCCGGCGGTTCCACTTCGCCGATCCCAGCGGCGTCGAGCTCGCGGTGTGGGGCTTCGCGCCCGACGACGGCAGCTAGTCCGCGCCGGCCACCTCAACAGTCTTGATGCGCGCGGCATGCCCGCTCACGATCGAGACATCACGCTTGCGCACGCCCAGATGAGCGGCAAGGGCGGCCACGACGCCCTCGTTGGCGGCGCCGTCCACAGCGCGCTCGCGCACGTACACGGTGAGCGTTCCGTCCGGCCCCGACTCGACGAGTGGACCCTTGCGGGAGCCCGGCTTGACCCGGACGCGCAGGCGCTGCGGCATGCGCCGACGCTAGCGCGCTATCGCCCACGGTGAAACCCCGCCGCGGTGTCAGTGGTCTGTCATAGGTTGGGCGCATGTCCTCAGAGAACGCAGTGGAGGCCGAAGGCCTCGTCAAGACATTCAAAGAAACGAAGGCCCTGCGTGGCGTCAGTTTCGCGGTCCCGCCGGGCAAGGTCCTTGGCGTCCTTGGCCCTAACGGCGCCGGCAAGACCACGGCCGTCCGCATCCTCGCCACACTTCTACGGCCCGACGGTGGCTCGGCTCGGGTTGCCGGGTTCGACGTGGCGAAAAGGCCGGCTGAGGTACGCAAGCGCGTGGGCCTCACCGGCCAATACGCGTCGATCGACGAGGAGCTGACGGGGCGCGAGAACCTCACCATGATCGGTGCGCTGCTGAACATGACGGGCGCCTCGGCCAAGGCGCGCGCCACCGAACTGCTGGAGTGGTTCGACCTCACCGACGCCGCCGACCGCAACGCCAAGACGTACTCGGGCGGCATGCGGCGCCGCCTCGATCTCGCGGCGTCGCTGACCGGACGCCCCGAGATCGTGTTCCTCGACGAGCCGACCACGGGCCTCGACCCCGCCAAGCGCGAGGACATGTGGGACGTCGTCAGGGACATCGTCGCCCGCGGCACCACGGTGCTGCTCACCACCCAGTACCTCGAGGAGGCTGACGCGCTCGCGGACGACATCGTGGTGATCAACCACGGCGAGGTCATCGCGCACGACACCGCCGACAACCTCAAGCGTGTCGTGGGAACGCAGACCCTGCGCGTGCGCCCCGAGGACGCCGCTCATGAGGCGACCGTCCGGGCAATCCTGGGAGATGTCGGCACCGCCGGGGCGCGCGTCGACAGCGAACGCCCTGGCGAGTACTCCGTCCCCGTTGACGGCGACGTCGCGCTGGCCGCCGCCGTTGGCAAACTCGCCGAGGCGCGCGTGACCGTCTCGGAACTGTCCCTGCAGCTGCCGAGTCTCGACGAGGTGTTCTTCACCTTGACCGGCGAACGCCAACGAAATCTGACCGGCGACGACGAGGAGAGTGCAGCATGACCGCCACCGTGACGCACGACACCACCACGATTCCGCACGGGCCCTACGACCTTGTGCGTCACTCGCTGACGCTCGCCAAGCGCTCGCTCGTCAAGACGTGGCGCACGCCAGAGGGCCTCATCGACGTGACGCTCTCCCCCATCATGTTCACCCTGCTGTTCGCCTACATCTTTGGCGGCGCGATCGCGGGCTCGATGCAGGACTACCTGGTGCTGCTCATCCCCGGCCTCATCGGCCAGAACATCGCGTTCGCGTCCGTGGGCATCGGCATCCAGCTCAAGGCAGACATGGAGAAGGGCATCTTCGATCGGTTCCGATCGCTGCCCATCTCGCGAGTGTCGCCGTTGCTGGGCGCCGCGTTGGGAGACGTGGTGCGCTACGTGCTCCTCATCATCATCATGGTGGGCACCGGCTATGTCCTCGGCTATCGCGTCACCACCGACCCGCTCAGCTTCCTCGCCGGCTGCCTGCTCGCGATCATCTTCGCGCTGTGCCTGGCGTGGGCACCCATGCTCGTGGGTCTGCTCGCGCGTTCCGAGCGTGCCGTGCAGGGCATCGTCTTCATGACCCTGTTCCCGCTGACGTTCGCCTCCAACGCCTTTGTGCCAACGGAGACCCTGCCGCCGTTCCTCGAGGCGTTCGCCAATGCCAACCCGCTGTCGCACCTCATCGAGGCGCTCCGCGCGCTCTGGAGCGGCGCGGGGCCATGGCAGGAGCCCACCCTCTGGACGCTCGGATGGTCGGTCGCGTTCGTGGTGATCTTCGCGCCGCTGGCGATCCGCGCCTATAACCGCAAGACGTAGAGACACAGCAAGGCCGGCACCGCCCTCAGCTCGGTGCCGGCCCGCGTGTCCCCGTAATCACGTCAGCGGTAGATGGACTCCAAGAGGTCTTGGACGTAGTCGTGTGAGTTGGGAAGTGACTCCACCCACACGCGCGGCGGCTGCCGCATGATGTTGCTCACTCGCATCGTGACCGCGCTCGTTGCGATGTGGTCACGCAGGGCTGCGATGCCGCTGCCCAACTCTTCGTTGCGCTCCACCAGCACCGCATAGATGCCGTCGGAGAGGCGCGCCATTGGGTGACCAACGCCGTAGGCGTCGGTGAGGGCCCGGCCCACCGCCGCGTTGCGGGCGATGCGCTGCCACGGATCCGAATCCGCCACCGCAACGTCAACCAGCACCAAGGCGTGGGTCTCGCTGACGTGGCGACCGGCGCGCGCGGCGGTGCCGTAGACCTCGGTCAGACGGTGCGACAAGTACTGGGCGGTGCCCAGGCCGGACTCAGCGTCGGTCATGGTGGGCGCCTGCAGCGGAGCGGCCTCGCCTTCCGTCCACCCCTCGCACAGCGCGCGAAGAGAGCGGATCGGAGCGGCGGCGCATCCGGCGGCGCGGAACAGCACCGCCATGTCGTCGATCGACTCCGTGATACCCACGCCCGAGGCGGCGCGAGCCTGCCCCAAGCGGAAGGCCGCGGGCGCCGTGTCGAGGCCAGCCTCAAGCGCCTCCACGAGCGCTTCTGCGGCCGGCGTGTACCAGTCGCCGGGGCGCAGCCACACGTCGCCGAGGCTCGCGCTTTCCCACCGGCTCAGCAGTGCTGAACGCGGCGCAGAGTTGGCGCTGGTGAGATCTGCGGTCATACAACATGAGACGGATGAGGTCCCCAACTATGACGCACTTCACACGAGAAACTTCCGCGCCGCACAAGAACAGGCGGTATGTGACCAATTCCCCACCGCTTTCCTTGTGCCCAGACCAGGCGAGAAGGGACACTAAGGGACGTATATACCCACGTAACGGAGGGCCGCCCAAAGATGAGCCACGAGGCGATCGCGCTGTGGACGGAAACGTCCAGCGATCCTGAGCTCATCGCGGGCGTACGCGCTGGCGACGCCACGGCCTTCGGAGTCCTCTACGAGCGGCACGTGGACGCGGCCCGCAAGGTGGCCTCGCAGTACACGAACTCCTCTTCCGACGTCGACGACGTCGTGGCCGAATCCTTCTCGCGCGTGCTGCGCGCCCTGCAGCGCGGCGATGGCCCGGATCTTGCCTTCCGCGCATACCTGTTCACCATCGTGCGCCGCACTGGGCTCGACACGATCAACCGCGGCAACCGCACTCGACCCGGCGAGGACATGGCCCGGTACGAGCAGGCAATCGGATACGAGGCGCCGTCGGACGAGGGTGCGCTCACCGGGTTCGAGCAGAGCGTGGTGGCCGACGCGTTCCGGTCCCTGCCCGAGCGGTGGCAAGCGGTGCTCTGGTACACCGAGGTGGAGAAGAAGTCGCCGCGCGAGATCGCGCCGCTCCTGGGTCTCACCGCCAATGGCGTTGCCGCACTCGCCTACCGTGCACGCGAGGCGCTGCGCCAGGCATACCTGCAGCAGCACCTGAACGAGTCCGAGTCGCTCGACTGCCTCGCCGCCAGCGCCCAACTCGGCGCCTATGTGCGCGGCGGGCTCGCCAAGCGCGAGCACGCCAAGGTCAGCGAGCACGTGGATTCCTGCGAGCGCTGCGCAGCTCTTGTCGCCGAACTCGAAGACGTCAATCGCGGCATGCGCGCCATCGTCGCACCGCTCGTTCTCGGCGCGCTTGGCGTCGCTGCTCTCGAGGGCGGACTGCCGATCGGCGGCGCGCTCGGACCCAACGGCGCCGGTCCCGGCGGCGCGGAAGCGGCAGGCAACGCGGCCGCGGGCGCCACCGCCACCGCCACTGCTGGCGCGGGCGGCACCGGATTCATCGCGGCGATCGCCGCAAGCTCGCCCATCCTGCTTCCGGCCGCCGCCGCGGTTGGACTCGTGGC
>Ga0160456_100381_pt1 | contig 15712 bp, 18 predicted proteins | sample HID1972K_E6MG_FD_108261 | JGI IMG/M metagenome (GOLD analysis project Ga0160456, IMG submission 108261) | Enriched pill bug-associated microbial communities from UW Madison campus, WI, USA - HID1972K_E6 MG | ecosystem: Host-associated > Arthropoda: Insects > Digestive system > Unclassified ... | reverse complement strand
TTTTCTCCTCAGGCGGCGGCAGCGTTGCCCCTTCACGGTTGGGGTCGCCAGGTTCGGGAGCGATACCTGCTGGCCAGGCTATTAGCCAGCAGCATCCCAAACCGCGCGAGATTCTAACAGCTTGAAGCGGTTTGCGTTATATCCGCTTCTTCAGTGCTTATATCCGGTTCTTCAGTGCATAGAGCATTTCGAGCGCACGGCGTGGCGTCAGGTCATCCAGATCAAGTTTAGCCAGTTCATCGAGTACTGGATGCGGCAGGCTGGCGAACATGTCGCTTTGTTGTGGCGTTGCCGGTTTGCCCTTGGCGACCGGTTTCGGTGCTTCATGCGGCAAAGCGGTTTCTTCCAGTCGGCTCAGGTGCTCGCGGGCACGTACGATCACTTCGCTCGGCACACCGGCCAATTGCGCCACTGCCAGACCGTAGCTCTGGCTGGCAGGGCCGGGCAGCACGTGGTGCAGGAAGACGATGCGTTCATTGTGCTCGGTGGCGTTAAGGTGGACGTTGGCCACCAATGGCTCGGCTTCCGGCAACACGGTCAGTTCGAAGTAGTGCGTAGCGAACAGCGTATAGGCACGCAGGTGTGCCAGGCGCTCCGCCGCAGCCCATGCCAGCGACAGACCGTCGAAGGTGCTGGTGCCGCGACCGACTTCGTCCATCAGCACCAGGCTGCGTTCGGTAGCGTTGTGCAGAATGTTGGCGGTTTCACTCATTTCGACCATGAAGGTCGAACGCCCGCCCGCGAGGTCATCGCTGGAACCGATTCGGGTGAAGATGCGATCCACCAGCGACAGTTCGCAACTGGCCGCCGGTACGAAGCTGCCGATATGCGCCAGCAGCACGATCAAAGCGGTTTGCCGCATGTAGGTGGATTTACCACCCATATTCGGGCCGGTGATCACCAGCATGCGCGTGTTGTCATCGAGGCTCAGGTCGTTGGCCACGAACGGCGTGGTCAGCACTTGCTCGACCACCGGGTGACGACCCTGGGAGATGCGCATGCACGGCTCGCTGACGAAGCGCGGGCAGTTCAAATCAAGGTTGAGCGCGCGCTCGGCAAGGTTGCTCAGCACGTCCAGTTCGGCCAGCGCGCCAGCGGTATCCTGCAACGGTGGCAACTGGCTGATCAGGTCCTCCAGCAGCGCTTCGTAAAGCATCTTTTCGCGGGCGAGGGCGCGGCTCTTGGCCGACAGCGCCTTGTCTTCGAATTCCTTCAGCTCAGGCGTGATGAAGCGTTCCGCACCTTTCAGTGTCTGGCGACGGATGTAATCCGCTGGCGCCGACTCGGCCTGCTTGCTCGGCAATTCGATGAAGTAGCCGTGAATGCGGTTGTAGCCGACTTTCAGATGGCTCAGACCGGTGCGGGCTTTCTCACGGGCTTCCAGATCGATGAGGAACTGGCCGGCGTTTTCGCTCAGCGACTGCAGTTCGTCGAGTTCGCTGTCATAGCCGGTTTTCAGCACGCCGCCGTCACGGATCACCGCCGGCGGATTGTCGATGATGGCTTTATCCAGCAACGCCGCCAGTTCCGGGTAGGTGCTGGTGATGGTCGCCAGACCTTGCAGGTGCGGCGCTTCCAGATCGGTCATCGCCACTTGCAGTTCAGGCAGTGCGCCAAGGGCGTCGCGCAGCCGGGCAAGGTCACGAGGCCGCGCGTTGCGCAGGCCGATCCGCGCGAGAATTCGCTCGATGTCGCCGATTTCCTTGAGCTGTGGTTGCAGCTTTTCGAAACGATAGCGATCGAGCAGGCAAGTGATCGAGGTCTGGCGCGCCAGCAATACCGTCAGATCGCGCAACGGGCGATTTAGCCAGCGGGTCAGCAAACGGCTGCCCATGGCGGTCTGGCAACGATCGACCACCGATTGCAGGGTATTGTCGCGGCCACCGGCGAGGTTGGTGTCGAGCTCGAGGTTGCGGCGGCTAGCGCCATCCAGAACCACAGTGTCATCCAGGCGTTCGTGGCGCAGGCTGCGCAGATGGGGCAGGGCGGTGCGCTGGGTTTCCTTGGCGTAGGCCAACAGGCAACCAGCGGCGCCGATGGCCAGGGTCAGGTTCTCGCAGCCAAAGCCCTTCAGGTCTTGGGTGGAGAACTGCTGGCAAAGGCTTTTCAACGCCGAATCACGCTCGAAATCCCACGGCGCACGACGACTGACGCCACGGCGTTTTTCCGCCGGCAGGTCCCTTGGCCAGTCATCCGGGATCAGCAACTCCACCGGATTGATTCGCTCCAGTTCCGCCAGCAGATTCTCCCAGCCTTTGATTTCCGACACGCTGAAACTGCCGCTGGTGATGTCCAGCACGGCCAGGCCGAACAGACGCTCGTCACCCAGCAACGCAGCGATCAGATTGTCGCGGCGCTCATCGAGCAACGCCTCATCACTGACCGTACCCGGCGTGAGGATGCGCACTACCTGACGCTCCACCGGGCCTTTGCTGGTTGCCGGGTCGCCGACCTGCTCGCAGATCACCACCGACTCGCCAAGCTTGACCAGTTTGGCCAGATAACCTTCCGCCGCGTGATAAGGAATCCCGCACATCGGAATCGCCTGTCCCGCCGACTGCCCGCGTGCCGTCAACGTGATGTCGAGCAACTTGGCGGCCTTCTTCGCGTCTTCGTAGAAGATCTCGTAGAAGTCGCCCATGCGGTAGAACATCAGCTGATCCGGGTGCTGATTCTTCAGGCGCCAGTACTGCTGCATCATCGGAGTATGGGAGGACAGGTCTGAAATAGCTTTATTCATCAGGGGTTTAGCTTTACCGGAAAAAGTGACAAGGCAAAAACGGGGCCGTTTGCATCTACGAAATGGCGAGTGTTTGCCAGCGATGCGCCCGTGGGTTGATTCAGTGGGGCTGAGTATGAAGTTTTTTTGAGGTGGATGCAGCAACGCGCGGCCGCTTGGGTTGGCATTGTGTCCTATAGTGCCGAAAAGCTATCGAATGATCGGAATTCGAGGATTGCAGATCAGTTGAGGATGCAGCTTGGAACAATCAGAGGGCATCGGCTCACAAGCGTCAGCGAGCGATTGTTACTACGATGCAGAAAAAATGACCCTCAGCCGGGCGCGGCAGGCAGCGGTGCTGGGCAGCAATGAAAGCGACCTGCTGTTGGCGCTGATAGCCGGCGTGACCGATAAGGAACAGCTCATCTCCAGGGTCTGGGGCGAGCGGGGGCTGGTGATTTCTGACAGCAGTTATTACAAGACGCTGCACATGCTCCGCGCGCATTTCGCTGACGTCGGGTTACCTCGGGACAGTCTTAAGACCTTGCCTCGCCGTGGCGTGGTGCTGTTGTGTGAAATTCGGTTGGTTAGCGCGCAGACTCAAGCCTCTGAGTCGCCGCCAGCGCTGGTAAATGATGCTGAACCCTTCATCGTCTACGCTCCCACGGTGAAAAAGCCATTCAGTCGTTACTGGCGCTTCCTTTTGCCGACAATCCTGGTGCCAGCGATTGCTCTACCGGTCTTTTACGCTTATCTGGTGGTTAAAAAACCTGCTGATCTGGAGGAGTGGAAACTCATCTGGCAAGAAGGCGAAGCGAAATTGTATGTAGAAGAAAGTGAAAGAATGTCCAAAGAGGATATCGTCAAAGCGCTCAGCGAGTTCGAACCACCCATTGTATTGTCCGATATTAACTACTATGTGCGAAAACCGCTCTCCCAATTACTGGTCAAGTGCATCAAGCCGGAAAGCAAGGGGGAGGCCATATGCGTGAACTACCAACTCGTTGGAAAAAAATAATCGCAGTGATTGCTGCTTTGTCGGTATTTATCTTCGGTATTCTGGTTGTAAAGCATTTTTATTTGCTCAGTCGCGATATTCCAGGCGCACCTTGTTTTGCATCCATCGATTTTGTCCATACTAATGATCACAAAATTCGTTGGCATGGCGTTGGGGAAATGACGATCGACCCAAGGGAAGGCGCTCTCTATGTGCACTACGTTGTTAAAACCCCTGAAGGCAAAGTCTATACTTATGATCGTAAGTTCGAAATTGTACTAACGCATCTGGATACTTCCAGGTTTCTGTTCAAGACCCGCTCGATTGTAAAGTTTGATGCGGACACCGCCGGCGATGAGCTTCCGTTTATGGAAAGAGGTTTTCAAGGTGGTATGGTGACATTCAATTACTTCTCCGATACCGAGTACTATTACAACATTAATAACCTGATCAACGGCGTATGCCACGTCCCTCGCTAGGGAGAATCCCCGGGGTGCAAGGCCTCTGGGCGATTAAGTAAGACTGAGTAAGACGCCAGTAAGGCCTCAGCGCTCCTGCGTTGTTAATGTGATTCGAGTCAGGCCAACAGCCCCTGCGACTGCCGGAGAGTCAGCGCAGTTTGGCTATTAGTTGCCTTGAATAACATGACGATGTTTAGGCTGTTGAGGAACGTTATAGATGCTCTGGTTTTGCCTGCGCAGTTCTCATGGAACCAAGTCTCCCGCCTGGAAGCGATCAATTGCAATTAACCGGGAAGGTATTGTGTTTGTGCCAGCGGTGATTGCTGGAAAAGAAAAGGATGTGAGTCTTTTCACATTGTGTGATCGCACTCCTGTTCTGCTGTGTTTCGATCATGTTTACGTACCAGTGGCGTGGATGGTCAAGCATTTTCCAACGTGTAGAGCTCGCTGTCGCGACATGATGATGGCGGCACTTTCTGGCGTACAAGAAACGTTAGGTTGCCGTAATGCAAGGTCTCGGGTGAGCAATTTCCGTGGCCGTGCTGGAGAAAAAAATTATCTGGGATTTGTCTCGTGAGACCGAATCTTTTTTGCAATCTGTCTCTGCTGATTGTTAGCGTTTTAATCATCGATAGTGCATGGGCTGGTGTGCGAGAAAGTTGCGCGCAGCGGCGTACCGAACTTTTGTTGCAGATTGAGCGCGCTGAGGCGGCGGACAATGTTTATCGAAAGTCCGGTCTACAGCAGGCACTTGCCAATGTCGAGCGCCATTGCCAAGAACCCTCCGCGCAAGATGACCGTTCAAGCGCCATCCAAAAGGCCGCAGCCGAAGTGCGACGCAGACAGAACTTTCTGGAGTCCGCGCGTCAGTACGGTGATGTGAAAGTCATCAAGAAACAGGAAGCCAAGCTCGAACGGGCTCAGACAAAACTGCAAAGGCTTATGGATGAGTAAAGAGTCAATCACCGCCAAAGATTCGCAGGGGGGGCTCTTTCTTCAACCCTGCAATTCAACGTGTTCATCAGTGACGCCGGGAAATCGAATATGAAAAACATCCTTATCTTTTCTTCAGTCTTTACTTCTGCTGTGCTGATCTCTGGCTGCACCGCTACCGACTGGGTGCACGCTGCCGGGGGAATCATGGGCGCCAAGGACGATTACGACAGGAAGGCCAGAACCGATCGACTTAAAAAAGCCAATGCTGCCGCACGTCGCGTCAAAGGCTGACCACACGTTGGAGCTGGGCCGTTATTCAATGCAGAATGATGGCCCGGCAATATCGTTTTGCAGCTGAATTCATATTTATGCGTTAATTATGCAAATCAGCATTTGTCTTAACGAATAACTTCAAGCACTATGCGCGTTATGCAAAAACGCAACGTAGCCTCCGTCTTAAGAGCACTGCTCGACCAGCACGGGATCTCCCCCACGGAGCTCCACCGTCGCACCGGCGTGCCTCAATCAACTCTCTCGCGAATTCTCAGCGGGAAGATCGTCGATCCCTCGGATAAACACATCTCGAAGATCGCCGAGTACTTCGCCGTGAGCACCGATCAATTGCGCGGGCGCGCGGATGTCACGCCGTCGGCCGGTGCCGTGCGTGATGACGTGCACGCGGAGCTCAAGGACATAATGCTGTGGGACGACGATACGCCTGTCGATGATGACGAGGTGTCGGTGCCGTTCCTTCGCGAGGTTGAATTGGCAGCAGGATCAGGAAGATTCGTCATCGAAGAGAGCGAGCGCTCTAGCCTGCGCTTCGGCAAGCGCAGCCTGCGCCATAATGGTGTGCAGTTCGACCAGGCCAAATGCGTGACTGTACGCGGCAACAGCATGTTGCCGGTGTTGCGTGATGGCGCCACTGTTGGCGTCAACGCGGGCAAGTGCGGCATCGGCGACATCATCGATGGCGACCTGTACGCGATCAATCACAACGGCCAGTTACGCGTAAAGCAGCTTTACCGCTTGCCTACCGGCATTCGTCTGCGCAGCTTCAATCGCGATGAGCATCCGGACGAGGACTACAGCTTCCAGGAAATCCAGGAAGAGCAAATCGTCATCCTTGGTCACGTCTTCTGGTGGGGCATGTACGCCCGCTGATCTGATCGACTTGAAATGAAACCCGCCCTCCCGGCGGGTTTTTTTTCGCCTGCAGAAAACCCTCAAAGCCTTTCTGGACGGGGCCTCCATGCATCCGTGCATTTCCAGTGCATAAATAAATGCATTTATGCATTGACTGTATATGCATCCATGCATATCCTTGCCACCAAGCCGCTCGACAAAGCGGCTGGCAAGACAAGCTCTTTAGTTCACAAGAACAGGCAGCGATGAACCGGCCTCAACGGTTCAGAGGGTTGGCAACTGACCCGGGTGTGCAGCGTAAAGCACCAGAAGCAGTTATCCGGCGGGCAGGGACCGCGGTCGGAAAAACAATTTGAATGGACTCGTACCGCGCCAGTAGCGCCGAAAAGTCAGCTTCCTTCTTGAACACAGGATTTGAAGGAAGGCGAAGGAGCGCATTACTGAAAAGCCCGGTGCATCGTCGCCGGGCTTTTTGGAATGCCTGCCCTCCAGCTTGCAGATCGAACCTGTCTGCAGATTCATCGCTTGACCCGCCCACAACGGAAGTTGCCGGCAGACATCAAAAAGGCATTGCAGATGTTGAAAGATTGCAGATGTGGAAAGTGCAAAAGACTGCTCGCCCGGATGGGTGAGTACACCGAGTTCCAGATCAAATGTTCCCGATGTGGAACATTGAATCATGTGAGGGCCAGGAGCCCCGAACGATCGCCTGTGAGCGACTTGAGTGCTGCATCGCCAGCACACCCTGATCAATCCACTCATAGGTAGAGAAATGAACACTTTGAAGAAATACGCAGCACCGTTTCTGATCGCTGCTGCACTGCTGGGTAATGGCGGTAGCGCGGTTGCCGCTAACCTGTTGGTCAACGGCAGCTTTGAGCAGCCCGGCTGCAGCGGCAGCTGCATTCTGGACACCCCGGCGAAAGCCAATTTCATCACCGGTTGGACGACGTTTCTGTCCGGTGCCGAATACTTCAACATGCCGGCTTCGATTGGTGGTTCCGCGGCAGCGGACGGCGTGGTGATCGTTGACCTGGCCAACTACGTTTACGGCAATGGGGGAGGGATTCAGCAGAACTTCGCCACCACCGTGGGCGCCAAGTACCGATTGACCTTCAGCGCGGGTAACTCGCGTTACGCCAGCCGCTCCGGTGATGGTCTCATTCAAGTGAAAGTGGCCGGCCAGACCGCCACCTTTAACACACCGTCCGCCAAAGGCGTCGCGGTTGAGTGGAACACCATCACTTACGAATTCACTGCAATCACTCCACAGACGACGTTGGCGTTTTTCAACGAGCAGAATCCGTATGCCAACTTTGCCTTTATCGACAACGTCATTGTTGAGCGTTTGTAACTCCGACCGCCGTGGATCCACGGCGTTTTATCCAAGCGTGAAAGGCGACACCGTTACGGTGTCGCATCCTCACAACCCCCTCATTCATCAACGCTCTCAGGAGGCGTGACATGACAACCGAGCAACAAGCATTGGCCGATATGCCAATCTGGCTGGTCATCCTCCTCGCCGTAGTGGGCGGAGTGTCCGGCGAAATGTGGCGCGCCGACAAGGAGGGCGCACGTGGCTGGCCGCTGCTGCGCCGTCTGGCCCTGCGCTCCGGCGCCTGCATGATCTGCGGCGTGTCGGCGATCATGCTGCTGTATGCCGCTGGCATGTCGATCTGGGCGGCTGGCGCGTTTGGTTGCCTGACAGCGATGGCTGGCGCCGACGTCGCCATCGGCTTGTACGAGCGCTGGGCCGCGAAGCGCATCGGCGTCTGCGAAGTCCCGCCTCGCGACCAACCTTAACCAACACCAATTCTCCGTGCCGCCATTTTGGCGGCAGGGTTTCGCGTGGACGATTGAAAAGGAGGTCATGTATGCCCACACCGATCCAGCAGCCGTCGCAACTGTTCACCGCCATCGCGACGACGCTGCGCAACACCGCCGGGCTCAACCTCAATGTCGGCAATCACGACGATTTCACTGCCGCGGGCGATCAAGCCTGGGTGTTGATCGACTTCGATCGCAATGCAAGCGGAGTGCGCGCCGCTGATGGGCGCATAGCTCATGTCATGACGTTGTCGCTGCAAGTTATCCCGGCCTTTGCCGCCAGCGCATTTGCAGCATGCGATCTGATCGCTGTGTTGAAAAACCTGATCACCGACAACGCTTGGAACTTGCCCGGCGACCAGTGCGATCTGCCAATGAACATCGATGGCTTGCCGTCATTGCTCATCCGCGCCGACCAGCAATACAAGGCCTGGACCCTGACGTTCAACCAGACCCTCTACCTCGGCCCGACCTTGCTCGATGATCCGCTGGGTACGCCGAAATTCGCTCGCACCTGGGAAGTCAGCAACATCGACGACCCCGACCAGTACACCGCGCTGGAGGCCTGACCAATGTTCGATGCATTACTGCGCATGCAACTGGGTCCGATCATCGAGCGCCTGGCCGAAATGGAAGCCGAAATCGACGACCTGCACCGCCGCGCCGAAAGCTTCTGCCGCATCGGCATTTGCCAGACCGTCGACGCTGCGAGCAACACCTGTCAGGTCAGTCACGGTGGCTTGCTCACGCCAGCCATCAAGTTTTTCAATCCGAGTGCCGGTGCGCAGAGTGAGTCGCGGATTCCGACCGTGGGTGAGCAGTGTCTGTTGTTCAACTACGGCAGCGGCGAAAGCGGCGCACAGAGCGTGGCGTTGTTCGGCTTGAACAGCGACCGCTTTCCGCCAGCCTCCACCGTGCCAACGCTGACCCGTCGAGTGCATCAGGACGGTAGTGAAAGCGGTTACGACGATGCCTCGCACACCCTGCATTGGCAGAACGGTCCGGCAGCATTCAGCGGCTCACGCGAATCACTCGAACTGAGCATCGGCCCGGCACGCCTGGCAATGACGCCACAACTGATCAGCCTGCAACTCGGTGCCGTCGGCCTGACTATCGACGCCTCGGGCGTGCACTTCAGCGGCCCATTGGTCGATCACCAGGGCCGCGTTATCAGCCCCTGATTCAAGAGCCTCCCATGATCGGAATCGATAGAGACAGCGGGGCCACGGTCGACGACTGGCTGCAGTTTGTGCAGCGCGCGACCCGGGCCCTGACTACGCCGCTGGGCACCCGGCAAAAACGGCCCCTGTATGGCTCGTTGATCCCCTCGCTGCTGGGGCAGAACCTCGGTGACGACGTTCTGCTTCTGGCCCAGAGCCACGCGGCGCAAGCGTTCTATAACGCGCAGAACGGGATCAGCGATTTTCAGCCGCAAGTGATCGTCGCCAGTCGTCAGGGCGCCGGCCTGTTATTGCGTTTCGCCGGCACCTGGAAAAACCGTCAACAAACCTTCGAGGTCGTGACATGAGCATGTTGATCCCCGGCCAGAATCAATTGGCCGAACCCGCGCTGATCACCGTTGAAGCCTTCGAAGATCTGCTCGCCGAGTTCAAGACTTTCGTCATCGAATACGTCGGCGCGCGCTCGCCGGACAGTGCTGCAAAACTCAAGACCAGCCTGGACAACGAAAGCGAACTGCTGACCCTGGCGCTTGAAGCTTTCTGCGTGCGGTTGCAAACCCACGAGCGCAAATACAACGCTCGCATCAAACAGATGCTGGCGTGGTGGGCGACCGGCAGCAACCTTGATGCGCGGCTGGCGGACATGGGCCTTGAGCGGCAGTTGCTCGATCCCGGCGATCCGGCGGCATTCCCGCCGGTGCCGGCGATTTATGAAAGCGACGACGACGCTCGCTTGCGTTATTACCTGGCGCCCCATGCGCCGGCAGCAGGTTCGCGGATGCAGTATCGCCGCGAAGTTTTCACCCTCGGCGAGCGTCCGACGGTGCAGGTCGAATCCACCGAGGCAGGTGTGGTGAATGTCACTTACACCTTCAACCCGGACGGCCTCGCTGCGCAGGTCAAGGATGGCAACGGGCGGCGCACGGCACCGGGCGAAGTGCAGGTCACTGTGCTGTCCCGCGACGGTGATGGCACGCCTTCCCAGGCATTGCTTGACGGCGTTCGTCAGCACTTCGCACGACCGGATGTACGACCGGAAACGGACCTCGTCACCGTCAAGGCTGCTGACATTCAGCGCTACAAGATTCGCGTTGTCGCGAAGATCAATTCCGGCCCCGATTCGGGCCTGACCAAGGTCGCTGCGCAAGCGCAGTTGCAGGCTTACGCCGACAGTTGCCATCGCCTCGAAGGCCGGGTCGATCCGAGTTGGATCGACTACACGCTGCACAGCGCCGGTGCCGTGCAACTGCAGATTCTTGAACCGCTGGCGCCGATCGTGACCACGGCGTTTCAAGCGCCGTATTGCACGGCGGTCGAGGTTGAGGTGCTGACGCTATGAGTGAAAAAACTCAGCGCCCCACACTGCTGCCGGCCAACAGTTCGGCCCTCGAACGCGGCCTGGATCTGGGTTTCGGCGCACTGCTTGATCGCATCGTGCCGCCGTTCCCCGAACTGATGAACCCCGCAGAAACCCCGGTCGCTTTTCTGCCGTATCTGGCAGCGGATCGCGGTGTTGCTGAATGGAGCACCGCCGCACCGGAGGCAGAAAAGCGCCTGACCGTCGAACTCGCCTGGCCCACCGCGCGCCAGGCCGGCACTCGCAAGGCGCTGGAAAACGCCGCCAAGGGTTTGCAACTGCGCCCGGAAATCCGCGCCTGGTACGAACAGACACCGCCCGGTGCGCCGTACAGCTTTTCCGTACGAGCCTTCAGCGACCAACCCTACAGCGAAGAAATCGACGCCCGTCTCGACCGACGTCTGGCAGATGCCAAGAGCGAGCGCGATGTGCTGACGGTCTCCGTTGGCTTGAGCGCTTTCGGCAATCACGTCATCGGCGCCGCGACGTTCTGCGGCGAACTGACCACGGTTTATCCGGTGTTCATCGAAGGGCTCGCAACCTCGGGAGAGGCGTTCGTGGCTGCCGGTATGTACACCGTCGAAACATCCACTATTTATCCTCAGGGGGCCTGAATGGCTGACTATTACACCCTGCTCACCAACGCAGGGATTGCCTACGAAACGGCGTGCAAGGCCGCGGGCACGCCGATCAAGTTGACGCAGATTTCCGTCGGCGACGGCGGCGGCTCGGTCTACAACCCGGCCGCGACCGCCACCGCGTTGAAACGCGAAGTCTGGCGCGGGCCGCTCAATGCGCTGTTCCAGGACGAGAAGAATCCGAGCTGGCTGCTCGCCGAAGTGACCATTCCGCCGGATGTGGGTGGCTGGTATGTGCGTGAAGCGGGGTTGTGGACTGATACCGGCATTCTTTACGCCATCGTCAAATATCCGGAGTCGTTCAAACCGGTGCTGGCCACATCCGGTTCGGGCAAAGAGTTCTACATTCGTTCGATTTTCGAGACCAGTAATGCGTCGCTGGTGACGTTGTTGATTGATGACACCGTGGTTAAGGCCACGCGTGCCTGGGTCATGAGTTATCTCGCCGAAGAGCTCGGCAAACTGGATGGCAAGCAATCCGTGCGTGTTGCTGCATCCAGCAACATCGTGCTGAGCGGTGCGCAGCAAATTGACGGTGTCGCAGTGATTGCTGGCGACCGCGTGCTTGTTGCGAATCAGGCGCTGGCGAAAGACAACGGCCTGTGGATCGTCGCCAATGGTGACTGGGTGCGGGCGACGGATGCCAACAGCAACGCCAAGGTTACGCCGGGGCTGACGGTCATGGTGGAGGAAGGCACGGCGAATGGAGATTCGTTGTGGCATCTGACCACCAATGCGCCGATTACGCTTGGCACGACCGCACTGATGTTCAAGATGCTCGCGGGGCGAACCGGGATTGCTGCCGGGACGTACAAGAGTTTGACCGTTGATGAATATGGTCGCGCGACGGCAGGTGCGAACCCTGAGACGCTGGCCGGGTTTGGCATCAAGGATTCGTACACCAAGGGTGAAGTTGAGGCGTTGATTGCCAAGGCGTCGGCGTTGCCGGTGGGCTCGATTGTCGCGTTCCCGGTTGATGCGCCACCACCGGGTTTTCTTGAGCTGGATAACAGCGTCAAAAGCAGTGCGACTTACCCGGACTTGAGCGCCTATCTAGGTAGCAAGTTCAACAAAGGTGATGAGGGTGTCGGGAACTTCCGGTTGCCTGAGGCGCGTGGGGAATTCTTGCGCGGTTGGGATCATGGGCGTGGCGTGGATGCTGGGCGTGGTCTCGGCAGTTGGCAGGCCGACGACAACAAGTCGCATGCCCATACGGTCACCCGCATGCAGGCGTTCGCCAATGCCACCGGCAGCAATCCGAGTGCCGTAGTCGTAGACAACGGCAATACGGCCGTAATGACCAATTTCGCAGCAGGCTTCAATAGTTCTGGTGGCGCGGAGGCACGACCTCGCAACATCGCCGTCATGTGGTGCATAAAAGCCTGGAACGCCCCGGTCAATCAGGGAACCATCGATGTCGCCGCGCTGGCCAAGGAAGTAGAACGGCTCAAATCCGCCGTTCCGATTGGCGCTGTTCTCGCATTCCCGACGGGTATTGTCGCTCCCGGTTATCTGGAGCTGGATGGCAGTGTGCAAAGCATTGCGACTTATCCGGATCTGGCCGCCTATCTCGGCACTGTCTATAACAAAGGCAATGAAGGCGCGGGTAACTTCCGATTGCCGGAATCGCGCGGTGAGTTCCTGCGCGGCTGGGATCATGGGCGCGGTGTGGACGCGGGGCGAACTGTCGGTAGTGTCCAAGCCGAATCGTTCAAAGCTCACAACCACCGTTATTTTGATGAGACCGGTGCAACACTTGATCCGGCTGGCGCGTGGCAGGCGGGTAAAGTCAATGGCGCGGCTGCAGTCATATCTACAGGCGCTTTTCTTTCGGCAGTAGATACCGGGGTCACGATGCAAACAGTGACTGCCGTCACGACTGTGGATACCGGTGGGGCGGAAACTCGTCCTCGTAACGTCGCCGTCATGTGGTGCATCAAAGCCTGGAACGCGCCGGTCAATCAGGGAAGCCTTGATATCGCTGCGCTAGCCGTTCTGGGGCAACAAGCGACCGAAATCAAACAAGGCACGGCTAAAGTTTCAACCCAAGAGCAGACCGACTCTGGGGCTGACGACAGCACAATCGTAACGCCTAAAAAACTGCGCTGGGGTTTTCAAATCCTCAAAGCTATCAACGGTTACATCATTTTCCCGTCGTGGCTCGGTGGCTTGATTGTTCAGTGGGGCAGGGTCTCCGGAAATGGCGGTACGGATATTGCCACTGCCTTTCCGATCCCTTTCCCAAATGCCATGTACAGCTTGAATGCCACCTTGAACTACACGCCTGGGTCACCAGTGAACGGGTATGTGGACGTGGGAGTATCAAATCTCACTGCATTCTACGGAAAGCACACATTTCCTGGGGTCACCGTCTTTCATTGGGTCGCGGTGGGCAGTTAAGGAGTAATCATGAAATACGCACTATTCGACGAACATTCGAAATTACAGACCTGTCTGATTGAAGGGGTTCATCAGATCCCCGCGTCAGCCGTCAAAATCGACCAGGACCTGTTTGTCAGGTTGACGCAAGAAACCGATGGTATCTGGCGAAAAGTGGGCAACGAGATTATCAAAGAGCCGTTTCCGCAAGTGGCTCCTGACTATGCGCGGTCAGTCGCTGCCGAGCGTTATGAGCGCGAAGATTCTGCCGTGTCTGTGGACGGTCTATCGATTGCGACCTCGCGCGAAAGCGCGGGGCTGATTTACGGCGCCGGACTTTCGGCGATGCTTGATCCTGACTATCGCTGCAATTTCAAAACACTCGATGGCTTCGTAGAAATTGGAGCGCAGCAGATTCTCGCTATTGCCAAAGCCGTCAGGGCGCACGTTCAGGCTTGCTTCGACCGTGAATTTCAGCTGCTTCAAGCTGTCGAGGCAGGCACTTATGTGGATGCAATGCTGAAAGAAGGCTGGCCTGATTCCGTGCCGGTTACACCAATCTCTGCGCTTCAATAAACGTCCGCACCCTAGGGCGTTTTCTTGTCCGCCCAACAATATTCAACACCCGCCAAAGCCCCTCCCTAAGAGGGGCTTTCCCGTTTATGGAGAAACGAAATATGGCAACCCGCCAAACCTACACAGTGCTCGTCCCATTCCCCACTGGTGGTGGGCACTGGTCGAGCGTCGGTCAAGACCTTGATCTGCTCGACGTCGAGGCCAGTGCGCTGCACTTCGCCGGTCGACTGGAACTGAAAACCCCCTCCACCCAGGCCAAAAAGGCCGCTGCCAAGAAGGCTGACTGACTATGGCTGAGGTTCTGAACTTCGAGCACAACGGCATTACCGTCAATGCCACCGAATCCCCCGAGGCCATGGGTGGCCTGGGTGACAACGTCATCGGTCTGGTCGGCACCGCGCCGAAAGCCGATCCGCTGATTCCGCGTAACGCGCCGTTCCGCATCAACAGCTTCACCACCCACGCGCTGCTCGATCCGACCGGTTCGGAAGAGGGCACCCTGTACCACGCGGTTTACCAGATCCTCAAAGTGGTCAAGGTGCCGGTCTACGTGGTGATCGTCGAAGCGGGCGCGACCCCGGCCGACACCGTCAACAATGTGATCGGCGGCGTTGATCCGCTGACCGGCCGCAAGCTCGGTCTGGCTGCACTGGGCAGTGTGCCGGAAGACCTGACCATCATCGGCGCGCCGGGCTTCACCGGCACCAAAGCGGTGGCCGGCGAGTTCGCCTCGTTCGGCAAGCGCATCAAGGCCCGTGTGGTACTGGACGGCAAGGACGCTTCGGTCGCCGATCAAGTGCTGTACAGCCAGGAGCTGGGTGGCGCCGACCTCGGTTTCGACCGTTGCCTGGTGGTGCACAACATGCCCGCCGTGTACTCGAAAGCAGCGAAGAAAAACGTCTTCCTGTCGCCTTCCAGTCTGGCGATTGCCGCACTGGCCAAGGTCAAGCAGTGGGAGAGCCCGGGCAACCAGGTGACTTACGCCGAAGACGTTTCGCGGGTCGTTGAATACAACATCCTCGACACCTCCACCGAAGGCGATCTGCTCAACCGTTACGGCGTCAGCTACTACGCCCGCACCGTGCTCGGCGGCTTCTCGTTGCTGGGTAACCGCTCGATCACCGGCAAGTTCATCAGCTACGTCGGCCTCGAAGATGCGATCAGCCGCAAGCTGGTCAAGGCCGGCCAGAAAGCCATGGCCAAGAACCTCACCAAATCCTTCATGGATCAAGAGGTCAAGCGCATCAACGACTGGCTGCAAACCCTGGTCGCCGACGAAACCATTCCTGGCGGCAGCGTCTATCTGCACCCGGAACTCAACAGCGTCGAGAAGTACAAGAACGGCACCTGGTTCGTGGTCATCGACTACGGCCGTTATGCGCCGAACGAACACATGGTTTATCAACTCAACGCACGCGATGAAATCATCGAGCAGTTTCTGGAGGGCGTTCTCTAATCTTTACTAACCTTGTAAGACAGGCCATCGAGGCCATCC
>Ga0160456_100372_pt1 | contig 16064 bp, 15 predicted proteins | sample HID1972K_E6MG_FD_108261 | JGI IMG/M metagenome (GOLD analysis project Ga0160456, IMG submission 108261) | Enriched pill bug-associated microbial communities from UW Madison campus, WI, USA - HID1972K_E6 MG | ecosystem: Host-associated > Arthropoda: Insects > Digestive system > Unclassified ... | reverse complement strand
TCACCCCGCCGTGGTCGCGGCGACGGTGAACCCATCCGCAAAGGGTAATTTCCTGGCCTTCCAGGCTTTCGTTCAGTTGGCCGCAATAGTGGCTGCGCATCATGATAATGGTTCGCTTCTCGTCATTCGATATTCGGTGGAGATCCCGGCGCTCAGAAGCGACCCGGAATCTCACGCGTGTTCGTTCAACCTGGGTTTGAACCCTAGTCAGATTTGTCGCCACCGGCCAGATTCTTCTTGGCGCCGGTCTTGAAATCGGTCTCGTACCAACCACCGCCACTGAGGCGAAAGCCAGGCATGGACAGCTGTTTCTTGAGCTCTGGTGCCTGGCAGGCAGGGCAGTCGACCAGCGGTGCCTCGCTGATCTTTTGAATGGCTTCCAACTGATGACCACAGGAAGCACATTGGTAATCGTACATCGGCATGGGGGTGTCTCGGCGATCAGATTGCCACCGCGTGCAGGGCTTTGCGGCGAAAGAGCGGGATTATATCCATTAAATGCGGCCTGTGCAGCCGGAAGACAGCACAAGCCGCGACGTCATTTCAACTGCCCGTCAGAGCGTAATGGCCTGCGGGACTTCCTTGAGGCCATTCATCACGCAGACCACCCGTACCAGACCGCTGAAGTTTTTTACCCCACCGTGGCGCAAGTGCACTTGCCGATCCACATGGGACAGCAACGTACTGATCGAACAACCGCAATCCTCGGCCATGCGCCCAAGGATGTTCCAGTAGACCTGCTCGAGCCTCAGGCAAGTGGCAAAACCATTCAGGCGCACAGACCTGGACAATGGCTGAATCAATGCAATGTCGAACTCGCTGACCAGCGGATCGACCTTTCCCTCTTGCCGTGAACCGAAGCATTCGGTTTGCCTGTCTCCATCGACCATATCGCTGACACTCCCTTGTCATCGCTGCTATTTATAAAGACAACATCCTGTGCCCTCATAAAAGCGCAGACGCAAAGTTATATCCAGATGACTATTTGCCCATCTGCGTAGGATAAGCCGACATCAAAAGTAAGACTTCGGAAGCACGCGGGTATTGGCCCTCCACAAACACCCGCGCCTCGCGCTGATCACCCTTCCAGCAGTGCTCGCAGCATCCACGCGGTCTTCTCGTGCACCTGCATGCGCTGGGTCAGCAGGTCGGCGGTGGGTTCGTCGCTGACTTTGTCCAGCAACGGAAAGATACCGCGCGCGGTACGCGTCACCGCTTCCTGACCGGCAACCAGTTGTTTGATCATGTCTTCGGCACTCGGCACACCCTCCTCCTCCTTGATAGAAGAAAGACGCGCATAGGTCGCGTAAGCGCCCGGCGCCGGAAACCCCAAGGCCCGAATACGTTCGGCGATCGAGTCCACGGCCAGTGCCAATTCGTTGTATTGCTCTTCGAACATCAGGTGCAGCGTACGAAACATCGGACCGGTGACGTTCCAGTGGAAGTTATGGGTTTTCAGATACAGCACATAGGTGTCCGACAGCAGACGGGACAGCCCTTCGACGATGGACTTGCGGTCTTCTTCACTGATACCGATATCGATTGCCATGCTTACCCCCTAACGGCGATTGAATTTATCCAGCAGGTGCCACCCCACTCTAGCAAGCCTGACACCGCCCCGCAGCCCTGATCGGCCCTGCACACTGCGACAAATCGACCGCATCGATGCCACTGGCCGGGCTGATTTGAGTAGCCGCAGGCTTTGCTGTTAAATAGGCAGTGTGTCGCCATGCCCCATTTTCCGGGGCGTTGCGCATAGGCTGATGCTGTGTACGTGTCTACCGCCTCTTATTTTTGTTCCGAAGCGAACCGTCCACCTTCAGCTCTTCCTTGTGAGCCGTCATAACGTGAGCCAATCAAAATGTTGAAAATCGTCCACCTGCTAATGGGCGCAGCGGCATTGCTGCTGTCGTTCATACCCAGCTTGAAATCCGAAGCCGTTCCCTACCTGCAACAACCCGATGCACTTTACCTGGCCTTTTTCGGCCTGCTGAACCTGGTCATCGCTCCAGTGATTCCTTACTGGAACAAAGGCCCGCGCCAGCATCTGCAAAATCTGGTCAGCGCACTTCTGGTGCTGACTGTCGTCCTGCAAACCTTGACCCTGATCGCTCCAATGCCTGTCATCGCCGGCCAGCCAGCCGTGCTGTTCAGCCTGGTCATCGCTCTGGTCGCCGTCATCCTGCACCTGGCTGTCAGCTTTTATCGTTCGTCACCGGCTACCGCGCCAACCAGCTATGACATGACCAACCGCGATACCGGTACCGTCAAGTGGTTCAACACCTCCAAAGGCTTCGGCTTTATCTCCCGGGATTCCGGCGATGATATTTTCGTGCACTTTCGTGCGATCCGTGGCGAGGGCCATCGCGTTCTGGTCGAAGGCCAGCGCGTTGAGTTCTCGGTGATGAACCGGGACAAAGGCCTGCAAGCCGAGGACGTCATCGCCGCATTGCCGCGTCGCTGATTCCAGGCTTAAAAAAACCGCGAGCAGCCTGGCTGTTCGCGGTTTTTTTATGCCTGAAGAAAAGACTCAGTAATGCGGCGGCGGTGCATCTTCCTCGAAAGAGCCGAACTGGCCGACCATCTCTTCCTGGCGCTTGAGCAACGCCGCCATCTGCAACTGCAGGCGCTCGACCACGCGCTGCTGGGCGACCAGCACGTCGTTCAATGCCTGAATGGTGTCATCCTGAAACGCCAGACGGCTTTCCAGATCGGTCACGCGATCTTCCAGACTCATGACTCAGCCCTCCACAAAGGTGAAATGCTCGGTCAGGACCGCACGCAACCGTTCGCGAATCGCGGCGACCTGCTCGTCACTGTACGGCTTGGCCGCTACTTTGCCCCACACCGGCGCAGGCCAGGCCGCGTCTTCGCGTTTGCGCACGATCACATGCATGTGCAACTGACTGACGACATTACCCAGGGTCGCGACATTCATTTTGTCAGCATCGAACAAATCCTTGAGCAACTCGGCCAGCGCAGTGGTTTCCTGCCACAGTTGTTGCTGGTCGACGACATCCAACTGAAACAACTCGCTGATATCGTCGCGACGAGGCACCAGGATGAACCAAGGATAGTTGGCATCGTTAGACAGCAGCAGGCGACTGAGCGGGAAATCGCCGATGACCAGGGTGTCCTGTTGAAGTCGTGGATCTAAAGCAAACACTGCGCGCACTCCCGGCTGATCTTCATTATTCAGCTTAGCGGGCCATCCTTTCGGCGGCGCACCAAGCGACAGGACGGCAGCATACCTGCGAATCAAGCAGCCTTCACGATTGCCAGTGCCGATACCCTTGTACTGTCGACGCCCCGAGATATGGCATTTATCTGTCGCGCGCACCACTACGGAACCGGCGCTGGCTGAAAAACTGAAGAAATGACCGATATTGCGGCTCGCGTTCTTTTTAGCGCCCCGCGCGAAGTGTATGAATACTGGACAGCTGTAAAATTTTTTGCACCAAAACCGCACAGCGCGTCTACGCTCACTGCGTCGGGCATCCGCCGAATACTCACTGACGGGGTGAACCGGTAACGTTTTTGGTTGTCACGCGCGATCTTCGGCGCGGCAACACCATAGCAAGAATGGCGTCAAGCCCTGATAAAAAGGGGCTTGGCGCCCAGTATTCATGAGGCTTTTACAGGCACAGGCGAGTGATCGAAAAAATAACCGCAACAGAAATGCGGTTTGTGCACGCTTGTTGCATTCGTACCCATATGGACTATAAGCGCACCACTGGAAGTGGATGCCTTAAGCCCCATAAGAACAGTGGCAGGGTTGCCCGATGGAGATTCAAGTGTTTTGCCAGGGACTCTTTTTTACCGATGCAAAAAGGCCCATAAACAGCGAGAAAGTTGTCAGTCCGGCTGCGTCGGTACTGTGAATTTGCGACATCCACCACGCCATTTGCGACAACGTCGTAAAGAAGCTGAAAGGTTGGAATAGCAAGTATCGCCAACATTGTCGGCGTGATATAAGTTTGCGCCGACACAAAAAGAAAGAGCCGCCCAGATAATAAAACAGGTGGGACGGCAGTACTCTTCTAAAACCAAAGGAGCAAATCACGATGCGCGTGATGAAGTGGAGCATGATCGCACTGGCAGTTGCTGCAGCCGCCAGTTCTCAGTTGGCTACGGCCGCCCCGTTTGTAAGTGACCAGGCAGAAGCCAAAGGCTTTGTTGAGGACGCGACACTCACCGAGACGTTGAAGAACTACTACTTCAACCGCGACAACAAGAACGGCGGCAACGACCAGAAAGACTGGACTCAGGGCTTCCTCGGTAACTTCACCTCCGGTTACACCCAAGGTACTGTTGGCGTAGGTATCGATGCATACGGTTACCTGGCCTTGAAACTGGATGGCGGTGATGGTACTTCCGGTTCAGGCAACATGAGCCGTAGCGACACCGTTAACCCGAACAACGGTGCCCGCGACGTTAACGACAGCCAGGGCAAAGCCGGCGCGTCGATCAAATTCCGCGTTTCCAAAACCGAACTGAAATTCGGCGACATGCAGCCAAGCACTTCTCCAGTGTTCGCTGTAGGCGGTTCCCGCATCCTGCCGCAAACCGCCACTGGCTTCCAGTTGCAGAGCAGCGAAGTCAAAGACCTTGACCTCGAAGCCGGTCACTTCTACTCCGGCTCCAGCCAGGACAAAAACGCACGTGATGGCGGCCTGTACGCCAACTATGCGGGCGTGGAAGCCAACACGATCGATTACTTCGGCGGCAAGTACGGCATCACCGAAAACCTGAGCGCATCGCTCTACGGTGCCAAGCTGGAAGATATCTGGAACCAGTACTACGCGAACGTGAACCTGACCACCCCGTTCGGTGGCGACACCTCGCTGAACACTGATTTCAACATCTACCGCACCACCGACACCGGTGACAAGGAGGCAGGTGACATCAGCAACACGACCTTCTCCCTGGCAACTGCACTGTCGTTCCTGAAGGCTCATACCTTCACCCTGGGTTTCCAAAAGGTCAACGGCGACACCCCGTTCGACTACATCGGTGTGGGTAAAAACAACCGTGGTGGCGACTCGATCTTCCTCGCCAACTCCATCCAGTACTCTGACTTCAACGGTCCTGGCGAGAAATCCGTGCAAGCCCGTTACGACCTGAAAATGGCCGAGTACGGCGTTCCAGGCCTGAGCTTCATGGTTCGTTACGTTAAAGGTTGGGACATCGACGGTACCAACACCCCGGCTGGCAGCGCTTACGCCGGCCTGTACGGTGAAGATGGCAAACACCACGAAACCAACTTCGAAGCCAAATATGTTGTGCAGTCTGGCCCGGCGAAAGATCTGTCCTTCCGCATTCGTCAGGCCTGGCACACTGCCAACGCCGACCAGGGCGAAGGCGACGTCAAAGAGTTCCGCCTGATCACCGAATACCCACTGAACATCTTGTAATTGTCAGTGGTTAGTTTGGAAGCATAAAAAAAGGCCCATCTTCGGATGGGCCTTTTTTATTGCCTGTGACTTCAATTAACTGCCTGACCGATAAGTCAGGCAATTAATTAGCAACCTATCATTGTGTTGCCGACTCCTGCACCACGCGAATCACGCGCTGTGGAAAAGGAATATCAATACCGGCAGTCTTTAAACGATCACGCGACTGTTCGTTAAACATGAACATTACATCCCAATAGTCTGCGGTTTTAACCCACACACGCAGGGAAACAGTGATCGAGCTGTCGCCCAAAGTCGAAATGACGGCCTGGGGTGCCGGATCCTGCAATACGCGATCATCCTTGGCCAGATCCAGCAGAACCTGACGGGCCTTCTGCAGATCGGCTTCGTAATCGACACCGACATCGAACACGACCTTACGGGTCGGCTGACGATTGGTGTTGGTGATGATGCCGTTCGACAGATTACCGTTAGGCACGATGATGGTCTTGTTGTCGCCAGTACGCAGCACGGTGTGGAAAATCTGGATGCTGTCGACCGTACCCGACACGCCTTGCGCTTCGATCCAGTCACCGATACGGAATGGACGGAACAGCAGAATCAACACGCCGCCAGCGAAGTTCGCCAGGCTGCCCTGCAATGCCAGACCGATGGCCAGACCGGCAGCACCGATGGCAGCCACAAAGGAGGTGGTCTCGACACCGATCATCGAAGCAACGCTGACAATCAGCAGCACTTTGAGAATGATGTTGGCCAGGCTGCTGATGAAGCCTTGCAGCGCCAGATCGGCATTGCGCAGGGCCAACAGACCACCGAGTTTCTGTGTGACCTTGTTGATCAGCCACCAACCGATGGCCAGGGTAATCACCGCCAGCAGCACACGACTGCCATACTCCATGATCATCGGGATCCACGCCTGGGACGCCTTGACCAGGTTGTCCACCTCAGCATTCAAATCCATGTTCTATCTCCTGATTTCCGGCTACCCGGGCTTAAAAAATAAACGGCAGAAAGACCGAACCTGCTGGGCTCAATCGTTTCTGCCGCTGCTTGGGCCTCGGACGCTGAAAACGCCGAGAGGTTCCCCCGACCGGAAAGCTTAGTCGCGGAAGTTGTTGAACTGTAGCGGCATGCCGAATTCCTTGGCACGCAGTGCAGCGATGGCTTCCTGCAGGTCATCACGCTTCTTGCCGGTCACACGAACCTGCTCGCCTTGAATGGCAGCCTGGACCTTGAGCTTGGCGTCCTTGATGTGGCCGACGATCTTCTTCGCCAGCTCTTTGTCGATGCCTTCCTTGAGCACGGCATCCTGCTTCATCAGCTTGCCCGAAGCGTAAGCGTCCTTGACCTCAAGGCACTGCACGTCGATCTTGCGCTTGACCAGCGCCAGCTTGAGGATTTCGATCATCGCTTCGAGCTGGAACCCGGCTTCAGCGGTCAGGCTCACGGTCAGGTCCTTTTCCTTGAACTCGAAGCTGCCTTTGCCTTTCAGGTCATAACGACGATCGAGTTCCTTCACGGCGTTCTCGACCGCGTTGGTGAGTTCGTGTTTGTCCAGTTCGGATACCACGTCGAACGACGGCATGTAATCTCTCCAATAAAAAGGCGCGCTCGATGTGGATGGAGCGCGCTTGGCTTGCGGTTAAAATCGGGCTCATTATAACGGGTCTTTTCCTACGAACACGGCGAGCCGCACATGCCTGTACGCAATCGAGCAAAAAACTGATGTCGACCACCTGGCACATTCTCGGCGCCGGCAGTCTCGGCACGCTGTGGGCTACACGCCTGGCCCGTGCCGGCTTGCCGGTCCGACTGATCCTGCGGAATGCCGAGCGCCTGCGCAGCTATGAAGCCGCCGGCGGCTTGACCCTGGTTGAACAAGGCCAGGCCGGTACCTATGCGGTGCCGGGCGAAACGCCAGACAGCCCATCGGCGATTCGGCGCTTGCTGGTCGCCTGCAAAGCCTATGACGCCGAAAGCGCTGTTGCCCGCCTCGCCCCACGCCTGACAGAGGATGCCGAGCTGATCCTGCTGCAAAACGGCCTCGGCAGTCAGGACGCCGTCGCCACCCTGATACCCCAGGCTCGCTGCATCAGCGCTTCCAGCACCGAAGGCGCCTTTCGCGATGGCGACTGGCGTGTAGTGTTTGCCGGCCACGGCTTCACTTGGCTGGGTGATGTCACTCATCCGGTCGCGCCGATCTGGCTGGAGGATCTGCAAGCCGCGAACATTCCCCACGAGTGGAGTACCGATATCCTCACGCGGTTGTGGCGCAAACTGGCGCTCAACTGCGCGATCAATCCACTGACCGTGCTGCACCACTGCCGCAACGGTGGTTTGCAGGATCATCACTGCGAAGTCGCCACGCTGTGCGCCGAACTCGCCGAGTTGTTGCAGCACTGCGGCCAACCCGCTGCCGCTGAGAACCTGCAGCAAGAAGTCGAACGGGTGATTCAGGCGACGGCGGCCAATTACTCCTCGATGTACCAAGACGTGGCCAACCAGCGCCGCACCGAAATCAGCTATCTATTGGGCCACGCCTGCAAAGTTGCCATCCGCCATCAATTGAATCTGCCGCACCTCAAGCAAATGCAGCAGCGACTGGTGGCGCATCTGCACAGCCTTGGATTGCCCAGCGACTGAGCAGCGGCTACGCTGGCCACTTGTTCCTTTGCTGCGATAAACCTGATGCCATTGCGCCAGCGCCTCGAAAACCTGCCGGTCGGCCAGAAACTGCTGGCCGCCCTGCTGGTGTTGTTGACCACGGTTTTGCTGGTCGCCAACCTGACCTTTATCAGCGCCGCCTACTACATCTCTCAGGAGAGCATGGCGCCGCAGGCGTTGCAGACCATCGGCCGACTGATCGCCAACCCGAGCCTGGTCAGCGAGTCCCTGCAGTCGCCGGAGAGCGCCGAACGCCTGCTCAAGGAGCTCGACAGCTATTCGCCATTACGCGCCGCTGCGATATATGACGGCAAAGGCGAACGCCTCGCGCAGGTGCAGCGCGGCGACAAACTGAAATTGCCGGAACGCTATCGGCACATCGAAGCCTGGCAACTCACCGAGTTTCGCAGCAACCAGTTGATCACCCTGCCCCGCCCCGGCACCGCGCCCGGCCATCTGCTGTTGGTGGCGAGCAGCGAACTGCCGATGGCGTTCTACACCGGCACCCTGACCGCCAGTCTCGGCATCCTGATCTTCAGCGTGCTGTTGTGGCTAGTGATTGCCCGCCAGATCAAACGCCTGATCACCCGGCCGATCCATCAACTGGAAGAACTCTCGCGTCAGGTCACCCGCGAAGAGAACTACGCCCTGCGCGCCTCGCGCGGCAACCACGACGAAATCGGCAGCCTCGCCGAGGCGTTCAACACCATGCTTTCGCGCATCGAAGCCCGCGAGCAACAGCTCAAGCGCGCCCGCGACGACTCGCAAGCGGCTTATGATCAGGCACAGGGACTGGCCGAGGAAACGCGTCACACCAATCGCAAACTGGAGCTGGAGGTCCAGGTGCGCAGCAAGATCGAGAAGAAACTCACCGGCTTTCAGAACTACCTCAACAGCATTATTGACTCGATGCCTTCGGCGCTGATCGCCCTCGACGAGCAGCTCTACGTCACCCAATGGAACCAGGAAGCCAGCGCCCTCTCGGGCACGCGACTGGACGAGGCGCTGAACCAGCCGATTTTCCTCGCCTTCGAACCGTTGAAGCCGTTTTTGCCACAGCTCAAGCAGACCGTCGAACAGCACACTGTGGCGAAGATCGAGCGGGTAACGTGGTTCAAGGACGATGAGCCCAAGCATTATGCGCTGACGTTTTATCCGCTGATGGGCGGTGCCGGACGCGGTGTGGTTATCCGCATCGACGACATTACCCAGCGCCTGTCGCTGGAGGAAATGATGGTGCAGTCGGAGAAAATGCTCTCGGTCGGTGGGCTCGCCGCCGGTATGGCCCACGAGATCAACAACCCGCTGGGCGCAATCTTGCATAACGTGCAAAACATTCGCCGGCGGCTGTCGGCCGACCTGCCGAAGAACCTCGAAACCGCTGAGCAACTCGGTATTGAAATCGAAACGGTCAACCGTTATCTGCAAGGCCGCGAAGTACCGCAACTGCTCGACGGCATTCAGCAGGCCGGCGCACGGGCGGCGAAAATCGTCACGCACATGCTCAGTTTCAGTCGCCGCAGCACCCGCCAGATGGCGCCGTGCGATCTGCCGGCGCTGATCGATCAAGCGGTAGAGATCGCTGGCAACGACTTCGATCTGGCCATCGGTTTCGACTTCAAGGGGCAGGCGATCATTCGCCAGTTCGACCCGGCACTCGGCCCGGTTCCGGGCACGGCCAACGAACTGGAACAGGTGCTGCTCAACCTTCTGAAAAACGCTGCGCAGGCGATTCACCAGCGCGAAGACGACAGCGAGCCGGGGCGGATCATTCTGCGCACTCGACTCAATCCGCCGTGGGCTGAAATTCAAGTCGAAGACAATGGCATCGGCATGAGCGAGAACGTGCGCAAACGCACCTTCGAGCCGTTCTTCACCACCAAGGAAATTGGTCAGGGCACCGGACTTGGCTTGTCGGTGTCGTACTTCATCATCACCAACAATCACAAAGGCCAGATGGAAGTGCAGTCCGCGCCCGGTCAGGGCACCTGCTTCACCTTGCGTCTGCCGTTGACGCCGCCTGCAGCCATCGGCGCCGAAACCAGTCAACTACCGAGGTAACCCATGGGCTTTCGCTTGTCGAAGATCTACACCCGCACTGGCGACAAAGGCGAAACCGGCCTGGGCGACGGCCGTCGCGTGCCAAAGGATCACCCGCGCATCGAGGCAATTGGCGAGGTCGATACACTGAACAGTCAGGTCGGCGTGCTGCTGGCAGGATTGATTGCCGAGCGGGAGGCGTTTCCAGGGCTGAACGAATTGATCGAGGTGCTTACGCCTTGTCAGCATCGGCTGTTCGATCTCGGTGGCGAGCTGGCGATGCCGGAGTATCAGGCGTTGAACGCGGCGGAAATCGAACGGCTGGAAGCAGCGATCGATGTCTGGAATGAAGAGCTGGGGCCGCTGGAGAATTTCATTTTGCCGGGTGGATCGATGCTGATTGCACAGGCGCATGTGTGTCGCAGCCTGGCGAGGAGTGCCGAGCGGCGGTGTCAGCACTTGAATGCGATCGAGCCATTGGCCGGGGTCGGGCTGGCGTATATCAATCGGTTGTCGGATTTGTTGTTTGTGGCGGCGCGGTTGATTGCGCGGCGGCAGGGGATTGCGGAGATTCTCTGGCAACCTGCTGCCAAGCCTTAGATTTGCAGTGATTTAAAGGACGCCATCGCGAGCAGGCTCACTCCTACAGTTGACCGCATTCCATCAGAAGAAACATGGTCCCTGTAGGAGTGAGCCTGCTCGCGATGAGGCCGGCAGCCTTTACACAGAATCAGGCCAGAACGCGCGAATCCCCGCCACACCCTGTGCACCAACGCCCCAGGCTTTTTCGCGCTCCGCCGGGCCTACCCCACCCAACAGAAACACCGGCTTTCCGAATCCCTCGATCAACGCCGCAGCCTGATCCCAGCCCAACGGCTGCGCATCCGGGTGAGTCAGCGTCGGCTGCAGCGGTGACAAGGTCACAAAGTCCACACCCATCTGCTCGGCCAGCGCCAACTCTTCAGCGTTGTGACACGACGCCGCCAACCAGCGCTCCGCCGGCAACGGACGCCCCGCCGCCGCGTACTTACGCAATTGTGCAGCGGTGATGTGCCAACCGGCCGACGGGAAATCGCCAAGCCATTCGAACGGCCCCTTGATCATCAACTGCGCCTTGCCCGCACACAGGCCGGCCGCATCGACCGCCAAATCGCGATACTTGGGGTCATAGCCATTTGGCGCGCGCAGCTGAATCAACTTGATCCCACCGGCAATCGCCTTCTGGATACCGCGCAGTAACGCCGGGGTTTCCAGGTCTTCCGGGGTGATCAGGTATTCAGCCGGCAAACGCGCCGCCGCTACGATCGGCTGGTTGGCCGCCGGAAACTCGTAGCTCACCAACTCCTTCGCCGCGACCCAGGCCAATGGCTGACCTTCGGCACCGTGAGGTTCGCCGGTGAATGCCGAGACTTCCCAGACATCCAGCAGCACCTGCTTGTCGGGGTAGTCGTGACGCACCTTGATCAACGGCCGGGCAGCAACAACGACGATGCCCAACTCCTCGTGCAGCTCACGGGCCAGTGCGCTTTCAACTGTCTCATCCACCTCGACCTTGCCGCCGGGAAACTCCCACAACCCACCTTGATGCTGTGAGTCGGCACGGCGGGCGATGAGGATCTTGCCGCTGTCGTCACGGATGACAGCAGCGGCGACGTGTACACGTTTCACGGATTCAATTCCTCCAGTCCGGCCTTCTGCCACGCCTTGAAGGCGGGCCATTGGTAGACGGCTTCAACATAGGCTTCGTCGGCGGCCGGCAGTTGCACCTGATAGGTGCGCAGGCGCACGGCAATCGGCGCGAAGAAGGCATCGGCCAGACTGACGCGGCCAAACAGATAAGGTCCGCTCTCGGTGGCAGCGGCGCGGCACTCGGCCCACAGCGCGAGCATGCGTTCGATGTCGACCTTCACTTCTGGTGGCACCGGGTTCAGCGGCGCGTCATGGTTGAGGTTGAATGGCATGTGATTGCGCATGGCGAAGAAGCCGCTGTGCATTTGTGCGCAAGCGGATCGGGCCTGCGCACGGGCGAAGATATCGCTCGGCCAAAGCTGCTCGGACGGGAACTGTTCAGCGAGGTATTCGGCAATGGCCAGTGAGTCGGCAATGGTGCCACGCGCTGTTTGCAGCAGCGGGACTTTGGCGGTCGGCGAATGCTTGAGCAGCAGTTCGCGGGTGTCGGGCTTGCCGAGCTTGATCAGTTCTTCGCTGTAGGGTGCGCCGGTCAGCTCAAGCGCCAGGGCGGCGCGCAGGGACCAGGAGGAAAGCAGTTTGTCGCCGATGATCAGGTGCAGGGACATGGTTGGGTGCCTTTCATCAGGAGGAACAGTCCAGAATCTTTGGTGCCTGACAGGTCGCCATCGCGAGCAGGCTCACTCCTACAGGGGATTTGTGAACAACACAGATCTCTGTGGGAGTGAGCCTGCTCGCGATGCAGGCGACTAGGTCTCAGGTTAAATCAAGTGCGGTATTCGGCGTTGATCTTCACGTACTCATGCGACAGGTCAGTGGTCCAGATGGTTTCGCTGCAATCGCCGCGACCCAGTTCGATACGGATGGTGATTTCTTCCTGCTGCATCACCGCCGAACCCTGCGCTTCAGTGTAGGTCGCCGCGCGGGCGCCACGGCTGGCGATGCACACGGCGCCGAGGAACACGTCGATCTTGCTCACGTCCAGATCCGGCACGCCGGCACGACCGACGGCCGCCAGGATGCGGCCCCAGTTCGGGTCAGAGGCGAATAGCGCGGTCTTGATCAGCGGCGAGTGCGCCACGGTGTAGCCAACGTCCAGGCATTCCTGATGGTTGCCGCCGCCATTCACTTCAACGGTGACGAACTTGGTCGCGCCTTCGCCGTCACGCACGATGGCCTGGGCGACTTCCATGCACACTTCGAATACCGCTTGCTTCAGTTTGGCGAACAACTCGCCTTCAGCGCGGGTGATTTCCGGCAGTGCAGCCTTGCCTGTAGCGATCAGCATGCAGCAGTCGTTGGTCGAGGTGTCGCCGTCGATGGTGATGCGGTTGAACGACTTGTTGGCGCCGTCGAGCATCAAATTGTGCAGGACTTCGCGGGAGACTTTGGCGTCAGTGGCAATGTATCCGAGCATGGTCGCCATGTTCGGACGGATCATGCCCGCGCCTTTGCTGATGCCGGTAACGGTGATGGTCACGCCGTCATGTTCGAACTGACGGCTGGCGCCCTTCGGCAGGGTGTCGGTGGTCATGATGCCGGTGGCGGCGGCTTCCCAGTTGTTTTCCGACAAGTCGTCCAGCGCGGCTTGCAGCGCGCCTTCGATCTTCTCGACTGGCAGTGGCTCACCGATCACACCGGTGGAGTACGGCAGGATCTGGCTGGCATCAACGCCGGTCAGCTCAGCCAGCTTCGCAGTGGTGCGTTCAGCGGCGGCCAGGCCAGGTTCACCGGTGCCAGCGTTGGCATTGCCAGTGTTGGTCAGCAGATAGCGCACAGCATTCTGCACGCGTTTTTTCGCCAGGATCACCGGTGCCGCGCAAAACGCGTTCAAGGTGAACACGCCCGCAACAGTCGAGCCTTCGGCGCAGCGCATCACAACGACATCCTTGCGCCCGGGGCGCTTGATGCCGGCCGAGGCGATACCGAGTTCAAAACCGGCAACCGGGTGCAACGTTGGCAAAGGACCAAGACCAACAGCCATGAATGCGCTCCTTACTCAATGAAGTCAGCACCGTCACTCGCGGCGACGGTGGTTTGAATGGCAAAACGCCGCGACGGCAGGAGCCGGTCGCGGCGCGGGTATTTCAGCGATTGAAACGGGTTTTACTGGATCTGCCCGTGGCAATGCTTGAATTTCTTGCCCGAACCGCAGTAGCACAGTTCGTTGCGGCCCAGCTTCTGCTCGTTGCGAACCGGGGCAGTGGCGAGGGCCACATCGACCTCTTCACCGAGTATTTCCGGTTGCTCCAGGCCCGGGGCTTCAGCGTGTTCGAACTGCATGCGGGCGGCCAGTGCTTCGGCTTCCTGACGCAGACGTTGCTCTTCGGCTTCCGGATCTTCGCGGCGAACCTGAACGTGCGACAGCACACGGATCGAGTCGCGCTTGATCGAATCGAGCAGCTCGGAGAACAGCGTGAACGACTCGCGCTTGTACTCCTGCTTCGGGTTTTTCTGGGCATAGCCACGCAGGTGGATGCCGTGACGCAGGTGATCCATGGTCGACAGGTGGTCTTTCCACAGATCGTCCAGCACGCGCAATACGATTTGTTTCTCGAACGAGCGCAGTGCCTCGGCACCGGCCTGATCTTCTTTCTCGTTGTACGCCGCCATCAGCTCGGTCATGAGCTTCTCGCGCAGGGTTTCTTCGTACAGGTGATCGTCTTCATCGAGCCATTGCTGGATCGGCAATGTCACGCCAAAGTCGCTGGCAATCGAAGCTTCCAGACCGGCCACGTCCCACTGCTCTGGCAGCGATTGCGGTGGGATGTGGGCGCTGACGGTCGCGTTGAGCACGTCCTGACGGAAATCGGCGATGGTTTCACCGATGTTGTCAGCGGCCAGCAACGTGTTACGCATGTGATAGATCACTTTACGCTGTTCGTTGTTGACGTCGTCGAACTCGAGCAGTTGCTTGCGAATGTCGAAGTTGCGGCCTTCAACCTTGCGCTGCGCCTTCTCGATTTCGTTGGTCACCATGCGGTGCTCGATCGCTTCGCCCGGCTGCATGCCCAGGGCTTTCATGAAGTTCTTCACCCGGTCAGAGGCGAAAATGCGCATCAGGCTGTCTTCCAGCGACAGGTAGAAGCGGCTCGAACCGGCATCGCCCTGACGACCGGCACGGCCACGCAGCTGGTTGTCGATACGGCGCGATTCGTGACGCTCGGACGCAATCACCTGCAGACCGCCGGATTCCAGCACTTGCTGGTGACGCTTCTGCCAGTCGGCCTTGATCTGGGCAATCTGCTCAGGGGTCGGGTTTTCCAGCGACGCTACTTCAACTTCCCAGTTACCGCCCAACAGGATGTCGGTACCACGACCGGCCATGTTGGTGGCGATGGTCAGAGCGCCCGGACGACCGGCCTGCGCGATGATCTCGGCTTCTTTTTCGTGGAACTTGGCGTTGAGAACCTTGTGCTCGATGCCTTCCTTCACGAGCAATGCGGACATGTGCTCGGAGGTTTCGATGGTGGCAGTACCCACCAGCACCGGACGACCGGCCGCCATGCTTTCCTTGATGTCCGCAACGATTGCCGCGTACTTCTCTTCGGCGGTGAGGAACACCAGATCGTTGAAGTCTTTACGCGCCAATGGTTTGTTCGGCGGAATGACCATCACTTCCAGACCATAGATCTGGTGGAATTCGAACGCTTCGGTGTCGGCGGTACCGGTCATGCCGGACAGCTTGGTGTACAGACGGAAGTAGTTCTGGAACGTGGTCGATGCCAGCGTCTGGCTCTCGGCCTGGATGTTCAGACCTTCCTTGGCTTCGATGGCCTGGTGCAGGCCTTCGGACAGACGACGACCCGGCATGGTACGGCCGGTGTGTTCGTCGACCAGTACGACCTGGCCGTCCTGCACGATGTATTCGATGTTGCGGTTGAACAGCTTGTGCGCACGCAGACCGGCATACACGTGGGTCAGCAGGCCCAGGTTATGTGCCGAGTACAGGCTCTCGCCTTCAGCCAGCAGGCCGACGCGGGTGAGCATGTCTTCGATGAACTGGTGACCGGCTTCGTTGAGTTCGACCTGACGGGTCTTCTCGTCAACGGTGTAGTGGCCAGCCTTGGTGACTTCGCCTTCGACTTCTTCAACGTGCAGTTCCAGCTGCGGGATCAGTTTATTGATCTCCATGTACAGCTTGGAGCTGTCCTCGGCCTGACCGGAAATGATCAGCGGGGTACGCGCTTCGTCGATGAGGATGGAGTCGACTTCGTCGATCACGGCAAAGTTGAGTTCGCGCTGGAATTTTTCTTC
>Ga0160456_100370_pt1 | contig 16142 bp, 15 predicted proteins | sample HID1972K_E6MG_FD_108261 | JGI IMG/M metagenome (GOLD analysis project Ga0160456, IMG submission 108261) | Enriched pill bug-associated microbial communities from UW Madison campus, WI, USA - HID1972K_E6 MG | ecosystem: Host-associated > Arthropoda: Insects > Digestive system > Unclassified ... | reverse complement strand
CGCGCTCGGCGGGCTCGGATGCCTCGGGCCCCGCGACGTTCCACTCGATTCCCAGGTGCCCCCACATCGCGGTGCCCGCGCGGAAGTCAAGAGTCGCGGTGCGGTGCGTCGTGTGCGCGCGCGGCGGGCCGATGTGCGCGCCCATCATCTCTGGCGGCACCAGCAGCGACGTGTGGAGGTGAAGCCTCTGGCGCTCCAAAGGGTCGTTCGTGTCCGACGTCCACACCCGGTCGGCACGCTCCAGCACGCCGAGGTCCACGCGCCCTCCACCGCCGGCGCAGGACTCGATCTCCAGACCGGGGAACGCGGCCTTGAGGCCGTCCACGAGCGAGTAGAACGCGAGCGTCTGGCCATGCCCGATCGGTCTGCCCGTCACCGTGCTGCCCGCCTCGAGTAGGTCGCGGTTGTGATCCCACTTGAGGTAGGCCGGCTTCAGCTGACCAACCAGGGAGTGGAGTCGCTCCTCGATGTACGCGAAGGCGTCGGGGTGCGTGAGGTCGAGCACCTGCTGGCCGCGCGCCTCCAGGGGCAGCCTCCCGCCTCCGGGCTGGGCGATCCACTCCGGGTGGGCGCGCGCAAGGTCGGAGTCCGGGTTGATCATCTCGGGCTCCACCCACAGGCCAAACTCGAGGCCGAGCGATCGCACGTAGTCCGCGAGCGGCTCGAGGCCATCCGGGTAGACGCCTTCGTCGACGTACCAGTCGCCGAGGCCCGCGCCGTCTGAGCGGCGGTGCCGGAACCAGCCGTCGTCGAGGACGAAGCGTTCGGCGCCAACCGCGGCGGCGGCATCGGCGAGCTCGCGTAGCACTTCCGCGCGGTGATCGAAGTAGACGGCCTCCCACGTGTTGACGAGCACGGGGCGCGGCTGGGGCGGGTGCTGGGGCCGGGAGCGCAGCCACCGATGAATGCGGGAGGACGCCCCGTCAAGGCCCGCGTCCGAGTAGGAGAAGTACACCCATGGGCCCTCGTACTCCTCGCCTGGGGCGAGCGACAGCTCCCCAGGGAAGGGGAGCTCGCCGCCGCCGATGATGCCGGTGCCGTCGTTGGCGCGCTCGGCGATGGTGCGCGAGTTGCCGGACCAGCCCACATGCGTGAGCCACACCCTGCCCGAGCGGAAGCCGAAGCCCGGCGTTCCTGCGGCGATGAGGAACGCGGAGTCGTGCCCCGGCTTGCCGCGACGCGACTCGCGCACATGCGCGCCGGTGACGAAGGGCAACCGCTGGGGAGTGCGCTCGCGGATCCACCTGCCCGTGTAGTCCAGCAGCTCGGCTGCCTCGCGCGGCACGGGGAAGAACACGTTGAGGTGTTCAACCTGGTAAGGAACGCCTTGGGCCGAGCCCGCACCCGTGGCGGTGAGCCGGGCGCGCGAGCGAACCAAGCCGGACTCGAGCATCTCGATGGTGAGCGTCACCGCCAGAGCCGCCGCAGCGTCGGCCGTTGTGACAATTACCCGCTGCACGTCGCCGCGGGTGACTTCTACGCCCTGCAGCTCGAGGAGCGCGGAGTGGTCGCGGCCGCCCCTGCTGCCCGCGAGGCCCGGCGTGTGCATCCATCCGCGAGCGTGCTCTGGCATCACCGAGACGGGCTGGCGCTCGTCGATCTCGCCGCCCACGCGCGGCGCCGTGGCAGCCCGCGCAAGGTGCTGCAGCTGCCCGTCGTCGAGGTCTCCCAGCGCCGAGCCCCAGTGGATCACCTGCGGCAGGCCGTCCCTGATCTCGAGCACCAACGAGACGCCCGCCGATTGCAGATGGATGACCTCGGATGCCATTGCCCCAGCCTAGGGCTGGCGGTGCCGGAAGAACGCGGCGAGGCCGCGGGCGTGGGCCGCCTGCTCCGTGCGCGCCATGTGCTCCGCATGGGCCGCGGCGTCCTCGTCGATGGAAGGGCTCTTGACCGCAGAACTGCCGGAGACGTCGGGCCTCGTGCCCGGACGCGGCTCCAGCACGGGGTAGTCGGCGAGCGCCAGTTCGGCCGCCTCGCGACCCAGCTTCACGAGGCCGGGCAAGTCGCGCGCGACCCACTGCGAGCGGTGCTGCAGCTTGGGGTAGATGAGGGTGACGTCCGAGCGGATCTCGAACTCGTGCACCTGCAGCCCGGTGCGCAGCCGCGGCAGCACCTCCCATTCGGGAGCGAGCCGCACCGCGATGACGTGGTTGGCGCCCATGTGCAGCGCCACGTCGATGGGCAGGTTGTCGACGAGCCCGCCGTCGACGAGGGTCCGGCCGTCGTGCTTGCGCGGTTTGAAGATGCCGGGCACGGCGATGGAGGCGCTGACGGCCTCGATGAGGCTGCCCCTGTCCAGCAGCACCCGCTGCTGCGTGCCCACGTCCGTGGCGACCGCGGCGAACCGGATGGGCAGGTCCTCGATGACGGCATCCGAGCCCACCTCCTCGATGGTGGCGCGCAGCCCATCCGTGTCGAGCAGCCCGATGCCCGGCGTCATCGAGAATGTGCCGAAGTCCCCCCACGACGCCCTGCACACGAGTTCCTCGAGTTCGTAGGGGTCGCGGCCGTTTGCATACGACCCGCCGATGAGCGATCCGGCCGACGTGCCAGCCACGATGGTCGGCACGATGCCGCGCTCTTTGAGCACCTGCAGCACGCCCACATGCGCCGCGCCCAGGGCTCCGCCACCGCCCAGCGCGAGGCCCAGGCGCGGCTCATAGCGCAGGTCAATGGTCATGTCGCCATCGTACGGAGGGAGTGGCCTCGCAGACCGTAGGCTGGGTCAATGCCCGAGGAGAAGCCGCGAACGTGGATGCCTTTGCTGATCGCCGTCACGGTTGCAGTTCTCGCCGTTGTCGCGCTGCTCGTCCTGAACGCGATGCGCTCCGACCTGGCACCCGCGAAGCAGAGCGCCGCCGATGCGTGCGAGGCGGCGTACGAGACGCAGGTGCCTGACGGTCCGGCGATTGTCGCGGGGGAGATCTTCGCGGCGGGCGAGTGGCGCGAGCTCAACGAGCTCCTCGCGAGCCTGGGCTACCTGCCCCGCGCTGACGCCGAGGTCAGCGGCGAAGTCGCCTCGGTGCGGGACGACGAGGCGGCGGCGCTGGCGGCGAGCGGTCAGGACGTCATGACGATCGTGTGGCAGCTCGACGATCAGTCCCACGCGACGTGCGTGGCCAAGGTGGCCGGCGACTCGGTTGTGCCGCCCGTGACTGTCACGGCGGAACTCGCCAAGCCGGGGATCGAACCCAGCCCAACTCCGGCGGAATGAACGCGCCCGCCGGGCGTTGTCAACGAACGTCACCCCAGCGCGCTGCAGAGAGGAATCACGCATGAAGAAGCGGACTATTGGCACGGTTGAGGTCAGCGCGATCGGGCTGGGCGGAATGCCCATGTCGATCGAGGGGAGGCCGGATCGCGAGCGATCCATCCGCACCATTCACGCCGCGCTTGACGCGGGCGTGACGTTCTTCGACACCGCTGACGCGTACAACCGCGACGCCAACGAGACCGGCCACAACGAGTCGCTCTTCGCGGAGGGCCTGCGCTCGTACGGCGCCGACACGTCGCACGTGCTGGTCGCGACCAAAGGCGGAATGTTCCGCCCCGGCGACGGCTCGTGGCAGCGCGACGGCCGACCCGAGTACCTCAAGGAGGCCGCGAAGGCGTCCGCCAAGCGGCTGGGCGTGGAGGCCATCGGGCTGTACCAGTTCCACCGCGCCGACCCCACCGTTGCCTACACCGACTCCGTGGGCGCGCTCGCGGAGCTGCTCGACGAAGGCGTCATCCAGATGGCCGGCATCTCCAACGCCGAGATCGCGATGATCGCCGCGGCCCAAGAGGTGCTGGGCGGGCGACTCGTGTCTGTGCAGAACCAGTTCTCGCCGCGCTACGCCACCACCATTGGCGAGTTGAAGTACACCGTCGACAACGGCGTGGCCTTCCTGCCGTGGAGCCCGCTCGGCGGAATATCGAGGGCGGGCTCGCTGGGTTCGCGCCACGGTGCCTTCCAGACCGTTGCCGACGCCCACGGCGTCTCGCCCCAGCAGGTCGCACTCGCGTGGGAGCTGTCGATCAGCGAGCACGTCATCCCGATCCCCGGCGCCTCGCGGCCCGAGTCGATCGCCGACTCCGCGCTCGCGGCCGATCTGGAACTCAGTGACGACGAGCTGGCGGCGCTGAGCGCCGCAGTGGGCCTCTAGCGGCACCGGAGCCCCACTCGGCGCGCCGCCGGCGGCTGGCCGCGCGCGTCGTCGGCGGCGCCCTGTGGGAACGCCACGCACCCTGAGGCGAGATCCGTGACTCCTGTGGGTCCGTGGCGCCTCACCTTGGCCGGTCGCGCGCGCTAGTGGGCGCTCATGCACGGATCTGAGAGATCCGTGCGCCCCAGTGGGCGATGGTGCATGGGGCCGGGCGCTCGCCGCGCGAGAGCCCGCCGCGCTGAGGCGCGACGGACCCACAGGAAGCAGAGATGTGCTGAGAGGGTGCGTGGCGCTCCCACAGGAGGTCAAGGGGTGGGCACTGCGCGCGGCGCGCGCCCCCGACAGGAATCGAACCTGCGACCTTCGGTACCGGAAACCGGCGCTCTATCCGCTGAGCTACGGGGGCCTTGCGGGGCGATACCCGCGGCAGTCGAGACTACCAGTCTGCGGCCCCAGGGCCATGCGCCTGCGCATGCGGCAGGATGGGTCAATGGTGATCGCAACGCTCGTGGGTGGACCCACCGTGCACCTCGCTTACGCGGGGCTGACGTTCCTCACCGACCCCACCTTCAGCCCGCCGGGGGAGTACGACGGCCTCACCAAGACCGCGGGCCCGGCGGTCACGCCGGAGTCGCTTGGCCACATCTCCATCGTGCTGCTGTCCCACGATCACCACCCCGACAACCTGGACGATGCTGGCAGGGCACTGCTGCCAAGCGCCGGCTACGTTCTCTCGACTCCGGTCGCCGCCGAGCGCGTGCCGCGCGTCATCGGTCTCAAGCGGTGGCACTCGGTCACGGCGTTCGGCTCGTCGGGGCCCGTCACGATAACCGCGGTGCCAGCGGAACACGGCCCGCCGGGCGTCGCCGAGCACACCGGTCCCGTCACAGGGTTCGTCATCGAGGCCCGCGACTGGCCCACGCTCTACTTCTCCGGCGACAACTCGGAAGTCGATGTGGTGAGGGAAATCGCCCACCGGTTCCCCAGCGTCGGGCTGGCTGTGCTGTGCGCGGGAGCCGCCCGCGTCGCCAATCGCGGCCCTGCGCCGCTCACCCTGGATGCGGAGCGCACACGCGCGGTCGCGGACATCTGGCCGGGCGCCGCGATCGTGCCCGTTCACGTTGACGATTGGGCGCACTTCAGCGAGCCGCGCGAGGACTTCATCACCGCCTGGGCGGGCGACCTGACGCGCCTCACGCTGCTGGAGCGCGGGGTGCCGCAGAAGCTGGCGCCGAGCGGGTCGTTCACCGGGCGATAAACTCCCAGGGTGACCCCTGAAGAGCTCTCCGCCACCATCCTCGCCGCGATCGAAGCCGGAATCGACGACGGCACCTTCGCGATCCACGGCGACGTGGGCGAGGTGCGCGTGGAGCGCCCCCGCCAGCGCGAGCACGGCGACTGGGCCACCAACATCGCGATGCAGCTGGGCAAGCGCGCCGGCACTAACCCGCGCGAGTTCGCCACGGCGCTGGCCGAGCGGCTCGCCGCCGAGCCGGGCATCGATGCGGCCGAGGTGGCAGGGCCCGGCTTCATCAACATTCGCCTTGCGGCCGACGCTGCGGGCGAGTTGGCGCGCGGCATCGTCGAGTTCGGCGACGCTTACGGAAGCGGGGAGTCGCTGCACGGGCGCACCGTGAACATCGAGTTCGTGTCCGCCAACCCCACCGGCCCGATTCATTTGGGCGGAACGCGCTGGGCTGCCGTTGGCGACTCGCTCGCACGGCTGCTGGAGTTCCACGGCGCAACGGTGGTGCGGGAGTACTACTTCAACGACCACGGTGCGCAGATCGACCGGTTCGCCGCGTCGCTCTACGCGGTGGTCACTGGCGAGGACCCGCCCGAGGACGGCTACGGCGGCGACTACATCCAGGACATCGCCAACGAGATCCTGGTGGAGGCGATGGCCGCCGGCGAGCCCAACCCGCTGGAGCTGCCGCGCGACGAGGGCCTCGAGTTCTTCCGCGAGCGCGGCGTGGCGCTGATGTTCGCGCAGATCAAGGACTCTCTGCACAAGTTCGGTGTGGACTTTGACGTCTACTTCCACGAGGACTCGCTGCACCACTCGGGTGCGGTGGAAAAGGCGCTCGCGCGGCTCAAGGAGTCCGGCGCGCTCTACGAGGCCGACGGCGCGTGGTGGCTGCGCTCCACCGACTACGGCGACGACAAGGACCGCGTGGTCATCAAGTCAGACGGCAAGGCGGCATACATCGCCGGCGACCTCGCGTACTTCCAGGACAAGCGCCACCGCGGCGCGGACCTCTGCATCTACCTGCTGGGTGCGGACCACCACGGCTACATCGCGCGCCTCAAGGCAGCCGCGGCGGCGTTTGGCGACGACGCCGAGAACGTCGAGGTCAAGATCGGCCAGATGGTCAACCTCGTCAAGGATGGCGCACCCGTGCGGATGTCCAAGCGCGCCGGCACGGTCGTGACGATGGAGGACCTCGTGGACATCGTGGGCGTCGATGCCGCGCGCTACGCCTTGGCCCGGTCGAGCTCCGACAGCAACATCGACATCGACCTCGATCTGCTGAGTTCTCACTCCAACGCCAACCCCGTCTTCTACGTGCAGTACGCGCACGCCCGCACGGCCGGGGTGGCGCGCAACGCCGCCGAGTACGGCATCCGTCGCGAGGACGGCTTTGAGCCGGCGCTCCTCACGCACGAGTCGGAGTCCGCGCTGCTGGGCATCCTCGGGGACTTCCCTCGCGTCGTCACTCAGGCGGTTGAGTTCCGCGAGCAGCACCGAGTCGCGCGCTACCTAGAGACCCTGGCTGGCGCGTATCACGCCTGGTACGACCGCACTCGAGTGACCCCGCAGGGTGACGAGCCGGTGACCGATCTGCATCGCACCCGGTTGTGGCTCAACGACGCCGCGGGCCAGGTCCTCCGCAACGGCCTGCGCCTGCTGGGCGTTGGCGCGCCGGAGCGGATGTGATGGACGCCGTCTGGTCCGCCACCGCCACGCGGGGCGACGACGGCGCGATCACGGTGGGCGGCGCGGACCTTCGCGAACTCGCGGGCGAGTTCGGCACGCCGCTCTATGTGATCGACGAGGCGGACATGCGCGCCCGCGCAGCCGAGTTCCGCGACCAGTTCGCCGCCGCCTTTGCCCGTCACCACGCCCACGTTGACGTCTACTACGCCTCCAAGGCGCTGCTGTCCTCGCGCATCGCGCGGTGGATGCGCGAGGAGGATCTCAGCATCGACGTCGCCTCCGGCGGCGAGCTCGAGATCGCACTGCGCGGCGGCATGCCTGCGGCCCGCATCGGCCTGCACGGCAACAACAAGTCCGACGCCGAGTTGCGCCGCGCGCTCGAGGTGGGCGTGGGGCGCATCGTCGTCGACTCGTTCACGGAGATCGAGGTGCTCGACGCGATCGCGCGCGAGCTCGACGTCGTGGCACCCGTGATGGTGCGCGTCACTACCGGCGTTCACGCCGGCGGCCACGAGTACATCGCCACCTCGCACGAGGACCAGAAGTTCGGACTCTCCCTCGCCTCGGGCGCTGCATTCGAGGCACTGCTCGCATGCCACGACGCCACCCACCTGCGTCTCACCGGCATCCACACACACATCGGCAGCCAGATCCTGTCGCTCGACGCGTTCCAGGAGAGTGCCGAGCGCATGCTGCGCCTGCGCGCCGCCTTCGCCGCCGAGGTGGGCTTCGAGCTTCCCGAGGTCGACCTTGGCGGCGGTTATGCCATTCGCTACACCGAGCACGGCGAGGAGCTCACCGCGCACGACGCGGCGTTCGGCATGGCCGACGCTGTGGCTGAGTCGCTCGCCAAGGTCGGCGGGAACTGGCCTCGGCTGAGCATCGAGCCCGGCCGCGCGATCGCCGGCCCTGCCGGCCTCACGCTCTATCGGGTGGGCGTCGTCAAGCATGTTGACCTCGACGACGGCGGCAGGCGCCAGTACGTGGCCGTCGACGGCGGCATGAGCGACAACATGCGCACCATCACCTACGGCGCGGAGTACTCTGCGGCCGTCGCGTCGCGGCTTTCCGACGCGGAGCCCGTGCTGTCGCGCGTGGTCGGCAAGCACTGCGAGAGTGGCGACGTGGTCGTGCGCGACGTCCAGCTGCCGGCCGACGTGGCACGCGGCGACCTGCTCGCGGTGCCCGCCACCGGCGCGTATGGACGTGTGATGTCGAACAACTACAACGCGGTGCTGCGGCCCGCGGTGGTCTCCGTGCGCGACGGCGAGGCGACGGTCCACATCCGCCGCGACACCCTCGACGACCTGCTCAGCTGGGACGTCGCGCCTTAGCCAGCCCCAGCGTCGGGCATCTTCTACCATTTGGTAAAGACACAACCAAGCCAGCGTCATGGAAACCTTGCGCGCGCTCGAGGTTTGCGGCAGACTCTGACCATAGGTAGCCAACGACCAAGGGGGTCGGCCATGGGCCAGTACAACCTCGATGACATCGAGCCGATCATGACCGATCTGCCGGACGAGGACCCGTCCGATCTGCCCGCAGCCGTGCGCAGCCGCCCGTGGATCATCCGCTTCGCGTCGATCTTTGGCCTCGCGAGCCAGGGCCAGGGCTCTGGGCCTGCGGGCGCCCACTCCGGCGGCGTAGGCGGTATGTAACCGTATTCCCGGCGTCACCCCAGGTGGCGCGCTGCAAACGCCTCGCGCACCGAGCGCGGGGCGTTGTCTTGTTTAGGCGCTGACGTGGCGCCGAAAGGGGAACGCCATGACCGACTCCACGCATGACTCCACGAACGACCCCCACGACGGCGAGCACGATCACACGCCGTTCGACGACCAGGGTGTTACGGACGGCGCGCCGCCGGAGGAACTCCCCGGCGCCGAGGACCTGCCGGTTGACGACGAGGAGGCGCTGCGCGAGCGCGAGGTCAATGCCCCGCCCGCCATCGTCGTGACGCCGTTGCAGGACAGGATCCACTGACGAGAGCGCCTCGGCACGCCTGCTGAGCGCGCTCGAGCACGCCCGCGCTCCCGATAGAGTTGGGGCGTGTCTGAGCCCGCCAAGCCCACCGTCCGCGTCGCCGTACTAGGCCCGGGTATCGTCGGCACGCAGGTGGTGCGGCTGCTGCTCGAGCACAGCGAAGAGCTCGCCCCCCGCGTGGGTGCACCGCTGGAGTTGGTGGGCATCTATGTGCGCGACGCGACGCGCGAGCGCGACGCCGTGATTCCCCGCGACCTGCTCACCGAGGACGCCGCCGCCCTGATCGATCGCGCCGACGTTGTGGTGGAACTCATGGGCGGCATCGAGCCCGCGCGCACCCTCATCCTCAGCGCGTTCGCGGCCGGCAAGGCCGTGGTGACCGCGAACAAGGCGCTCATCGCCGCGCACGGTCCGGAACTGTTCGAGGCCGCCGACGCGGCGGGCGCCGACTTCTACTTCGAGGCCGCCGTCGCGGGCGCGATTCCCCTGGTGCGGCCCGTGCGCGAGTCGCTCGCGGGCGATCACATCCAGCGCATTCTCGGCATCGTCAACGGCACCACCAACTACGTGCTCGACCAGATGACGCAGCGCGGGCTGGGGTACGACGTGGCGCTCAAGGAGGCGCAGGACCTCGGCTACGCGGAGGCCGATCCCACTGCCGACGTGGAGGGGTTCGACGCCGCGGCCAAGGCCGCGATCCTCGCCTCGCTCGCGTTCCACCAGCGCGTCTCACTCGACGATGTCTTCCGCGAGGGCATCTCGGCGATCACCGCCGACGACGTCATCACGGCCCGCGACAACCACCAGGTCGTCAAGCTGCTCGCGATCGCGGAGAGGTCGGACGCCGGGGTCACCGTGCGCGTCCATCCCGCCTTGGTGCCGGACACCCACCCGCTCGCCGGAGTGCACGGCGCGTTCAACGCCGTCTTCATCGAGGCGGAGTCCGCTGGCGGCCTCATGTTCTATGGCCAGGGAGCGGGAGGGGCGCCCACGGCGTCGGCCGTTTTGGGCGACATCGTGTCCGTGGCGCGCCACCGCGCCGTGGGCGGCAGGGGGCCGCGCGAGTCGAACTACGCCGTCAACGCGGTGCTGCCGATGGACGCGGCGCACACGCGCTACGCCGTGCGGATGAGCGTGCCCGATCGTCCCGGGGTCCTCGCGCGCGTGGCCGAGGTGTTCGCCTCGCATGGCGTGGGCATTGAAAGCGTGCGGCAGATCGCAGGGGACGGCACTGCCGGCTTGGTCATCGCGACGCACCGCGCGCCCGAGAGCGACCTCGCTGCCACCGTGGCGCAGCTGCGCTCCGCCGACGCGGTGCACGAGGTCCTGTCCGTGCTGCGAATCGAGGGGGACTGATGGCCGCGCCGTGGCGGGGAATCGTGCACGAGTACCTCGACCGTCTGCCGTTCGATGCCGGGGACCGGATCGTCACGCTGGGGGAGGGCGGCACTCCGCTGATTCCCGCGCCGTCGCTCTCCGCCGAGGTGGGTGCCAACGTCTTCATCAAGGTGGAGGGCATGAACCCCACCGGCTCCTTCAAGGACCGCGGCATGACGTCCGCGATCACGCAGGTGGTGAAGGACGGCGACCACACGGTGGTGTGCGCGTCGACGGGAAACACGTCGGCGTCCGCCGCCGCCTATGCCGCGCACGCCGGGCTCCGCTGCGTCGTGATGATCCCCCAGGGCAAGATCGCGGCCGGCAAGATGGCGCAGGCGATCGTGCACGGCGCTGACCTGGTCCAGGTGGACGGCAACTTCGACGAGTGCCTCGACATCGTGCGTGACCTGTCCGCGCGCTATCCCATCGCCTTGGTGAACTCGGTGAACCCGTACCGACTGCAGGGCCAGAAGACTGCCGCGTTCGAGATCGTTGACGCCCTGGGCGACGCTCCGGACATCCACATGCTGCCGGTGGGCAACGCGGGCAACATCTCCGCGTACTGGATGGGCTTCAAGGAGTACGCCGACGCTGGAGTCGCCTCCCGCAGGCCCCGCATCTGGGGCGTGCAGGCGGCTGGGGCGGCGCCCTTTGTGGCCGGACACCCCATCAAGGACCCCGAGACCGTGGCGACCGCCATCCGCATCGGCAAGCCGGCGTCGTGGGACCTGGCCGTTGCCGCGCGCGACGAGTCGGGCGGCTGGATCCGCGCCGTGACAGATGCGCAGATCCTTTCCGCGCAGGCGCGCCTCGCTGCAGATGTGGGCATCTTCGTGGAGCCGGCCTCCGCCGCCGGCGTCGCCGGGTTGCTGGCCGCCGCCGCCCTCGGCGAGGTGCCGCGCGACGCCACCATCACGATTACCGTGACCGGCAACGGGCTCAAGGACACCGCCACCGCTCTGGGAGATCGCACCGTTGAGCCCACGGTCATCCCCGTGGACGTCGAGGCCGCTGCGGCGGCGCTGGGGTTGTAGAGATGCGTCTCGCGGCCGACCACGTGCGCGTCTCGGTCCCGGCAACGGCCGGGAACCTGGGGCCGGGCTTCGACGCGCTCGGCATGGCGCTGGGCCTCGCGGACGAGGTGGAAGTGCGGGCGCTTGCCTCCGCAGACGTCGTCATCGACATTCAGGGTGAGGGCGCGACCTCCCTGCCGCGCGACGAATCGCACCTGGTAGTCCGCGCATTGCGCGAGGCGCTGGACCACGTCGGAGCGTCGCAGGTCGGCCTGGAGATTCGCGCGGTGAACCGCATCCCGCACGGCAAGGGCCTCGGGTCGTCTGCGGCTGCGGTCGTCGCGGGCATCTCTGCGGCGCGCGCTCTGATCGCCGAGCCCGAGGCGCTCTCCGCTGAGGTCGCACTCCAGCTGGCGACCGTGTTCGAGGGCCACCCCGACAACGCCGCGCCCGCCATCTACGGCGGTGCCACCGTGGCGTGGCAAGACGCCGACGGCGGCCACGCCTCGCCGCTGACCGTTGCGGACGAGATCGAGACCGCGGTACTCATCCCCGGGTCCACGCTCCCCACCAAGGAGGCGCGCGCCGTGCTGCCGCCCCAGGTGCCGCACCCACACGCCGCCTTCAACGTTGGCCGTGCGGCCCTGTTGGTCCACGCGCTCGCCGGCCGACCGGAACTGCTGTTCGCCGCAACCGAGGACAAGCTCCACCAGACCTACCGCGCGGACGTCATGGCGCCCGCCATGGCGATGCTGCGCCACCTGCGAGACCAGGGCATCGCGGCCGTGGTGTCCGGCGCCGGCCCGTCCGTGCTGGTGCTCGGCACCGAGTTGGAGGCGGCCGACTTGGGCTCCGGGACTCCCGAGTGGGCCGAGGGCGTGGGCGGCGAGTCGTGGACATGCGTGCACACTGCAGAACGCGTCCCCGGCGCCACCGCCCTGCGTCTCTAGTCCGGCGCAGTAGCGCCGGGCCACCCGAGCGCCCTGCCGCCCCATCGCTACGGCTTGCGGGGACCAGCCTTGCGCTGCTTGCGATCCTTGGCCTTCGCCCGCAACTTGAGATCGAGCTCGTATGCCTTCTTGCGCGGCTGCGGCACCGTGACGTTGAGGAGCGGCCCGCTCAGCCGCACCGCAAACGTCACGGCGACTGCGGCAACGGTCGTGACCAGGGCACCGGCGACTGGATAGAGCACCGCATAGATCAGCGCGCCGGCGAGGCCGGCCACGGCGTTGGGCGGCCCGGAGTAGAGGATCGATGACGGCCGGCCCTGCAGCAGGTCAGCCAGGATCAACCCACCAACCGAGGCGAGCGTGCCGATCAGCACGGCGGGCGCCAGATCCAGCCCCGCCACCAGCGCGGCATTCGCGCCCACACACGCGAAGAGCCCAATAGTGAGCGCGTCAAGCACCCACAGCACCGGCCCCAGCTTGCGCAGGTAGTACAGGAACGCCATGCCCACCGCGGCGGCCCCCAGCACGCACAGGATGTAGGCGGGATCGCGCAGCACGGCCGGCGGCAGATTGCCCAGCAGGATGTCGCGCACCAGCCCGCCGCCAAAACCCATCACTGCGGCGAGCAGCAGCAGGCCAAAGATGTCCGTGCGCTCGTCGTCTCCGGCGCGGATCGCGCCGCCGAGCGCGCCAATGGAAACCGCAATGAGGTTGATCGCTAACGGGATCTCGAGCGCGTCGGGTATCACGCCATCAGGCTAGCGCCGGCGGCTGTAACGTCTGCCCTATGGATGGCACCATTCGCCCCGCCACCACCGCGGACCACGCCCAGATCGCGCGCATATGCCTTCTCACGGGGGCTACCGGGACCGACGCAACGGGCCTCTTCTCCACTGACACCACGCTCGCAGACGTCTACGCCACCCCGTACCTGCACGGGCCCGGCGGCTTCGCGCTCGTGTGGGACGTCGACGGCGAGGCGCGCGGCTATGTGCTCGGCACCTCGGACACGCGCGCGTTCCAGCGCTGGTTCAGCGACGAGTGGTGGCCCACACGCGCGGCGATGCATCCGCCCCGCGCCGATGGCGACGCGTGGTTGCTCCCCGAGGCAGCCAATCCGGAACGCATGCTTATCCGGCAACTGGACACCTACCCCGCACACCTCCACATCGACCTGCTCCCGGATGTGCAGGGCAGGGGAGCGGGACGCGCGCTGATCGACGCCGCGACCCGCCTGCTCGGCGAGCGAGGCGCCCCGGGCGTCCACCTCGTAGCCGAGAAGGCCAACACGGGCGCGCAGGCCTTCTATCCGCGGGTAGGTTTCACTGCCATCCATGAGGACGACGCCGTGGTCACCTTTGCCAGGGATCTCGCGCAATGAGCAGGCTCGTTCCAAACGCTGGCGCGCTCCGGTTGGCGACCATCGTCACGGTTTCCCTGGGTGTCGTCGTCTTGGTCGCGGGCCTGACGGCGGGGGCGGGCCTCGCCATTGAGGTCGCGCTGGGCTCGATCGCGGTGATGACGATGGTCGTCCGCGAGGCGTCCATGGCAGCCAAGGCCGTCTTCGTGGCGCTCACCGCCGCGCTCGTAGCGGCCGCCGACTACGCGATCCAGCCATGGGCCATGGCCGCGCTGGTGGCGTTTGCCGCGCTCGCCGCCATCCCGTTCACGGCTCGGTATGGCCCCGTAGGGGCCGCGCTGCCCATCGTGGTGGTGGCCACCGGGGCGCAGGCGGAGGTGGTGGAGCCATGGCATGCCGCCATCGGCGTGCTGCTCGCCGCGGCCACCCTGGTGGCGTTGGTGCGGCTCCTCAAGGTTCCGCTGATGCCGGCAGAGCCCGTCGGTGTTCGTGTGGCCTTGGTCCATGGAGTCACCCTTGCCCTGGTGGCGGGCGCTGTCACGGGAGTGGTCATCTCGCAGGGTTGGGGTCACGGCGTGTGGATCGTGTTCGGTCTCAGCGCCGTCCTGCTGCCCAACGCCCACCATGCCAGGGGCGAGGCATCGGCTCGCATCGTGGGCACGCTGGGCGGAGCCGCCGCCGGGGTGCTGGTCGCCGCGGCACTGCCCCCGGCCGTGGACCTCGCGCTTGCCGGAGTGGCGCTGGTGCTGGCGTTGGGCCACGCGATTGCAGGCGAGAACAGGATGTTCGCGGGCTTCGTCACGGCCGCGATCGTGCTGGGCGCGGCGGCGGCCGCGCCGGGCTCCGAGTGGTCAACCGCCGCGCAACGGCTCGGTTTCACGGTGGCGGGTGCGCTCGTGGGCGCCGCGGCCGCGTGGGTCTTCCTCCGCAGGCTGTCGCCTGACGTTCGCGCCAAGTGAACGCTCCCGGCTTGCGGAGTGAGTGCTCACTCACTTAGCATCGCCGAGTGACCGTCACCCGGAGCGGCCGTGCCAGGCCGCTGTCCCCCCAGGAGCGCCGCGATTCGATCCTCGACGCGGCCGTGCCCCTGCTCATCGCCCACGGCGCAGACGTCACGACGCGCCAGCTCGCGGACGCCGCCGGGGTTGCGGAGGGCACCTTGTTCAGGGCGTTCCCGGACAAGCAGGCGATCATCAACGCCGCGGTGGAGAAGTACCTGGACCCTCAGGTCACCTTTGCGCGCATCTCCGCGATCCCCGCTGACGAGTCACTCGAGAACAAGCTGCACGCGCTCGTGGAGATCCTGCGCGAGCGGTTCGAGGGTGTGACGGGGATTCTCACTGCGCTTGGCCTGCGAGAGCCGCCGCCCGCGCTGCACGGCACCGCCGCACAGCGCCACAAGGGCCGCTCCGCCGCCGTCGCCCTGTTGGAGCCGCACCGGGACGAACTGCGCGTGGACCCGGAAACCGCCGTCCACTTTGTGCGCCTGCTGTGCTTCGCCAACGCCTTGCCGCCCATAGCGTCGGGCCGTGAAACGAGTTCGCAGGAGATCGTTGACCTGATGCTGCAAGGCATAGCAAGGAAAGGTTCGTAGAACGTGCTCTGGAAGCTCTTGATCGAGTCGGTGCGGCCGTACTCACGCATGTTGTGGGCAGTTGTCGCGCTGCAGGCGGTGCAGGCGGTCGCGAGCCTGTACCTGCCCACGCTCAACGCCGCCATCATCGACGACGGCGTCGCGACCGGCGACATCCCCACCATCTGGCGCCTGGGCGGCGTGATGCTGGCAGTGACGCTCGTGCAGGCGGTGTGCGCCATCGCGGCCGTCTACTTTGGCGCCAAGGTTGCCATGCGCGTGGGTCGCGACCTGCGCGGCAGGATCTTCGGCACGGTGGGGACGTTCTCGGAGAACGAGGTGCAGCACTTTGGCGCGCCGTCGCTCATCACGCGCTCCACCAACGACGTGCAGCAGGTGCAGATGCTGGTGCTGATGAGCTGCACGATGCTGCTCTCGACGCCCTTCACGCTCATCGGCGGCATCGCGCTGGCGCTGCATCAGGACGTGACGCTGTCGTGGATCATGGCCGTGGCGATCCCGCTGCTGCTGATCATCGTGGGCCTCATCGTGTGGCGGATGGTGCCGCACTTCCGCCGCATGCAGGTGCGGATCGACTCCATCAACCGGGTGCTGCGCGAGCAGCTGACGGGCATCCGCGTGGTGCGCGCCTTCGTGCGCGAGCCGGTGGAGGAGGCGCGCTTCGCCGACTCCAACGCGGCCGTCGCCGAGTCCGCCTACCTCGCCGGCCGGCTCATGGCGATGATGTTCCCCCTGGTATTGCTGGTGGTCAACCTGGGATCTGTGGCGGTGATCTGGTT
>Ga0160456_100358_pt1 | contig 16622 bp, 20 predicted proteins | sample HID1972K_E6MG_FD_108261 | JGI IMG/M metagenome (GOLD analysis project Ga0160456, IMG submission 108261) | Enriched pill bug-associated microbial communities from UW Madison campus, WI, USA - HID1972K_E6 MG | ecosystem: Host-associated > Arthropoda: Insects > Digestive system > Unclassified ... | reverse complement strand
GAAAAATTATAAGACGTCACAGATGCTGAGTTTTATCTTCGAAATAGGGATAGACCACGCTCTGGATCTGACGCCGCTCGTTGTTAAGCGTTTGTGCCAAAATCTGTTCGGCCGGAAAGGCAGCCAGGCGATCATCGTCGATGTTTTTGGGAGTAAACAGCGGATTCATCGCAGTATTCACAGTTCACCGGCGTTCATAGATGAACTTACAGAGCGATACCGTCGCAGGGCGGATCGTTACTGGAAGTCCACTCTGACTGACATCGAGCGAGTGAAGCTCGGGTACCGGAAAAAGGTCAACAAAGCTAACGCTAAAGAAGCCCCTCAAGATAGTTAATGTTAATGTACGCATACATTAGCATTAATCTTTAAAGAACCCATTCTCATTCGTCACTTAAAAGAGCAGGTGATCACTCCGTCGAAGGCTCACTGACCCGAGAAAGTGATCTGCTAAATAGCAGGCATGCACACTATTGGTATATACTTTTGATATTCACATGAGGATACCCTATGAAACACAGAGTCAGCGTTACAGTAGACAAAGATAATTACCTGGCCTTGCATGCTGCTGGCATCAACATTTCTGGCCTTGTAAACGAAGCGATCGGGAAGGAAGCTCGTCGCATTCAGGCTGAACGCTGGAAAGCAGAAAATCGTGAGGGCATGGAAGAAGTTGCCACTTTCATCGAGCAGCATGGTTCCTTTGCCGATGAAAACCGGAGCTGGTAATGCAGTTCACCGTTTATGAATACAAGCGAGAAAGCGTCTACAAGCTGTTTGTCGACGTTCAGAGCGACATTATCGAGACACCAGGCCGGCGCATGGTTGTTCCTTTGCTGGAAACACGGCACTTCTCAAACAAGGTCAATCGCCAGCTGTTCCCCGTTGTGGGCATCGATGGGAAGGAGTATCGGGTCATGATCACCGAACTATCCAGTGTATCGGCCAATGTTACCGGAGAAGCGGTTGCCGACGTCCGCTCAGAAGGTGAAGCGATTAAAAATGCCCTGAATCTGTTGTTCTGGGGTATTTGAATATCTGTTTTTTCGGGGATGGCGCACTTGAGCGATTTCTACAGATTGATCCAGGTCATATCAAAATAAATTCTGGTCGAAGACGTGGGATACAGCTGATGCCCGGTGTATATAATGCGTCAATCAGCACTTTTACAGCATGGGGTTCAGGTGGTTAAGGAATATATGCAGATTCAGCACGTTTTTCCTTTCTGGAAAGCCGTTGAGGGGCTTTGTTGAATAAATCAGATTTGAGGCGAGTTTCCCTGTAACAGCTCCGGCTCTCAGCCGATACGTTCACTTTCTGGCATACCTGCCTTCGTCATTTTGTTCAGTGCACGCACCATGGCCAAAGCCTCTGCAACCTGACCATCGTAGTCACGCAACGTCAGCGAACCACCGAACAACTGCTTTACCCTGTACATTGCCGTTTCCGCTATCGACCGACGGTTGTAATCTGTTGTCCATTTCCACCGGGCATTGCTTCCGCTCAGCCGTTGATTCGCAACAGCACGATTGCGGTCTGCATACTCACCGGGCCAGTAGCCCGCTCCCTTTCGGGGAGGAATGAGCGCGCTGATTTTCTTGCGACGCAGTTCGTCATGACATCGCCGCGTATCGTAAGCACCGTCCGCCGCCGCTGACCTGATTTTCCGGTGGGTCTGCCGGATAAGTCCCGGGAAAGCTTCAGCGTCCGTGACGTTGTTCAGCGACAGGTCCGCGCAGATGACTTCATGCGTACCCGCATCAACAGCCAGATGCAGTTTTCGCCAGATACGACGGCGCGCTTTGCCGTGCTTTTTGACTTTCCACTCACCTTCACCGAAGACTTTCAGCCCTGTGGAATCAATCACCAGATGCGCAATTTCACCCCGGGTGGGCGTTTTAAAACTGACGTTAACCGACTTTGCCCGCTTGCTGACACTGGTGTAATCCGGACAGCGAAGAGGAGCGCCCATCATGGCAAAAATGGAATCAATAAAGCCCTGTGCGGCTCGCAGGGTCAGGCGGAATACACGTTTAACGACCAGGACGGTGGTGATGGCGAGGTCAGAATAGCGCTGAGGCCGTCCCCGCGATGTGTGTGTGGCGGGCTCATACCAGGCCTGAATAGCCTCGTCGTCAAGCCAGAAAGTGACGGAGCCGCGGTTGATGAGGGCTTTGTTGTAGTTGCGCCAGTTGGTGACTTTGAATTTCTGCTTTGCCATGGGACGGCCAGTGTTGCCGGATGATGCGTGATCTGATCCTTTAACTCAGCAAAAGTTCGATTTATTCAACAAAGCCAGTTACAGTATAAAACGACTAAACACCCACAAATACCTGAACTTCAATTCGCCATTCAGGTTTTGCCAGTTGAACAACCTGGATAGCTTAACGAGATGGGGACTGTTGATTTTCCGCATCGATCCATTGATCCCAGACTGAATTAAACGTGTCATACTCTTTCATGTCGACCAGGAAAATGTTGGCATAAATAATGTTCGATTTCGTCGTGCCAGCTTTAATCAATAGGTTATCAATGTGTTTAAACAGATTATTAGCTTGTTCGGTGATGCTAAGACCTTCCGAAACTTGTCCAGATAAAACGAGTAAGTTGCCATGCTGTGATGCCTGACTCATTCTTGAACTGGTATCAAAACGTTTTATTAACATGCTATCTCATTTTATGATAGGTCCTTATTTTCATGATATTTGTTGCTATTTATTATTCGGGCTAGATCTATCCAAACCAATTTTCTGTGCTGCAAAAACAAAATCCTGATCGCTGGCATGTGCAATATGGCACGCAGAACATTGGGAGACCGATTCAACCTTTGCGGTCTTAGGGTAAGGAGGTGCGATGTTTCCAGTGGTGAAAAAAGCCCAATTTCCTGCAAATTGCGGAAAGCGTTTCTGGTCTTTGACCATATAGCCGTAGCCAGTATATTTTTCCTGAAAAATAGCAGAGCCGAGTGAGGTTTTGCAAATATGCGTATTTTTATCGCAGTTATCACCGTTTTCTGCCACGGTGAATTCCTTCACAATTTGCGAGCCATCAGCCCATTTCCCCGTCGCCATAAAGTATCGATAAGCGCTTGGCTCGATATAACTATTACCAATCAGCGGTGCATCAATTTTGCTATTATCAAAAATATTAATGCCGCTCTCTTTTACAAATGTCCCTACATGAACCCAATGATGAAAATCTGTAGGAAGGTTTACGGAACCATCAGTCTGGAAACTGGCCCGAACAATTTTCTCGTTGTTGATGTTGATATCATTTTTGGGCACGGCAAAGACCGTCGTGGCCGGTAACAACAATACCGTAGCGAGCATAAATGCGTTTTTATTTTTCATCCTTACCACCTCCCTTGAGTAAATAAACTCTGATAGCATCATCGATGACGTAAACTTAAGTGGTGTCATTTTGTCTTCGCACCCATGATTGCCTGTCGAATTTTGGCGACGTCAGCTTCGGTTACAGGGGGAGCCCGATTACCCCAGCCGTTACGAATGAACGTCGCAATATCGGCAACTTGCTTGTTGTTTAATTGGTCAGCAAAGTCGGGCATGGCAATACCCGTAATATCGCTTTCGGTGACCGCCTGGGCTCCGCCGAGAAGGATCATGCTAATCACCGATGATGGGTCATTGCTCAATATCGCAGCATTATGGGCAAGTGCCGGGAAGATATTTTGATAACCTTTACCGTCACTGCGATGGCAAGCAGAGCAATTATCGACATAGCCTTGTGCACCGATCGCACTGACATCGCCTAAAGCTAATGATTGTGCCGTTTGCAAATCGTCCTTCAGCGGCATCTCACTCTTTTTCGCAGGCAAGGATTTGAGATAAACAGCGATCGCCTTAAGATCGTCATCAGTCATTTGGTGTGTGCTTTTGGTAATGACCTCTTTCATGGGCCCAAAAGCAGTTGTACGCATATTCTTGCCCGTATCGAGGTAATCGATGACATCCTGTTGTGACCATTCACCCAACCCGGAGACATGGCTACCGGTCAGATCCGGTGCATACCAGGTGTCAATTTTTGCGCCAGTCAAATAATCAGAGTCAGTTTCATCAAGCGCTTTTTCCTGAAAAGCGATACCGCGTGGAGTGTGGCAGGCTCCGCAATGTCCCAATGATTGGACAATATATGCACCTCTTAGCCATTGCGGATCGGTAGATTGAGGTGTAGATACGGAATCATTAGCAAAGGCCCATTTCCATATATGGAGTGGCCAACGCATATTAAGTGGCCAAGGAATGTCGGTTTCACGATTTGGTTGAGACTGCGGTTGAACACCTTTCTGGAAAAAGGCATACAGATCATGCATGTCATCGTCAGTCAGTCGGGAATATGACGGATAGGGCATGGCGGGATAGAGCACACTTCCATCTCTCGAAATACCTTGTCGCACTGCCCGGACAAAATCCAGATAGCTGTAATCTCCAATCCCTGTGCTTTTATCCGGGGTGATATTAGTGGAGTAGATATTGCCTACCGGGCTGGTGATTTTTAGACCTCCAGCAAACGGCTTTGATTCATCGACTGTATGGCAAGCACCGCAATCAGCTGCAGATGCGAGATAACGGCCATGTTCGATTGCCGCTTCTTCGTCAGCAATCGCAGCGCCGGAAAAAAGGCTAATGACGCCACAAAATGTTAATACTGAAAGCGTGTTCTTCATTTTGGCTTCCTTTATGCCTGTACCAGATCACATGGATTTTTCAGGTAGCGCGTGCGAATTTCATTAGCCGCAAACAAGGTAGTGGCACAGACAATTCCTGTCGGGTTATAAGCCAGGTTTTGCGGAAAACAACATGCTCCCGTTACGAAAAGATTTGGCACATCCCAGCTTTGCAAATATTTATTGACCACACTGTTTTGAGGGGAGTCACCCATAATTGCACCGCCGGTAGTGTGCGTCGATTGGTAGGGACGAACATCGTAATGACTATCCATGTTCTTAAATCCAGTTTGGTAACTGACAGGATTCATTTCTCTGGCAATTCCCTCAGCTTTATCTTTTATGAAGTTGGTCATCTTTAATTCATTTTTTTGCCAGTCAAACGTCATTCTAAGCAGTGGTTGCCCGTAAACATCTTGATAGGTAGGATCCAAATCCAAATAGCATTGGCGATATGGCATAACGGATCCAGAAGAACCTATATTTACTGTATGTAGATAATGTTCGTTGATTGCCGATTTCCAGCCGCTTCCCCATTGTGGGGTACCTTTAGGCAACGATATTTGCTGAATAGGTCGCCCGCCGGTGATGGTCTGTGAAATTGTGGCCCCACCGATAAAACCATGCGATGAATGGTCAAAGTTTTCTGCGTTGAAATTGTCAATGAAAGTAGACGTGGCACCTGTGGCAGCAAACGAATTAAATATTTTTGTTTTATCAAAAAAAAGATTAATTCCACCGGTCATTTGATAGGCGTAATTCTTACCCACTACACCTTGACCTGTTGCAGGGTCGTAAGGTTTACCGATCCCTGAAAGTAGCAATAATCTAACATTATGTAACTGAAATGCGCTAAGGATCACCAAGTCTGCGGGTTGTTCAATTTCATTACCCTGAGAATCGATGTAGGTTACTCCCGTTGCTGTATGCCCATCACTGTCTGTATTAATACGGGTCACATGTGCCTGGGTACGCAATTCGAAATTCTTGCGCTGACGCAATGCTGGTAATACGCAGCTTTGAGGCGAACCTTTAGAGTAATTAAAGCACCCAAAACGCTCGCAGTAGCCACAATAACTGCAAACACCCAACTGGACATTATAAGGATTGATCCAAGGTTCGGTGGTATTCGCTGCCGGGCAAGGGAAGGGATTATATCCCAGATTTTCAGCTGCCTTAGCAAATAATTCACCACTGTATAGTTGCTGCAGAGGTTTTGTTGGATAACCACTCTTCCTTGGTGCCTCGAATGGATTACCTCCAGAGTACAGTTTACCGTTGATATTGCCGGCTTTCCCGGCCGCTCCAACAATTCTTTCAAACTTATCAAACCAAGGTTCCATTTCGGAATAACTGAAAGGATAATCCTGTAATGTCATATCTGGCGGAATAAAATTAGCACCATATTTATCTATGACCGTGGTGCGCATTTTAATATCGGCTTCAAGGGGGCGCCAAAGCATGCCGTTCCAGTGGGTTCCCGCCCCCCCCACGCCATCTCCAGGAAGGAATGAGCCAAACCGGCGATAGGGTAATGCCGTTTCAGCACAAGTATGGCGCACGGTCACTGTTTCTTTTGCCGCATTTTGAAATAATTTTAATCGCACGGCATAAGTCAATTCATCGGCTATACGTGGATAAGCGAAATCAGGATAAGTATCGCGATCTTCACCGCGCTCAAGAGCCAGAATAGATAGACCGCTGTCTGCAAGTTCCATTGCCATTAATGACCCCGTCCAACCAAATCCAACAATGACGATGTCCACAGAGGGATTTTTCTTCTTAGTCATTTATGCCCCTCTCTTTCTTGAAATACTAACTGGCCCGTACGGATAAGGTAGGCCGGGCCGATGAACAGTATCCAGGTAATCCACACGAGCCCCTGGGAAGCCAACCAGTTTCCATGAAGCCAGGGTTTGGTTACCACCATGTACAGGGTCCGCAAGATACCCTTCTTTAGAATTCGCTAACAATTGTTCAAAAAAGAGCTTTCCGCTGATATTCAGATTTTTGATCTCATCTTTTTCGACATCGCGCAAAACAACTTCCTGCCTGGTAATATCAAGCTGATGAAATTGACTTGCGTATTCTTTAAGGCAATGATGATTAAGCATCTTTATTCCATGGCGATAGACTTCGCGGGGATTCATATGGGATTGATACCCCAACTCAGGAATGGCGTCAGCAAACGGTGGGTGCATATACCACAATTTCCCCCAGCCATATGGCATTTCCATTTGCTTGTCGATGAAGATAGGTACGCCTTCACTGACACCACCAGGGCCATACTTATCAGTAGGAATCAATCGTTCTACTGCCGCAATAAGAAAATTCCATTCTGCAGGATTGAAAAAAGTTGGCATGTAATCATCAACAACACCTTCACCACCCGTTCGAATGGAAGTTGCAGCAATGGCATTGGTCGCAACTATCGTTAATGGTATTGCCGTAAGAGCCTTGCGTAAAAAATTTCTACGCGAATGATTAGCTGTGTTTTCATCTTCTGACATAGCGTTACCTGGCGGTAAAAAATTACTTCAAACTCGTCATGTTGCAGCGAGGAAAAAGATTCAGAATTCTAGAGTAGCGGATTATAACTATTGTGCAAATCTTATAAAGATGGACTTTTCGATGTTGATTAACCTGAAATATTTAATTTCATGGTTTAATTCCCTATATATCATGAGGAAATTGGAACATATCTAAGGTTTTAAAGGATAAGGGCCCCAAATGAGAAATATGGAAATTAATTATTTAAAGAATCTGAATTTACAGCTAACCGTTGTAGTGCTAACTTCTGATGAGCTTTAACAATGGTGATAAATATTTATGCTGCATTTTGAAAATGTTAGTTTCGAAAGAGAAACATTTATCCTGCTCAATTCTGTATCCTTTAAATTAAATCGCGGTGATATGCTGCAGGTCGTCGGGGAGAATGGATCTGGTAAAACCACGCTGCTCAGAATACTTATCGGTTTATTGCCATCATCATCCGGATGCATTTACTGGAAAACCCATGGGAGTAATAAAGAGCAGACACCAAACATACTGCAGAATGTATTGTGGATTGGTCATCAAAGTGGCATGAAAATGGCGCTAACAGCGGATGAAAATTTAAAGTTTTACTATCCCTTTACTCATCGGGCTGCCCGTTGGCATGCCCTGAACAATGTTTCTCTTGCCGGTTATGAAGACGTCCCGCTGTCTTCACTTTCGGCCGGGCAGCAGCGACGAGTGGCGCTGGCAAGACTTTGGTTGAGTGATGCCACTTTTTGGGTACTTGATGAACCTTTCACAGCACTGGACAGTAGGGGATGTGCGTTACTTACGGAAAGAATGCTCAATCATGCTAACCGCGATGGCTTACTGATTTTCACGACACATCAATCTGTTCCTTTTCCCGATGGTCGAGTGAAACTATTGCAGCTGGGTTCTCACTGATGCGCCAACTCTTTATCCGTGAACTGACCCTGGCATGGCGGAATATGGCGGAGCGCATGAATCCCCTGTGGTTCTTTTTGATTGTCATCGTCCTGTTTCCCTTCGCTATCGGGCCTGATTTGGCAATGCTGGCACGTATTGCCCCGGGTATTTGTTGGGTAGCTGCATTGTTGGCAATGATGTTGACGATGGAGGGGCTATTCCGGGACGACTGGCAGGATGGTTCCTTGGATCAACTCAGAATTATGCAGACCCCAATGCCATTAATCGTTTTAGTAAAAATAGCCGTTAACTGGATGGTTAGCGGCTTGCCGTTATTACTATTATCGCCCTTGGTCGGAGTGCTGCTAGGAATGACCGCAAATAATATTGGGTTATTATTCCTGACATTACTGATTGGCACACCAACATTAAGTTTATTGTCGGCTCCCTCAGCAGCCTTAACTGTTTCATTACGTCGGGGCAGTGTGTTACTCAGCGTGCTGGTATTGCCGATGGCAATTCCAGTCTTGATTCTCGCGATGGGTGTCATAGAGAAGTGTGAGATGGGCTTTCCTGTTGCTAGCGAACTGGGCTTTATGGGCGCAATACTGACTGCCACTATGACACTTTCACCGTTTATTACGGCGGCTGCTTTACGTATTAATGCATCCTGACGCGCAACCTACAATGGAGATTGAATAATAATGTTGAAATGGGTGCACTCTCTGGCAAACCCCAACAAACTGTATCTGTTTTGTGGACGATTACTCTGGGTATTTACCCCGCTGGGCATACTAATAACCAGCATTGCTCTATTCTGGGGTTTGGCCATTGCACCAGCGGATTATCAGCAGGGTGAGGCATACCGCATCATGTATATCCATGTTCCTGCGGCAATTTTGTCATTGGCACTCTATAGTACGATGGCTGTGTCTGCATTTGTCGGTGTGGTATGGCAAATTAAGGCGGCGGATTTGACCGCCATGGCGACGGCGCCTATTGGGGCTATTTTTACGCTGATGGCCTTAGTGACGGGTTCTTTATGGGGCAAACCCATGTGGGGTACCTGGTGGGTATGGGACGCAAGATTAACCTCAGAGCTTATTTTGCTGCTGATCTATGCAGGGATCATTGCTCTTTATCATGCGTTTGATGATCGTCGTTTGGCTGCCCGGGCCGCTGGCATGCTTGTGCTCATTGGTTGTATCAACCTGCCGATTATCCACTACTCAGTAGAGTGGTGGAACACTCTTCATCAAGGCTCCTCGCAAATGCAGCAATCGATTTCTCCCTTAATGCGACTACCACTCCGTTTGAGTATTTTGGGTTTCATGAGTATTGCTGCCACATTTATTCTGATGAACCTTCGTTTTTTGATCCTGCAAATGGAACAACGTCGAACGTGGGTAATAACGTTGGCAACCAAAGGTGGGAGGAAATAAGAAATGGTGTTTAACAGTTGGCATGCATTTTTCAACATGGGTGGTTATGCCGGATATGTCTGGACTTCCTTTGGACTATCGCTGTTGATGTTAGTCGTATTGTTACTCTCAATTATTAATAACAAGAAAGTATTACTGACGAACATTCATCGTCAGCAAGCCCGTATACAGCGACGTGAGTCACTGAGCAATACTGAAGAGGGGCGCCATGTTACCACGTCGTAAAATCCGTTTACTTGCCGTCTGCGGTATTCTCACCGGGGTCGCCATAACACTGGCCTTGGTTATCTATGCGCTTCGTACCGGGATTGATTTATTCTACACCCCAAGTGAAGTATTACTCGGTAAACAAGGCACGCATCAACGCCCGTTTCCTGGACAGCGTCTTCGGATTGGTGGGCTGGTCGTGCCAGGCAGCGTTAAGCGCAATTTACATAATCTGAAGATTTCATTTCGTTTATCTGATGGGAAAAATAGCGTCCTCGTAAATTATGCAGGGATCCTTCCCGATTTATTTCGAGAAGGCCAGGGAATTGTTGCGCAAGGTATTCTCCACGGAAAGGACGTAATTGACGCACAGGAAGTTCTGGCTAAACACGATGAAAAATATACCCCACCCGCAGTGACTGATGGATTGACTGCAGAAGCGCGTCGAACGTTGAAACAAGGAAACGCTACGCCATGATGCCAGAACTCGGTAACTATTTTCTCTGTCTGGCAACCGCTATCGCTGCAGTACTCAGTTTCTGGCCCCTATGGAAGATGCGATATCAGCCACACTCCTGCAGAGCATCAACAATCAAACTGACCGCATTGATGACAGTATCAATTACGCTGGCCTATGCATTGCTGATTTATGCTCTGATCGAGAATGATTTTACGGTCCGCTACGTCGCACAAAACAGTAATAGCGAACTGCCTATTTATTACCGGATAGCGGCTGCGTGGGGAGGACATGAAGGATCTCTTCTACTGTGGAGCTGGTTGCTTTCTCTCTGGACTTGTTTGGCAGCGTTCTACAGTCGTCAATTAGCGCAACCCATAGCTGCCTGCATGGTGGCAGTTATGGCGATGATCAATGCAGGGTTTCTGCTGTTTATGGTATTAACTTCCAATCCATTCCTGCGTACTTTGCCAGATTTTCCCGTCGAGGGAAAAGAACTGAATCCTATTTTACAGGATCCTGGATTAATACTGCATCCGCCCTTACTTTATATGGGATATGTCGGTTTCGCCGTCCCGTTTGCCTTTTCCATGTCACTATTACTGAGTGGGGTCCATACAACGCAATGGGTAAGATGGATCCGTCCTTGGGTACAAGCCGCGTGGGGATTTCTCACATTGGGTATCGTTCTCGGATCGGCATGGGCCTATTATGAGTTAGGCTGGGGAGGATGGTGGTTCTGGGATCCTGTTGAAAATGCCTCGCTGATGCCTTGGCTTGCAGGTACAGCATTAATGCACTCATTAAGTGCTACTGAAAAACGCGGTATATTTCAGGCATGGTCTGTATTACTGTCGATCACGGCCTTCACCCTGAGTTTGCTTGGGACTTTTCTCGTACGCTCCGGAATATTGATTTCCGTTCATTCATTTGCCTCAGATCCCTCTCGTGGACTGGCTATCCTATTATTCATGTCGCTTGTGATTGGCAGTTCTTTGCTTTTATTTGCTTTGCGCGGCAATAAACTAAAGCGCCATACTCAGTTCCCGCTCTGCTCACGTGAAACGTTTTTGGCGAGTAATAATTTACTCTTAACCTCCGCGCTGACGGTTGTTCTGCTGGGAACGTTGTTACCACTGGTTCACAAATTATTGGGGCTGGGTTCTATTTCCGTTGGTGCGCCCTTTTTCAACCTGATGTTTACTGTATTGATTGTGCCCTTCGGTGTTCTTTTGGGTATAGCGCCTTTAATACGTTGGGGGCGCAATACGACGATTAAAGTATGGCCATTATTTCTTGCGATTTTTTGTATTTCACTGGCGGGCGGCATCATTATCCCATGGAGTTGGCAAGGAAGAATTGAGTTGTTAAGTATTACGGGCATCAGTATATCCCTGTGGATTTTACAACTGACGATAGTGGCATTATGGCGGGCAATAATCGGGCCTAGTCGCATGACGCTCAGTATGTGGGGAATGTTTGTTGGGCACGCCGGGGTTGCCGTGGTGATCATGGGAATAGCATTCAGTCAGAATTACAGCATAGAGCGTGATATCAGGATGGCGATCGGTGATCACGTCTCAGTAGGTCATTTCGAATTCTCTTTCCAGGGCATCGACAGGGTCAATGGCGAGAATTATCAGTCAGAAAATGTCAGGATTACTGTGAGCCAACAGGGCAATGAGCTGGCTGAACTTAATGCGCAGAAGCGATTTTACAACAACAGCCACACCGTCATAACCGAAGCGGCCATTGACCGTAGTTTTAGTTATGACCTGTATGCAGCATTAGGCGAAAAACTTACCGATGGTAGCTGGACTATGCATCTCCATTATAAACCGCTTCAGCATTGGATTTGGGTTGGCGGGATGATGATGGCATTGGCTGCACTTCTATGTTTACTGGATCCACGATATCGACGATCACTCAGTGTAGAAAAGGAGCGACAGAATGAAACATAATTTTTTTTGTATTCCTTTCGTTTTATTTTTGGGGATCATAACGCTATTTGGCTGGCAATTATTAAAAAATAGTCAGGGTGATAATCCGAGCCAGCTCGAGTCGGCATTGACGGGCAAGCAGATGCCAAAATTACAAATCGGCATGTTGGATGAAAACATCAACCAAATCACGCTGACGCAATTAACGAATGGTCGGCCATGGCTGATTAATTTTTGGGCCACATGGTGCCCGACATGCCTTGCAGAACACCACTATCTCAATACCTTGGCAAAGCATGGCGTACGCATTGTGGGGATCAACTACAAAGACAAACGAGAGAAGGCACGCGCATGGCTTCACTCAAGAGGATCCCCTTATGTACTGAATTTATATGATCCAACAGGAAGCGCTGGTTTCGATTTTGGTGTCTACGGTGCACCAGAAACTTTTCTTATTGATGGTAAAGGAATTATCCGATATCGCCATGTGGGTAATTTGACTCCCGAAGTCTGGCTGCGGGAAATAGCACCACTCTGGAAGAATTATCAGGAGGAGGGCGCGCAATGAAACGTTTGATCTTGATTTTATTGCTAGGGTTAAATTGTCATCCGCTATTTGCGAAAATAGATATTTTTCCGTTTCGTAGTAATACGCAGGAGAGAGAATGGCGAGAGATAACGCAATCATTACGTTGTCCTAAATGTCAGAACAGTAGTATAGCGGACTCTGATGCGATGATTGCTGAAGATATGCGAAGGAAAGTTTTTGCTTTGCAACTTCAAGGGAAAAGTAGGCAAGAAATTATCGACTATATGACATTGCGCTACGGCGAATTTGTGACTTATCAGCCTCCTGTTACGCCAGTAACACTCATTCTCTGGTTAGGTCCATTACTCATTCTGCTCGGTGGTGGAATAATTATCGTTCGAAGAACGCATTATCACCAGCAAAAGGATATGCACCAATGATGACATCTCTATACCGTTCGTCAGTCGCTGCCATGACGCTAATCCTTCTGCTGGCGGGGGCTTTATTTTGGAAAACCACAGGGTTACACCAGGTTCTTGAATGGCAACAGGCAGTAGCAGACGCGCCTGCTTTACTTGCGAATAATACAGAGCTGAATAAAAATCAGCAACGCAAGGTCGCTTTGGCGTTACGCACACGTCTGCAAAGTGACCCTGATTATGCTCAAGGATGGATTTTATTGGGTAATATGCAGGTAAATTTGGGTGATCACCAAAATGCACTGGCCGCCTTTTATCATGCCTGGAAATTAATGCCGACTGATATAACTGCCACGTTGGATTATTCCAGTTCACTCATTCGGTCCGGCAGTGCGTTCAACATTAACAAGGCGATCGATATTCTAACTACACTGGATGGACATAATCCTGACAATACAAAAATTCTTAGCCAGTTGGCCTACGCTGCACTAAGTAAAGATGACTTCCCACAAGCAACATTATGGTTTCGGCGCATCTTGTCGCAACTGCCTGCGCAGGATCAACGTCGAGAATTAATCCAGCAGATGATTACAAACCTGGAACAGAAAAATCAAACCCCCTGAGACCATCGAGTACACTTTTAAAGGAGTGAATATGTTAGATTTTTTACGCGCTATAGGCTTCGGACGGCTTTGTTGAATAAATCGAACTTTTGCTGAGTTAAAGGATCAGATCACGCATCATCCGGCAACACTGGTCATCCCATGGCAAAGCAGAAGTTTAAAGTCACCAACTGGCGCAACTACAACAAAGCCCTCATCAACCGCGCCTCCGTCACTTTCTGGCTTGACGACGAGGCTATTCAGGCCTGGTATGAGCCCGCCACACACACATCGCGGGGACGGCCTCAGCGCTATTCTGAACTCGCTCAATCTGACAGTATTTGCTGTTTATCCTGACGTCAGCTTGATGTGTACTTAATACTGACAAAACAGAAGGTTACGCTCTTAGCGTACGTTTCCGTTCCATTGGGCTTCGAACCCCTATTACGACCAATATACCTTCACCCTGTGTTGTGCCTTTGGTGGTTGAGGAATGATTACAAATGTATTACATAGGTAATCAGGAAAGCCTATCTGACTACCAACATAAACTGGTGGGGCAGGGTAGTATCCTGTGCTGACTCTGCCTGCCAGCCACACCGGTTAAACAGCTTTACCACGCCCCCAACATTACCGGTCAGGCGCGTCAGCAGAGGATTTATCTGTCGTCCATCGTCGTCAAATGCCGCGTCGAGGTTAGTCCGCGAGAGATAAATACCGTTTACGCCGGCGTTCAGCGCAACGGCATACCGACCTGACCATTCCCGATCGTTCAACAGGCGGTAATTCCAGCTCATGTCTTTCGCGGTTTCCAGGGCATACGTCAGCCGGAACAGGTCGTTTTGCTCAGACAATTCGCCGGTGCAGGAGCGCCAGAGGTAATTCAGCTTGCTGGCCAGCTTCGCGCTGACGCCCAGCTGGCGTCCCTGTTTCAGAAGCCACTCGATATCGGGAGCTACATCACGCGAAAAACGTCGTTGCTTCAGCGCAGTCGCCAGCCAGCGGGTGAGAAAGAGATTTTCCTGTGCCGGTGAAAGTACATCGCCGTTCTGTCTGGCCAGCGCAAGCGCCACCAGGGCGCACCATGCCAGATGGCCCGATTTTATAGTTAATGTCACAAAGATACTCTCAGCCTGATTAAGACTTCAGCCGCACATAGGGCAGATTATGAGACATGCCTATATTGTTGCCTCTGACCAATTCGAATGTATCTTGTTTGCTTTGTAACATCGCTGACAAGTTACGATATTCATAATTCCTGGCATCAAAATCAGGATTTCGTTTATTCATGATATCTCCGAGTTGTCCGAGATGAACCCATTCTTGTTCAGCAAAACTTTCAATAATTTCAGTCAGCATGCTGTAACTTTCATCTTCTGTTCGAATCCCAGCCTGTTCAGGTTGAGCTGCACTATCTCTTTCTTCACGATAAACTTCAGTGGTAATAAATTTATTACATGCGCTCCTGAATGCCTGAGGTGTTTTCTTTTCACCAAAACCGATAACCTCAAGACCAGCTTCTCTGATTCGGATGGCCAAACCAGTAAAGTCACTGTCACTAGAAACGAGACAAAAGCCATCAAATGCCTGAGTATACAACAGATCCATTGCATCAATAATAAGCATACTGTCAGTGGCATTTTTACCAGTTGTATATGCGAACTGCTGTATCGGTTTTATAGCATTTTTCTGAAGAAGATGTTTCCAGCATGAGCTCTGTGGGTTAGTAAAATCGCCGTAAATCCTTTTGACGGTTGCATCTCCCATGAGGGAAATTTCATTAAGGATGGACTCAAGGACTGATGCTTGAGCATTATCCGCATCAATCAGTACGGCAAATTGTTTACTTTCCTTTTCCATGGTTACGAACCTTTTGCATTGAACAAAGAGATAAACTAAGCAATTTATAAAATCCATATATTATTCAGTATGTTTGATTATTTCTACTGAATATTGTTCGTTTAAGCCTCACATGGTGTACATCAACGTCACGAGTCATCGTCCTCCCCTATAGCAGGTGTTGGATTCAGAAGAGATAATGCTGAGCAGCGCGCAGGCATTCCTGGATGCGCCAGCGGCGCATGAAGGCGCCAGCTGGAGCTGAATGTGGCTCTTCTGGTTAGTGGCGCCGTAGCCCGGCGCAGCCGGTTGATCTATAGGGGGTCCGCTTGGAATTCGGAAAATAAACCACGCTAAGGCTATTTTTTAACCAAAGTGCTTTTGGTTGTCACCAGAACGGCGGGGCTATAGCGTTTCTGTGTCCGAAACCGAACGATTGCGTACACCATGCCAATAACATGTACGAAAGTAAGCAAAACTGTTAACGGACAGTCAGATCGTTCCGTACATCCCTTACGGTCAAGGGTTCGCGCTCAATGGAACGAAATCACCCGTTAAGCTCAAAACGCTTAACGTAGGAAAATTTCCGTTTTCCAAGCGGACCCCTTAATGCGCCTTTGGCGCATAGAGGGGTCTGAAGCCCAATCGTACGAAAACGTACGCTAAGTACATTTTTTAACCAGTGTGTCGCTTTTTATTCTCATGGCAAAGGCGACTATAAAGGCCATTCATCGCTCTCTTCCGCTTTCTTAAGTGGCCTTAGCTGTCCTTTTGTTACCTGTTCCGCAAGCGTAAATGTATAGTACCCCAGCATATTGATATGCGCATGCCGCAGTGGCGAAAGCCGCACTTCATCTTCTTCATTAATGACTTCGCCCTCATCACGTAAATGTGTCAGTGCGGCCTGCATATAAATGGTATTCCAGAGCACGACGGCATTGGTCACCAGCCCCAGAGTGATCTTCTCCCTGAAAATAGTACCAGTCTAAACTGAAGTCTCCGGTCTTTCTTCCATCTCACAGAGAGGCACATCGCCATGAAAAAGACCCGTTATACCGAAGAACAGATCGCATTTGCGCT
>Ga0160456_100336_pt1 | contig 17890 bp, 14 predicted proteins | sample HID1972K_E6MG_FD_108261 | JGI IMG/M metagenome (GOLD analysis project Ga0160456, IMG submission 108261) | Enriched pill bug-associated microbial communities from UW Madison campus, WI, USA - HID1972K_E6 MG | ecosystem: Host-associated > Arthropoda: Insects > Digestive system > Unclassified ... | reverse complement strand
TACGCTGGCAGGCAATCACCCCGCCGCCTCCGCCAAGGTTTTCAACCACGAAGGTGGCGTTGCCCATCCCTTTGCCCCATTCGCTTGTGGTGGCGCGGGCGACATAGTCACTACCACCACCGGCGGCAACCGGAACGATATAGCTGATGGGCTTGGCGGGATATTTGTCCTGTCCCACGGAAATTGAAGGTAAAGCAATGGCGCCTGCTCCCATACTGAGCAGGAATGAACGACGATCCATGATTTGTCTCCTCCGATATATTTCGGATGTGTTAGTGGTGAAATGCCGGTATGTACCGGCAGTAAAGCGCATTATTCAACGTCTGATTAATAACCTCGGAAAAAAATGTGGGCCGTTGCAGTGGCTCTCACATGTCGGCAAGGCGCTTGTGTGCCTTGACAACGTGATGCGACAGCAGCTCGGCGCAATGCAGCGCGCCGCCAATATTGTCGGCATCACGCAGCGCCTGCACAATTTCCTTGTGCTCGGCGTTGGATTTATGACGGTGATCTGGCGTAGACAGATTCTTGACCCGGGCAAGATGCAGTTTCTGGATCACTTCGCGATAGCTTTTGGCAATTTCACGATTGCCGGCAAATTCGATGAAGTGCCAGTGAAAATGCAAGTTGGCGTTGTAATACGCCTGCACATTATTTTCCAGATTGGCCTGGTCCATTTGCGCCACGCAAGTATCCAGTAAAGCAACTAGCGCCATGCGTCGCTCGGGCGTCAACTGCGCAACCATCTGACCGGCATGATTGTCCATCAATGCCCGGAACTGGTACAAATCGTGCACCTCTTCCTCGGACAACTCCCGGATGTAAACACCCGAGTGCTTGCGCGAAACCACCAGCCCCATGCTTTCCAGTTCACGCAATGCTTCGCGCACCGGCACACGGGATACTTTCATTTGCTCTACCAACTCCGGTTCGCGCAACGCCTGCCCCGGTGTTAATGTTCCCGCCATGATCTGATTGAGCAGATAGTCGCGCACCAGCTTGCCCAGTGACGTGTTCTTGATTCCTTCGAACGTTTCCTGCCCGACCTGCCCATTTAACCAATCCATATTCATTCCTTCAATTTCGTATAATTGTATACGATTATACGAAAATCAGATCAGGGGATTTCCCTAATATCTGTTGTTGATATCACATCCGTGATGCCACCGGCGACACGACAAAGGCGCTCATTCCAGCCATCACAGCGTGCTAATATTTGCCAAGAACCAGTATTTCGCTCGTATTTCTTCGCTATAGAACAGTAAAACAGGTGCCCAATGACCATAGTGCGTACAACCAGCCAGAAACGTGAAGCTTTTTTTCAATTGCATCAGACCGGCTGCTTCACCATCCCGAATCCCTGGAATATCGGTACCGCAAGGTGCCTGGAACAAATGGGCTTTGCCGCGCTGGCATCGACCAGTTCCGGACATGCTTACGCCAATGGCATGCCCGACGGGACACAGTCGCTGGAGATGGTTCTGGCCCATCTGAGTGAGCTGGCCGCAGCAGTGAATATTCCGTTGAATGCCGATTTCGAAAATGGCTATGCCGACGATATTGAGCAGATGCAGCAAAACATCATCAGGTGTGTTGCGACCGGCATCGCAGGGCTGTCCATTGAAGACGTACCACAGGGTGCCGCTGAAGGTTTGTATGAATTTAACGTGGCAGTCTCGCGCATCAGCGCGGCGCGCGCAGCCATTGACCAGACAGGAGAGCGGGTGCTGCTTACGGCCCGGACCGAAGGCTTTATACGTGGCGCCCCCGATCTTGAACAAACCACCCGGCGTATTGCGGCGTTCGTAGAGGCTGGCGCCGACTGCATCTATGCCCCCGGCATAAAAACCGTGGAACAGATCAGTGCCGTCGTCAAGGCAGCCAATGGCCGCCCCGTCAATATGTTATGCGGCAGCGCGATGGGCATGACGGTCTCCGAGCTTGAGGCACTTGGCGTGCGTCGGATCAGCGTAGGCGGCGCGCTGGCACGCGTGGCCATGGACAGCTTTCTGCGGGTCGCACAGCAGATCGCACAGGAAGGCAGGTTCGACGGCTTCGACGGAATTATTGGCGGTGCGCAACTGGATCGCCAGTTTGCGCGTCAATCCGACTAGCACAATAATGGCACAAGGTATACGCCGATAAAGTCGATACGCCTGTCTTGCATATCAATAACGATTTCTGGTGGCGCGCCTGTTGCAACAGCATCGGCATGCGCTACCCGGGCCGGTACCGATCGGTCTATTCTCGTGAAGGGAAGCCCTGCAGTTCATGCGCAAATCGCAGCACAGTAACGCCCACCTTCAACTGACGCAACGACGGCATCACCAAAACACAATTGTCATAAGGCGTGACGATAGGCTTGTCGTTATCCTTGCCGATCTGCGTGCCCGCGTGCGTAATACACTCCATTCCCTGATATGGCTCGGAAAACGACAATGACTCGGACGTTGCCACGACCGGCGCAGTTACCTGCAACACCGTCTGTGGCCCTTTTTGCGCGAGCGTCCAATGTCCTGGCAGATCGGCGCCCTCCACGATACCCGACTCAAGCAGAAAATGCGCCACCACGTTTCGCGCCGTGTCGACAGACGACGGATCGCCGTGGTACCCGCATTCGATCAGCAACGCCAACGCCTGCGATTGCGGATCGCCAAATTGGGCGAAGTCGCGCATACGCGTGCCGTCCTTGTGCCCCACATCCATGATCACGTGTTGCGGTACACCCAGTCGCTTTGCCAGATCCACATTGCGTTTCAACATCCCGGTCATCATCAGCGGCGGGCTGGGTTCATGCATGGAATGGATATCAAGCAACCAGTCAGCCGCCGCAACCCATTTTCTAAGTTCAAGCGCTCGGCGGCGCTCCTGCGTGACCGGCTGATCCAGTTTGTCGCTGGTCCAGACACGATTCATGTCTTCATCAACAAAACGGGCGGCATCGTGGGCGGCCACGTCCAGCGTATCGAATGCAGCCAGATTACAAAACGCCAGCACCAGCCGGCCTTTTTTTGGTCGCAAGCTCGCAGCCAGCAGTTCCTTCAACGCCCAGGCGCCGCAAATTTCATTGCCATGAATCAATGCCGTGATCAATAGTGTGGGGCCAGCATTGCCCGAATCAAACGCCCATACGCCTGGTGTATCGGTGTTGCCCTGACGCTCTGCAGACAGATCCGGTACCGCGATCTCAAATCCTGTATTCATGGCCGCCCCGTTGCAATATGGGCCGTTTCGGCCAGTTTCTTGAATTTATCGTGCTCAGCCTGGAAAAATGAGGCCAGATCAGGTTGTGTGCGCATGACGTTGCTGCCGGTTGTTCGGTATTTCTCTTGAAATGCCGGGTCCGCCAGCACTTGCTGCAGGCTGGCCTGCAATTTTGTGACCACTGCTTCGGGCATCCCCTTCGGGCCGAACAGGCCAAACCAGACACTGATATCCATGGCCTTAAGGGCGGGGTTTTCAGCCAGCGCGGCAATATCGGAGGCAAAAGAAGAACGTTTTGCGCTGGTTACGCCGATAGCCGTTATCTGGCCCGATTGTATTTGCGGCAACGCCGACGACAAGGCAAACACACCCAGAGGAAGGCGCCCGCTGGTCAGATCTGTTACCAGGGGGGCAACGCCACGATAGGGCACATGCAGAAACTTGGCCCCGGTTTCGGCGTTGATCATTTCACCTGCCATATGCAACGAGGTGCCTACCCCGGATGAGCCAAAGCTGTAGCTGTCCGATTTTCCCGATGTGGCCACTTTTACCAGATCTGCGGTGTTCTTGATATCTGTCTTTTTGGAGGCAGCCAGCACCAGGGGCTGATCGCCGATCAGGCCAATGGCCTGCAAATCGTTAATACCGCTATATTTAACCGCCGGATTCACCAGGCCGGCGATCACGATTTCATTGAGCGAGCCCACCAGCAGCGTATAGCCATCCGGTTTGGCGCGAATCACTTTCTGCGCGCCGATTGTGCCGCCTGCGCCGCCCAGGTTTTCAACCACCACATTGGCGCCTATTTTTTTGGCCAACGTTTCAGCCACCACCCTGCCGTTAAGATCAACACTGCCGCCGGCCGGATATCCCACCACAATGGTGATGGGACGATCCGGGTAGGTCGAGGCAGCATGGACCGCCTGCCCGCTTACTGCCAGCAAGGCAAACGCGCACAGGGCACTGGATGCCGTTCGCTTAGCGCTATTACTTAACTTTTTCATGACAATGTCTCCGATGAAATTCTTATTACCTCTATACTAAATGCTGAAAAACACCATCATTGTGCTTTTACTGCACAATGACGTGCAAAATAAAACCGCAAGGGCCTGTTGAGCAATTACGCAATTTCGATCAACCAGTCACACTGGCCCTTCTATTGATACGGTGACTATCCCATGGCAGAAACCAAGCTTCTGAAAGACCTGATCGCCTTATCCAAAACGTGCAGTTTTACCAAGGCGGCAGAGCTGCGCAACGTCACCCACCCGGCTTTCAGCCGACGCATCAGGGAGCTGGAACACTGGGCCGGGGCAACGCTGGTTGATCGCAGCAAAATTCCCGTCAGACTCACGCAAGAGGGACGCGAACTGCTGGTGACGGCCGAGTACGTCGTTGCCAGACTCAACACGGTAAGCAAGAAAATAAAATCGCCCGGGCAGGATACGAGCCATGCATTGCGCATTGCGACCGGGCGCTATCTGGCCAGCACGCTGGTGGCGGACTGGGCCTGTGATATGTCAGATGCCATCGGCAGAGAACTGTCTGTTGCCGTGTCTGTCCAGATCAGAACAGGTTCGACGCCGGATATGGTCGCCCTGCTGCAACGAGAGGAAGTGGATTTTCTGTGCTGCTACGAGCACCCCAATTTATCTGTCCCGGTCGCGACCGCGAGCTTTCAGTACCTGCAATTGGGTGCAGACCGATTTGTGCCGGTGTGCAGCGCCGACAAATACAGCGAAACGGCCTATGACCTGCTTGACGAATTCACGCCCATCCCTCACGTAACCTATCTCAACACACTGTCACTGCACCATATCCTGAGCGACCATCTGCGCGCGAGCAGTTATGCGCTGGCACCAGTGGCCTATTGCGACTCAGTGGAAGTGGCCTGGGCACTGATAAAGAAAGGCCGCGGTATCGGCTGGCTGCCCTGGTCCGTGGTGGCGCAGGATTGCAAATCAGGCAAACTGCGCGTTCTGGGTGGCAGGCAAAACGAAGTACCTTTCGAAGTCCGGCTATATCGCTCCAAGGAACCCCTTTCTGTCGCAGCAGAGATGATCTGGGAAAGAACCACGCGCTAACGCAGTTACGCCCGACTGGCCGCAAGAGCGCAATATGCTGTCACCTCGGGCATCTGCCTGACTTTGGATTTGAGCATTTTTCCTGTTGCCCCCAAAGGGATGGTGTCCACGAATATAACGTCATCCGGTATCTGCCATTTGGCCACCTTGCCCTCATAAAACTGCAGTAGTTCATCTCTATCGAGCGCCATTTGCTCGCGCCTGACGACTACCACGACCGGACGCTCGTCCCATTTTTGATGACTGACACCGATGCAAGCCGCCAGTTGCACGGCAGGATGCGCCATGGCGATGTTTTCGATATCAATTGAGCTGATCCATTCGCCACCGGATTTGATCACATCCTTGCTGCGGTCCGTGATCTGCAGGTAGCCATCGGCATCGATGGTCGCCACATCCCCTGTGGGAAACCAGCCGTCCACCAATGCGGCATTGTCTTTACCGGGAAAATAGTCGCGCACCACCCACGGCCCCTTGACATACAAATCGCCAAAAGTTTTGCCATCCCACGGCAATTGGCCCCCATCGTCGCCGACAATTTTGAAATCAATCCCGTACAGCGCCCGCCCCTGCTTGCGGCGCAATTTCATTTGTTCTTCCTGTGGCAGCGTCAGGGATTTATTTTTCAACGTACACAGCGTTCCCAGCGGGCTGGTTTCTGTCATTCCCCAGGCATGAATAACCTCGACTCCGTATTGTTCCTGGAACGCTTGTATCATGGCTGGCGGGCAGGCAGATCCGCCAATCACGGTGCGCTTGAGGGTGGAAAATTGCAGGCCTTCGCCTTTAATATGATCAAGCAACATCTGCCATACGGTGGGCACGCCGGCCGCAAAGGTCACGCCTTCCTGTTCCATCAACTGGTAGACCGATTTGCCATCCAGCAATGGACCAGGGAAGACCAGCGTACTGCCGGTAAGTGCTGCCGCATAGGGAATGCCCCAGGCATTGACATGAAACATGGGCACTACGGGCAGAATCACATCGCGCGCCGACAAGGCCATGGAGTCGGGCAGCGCTGCCCCATAGGCATGCAGCAGCGTTGAACGATGGCTGTACATGACCGCTTTCGGATGCCCTGTGGTTCCGCTGGTGTAGCACATACTGGAAGCAGCGTTCTCATCAAACTGTGGCCAGCGATAGTCATCCGATTGTTCTTCGACCCACTGTTCGTAACTGATCAGGCCGGGTATTGCACTGTCGGATGGCAACGCATCACGATCACATAGCGCAATATAATGCCTGATTGTTTGACATTGGCGATGCACTGCCTGTACCAGAGGCAGAAAGCTCAGATCGAAGCATAAGACCTGGTCATCGGCATGATTGGCAATCCATGCGATTTGATCGGGATGCAGGCGCGGGTTAATGGTATGCAGCACCCTGCCCGATCCACTGACACCAAAATAAAGTTCCAGGTGACGGTAGCCATTCCAGGCCAGCGTAGCCACCCGCGCAGAAAGCGGTATGGCCAGAACATCAAGCGCTCTGGCTACCTGACGGGACCGGCGAGCCACATCGCGCCATTGATAGCGGTGCAAATCACCCTCAACGCGGCGCGAGACAATCTGCCCATCGTCATGATGACGCTCGGCGTGAACAATCAACGACGATATCAGCAATGGATGCGACTGCATCAGGCCCATCTGCATTTCAGTTGTCATAAGTCTCTCTCTTTTGGATTTGTTCTGTTCACCTTCACGCACGATGGCTATCCAGGCGAGCCAATTGACCGACCAGCCCGGTGCAGCACCCGCTACGCGATTATTGTCCCACAATTGTCCAATTATTCAATTGCTGATTCCACGACGGCCAACCCCGCAGGGGCATGCAGGCCGCCGCCAAACCCCCCCCAAAACAAACCACAGCCTTCGTCCCGGCCATGCGGTAGCAATCAATGATGCAGCCACAAGATAACAGCATGCATCCCGCTGCCGCTCACGGTTGCGTGATCGCTTCCCGTTCCAGCAACTGGCGCTTGCGTTCTACACCCCAGCGATAGCCTGAAATATCGCCATCGCGCCTGACAACGCGATGACAGGGGATGGCAACGGCAATGCGATTGGCACCACAGGCCTGGGCAACGGCACGCACAGCGGTGGGTGCGCCGATCCGCTCGGCGATCTGACCGTAACTGACGGTCGTGCCCGCAGGTACCTCCCGCAATGCCTGCCACACCCGCTCCTGAAAAGCCGTACCGCGTACATCGAGCGGCAGATTCAGACCTACAGACGGCGCCTCTACAAACCCAACCACCTGCGCCACCAGATGCTCAAAGGCGGCATCGCCCCCAACAAGCTGGGCCCGGGCAAATTGATCCTGCAAGTCGCGCAACAGCATATCGGGATCGTCACCCAGCATAATGGCGCAGATTCCACGGTGGCTTTGCGCCACCAGAATGGCGCCCAGCGAACATTGTCCGATGGCAAAACGGATGACTGCACCCTGCCCGCCAGCCCGGTACTCCCCGGCGCGCATCCCCAGCAACTGCTCAGACGCTTCGTAAAAGCGGCTGTTGGAGTTGAAACCTGCCGTATAGATGGCGTCTGTAATTGATGTGACTGAAGATCCCAGCTCATCGCGCAGTTTTCTGGCACGCCAGGCCGATGCATAGGCTTTCGGAGTAACACCGGTTTCAGCCTTGAATACACGATGAAAATGAAATGGGCTCATATTGGCTTGTGCTGCCAGTTCGTCCAGGCTGGGTGGCGTTTGCGCCGATTCAATTTGCCGACAGGCCCGCGCCACCAGGTCAGCGCGTTCGTCAGCGGCGGCAGTCCGATCCGCCCGCGCCCGGCGGCTGGCGCGATAGCCTGCGGCCTCGGCCTGTTGTGCCGTATCAAAAAAAACGACATTCTTTCGCTGTGGCAGGCGGGCCGAGGAACTGGGACGGCAATACACGCCCGTGGTCTTTACACCATAAACAAATTGTCCGTCTGCCTGCTGATCGCGACTTTGCACGGCCTGCCAGCGAGCCTCGTCGGAAGTAAACCGGGCGTGTGCTTGCGTTGATGTCATGATTGATCTCCTGGAAATATGGCAGTCATGCTCAGGATAGAGGCCAATTCAATCGCAAGCAATCTTTTTCTTGCGATTGAATTATAGACCAACAACAGTAGTGCACCACGCTTCCGTACGCCCCCCGCCAGCCCGTATTAAGAATGCAATCGACAAATGCAGCTGACACAGGCAACCGCAGCCAGCCGGTTCGGCTGTCATCGATATCCCGAATAGACCAACTAATATATTAATGTTTCAATGATCTTGACCTCATTATTTTGCCCCCAAGGTAACTCGCCATGTCAAAACGTACCTATGATTCGCTTCGCAGCGCCCGCTGGTTTGCCCCGGATGATTTACGCTCTTTCGGGCACCGATCCCGCATCATGCAAATGGGCTATGCGCCCGAGGATTGGGAAGGCCGCCCCGTCATTGCCATCCTGAACACCTGGTCGGATATCAATCCTTGCCATTCGCATTTCAAGCAACGCGTGGAAGATGTCAAACGTGGTATTTTCCAGGCCGGAGGCTTTCCCATAGAATTGCCAGCCATTTCCCTGTCGGAAAACTTCGTCAAGCCCACGACCATGCTGTATCGCAATATGCTTGCCATGGAAGCCGAGGAACTGCTGCGCAGCCATCCGGTAGACGGCGCAGTATTGATGGGCGGCTGCGACAAAACCACGCCCGGGCTGTTAATGGGCGCCATCAGTGCGGGGCTGCCCTGTATTTATCTGCCTGCCGGCCCCATGCTGCGCGGTAACTGGCAGGGAAAAATCCTGGGGTCGGGCTCGGATGCATGGAAATACTGGGATGAGCGACGCGCCGGCAAAATCAGCAAAACCGAATGGATTGGCGTAGAAGGCGGCATTGCCCGCAGCGCAGGCACGTGCATGACGATGGGCACCGCCAGCACGATGACCGCCATCGCCGAATCCATCGGCATGACGTTACCTGGAGCATCATCGATTCCCGCAGTCGATGCCAACCACATTCGCATGGCGGCGGCTTGCGGCCGCCGTATCGTCGACATGGTATGGGAAGATCTCACGCCGGCCCGCATTCTGTCCCGCACCAGTTTTCTGAATGCCATTGCCGTGGCCATGGCCATGGGGTGCTCCACCAATGCAGTCATTCATCTGATCGCCATGTCGCGCCGCGCTGGCTGTGATGTCACGCTGGATGACTTTGATACGGCCAGCCGCAAGGTACCGGTCATTGCCAATGTACGCCCCAGCGGCGACACCTATCTGATGGAAGATTTTTATTACGCAGGTAGTCTGCCAGGTCTGATGCGTCGCCTTGGTGACCATGTGCAGGGCGAGACCATGACCGTTACCGGCCAGACGCTGGCAGAAAATATCAAAGACGCGCAAGTATATAACGACGACGTGATTCGCCCCATGGATAACCCGTTGTACCCCGAGGGCGCACTGGCCGTATTGCGCGGCAATCTGGCGCCGTCCGGCTGCGTGATCAAACCCAGCGCATGCGCGCCGCAGTTCCTGCAGCACACCGGCCCCGCACTGGTCTTTGATGATTATCCAAGCATGAAAGCAGCAGTGGATGATGAAAACCTGGATGTTACGCCCGGCCACATTATGGTATTGCGCAATGCCGGCCCGCTGGGCGGCCCGGGGATGCCCGAATGGGGCATGCTGCCGATTCCGGTCAAGCTGATCAAACAGGGCGTGCGCGATATGCTGCGCCTGTCCGATGCGCGCATGAGCGGCACCAGCTACGGCGCCTGTATTTTGCATGTGGCGCCCGAATCCTATGTCGGCGGCACTCTGGCGCTGGTGCGCACCGGCGACATGATTACCGTTGATGTTCCGGCCCGTCGTATCCACCTTGAGATCAGCGATGAGGAATTGGCCGCAAGACGAGCACAATGGATCGCGCCCGAACGCCGCTTCGAACGCGGCTACGGCTGGATGTTCTCGCAGCATATTCTGCAAGCTGATGCCGGTTGTGATTTCGACTTTCTGGAAACCAGCTTCGGCGCCCCCAACAACGAACCCAGCATTTACTGATCAGGAATTCATCATGGCCCTTGACCCACAAATTCGCAAACAGCTGGCAACCGTCAGCACCGCCACACTGTGTACTGCCTTATATAAGCGCGGCCTGCGCAATCAGTTCATTCAGGACGTACATCCGCTTAACCCCGATTTGCCAAACATGGTAGGCGAGGCTTACACGCTGCGCTACATTCCGGCACGCGAAGACCTCAACCCCATTACCGTCTTTCAGGACCGCAGCCATCCGCAACGGGTTGCGGTTGACCAATGCCCGCAAGGCGCAGTGCTGATGATAGACAGCCGCAAGGATGCGCGTGCCGCCTCGGCCGGCTCCATTCTGGTTTCCCGGCTAATGAAGCGTGGAGCGGCTGGTGTGGTCACCGATGGCGGCTTTCGTGACTCGCCTGAAATTGCCAAATTGTCTATTGCCGCATATCACCAGCGCCCCTCTGCGCCCACCAATCTTACCCTGCATCAGGCGCTGGACATCAACGTGCCTATCGGCTGCGGCGACGTCGCCGTTTTCCCCGGCGATGTCATCGTCGGCGATGCCGAGGGCGTGGTCGTGATCCCCGCCCATCTGGCACAAGATATTGCAGCCGAGGCCATAGAAATGACAGCATACGAAGATTTTGTCACCGAAGAGGTACTTAAGGGCAGATCCATTATCGGACTGTATCCCGCTACCGACGAACAGGCAAAAACCGATTTTTCCGCCTGGCGGCAGCGCAACGGCAGGTAGCATTTTGCACGTGACAAAATCAGCCGCGCTGCCAAACCGGTCTGCACGCAACACGCGCCACGTACCGTTAATCAACGGGTTCATTGATTATCTGCGGTCTCGCGCGTATTTAGTATTGAGCATTAGGTATTACGTATTGCATGGCTATTGCAACGCATCGCCGCTTATCGGCATTGAACATGAAACCGACCACGCCACTTGATCGCAGCCGCCAGGCAGCGCCGCAACTGTACCAGTTGATGCGCCAGAAAATCATTGCCCTGGAATGGACCCCAGGCGCCCTGCTTTCCCGCGCAGAACTGGCCGACTGCTACGGGGTGAGCCAGACACCGGTCCGTGAAGCATTACTGAAACTGGCGGCAGAAATGCTGGTGGACATCTATCCACAGGCATCAACGCGTGTCAGCCTGATAGACATCACGTTGGCCAGACAGGCGCATTTTCTGCGCCAGTCCCTTGAGCTGGAACTGGTGCGGGAACTGGCCCAATCGCATGAGCCGGGCTTGATCGGATCACTGCAGGCGCTGGTACAGCAACAGGACGCCCTGCGCGCCGCCAGAGATCTGAGCGCTTTCAGTCAGGCCGATACGCAATTTCACCGCATGCTGTATCAGGCGGCAGGAAAAGACGCATTGTGGCATCTGGTGCACAGCAATAGCGGACACCTGGACCGACTACGTCGCCTGCATCTGCCGGTGTCCGGCAAACTGGAACGCATCGTCGGCGATCATCGCCTGATTGTGCAGGCCATTTCCGGCCGTGCGCCCGAGCAGGCGCAGCAGCGCTTGCGCGAGCATTTATCGGGAACACTTGAATCCGTAGAACAGATCCTGCACGCACACCCGCACTGGATTCGGATGGACAACGAAGTCTCGATCGGAACGCCTGCAGGCCATTGACCAATCAGGCGGCAATATCAAGCCGGTCAATACGAAGGCTTGTAAACACATTCGAGTGGTGCCGAATCACATTTTGATTGCCGATCCCCCCCATCGCCTTGACTGCGCAAGGAAAATCGACCATAATGCTTGACTCTTCGTTTGTTATTACTTAGGCGCAGTAGCAAAGCGGTTATGCAGCGGATTGCAAATCCGTCCAGAGCGGTTCGACTCCGCTCTGCGCCTCCACTATTTATGCGGTTTTCAGGGCAGTTACAAGAATTATTCTGCTCCGCAAAAAGGGACTTGCTCCGCAACACCTCCAAAATCAGGCTCTACGCCAAAATCGGGATATCGGTATTCACCAAACTCGATTAATTACTCCATTCCAACCGCATTGGGCCAAGACCCCCAGCCGGTCATTCTCAACATGTCTAAACCCACACGCCCTGCGTGAGAGCATTCCCATTTTCGCAGGGAAGCCCGCGGTAATGCCGTTGGATTTGGAGCAGCGCCTACGCATCTTTCCCCAAAAACCAAAACCCGACTAACGATCAGAGCAGTTCAGAAAGTGCCGATGCCTGCCCTGACCGTGATCCCTCCGGCCATAGCGTAACCCCGCCTTATCAATGAAAACCCGATTTTTTGAAACCGGTTTGCGCTATTGATATTCAATGTAATAAGTCGTATCATATTTTCACATGTCGTATTATTTATAAAAATCAAAAATTTGCGACAGTGCTAAATCAAAAGCCTGATTATTTGCACATATACAGTACATCAGCGGTTAGTACATCAGCAGTTGTTCCGTATTTTTCAGCTGCGTAATCTATCGTCGCGTTAGTTATAGCTGCATCATTTGATGCAGCTCGCTTTCATGATGGATGTGATCAACACTCATGCTATCGACTGGTTTTGTAGCTCCGGCGCAAGCGACTCCATCATTCAAGGTATTAATTTTAATAATCATCAGCCCTTGTTGAAGCGCCCCAAGTCGATTGGCACAGACCCTATAGGCACAGGGGGGAGTATAGATGGATCGAACAGTCGCACAGATATAGCTTCTGTCGCGCTATGCAAATATTATTTGGAGGCCATTATGAATCACGTTCAGTTAGCTTGCGTTTTATACGAGTACGGGATGCCCGGCGTAAAGTTCCATTACGAAAACGGGGAAACCCGTACATTAAGTGACGAACAGGCACTCAAATTCGTCAGCCTTGCAGACAGCGAACGTCATCGCAACGATATTGATTTCATGGATATGAATCGCGTTCGCAAATATGTCGCTAATCAGTATTTTTATTGAACCTGTAGTGACCGCCCTATCTCTGCGGGGCTCGCGATTGGACGGCGGCCTCTATTGGCAGGTATCATGGCCCTTTCCCTGACGCAGGATCAAAAAGAGTCGTGAATAGCAATAACAGTTCAACGAGCAGCACCACAACAGATGGTTCAGTGCCGGCTGAGATCGCCGGACAAGTGGCAAGCGCCTGTGCGCTGCTGTCGCATCATTTAGGCGATTCGCTGCAAGCCATCCATCTTTTTGGCTCGGCGGTGGATGGTGGGCTCAAGCCGCAAAGCGATATCGATCTGCTGGTCACCGTCAGCGAGGCGCTGACCAGGCAGGTCAGGCATGATCTGATGATGGATTTGCAGACCATTTCGGCCTGGCCTGTGGTCAATGCCATGCGGCCACTGGAAGTGACCGTGGTACAGCATGCCGCCGTGGTCCCTTGGCGCTACCCGCCAAGGCGGGAATGCCAGTACGGAGAATGGCTGCGCGACGAATTGTCCGCAGGGCTGATTCAGGGCGCCTGCGTGGATCACGATCTTGCCATCCTCATCACCAAAGCACAGGCACACAGCATTTGTCTGCTGGGCAGGCCGGCGGGCGAACTGTTCGAACCAGTGCCACGGCGCGACCTGCTCAACGCGTTCAAGGACACCATTGACCAATGGCAAAAGCCGGCTGACTGGGAGGGAGATGAAAGCAATGTGGTGTTGGCCCTTGCCCGCATCTGGTTCAGCCTGACAACGGGCAGCTTCGCGCCAAAAGATAGCGCCGCGCAATGGGCACTGCACCGGCTACCGACGCAACATCAACCGGTGCTGCAAAGCGCCATGGCGTCCTATCTGGGCCTGTCGCCAGACGATCTGGCCGATGACAGCGTGCGGATCGAGGCCTATGTGCACTTTGTGAAAACGACAATCAACGCGTTGGACCTGTTTGCGCCCGAGAAGTATGCAAAGCCGGCGTTATAAACCGGCAACCCCTGAATATTTATTTTTTTCCGACTACATCCAGTTGGCTGTTTCCTGGCAACCGCCTCTAAATAAATGAGAGAAATAAATATATAACCTCATATGGTTGCCAGGGCAGTTGCAATTGGCACCAACCCTGCCGGCAGCAAGGTTACCGTGGCGTTGGCACCGCAGACATCCTTAAAATAGTCAATGATGCCGTTTGGACTTTATTGGTCTGCGGCGTAAGATATCCTTTTCAAACTCAATGTCGTCACCTGGACGACTTCTTCATCATGGCCTCGAATCCTTCAACGCTTCCGTCTCCTGCGCGATCGCAGATCAACCTGGTTCCCGCCGCAGTGTCAGCGGCGCTGATCGTGCTGGGTCTTATCTATCTGAATGGCACGGTCAGCGGCCGACAGGCCGCGTTGTGGATCGTGGGCATCCTGCTGGGCGCAACGCTGTATCACAGCGCCTTTGGCTTCACATCGTCCTGGCGCGTATTTATTTCAGATCGGCGCGGCGCCGGACTGCGCGCGCAGATGCTGATGCTGGCATTTGGCTGCCTGCTGTTTTTTCCGGTACTGGGCAATGGCACGCTGTGGGGACAGAACGTCAGCGGCTTTGTCAGTCCGGTTGGCACATCGGTATTGGTGGGTGCCTTTATTTTCGGAATCGGCATGCAAATGGGCGGCGGCTGCGCCTCCGGCACGCTTTATACCGTTGGCGGTGGCAGCACGCGTATGATTATTACGCTGATCGGTTTCATTATCGGCTCGGTTATCGGCGCAGCGCACCTGCCCTGGTGGGCCAGTCAGCCGTCGTTCGCGCCGTATTCCATCGTGCAGGAATGGGGCGCCCCCACTGCATTGGCCAGCAGCTTCGTCTTGTTTCTGGGTATTGCCCTGTTCACAATCTGGGCTGAAAAGCGCCGGCATGGAACATTGATTTCTTCTGCCGTTAGCGCCGGCAAGGCCGGTGGATGGGGCAGGCTGCTTTCCGGCCCTTGGCCGCTGGTGATCGGCTCTATCGTACTGGTCTTGCTCAACTTCGCCACCCTGGCATTGGCCGGGCGTCCCTGGGGAATTACCTCTGCCTTTGCCTTGTGGGGTTCGAAAATATTGATGGCCGTTGGCTACGACGTGAGTGGCTGGGGCTTCTGGCAAGGGCCAGCAGCCGCTTCCCTGGCGGCGCCCGTACGTAATGACATCACAAGTGTCATGGACATCGGCATCATCCTGGGTGCGCTGCTCGCAGCGAGCCTGGCGGGCAAGTTTGCCCCGGTCTGGAAACTGCCCGCACGATCCGTGCTGGCAGCGATCATTGGCGGCCTGCTACTGGGCTATGGCGCACGCCTGGCTTTCGGTTGCAATATCGGCGCCTATTTCAGCGGCATTCTGTCAGGCAGCCTGCATGGCTGGCTTTGGCTGGTTGCCGCCTTCGCCGGCAACGTGATTGGCACCAAGATACGCCCCTTTTTCGGACTCGCGGTAGAGAAAACATCGCAAACTGCCTGCTAAAGGAAATGCTGTGATTTACGTTTGATCGGCGTGAATATTTGACAAAAATCAACGATTACGAAGACGTGACAATGTTAAAATTGTTACGTCTTTTTTACTTTAAGACAGAGCACGCGGGGCCTTTGAACCAGGGATCTTTGAACCAAGAATCTTTGAAGCAGAAATCTTTGAAGCAGAAATCTTTGATGACGGTTTCGCGTAATAAAAAAGTCTATCCACTGTACTGCAGCTGCAACCAGCAAAATTCAAATCTCGCAGCCGGCACGGGATGAACAAACCGACTTTTCCGGGAATACAAAATGAACTCTATTCCTTCTTTGCTTGTCTTATGCTGCCTGATACTACCGGTCACCGCATGTACGCGATTCTCTGGTGCCAGTGTCAATTCGCATACCGGCCTTTCCGGAACACGCCAGCCAAAACCAGACCCATTTACTGCAGGTGACTCATCGGCAGGCAGCATCAGCCCACCCGCTCCCGCATTCACGGCATTTGGCAACAAGCCTGCCTTCTGGAGCGCCGTCATTGACGGCCCCTTGTTGCAGATAGAGCGGTCTGCGACCGATCTGGTCACGCTTACGGCCGAACGGTTTAACGACAACGGCAGCATCAGGTTCGTGGCAACAGATCACTCGGCTAAACAGCAACACAGCCGCAAAAACAACGTCAATCTGACGATCAACAGAAAATCTTGTGAAAGCACCCGTGGCACCTATGACCTGAGCGCCATACTATTTTATAAGAACAGAAAATATACCGGTTGCGCGGTCGCCGGCTCGTCTGTCACAGAACATTGACACGCTGCGACACTACATGCAATAGCGTGTAATCGAGCCTCATGCCGCTTGCCGTGTTGGTGCTGAAAACGCCGAAGCCGGACAATGAATCCGGCCTCGTTCTATTGATGATTGATAACTTTACTCTGACGCCTGCTACCACGCATCGTGTCTCACCTGAATATGCATGCCCTGAGCAACGCGCAGGTTTATCTCAAACACATTTGTGGTAAACCTCGCGCGCACCGGGTGATTACTGCTGCTCTCGTATCTCCACGCGGCGGTTTTTCGCACGACCCGCTTCTGTGGTGTTGTCGGCCACCGGCGCCTGCGTCCCCTGCCCGTCGGCCTGGATCTGCTGATCCGGCACGCCGCGCAAGATCAGATAGGCTTTGACCGACTCAGCCCGACGTTTCGACAACGCTTCATTACCAGGTTCGCTACCGGATTCATCGGCGAAACCGACCAGTTGCACCGATTTCCCACTCGCTTTCAACTGCTGCGCATACTGGTCAAGATCATCGTGGTAACGGTTGTCGACCTGGGCGCTACCAGAGGCAAATTGCACCTGGGGCAGCTCCCCCGGCGCCCCCGCTACGTCGGGCGCCGCTGTACGGACAGGTGCCGCAACGTCGGTCTGATTATTGACCTGGATCTTGACGCCCACCAGATTTTGAATCTTGCTGGTCAGTGCTTCTTTTTCCTCACTGGACGATACCTGCCCGGTCAATGTCAGCGCGTCTTGCCCCAGACTGACACTAACCTCGTGATACCCGCGAAGCAGACTAAGCAGGCCCGAATAGTCATCAAAGGTTGATGCTGCTGCCTGGCTATCTACTTTCAGTTCATCTTCTATTTTGCTGTGGCCATCAACAAATTTGGCCGCGCTCAAAATACGATTGCGCGCCGACTCATCAGGCACTGTCCCACGGATCCTGAGCGTATCGCCATCACGCTCAAGCTCAAGTCGCGCCCCTGCACCGACCTGGGTACTATCCGTAGCCGGCGCGGTAGCAACCGGAGTCTGGCCTGTACCGTCAGCAGGCGTTGCCGTGTTGTCGGTCTGCGTTGCGCTGTCGCTCGCAGAATGGTCCTGTCCCGCGGCGCCAAATGTCGTGGTTTTACCAGAAGACGCCGTAGTCGTTGCAGACGGTGCCGCCGGGTCGCTGGCTGGCGCGGCGCCAGACTGAGTATCGGCAGGCTGATCAGCCTTTCCCTCTTGTGGCTGTGCAGGCTCGGGCTGACTGCCAGACGAATCAGACCCGGCAAAGGTCGTAGTTTTGCCTGCGACGCCCGCCGGCTCAGGGGTTGACGCAGCAGGCTGTGTGTCCGGCTTGCTTGCGATGGCTGCAGGCTCGGCGAAAGTCGTTGTCTTGCCTGTTGCCGCATTCCCGGTGTTGCCCTTCCTTACCCGGCTT
>Ga0160456_100333_pt1 | contig 18051 bp, 20 predicted proteins | sample HID1972K_E6MG_FD_108261 | JGI IMG/M metagenome (GOLD analysis project Ga0160456, IMG submission 108261) | Enriched pill bug-associated microbial communities from UW Madison campus, WI, USA - HID1972K_E6 MG | ecosystem: Host-associated > Arthropoda: Insects > Digestive system > Unclassified ... | reverse complement strand
CTACATCGAGCGGTTTTACAACCCAACGCGCCGGCATTCGACGCTCGGCTACGTCAGTCCCGTACAGTTCGAACAAGCTCAAAAAGCTTAGGTCGGTGTCAACGAAACCGGCAGCAGCCCACTCCTCCTCTTCCAGAGGAAGTGTGAGCACGTCGCTTCGCCTCAGAGTCTGTGTATGCCCTTCATCCCAGAGTCCAACGCCTGCGCCGGCCGCAATGCGGGTCACGTAGCCCGACAGGGCACGGACCTCGCCAGCAAGAGTCGCCTGATTGACATATTTTCCAGCGATTGCGCGTATTTGCCAAAGCAGGCCGGGCAGCCACTGCTCATTGCAAGCTAGCAGAGGGAACGCTAGCAGGTCTGACAGTGGGACCATCTGCCGACCAGCCAATTCATGGGTACACGGTAGCACCGCCATGAGACGGTAGCGCCAAGCAGGTGCCTGCGCGATGGTCTCCTCATCGGGAACACCGAAAGAGAAGCCAATTTCAACCTCTTCTCTCTTGAGTGCTCCGACAAGCTCGCCCGCGCGCATCTCCGCCAGTTCCACGGGCACCTCGGGCGCAATGGAACGCCAGCCGCTTAGGCATCGTGCCAGCTTGGGTTGTGCGATGTCATCTGCAACCCCGACCCGCAGCGGTGTCTGATACAGTGAATGTGTGCGGAGCACCTTGCGCTTGACGCGCTCGAACCGGATTAGAAGACTGCGTGCCTCTCGTAGCAACTTCAGTCCCGCAGGCGTCAGTTTCAGGCTTCGAGGGAGGCGAACGAACAAGGCCGCACCCAGCTCCTCCTCAAGATCACGGATCGTCCGCGACAGCGACGTCTGGTCTATGTGAATTCGCTCGGCCGCGCGCCGAAAGTTCATATCCTCCGCTACGGCGACAAAGTAGCGCAGATGCCTTAGATCGATCATCCAGGCCTCAAACGGCGAACGCTATTGCCGCGGCACTTATGACCGCAAAGCCATTACGCGTCCCAACGAAGAAATCGACCACACGCGTTCAATCGCCGCTTTGGCAGCCTCAGAGTCCATTCCGCCGTAGGCGGCAAGTCGCGATGCCTTCGTATTGATCTCGTCGCGTGAGAGCGTGTTGCCTGGGTCACCTTTGGGCTCTTCGACACGGCCGTCGAGCACGCGGCCGTCGGCGGTGTGGATGGTTACTTTGCCGATCCATCGCTTTGGGTAGGCACCATCGACTTCGGAATCCAGGACCATCTCCACACGATGGGCGATCTGCTGAATGTGGGCAGTGAGCGCCTCCGCATCAAACTCAGTCAGGCCCGCGTGACCATGCGTGGCGGCCAACGCCAGCACCGTGCCCATCGAAAATTTGCTTTGGTGCACCGTCACCGGGTCGAGCACCTTGCCCAGCACGTCGATTGCACCTTGGTGCACACGCGTGATGACGCGTTTGAGGTCGGTTGCGACCAGGTCATGCGCCCTCATCACTGCGAGCAATGCGTCTGCTGCGGGGTGCGTATGTCGGCACGAGGCATGCCATTTGAAAGACGTCTCCACCGTGGCCCAGCGCGTTCCCAGGCCATCGACGATACGGGCCGGGTCGGCATCCTGGGACATGCCGGCAGCCATGCCCTGCGGTCCTTCGAGGATGTCAGCAGCGCCCGTAAAGCCGTCCTTGGCAAGATAGGCTGCCATCAGGCCGGTGCCCGCGGCGTGCGCAGTGTGCAGTTGCTTCGAATCGGCCGCTGTACGCAAGAACTCCCATAGCCCTGCGGCTTGAGTACCCGCGGATCCGAAGGCGTACACCATCGCGCGTGCATCAAGGCCAAGAAGGTTACCGACCGCCGCGGCCGCGGCAATCGAGCCGACCGTGCCCGTGGTGTGAAACGTCTTGTAGTGCGAGCGGCCGAGGAATTCGCCCACGCGAATGCCGACTTCGTAACCTGCAACGGCGGCCGCGAGCAACTGCTGGCCGGTCGCACCCACGGCCTGCGCCACCGCCAGAGCGGGCGAGAAAATAACCGTTCCGGGGTGGAAAACCGAACCGTTGTGGACATCATCCTGCTCGGCGATGTGCGAAGCGGCGGCATTGACCATAGCGGCGAAGAGCGGGCTGCTGCTTGCGCCGCTCGTCAGGATTTCACTGGGTCCTTGGCTCGGGCCCATCGCGCGCGTGAAAGCCTCGATGGTCCTGACAGGGCGTGCTTGCCGGCCCGCGAAGGCCGAGCCCAACCAGTCGACCATCAGATCTTCGGTGCGGGCGACGACATGGTCAGGAATAGCATCAAAGCGCAGCGCGGACGCGAAGGTGGCGAGCCGGGCGGTGCGGGTGTTATCGGTGCTCATTCAATGGGATCTTTCTTCGTGGATGCCTTCCTCTTTGGCCCATCGACGAGACGGGCGCGGGCTTCGTCACCCAGACACAACGCGCATGGCACGTGGTTAATTCGTGGGTTAGCGTCGGCATCGAGTACATGCAGTGGCGGTACCGTGGTCTTGTGAGCGCGACACAAGGTGTTCAACCGCTCCTCCTTGCTGGTAGCCGCACTACGGTCGTCCGCCTCCGCAGATCAATACTTGGCCACTTACATAATCTGACTCGGGTATACAGAGAAGATAGACGGCGCCTGCAGCCTCCTGCGGAGTGCCTGCCCTCCCCATTGGAATGCTGGCTTCAATGCTTTTCAAAAGCTTGGCGCTTACGCCGAGTTTGACGTCTTGCCCCGCCACTTGGATAGATTCCGCTTGATCCGCTTCTGCCACGGCCGCTGTCAACCGCGTGCTGACTAGACCGAAAGCGACGCTGTTGACGTTGACCTTGTAGCGCCCCCACTCCTTGCTCATTGCTTTGGTAAGCCCGATCACACCTGCCTTTGCAGACGAGTAGTTGGCTTGACCCGGGTTCCCCATCACGCCTGAGGTGGAGGAAACATTCACCACCTTCCGGAACACCTCCTGCCCAAGCTCGGCCTCCCGCTTCGCGCTTTCTCGGAAGTAGTCAGATGCCGCGCGCAAGATCCTGAAGGGGGCGGTCATGTGGACATCGAGCATCGAATGCCACTGCTCATCAGTCATGCGATTGATCGCCCCGTCCCAGGTGTAGCCAGCGTTGTTGACAACAACGTCAATGGCCCCAAACTCGTCGAGAGCGGTCTTGACAAAGCGATTCCCGAAATCGCCTTCGGTAACGCTTCCAATGCAACTTGTCGCCTGCGCTCCCAATCTGCGCACGGCACTAACGCACTCCTGCGCCGGTTCGGAATCAAGGTCGTTGACCACGATGCTGGCACCTTCGCTTGCCAGCTTGAGCGCGATCTCGCGCCCGATACCTCTTCCTGATCCTGTGACCAAGGCAACCTTTCCTGCAAGTTTCCCCATTTTTCCATCCGCTATGTAGTGCACCTTCCCCTTCTGAGTCGGGGTCCCACTGCTGAAAAGAAGGCAGGAAATGTGAGCATGAACACCCCTTGACTTTCTGACCGCAGCACGGACAATGATAGCCGCAGAACGGACGAGAACGCAAATGAATACTGTGCTGATTTACGGGGGCGCCTAGTGCCAATTGACTATCAGAGACTAAAGAGCTGGCCGATAGCAGACCAAGTCACCCCATATGAGGAGCGCGATTGCATCCTGTACGCGCTCGGCTTGGGATATGGTGAAGATCCGCTGAATGCGCAGGAACTTCCCTTTGTCTTTGAACGAGGACTACGCTTCATGCCGTCGATGTTGACCGTGCTTGGAGCACCCGGCGCATGGGCCACCGATCCCGGCACCGGAATTAATTGGATGAAGATCCTCCATGGTGAGCATCGGCTAACCATCCATGCGTTGCCGGCTGTGCGTGGCAGTCTCCGAAGCCACACGAAGGTGGCGCGAATCGTCGACAAAGGGACAAACCGGGGAGTGCTAGTTGTAACTGAGCGCGTCATCAGTGACGAAGCTACCGGCCAGCCCATTGCCAAGGTGGAACACACCTCTTTTTGCCGCGCTGACGGAGGGATCGCGCAATCTGACGAAGCCGCGGCGCCGTTGGATGCAGCGCCTGCGAGGGCGCCTGACGCGAGCACAACGCTTCGTACCGCTGCTAGTACGGCACTTCTCTACAGATTGAACGGAGACCGCAATCCAATACATGCAGATCCGCAGGCGGCCCGAGCGGCTGGATTTGAGCGGCCGATTCTGCATGGGTTGTGCACCTACGGCATGGCCTGCAGGGCCATCCTCAGGATGTGTTGCGACCAGGAACCAGCACGCCTCGCCGGCTTCTCGCTGCGCTTCTCAGCTCCGTTCTTTCCCGGCGACAGCCTACGCGTCGACATTTGGATGGAGGGGAATCACGTGTTCTTTCGGGGTGTCTCCGTGGAAACCGGAAAGATCGTTTTGAGCCACGGCAATGCCGAGCTGCGCGCAACTTGTGATCTGGCCACGAGCAACGTGGCGCACCAGGAGAAAGAATGTCCGTAAACGATTTTCCTTCCGGCGACTATGCAATCGTGGGTGTCGCCGAATCCGACCTTGGAAAGGTGCCTGGCAAGACAGCCCTCGAACTGCAGGGACAGGCTGCCCGGCTCGCTTTAATCGATGCCGGCCTGACACTCGCCGACGTTGACGGGGTTTTTGCACACACCGACGACCGATTCAGCAGCCTCCAGTTGGCCGAATACCTCGGCTTGCGGCCTCGCTTCACCGATACAAGCAACGTAGGTGGGATGTCCAATGTCATGCACGTGAGGCATGCCATGGCGGCCATTCAGGCCGGGCTATGTGATGTAGCTTTGATCTCCTATGGAAGCACTCAACTCACAGACGGATCGCGAAAACTCACCGGCCTGACCGAGGATCCGCGCAGCCCACGCGGGCAATTTGTCGTACCTTACGGCCAACTCAGTCCCATTGGGTACTACGCGATGGTGGCTCAACTTCATATGAGTCGTTGGGGAACACCTTTGGACGCGCTGGCTGAAGTCGCTGTGGCGGCGCGTCAATGGGCCAACCTCAACCCCAAGGCTTACCGTCAAGGACCGCTCTCGATCGACGACGTGATGGCCTCGCCGATTGTGGCCGCTCCGCTTCGGCAGCGCGACTGCTGTCTAGTAACGGATGGCGGTGGCGCCTTTGTGCTGACTCGCGCGGACCGGGCCCGCGATCTTCGAAAGCCGCCCGTCTTCGTCAAGGGCATTGCCGAAAGCTTCTCCCACCACTACACGCCGTTGGAACTTGAGGACTGGCTGGACACCAATGTCGCCGAGACGGCGGACGCTGCATTTCGCATGGCTGGTCTGTCGCGTGCTGACATTGACGTCGTCCAGATCTACGACCACTTCACCATTGGTGTGCTGCAGTCCCTGGAGGAGTTGGGATTCTGCGAGCGCGGCTCATCAGGAGAGTTTGTCAAGGGTGGTCGACTTGGTCCCGACGGCAGCTTTCCGATCAACACGTCTGGGGGTGGGCTGTCATATGGACATCCCGGCATGTTTGGAATATTTTTGATCATTGAAGCTGTACGTCAGTTGCGGCGCGAGTGCGGCGAGCGGCAGTTGCCGCACGCGCGCAACGCGCTTTGCCATGCTCCCGGGCTAGTCTTTTCGGCCAACTCCACACTCATCCTGGGAGTCGATACATGAACGAGTCGCTTCGCCCCATGCCAGTCGCCACGGACGCAACACGCCCATTCTGGGATGCAGCCTCGCGGCACACCCTAGTCATACAGCGTTGCAGTCATTGCGGTCGCCAGCAGTTTCCTCCTCGTAGCTTCTGTCACTACTGCATGTCTACGGAAGTGACATGGCAGGAATGTTCAGGCCGTGGGACTGTGTACACCTTCACCGTCAACTACAGAGCTGCCAATGCCCACATGGCCAACCGAACGCCCTATGTGGTTGCCGTCATATCTCTTGATGAAGGCGTGCGGATGTTCACGAACATTGTTGAATCATCACCCGATGCAGTGTGCCTCGGCGCACGAGTGGAGGTTTGTTGGTTGGACACCCCCGGCCTGCCAACACTTCCGCAGTTTCGTCTATTGCCATCAGGCACATCGCCAGCGATACGCCACGGTGAACAGCGGTAGCAATGATGGTGCGCCGACTTGCACCCTCCGGCCAGAACTGTCCTAGCCCTCGTGACGACGAACGAGCGCAGAGGTCATAAGCATTTGATTCAAATGACAGACATATCGATTACTCGCAATCCCGATGCCTTGGAAAGATGGGCGCTCGAACGACCGAACGAAGTCGCGTATCGGCTACTGCCGAGCGAGATTTCTGTCACGTGGTCAGAACTTGAGCGACGATCGAGAGCGTGTGCATCCCTGTTGGCCGCTCGAGGATTGAAAGAGGGTGATGGCATTGCCATTTTTCTTGACAACCATCCTCGGTACTTCGAAATCGTGTGGGCCGCACACCGCACTGGGCTGTACTACACAACCATCAGTCGCCACCTGAAGGGTGCCGAGATGCTCTACATTCTGCAAGATTGTGGAGCCCGTGTCGTGTTTTGCAGTCCGTCTCTGATGGATGGGGAACTGCTCGCGCAAGTCTCGAGCGTTGCCGATGTCGTCAGTTTGGACGGGCCAATGGAAGGGGCTTCGGAATATGAGGCGGCGCTTGCGGAGCAGCCTCTGAATACTGTTCTCCCTGTGACCTTACAAGGTACGGATTTTTGCTATTCGTCGGGGACGACGGGCCGACCGAAAGGCATCAAACGACCGCTCGCCCAAGCCAACCGACACTTCAACGCCGATCCCGACAGCCGGACGCGCTGGAAGACGTTCGATGCGGGAACGATATTTCTGTCGACTGCGCCCTTCTATCACACGGCGCCCATACGCTGGAACATGGCCGTCATGGAGAAGGGCGGAAGTTGCGTCATGCTCGAGCGTTTCGATGAAAGATTGGCGCTCTCAGCGATCGAGCGATATCACGTCACACACAGTCAATGGGTTCCCACGATGTTCGTTCGGCTGCTCAGGCTGACAACTGACGAACGCCATCGCTACGATCTTTCCAGCCTCCGCTTTGCGATCCATGCGGCGGCTCCGTGTCCGGTGGGTGTCAAAGAACAGATGATCGCGTGGTGGGGGCCGATCCTCTACGAGTTCTATAGCGGGACTGAGCTAGTGGGTCGAACTTCGCTCGACTCGCATGAGTGGCTGTTACACAAGGGATCAGTTGGACGGCCCGAATTCGGAGCCGTACATATCGTTGGTGTCGACGGATACGAGTTACCTTCTGGAAAGGAAGGAGTGGTCTACTTCTCTGGGGGCCCGGTGTTCGAATATCACAATGATCCCGAGAAAACACGCCAGGCGTACAACAAACAGGGCTGGGGAACTTATGGCGACATCGGGTACGTTGACAAGGACGGCTATCTTTACCTCACAGACCGGCTCGCGAACGTGATCATATCTGGAGGGGTCAACATCTACCCGCAAGAGGCGGAAGGCGTTTTGGCAGTGCATCCTAAGGTCAAGGACGTAGCAGTCGTCGGGGTACCGAACGAAGAGTACGGCGAGGAGGTCAAAGCTGTTGTTGAACTTTGGGAGGCTTCCGATGGAACGGCAAAACTGGCGGACGAGCTCATCGCTTCCTGTCGGAAGGTGCTCTCAGCGTTGAAGTGCCCGCGCAGCGTGGACTTCGTTTCCAAATTGCCTCGCACGGAAAGTGGAAAGCTCTTGAAACGCCAGGTAAAGGCGAGCTACTGGACTTCTGGCAGCGCTGCTAAGATTTGAATTTTCTTCCAGCTGCCTGCCCTATGACTATGAACAGTGATCGAGATAGCGAAAGCTTCATCAGGTCGTTCGCCCGCGGACTCAGCGTTATTGAAGCGATGGGGCGCAACTGTGAGATGCACACTGTCGCCTCCGTATCTGCGCTGACCCTGTTGCCCAGAACTGTCGTCCGCCGCATTCTGATGACACTCACTGAGCTGGGATACTGCATGACGGATGGTCGGAGCTTCCGGCTGACGCCCAAGGTCTTGAGCTTGGGCATGACATACCTGACGTCGCTTCCATTCTGGGGACTTGCCCAACATGCGCTGGAATCGCTTGGAAGCCAAATGCAAGCCTCTGTTGCGCTTTCCGTTTTCGATGGCGAATACTCCATTTACGTACTGCGAGTCCCATCGCGCGAGGTGATGTCGCTGCAACTTGGCGTCGGTAGCAAGGTGCCCGCCTACGCGACGTCTCCGGGACGTGTTTTGCTCGCATGGCTTGATGATGAGGCGCTGAGCAACTATTTCAAACAGGCAAAGTTAAGGGCGCTCACTGCGAAAACGGTGACCGATGAAGTCACCCTTCGGAAGTCGCTCGACCGAGTGCGGGAAGTGGGCTACGCGTGGGTGGACGGCGAGTTCTCGGAAAGCGTTTGCGGTTTGTCCGTGCCCGTGCGAGATGCGACTGGCCTTGCGGTCGCCGCACTCAGCGTGAACCTGCTTTCGGGCGACATGAAAGAGAACCGCGCGGTTCGTGAACTGCTTCGGCCGTTGCGAACGACGTCCGAGCAATTGCGAGGCATGGCCCCTCAGTTCCTGTCTGTTGCAGGTCAAACCGCGCGCAGCTCAGCGCCGATACGAGACGGCGAAACTAGTTCTGCATGAGATGTGTTTGGCGTCGCTAGCCCACGGCGGAGAGCAGCAGCTTTTCCCATGATGGACGCGATCCTCAAATCGGACCACGAGCTATGAATTCGCTTCTGCAGATCCAACAGTTTTTTAAAGGGCTCGAGCGTGATTAAGAAGTTCTCTGACAAGACAGCATTTATCACCGGCGGCGCGAGTGGAATTGGACTTGCGATTGCGAAGAGGCTTTGCGATAACGGAACTCGAGTTTGTATCGCGGACGTGGAAGACAGTGCGATCCAATCAGCAATGAAGCAGCTGCGCGCACATGGACAGGGTGCTATCGCAGTCAATTGCGACGTGAGTGATGCTGCCTCTGTAGAGCGTGCAGCACGCTTTGCGTTTGACAGCTTCGGTCATGTGGACCTCTTGTTCAACAATGCTGGCGTGTCAAAGCCCGGTGCGATCGAAGAAGTTCCACTCTTGGACTGGGACTGGATACTTCGAGTCAATTTATACGGCGTCATTCACGGTATCCGGTCATTTCTTCCAGCAATGAAGAGAAGCGGTCGAGAAGGCTACATCGTCAACACCGCGTCAATGTCGGGCCTCATTGGCTTGCCACAGGCCGGACCATACTGTGCCTCGAAGTTTGCCGTTGTTGGGCTCACCGAGGTGCTTGCGCAGGAGCTGGCGGATTTCAACATAGGTGTCTCCGTTCTTTGCCCCTCATGGGTGCGGACGAACATTCTGTCGAATGGTCGCAATAGACCCATCCAATTTGGAGGAGCATTCAACCAGCTCGACAATCAGGCTGACCCCGTGGTTTCTGGAAAAGTAGCCAAGATGGCTCACGGCCTTACCGCGGAATATGTGGCAGAGCAAGTTCTTGAAGCGATGAAGACCTCACAGTTCTATATCTTCACGCATCCTGAGCGGGTTGCAGCATACGAGCAGCACGTGCGCCTGCGTGTCAAAGCTGCCGCAGGATGAAGTCAGCTGAGATATTCGCTCAACAACTGTGTCGTCGGCCGGGGGGAATTGGCAGCGAGGTGAGGTAGCTCACGCTCAGGTTCAATATCTCGGGCGTGGGGCGGAAGTTCTTGCCATCGGACACGACGATGCCCAGTTCGGCCAGCGTCATCAGGATTCCCCGTACCAGCATGCGTGACAGTTCCGTGGCGGCCGACACGCTGGCCACCGTTTGCATGTCTAGCCCTGGCCCATCGCCTCGATCACCCACAGGCCGCGGGCGAAAGATCGGACGAAGCTGTCACTTTCCGGGGTGACCTGCGTGGGTTCCAAGAGGTGGCGGATTCTAATCATCGTGTCCATCCCGGGAGGTGTTCGCCCTGCATCGGTGGGCGCGGCCAGGTTCCTGGGTGCGGGGCGGCCAGGTCGGCCGGCACGCCACTGAGCACGCGCGCGCGGCCGCCGCCGAGTCCGTCCAATTCCGCGAACAGCGGTAGCTGGTCACGCACCGCTTCGTCGATGGCTTCCGCCGGCGAGAGCACCGGCGCCAGGCAGGTGTCCCATTGCAAAGAGAGCGCGGACCATTCGGCAAACGTGCGCAAACGGAAGATTCGCGCCAACTCCTCGCCGGCCTGCGCCAGGACCGCGGTGTCGTCGCTGTCGGCCAGTCCCCGGAGGTTCGCGCACCCGGCCAGGTCGCAGAAGCGGTCCCAGAACTTGGCTTCCAGCGCCGCGAAAGCGATGTGCCGGCCATCCGAGGTTTCGTACAGCCGGTAGCCCGGGTGCGAGCCGCCGTGGCGCAGTTGCGCATGCCGTGTGTCCTCACCCGCGAGGTGGCACGCGGCGAGGAGAGGTTGGAGCATCAGGGCGCTGTGCGTGATGGACAGGTCGATGAATACGCCCCGGCCGCTGCGCTCGCGCGCGAGCAACGCGCCCTGGATGGCGATGACCGCGGAGCAGCTGCCGCCAACCAGGTCGGCCAGCAACGCGGTAGGCACGACGGGTGCTTTCCCTTCGCGGTGCAGCAACCCCGCGAGTGCCTGGTAGTTCAGGTCGTGCCCGGCCAGCGCCGCGCGTGGCGTCGCCTGGCCGTGGCCGGTGATCGCGCAGTAGACCAGGCGCGGGAAGCGGTCCAGCAATGCCTCGGGCGACAGTCCGAGTCGCGCCATCACGCCGGGGCGGAAGCTTTCCACCAGCACATCGGCTTCCTGCAGCAAGGCGTGGAAAGCGCGCAGGTCTTGCGCATCCTTCAAATCCAGTGCGGTGCTGCGCTTGCCGCGGTTGGACGCTGTGAACGCCGCGCCGAAGCCGCTGACGCGCAGCGGATGCAGGTCGCGCGCATAGTCGCCCGCGCCGCGGTCTTCCACCTTCAGCACGTCGGCGCCCCAGTGCGCCAGCATCTGCGTGGCATACGGGCCCGGCAGCAACCGGGTAAGGTCCAGCACCTTGGTGCCGGTCAGCGCCGCCCGCGTCACGTGGCGGCCTCCAGCGCGAAATGAGGCGGGCTAATCGTCGTGTAGTAGAGGCCGATGCAGTGCGCTGCCCACTGCAATTCGAAATTGCCCAGGTGGTTGTATGGGAACACTGCGATGCAGTCGCCGGTCTTGAGGCCCAGCCGCAGCAGCAGCGCGGCGCAGCGCCGGGACCGCTGTTCCGGTTCCGCGCAGGTGACCGTGCGCCCGCTGAGCACCAACCGGTAGGCGATGGCGCCGGGCCGCACGGCGGCGGCGCGCGCGAGCGGGTGGCGGTAATTGTTCGCTTCAGGCATGGAGATCCGCCACGCCATGAGTCAGCGCGGGAATACCGCGCTCGGCGGCGATGCCGCAGAACTGCACGAGGCCTTCGCGTCGCCAGAGTTCGATGCGAAGCGCCTCGCCCGGGAACATCGGCGCCGAAAAGCGCAGGGCCAGCGACTTCAGCGCCGCGGAATCGTTGTCGCAGCACGCGCGAAGAATGGCGCGCGCGGCCATGCCGTAACTGCACAGGCCGTACAGGATGGGCCGCGCGTGCGATGCCTTGCGCGCCGAGGCGGGGTCGACGTACAGTGGGTTGCGGTCGCCGTTCCGGCGATACCAAACAGCGGCGCGCGGCTCGGTCGCGAGGTCCACCACGGTGTCGGGCGACGTTTCCGGCACCGCGGGCAACGCCACTGGCGTCTCGTCCGAGCGGCCGATGCCGCAGTCGGCGCGGCAAAACGAAGTGTGTTCGATGGTGACCACCAGCGCGCCGCGGCCGGCGCCCTTGTCGCCAATGCGCACCACGCGGGTGCGGCTGCGCAGCGTGCCTTCCGGCGCCAGCGGCGCGTGGAACGTCATGCAGTGTTCGCCGTGCAGGATTTGCAGCCAGGCGATGCCGGTGCCGGTGCCGGTGCCGGTGCCGAGGTCGCGGGCCCAGGCGCCGGGTGCGCCCAGCACCGCGAGCAGTGTGGGCGCCGGCTTCAGCCATTCCTCGTAGACGAATGGCTGCTCGGTTTCGTGCAGCGGGTTGGACGCGTAGCCTAGCCCCAGCGCGTACAGCATGCAGTCCTGCCGGCCGTACGGCGTCACCTTGTCGGGAATGCGCCAGTCCTTCAGGACCGCGTAGTCGATGGCCATTCAGTCCGCCTTGATCTTCGCCGTGCGGATCACCTGGCCCCAGCGCGCCGTCTCCTGCTCGGTGAACTTCTGGAAAGCCTCAGGCGTGCCGCCAACGGCGATGCCCCCCTTCTCCGCGATGGCGCTTTGCACCTCGGGCAGCGCCAGCACCTTCTGCAGTTCGCGGTTCAGCGCCGCGACCGTCGCGAGCGGCGTCTTCGCCGAAGCGTAGATGCCGAGCCACACGGCGACGTCGATGTCGGGATAGCCCGATTCCGCCAGCGTGGGCACGTCCGGCAACTCGCGCACGCGCTTGCGCGTGGTGACCGCCAGCGCGTTGAGCTTGCCGGCCTTCACCAGCGGCAGGGCCGTGATGAGGTTGTCCACCATGATATCCACCTGCCCGCCGCTGAGGTCGAGCAGCGCGGGCGCCGCGCCACGGTATACGACGTTGACCGCGGGCACGCCGGCGCGGCTCTTGAACAGCTCGCCCGCCAGGTGGCCCGACGAGCCGCTGGTGGACACCGCCATCGAAAGGTCTTTCTTCTGCGCCAGGGCCTTCAGCTCGGCCACGTTCTTCGCGGGCAGCTTCGGGGTGGCCACCAGCACGTTGGGCATGGAGAGCACGTGCACCACGGCGGACAGGTCCTCGGGCTTATACGGCAGGTTGGACTGCAGCGTGTAGTTGGCCGCATTCGGGCCCAGGCTGCCCATCACCAGCGTGTGGCCGTCCGCGTCGGCGCGCAGCATGGCCTGGATACCCAGCGTGCCGCCGGCGCCCGCCACGTTTTCCACTATGACCGGCTGCTTCAGCACGTCGGACAGGCCCTTGGCCACGATGCGGCTGGTCTGGTCGAGGATGCCGCCGGGCGCCGCGGGCGCGATGAGGCGGATCGGGCGTGCGCCTAGCTGGGCACGGACGGCGCCGCAAGTCAGCAAGGCGCCGGTGGCCAGGGTGGCGAGGAAGCGGGAACGGTTCATTGGTGTCTCCTGTTTTGAATTTGGCCCCATTGCGTTTATGTCCGTTAGACGGCTATCATTGTCCGTTAAGCGGACGATCTTAAGTTCCAATCTGCGTGGACGATGGGGCGCAAGCATGATGCGCACGCCCCGTCCGCCTGCCAATTTGCATTGCCGGAACCGGCGCTTGCGCCGCCAAAAACCCCTTCATCAGGAGCAGGCGCCATGTCCTTCTATTTCGACTTCTTCGACGCCCGCCTGCTGGTGAACGTGGCCGACAGCGGCAGCCTGGGCCGCGGTGCCGAGAAGTCCTTCCTGTCGCCTTCCGCCGCCACCAACCGGGTGAAGAACCTGGAAGACACGCTGGGCGTGAAGCTGCTGTACCGAAACCCGCAGGGCGTCACGCTCACGCCGGCCGGTCACGCGTTCGTCGCGCACGCGCGCAACCTGCTGGCCGAGATCCAGCGGCTGCACGACAGCATGAAGGCATACGAGTGCGGCATGCGCGGCCACGTGCGGCTCTGGGCCAACACCACCGCGTTCAACGACGCGCTGCCCGGCGCGATGGCCACCTTCATGACCCGCCACCCGGAGGTGGACATCGAACTGCGCGAGCGCCTCAGCCCCGACATCGTGCGCGCTGTGGACGACGGCGCCGCCGACATCGGCATCGTGGCCGGCAACGTGCACACCGAAGGCCTGGAGATGCTGCCGTACTGCAACGACCGCCTGGTGCTGGTCGTCGGCCGGCAGCACGCGCTGGCCGATCAGGACGAGGTGGACTTCGCGCAGACGCTGCGCTTCGACCAGGTGAGCCTGGGCGAATCCAGCGCCATCCACAAGTTCCTGGTGCAGGCCGCAATGGCCAGCGGCTTGCGCCTGTCGCTTCGCATCGAGGTGAACAGCTTTGAGAGCATCTGCCGCCTGGTGGAAGCGGGCGTTGGCATCGGCGTCATCCCCGAGAGCGCCGCGCGGCACTACGGCGAGCGCATGGCCATCCGCCGCGTGCGGCTGCGCGACGAGTGGGCCGAGCGCAAGCTGCGCATCTGCGTGCGCGACATGGCGCAGCTGCCGTCGTTCGCGCGCGACCTGGTCGACATCCTGCGCCGCCTATCCGGCGCATTGACGGCGGGCGAATCCTCAGTTTCGGATTCGCAAATATCGCCCGCGGCCGCGGCTTCCTATGCTTAGTCCCATGCCCGAATGCCGCCCCCGCGCCCGCCGCGGCCTGTTTAAGCCGGAACACCACGACTTCCGCGCGACGGTCGCCCGCTTCCTGCAGAAGGAAGTGATGCCGCACCACGCGCAATGGGAAGAGGACAAGCTGGTGCCGCGTGATCTGTGGCGCGCCGCGGGCCGCACGGGCCTGCTGCTGCCGATGGCGCCGGCCGAACTTGGCGGCGGCGGCGGCGACTTCCTGCACACGGCCATCGTGGTAGAGGAAATCGCGCGCGCCGGCGCCAGCGGCTTGACCGGCTTCACCACGCATTCGGACGTGGTCGCGCCGTACCTCGTGCGTTTCGGCACGCCCGCGCAGCAGGCTGAATGGATTCCGCGGCTCACCTCCGGCGATACGGTCTGCTCCATCGCCATGACCGAACCGTCGGCGGGCAGCGACCTGAAAGCCATCCGCACCACCGCGCGCCGCGTGGACGACGGCTGGGAGCTGAGCGGTCAGAAGACTTTCATCACCAACGGCTGGCATGCCGACCGCGTGTTGGTGGTTGCCAAGACCGCGCCCGACCTGGGTGCCAGGGGCATGACGCTGTTCTGGGTGGATGCCCGATCGCCCGGCTTCACCCGCGGCCGCCTACTGGACAAGATAGGCCAGCGCGCGCAGGACACGGCCGAACTGTTCTTCGATAAGGTCATCGTTCCCGAGACCGACCGCGTCGGCGAAGAGAACCGCGCGTTCACCTACCTCATGTCCGGCTTGGTGCAGGAGCGCCTGATGATCGCGCTGCGTTGCGCGATGTCGCTGGAAGCCGCGCTCGAGTGGACCGTCCAGTACACCAAGGAGCGGCAAATCTTCGGCAAGGCAATCGCCGACCACCAGTACAACCGCTTCAAGCTGGCCGAGATCAAGACCCTGGCCGCCGCCACGCGCGCCTTCGTCGACCAGTGCCTGGCCGACCACATGGAAGAACGGCTGGACGCCGACGGCGCCGCGATGGCCAAGCTGTGGGCGGCCGACGCCACTCGCGCTGTCGACGACCTCTTGCAGATGTTCGGCGGTTACGGCTTCATGCGCGAGTACCCGATCGCGCGCGCGCTCACCGACGTGCGCGGCAACCGCATCTACGGCGGTTCGGCCGAGGTGATGAAGGAAATCATCGCCCGCACGCTGTGAGCGATTACTGGCCATGCAGATTTACCTGACCCAAGGGATTGCACCACGCGGAGCAGCAGCAGCCGCAAGCCGTTGCTGTGCGTGACGGCGGGCTGGTGCGCACGTTCGCCCAACTGCATGACCGCGCCGCGCGGCCGGCCGGCGTGCTGCAGGCGCTGGGCGCGGCGCCGGGCGATCGCGTGGGCATGCTTGCGGCCACACCCGAGCTTGGAGCCCTCGCGCACGCGGTGACCGCGGTCGCAGAAGGCCTCGCCGTCGTCACAGCGTGGCAGCAGGTCCAGCACGCCGTCTCAGGCCTGGCGTGCGTGGCCCGGAGCGCCGCCGTTGTCCACCGTCACGTGTAGCGTGAAGTAGTAGGGGGCAATGCCAGCTCGTCGAGCTCGTAGGTCGTGATCAACAGGTGCAGGGGCAACTGCTCGTAGCCGAAGTTGAAGCCGACTACTTCCGGAAGGTAGCACTCGGCCTGGCAGCCCCCCCGAGCTGGGGTCGAACCCTGCTGCCAAAGCTGCGTCCGGCGTCGCTCCTGGTCGAGGGCGAGCATTCGAGCAGGCGGCGGTACCGCAGCAAATGCTTTTCGAATCCCCATCGCCCAACTCTTCGAGCTGCGTCCGAATGACCGGCACTAGTTGACCTCTTCTAAGGTGAGTTGGCCGAACGGATGCCAGGCTCTCAACAGCGCCCCTGAGGTCGCACCGACGCCGCAGCTTGGCATCGGCTTGGGGTAACTACCAACAAAGAAAATCCGTCCTGCGGCCATTTTTGTCCGCACCGCGGTCATTTCTATCCTATACTTCGTGCCAATGTTCATGCAACAAAAGGCCGAAATGCGTGTGTGTGACCTGCTACGTGACTTCTCGCTTTCACGTCCACAGCCGCAGCGGTCGTTTTAGGTTGGTGGTGAAGCGATGAAACTTACTTACGGCGTCCATCGTGCGCTTCAGCAATACGCTGACCGGCAGGCTATCGCTTCGGGCACGCGCCAGACGTCATTTCGGCAACTTGCGTCTCGGGTATCGCGGCTCGCTGCAGTGCTCCAAGACCTCGGCGTGCAACATGAGGCTCGTGTGGCGCTGCTAGCGTCGAACAGCGACCGCTACTTAGAGTACTACCTCGCGACGTGGTGGGCTGGCGCAGTTGCAAACCCCGTAAACACTCGGTGGAGCCCTGCGGAGATCGCGTACTCACTGAACGACTCTGGCACCGAACTTCTCATCGTCGATGAAGGACATTGCCATCTTCTTCCCGCCATCCACGGTCACATTACGGGCGCACATCTGAGGGTCGCATTCTTTGATGATGGATCCTGCCCACCCGATCTTTTCGATCTAGAGGCGCTCCTTGGCAGTGCAGCGCCGATTTCGGATGCGGACCGACAAGATGGTGACCTAGCTGTGATCTTTTACACGGGGGGGACGACAGGCGCACCGAAAGGCGTGATGCTGACGCACGGCAATTTGTGGGCATCGGCAATGAGTCGTTATGCGACTGTTCCTGCGGTGCCCGGCGCGAAGGCAATACACGTCGCTCCTTTCTTTCATGTCGCCGGCGCGGGTCGGCTTATTTCCCATTACTTGGCAGGCGGTTCCGCTCTCGCCGTGCCAGCGTTTCGGCCGCCGCAGGTAATCGAGGCGATCGCGCGCCATGGCATCTCTGAGATCGTGCTTGTTCCGAGCATGCTCCAGCTCCTCCTCTCAGATTCCAGTTTCGACTCGGAAAAACTGTCATCGCTTCGACGGATCTTTTATGGCGGATCACCGATTGGAGAAGCTCTCCTCGACAGTGCGCTGCAGCTTCTCCCAAAAGTCGAACTCATACAAAGTTATGGGATGACTGAAACATCGCCCTTGATCACCATGAACCCGCATGACAACCATGTTGGCGAGGGTCGCAAGACCGGCCGTCACAGGTCGGCTGGTCGGGCTGTACTAGGTGTCGACTTGCGGATCGTCGACAGTCAAGGCCATGTAGCTGCAGTGGGAACGAGCGGGGAAATTGTCGTTCGTGGGGCCAACGTTATGCAAGGATATTGGGGGCTGCCTGAACAAACATCGCACGCACTACGCCACGGATGGCTGCACACAGGAGACGTGGGCTATTTGGATGCAGACGGGTACCTGTTTGTTCAGGATCGATTGAAGGACATGATCATTACCGGCGGTGAGAACGTCTACTCCGCCGAGGTCGAGAACGTCATTCTTCAACATCCAGCCGTTGAATCGTGTGCAGTCATAGGCCTTCCAGATGTCGTGTGGGGTGAACGGGTTCACGCAGCTATCGTCGTGAAGCCTGGCCACGAAGCCTCGCAAGAGGAAATCCAGGCCTTTTGTCGACAGCACATCGCAGGCTACAAGTGTCCTAAGACAGTATCAGCAGTCCCTCTCCTCCCCATGTCAAACGTGGGGAAGGTGCTGAAAGCGTCGCTGCGAGAGGCGCACCTCCGAGCGGAATCAAATCGAGGACCGCAGGAGCGAGCATCGTGACGTTGCTGATCTCACCCCCTACGGCATTACCGGCGGTCAAGAGGGAGCTTGCCCATGTGCGCCAAGTGCGCTGCGAAGGCTATTCGCGGGATGACGGACTGTGGGACATCGAGGCGAGCATGCGCGATGTGCGAAGCGGGGACACCGTTGACGCTGCCGGTGTCCTGCGTTTGAAGGGTGGGGACCCCT
>Ga0160456_100322_pt1 | contig 18613 bp, 15 predicted proteins | sample HID1972K_E6MG_FD_108261 | JGI IMG/M metagenome (GOLD analysis project Ga0160456, IMG submission 108261) | Enriched pill bug-associated microbial communities from UW Madison campus, WI, USA - HID1972K_E6 MG | ecosystem: Host-associated > Arthropoda: Insects > Digestive system > Unclassified ... | reverse complement strand
CGAACTTCTCGGCCGGGTTCTTGATCTTCAGGATCTCGACCACTTCCGGCGCCGCGGCGCGGTCGGCCGGGCGATAGTCCTGCTTTTCCAGGTCCAGGACCAGGATGTCCTTGCCGACCTTGCGGAAGATGCCGGCGCAGACCTTCTGGCCCAGCGAGCCCTTGGCGATCAGCGCTTCCAGCCACTTGGGCGATTTGAAGTACTGGTGCCATGGATCGTCGGGCAGGGTATCACCCATGGTCTTGATCACGTGGGCCATGGTGTCCAGGCCGACCACGTCCGAGGTGCGGTAGGTCGCCGACTTCGGACGCCCGACCAGCGGACCTGTCAGCGCATCGACCTCGTCAAAGCCCAGGCCGGACTCCTGCGTGTGGTGGATGGTCGACAGGATCGAGAACACGCCGATCCGGTTGCCGATGAAGTTCGGGGTGTCCTTGGCGTAGACCACGCCCTTGCCCAGGGTGGTGACCAGGAAGGTTTCCAGGCCTTCCAGCACGGACGCGTCGGTGGTTTTGGCCGGGATCAGTTCGGCCAGGTGCATGTAGCGCGGCGGATTGAAGAAATGCACGCCGCAGAAGCGGTGGCGCAGCTGCTCGGGCAGCACGTCGGCCAGTTTGTTGATGCCCAGGCCTGAGGTGTTGGAGGCCAGGACGGCATGTTCGGCGACGAATGGGGCGATCTTCTTGTACAGATCCTGCTTCCAGTCCATGCGCTCGGCGATCGCCTCGATGATCAGGTCGCAGTCGCGCAGCTGGTCCAGGCCTGATTCGTAGTTGGCCGGGGTGATCGCCTCGGCCAGACCCTTGCCGGCCAGCGGAGCGGGCGAGAGCTTGCCCAGGTTGGCAATCGCCTTGAGCACGATGCCGTCGGCGGGACCTTCTTTGGCGGGCAGGTCGAACAGGACGGTGTCCACGCCGGCATTGGTCAGGTGCGCCGCGATCTGGGCGCCCATGACGCCAGCGCCCAGCACCGCGGCACGACGTACAAGCAGTTTCTCAGACATATTCAACAAACCTTTGTTTTAGTTGAAATCAGGATTCGACGCTGCCGGCACGGAGCCCGGCCTCGGCAAAGCGGATGAGTTCGCGGGCGGCACGCTCGCGGTGGGTGGCCTCGGCCACGTTAGCCGGGCGCTTGATCAGCCCGAAGTCGGCCATGGCATAGGTCAGGGCGCCAGCCAGGAAGTCCAGGCGCCAGTACAGTTCTTCCTTGCTCAGTTCAGGCAGGCAGCCGGCGATCGCCTTGCCGAACTCCCGCAGCACATGGCCGTAGTGGTCGGACAGGAACTTGCGCAGGTTGTCGTTCTTTTCCGCGTAGGCGCGGGCGATCACCCGGACGAAGGCGCCGCCGCCCTGGCCATCCTGGGCCATGGCCAGCGCTGGCTCCACGAACGCGGCCAGGACCGGTTCCAGCTTGCCCGGCGACTGTTGCAGCGCGGTTTCCAGCTGGCCCAGGCGGGCGGCCGTCATCACGTCCATGCGCCGACGGAAGACCTCGTTGACTAGGTTTTCCTTGGAGCCGAAGTGATAGTTGACCGCGGCGATGTTCACATCGGCCCGCGTGGTGACCTGCCGCAGGGACGTGCCGGCAAAACCGTGAAGCGCGAACAGCTCCTCGGCGGCGCCGAGAATGCGGTCCTTGGTGGAAAACTGGGTGCCGGTGGCCATGGGTCTCGATCGAATGAATCAAACGCTTGTTTGAGTCTGCGCCCGTGGTTTGGCCAAGTCATGCTGCATCGCCGCAAAATCCCGGGAACGCCCGGGCTGCATTCGCGTCCGCCGATACGTTAGAATTTGCGCAACAATCAAACCTAAGCCCGCGTTCCCACGCGGGTTTTTTCATGTAACCTCGGGTCCAAGTGGCCCGCCCTTCGGAGAAGACCCCATGGCGCTGGAGCGCACCCTGTCCATCATCAAGCCCGACGCCGTCGCCAAGAACGTCATCGGCGAGATCTACGCCCGCTTCGAAAAGGCCGGCCTGAAGATCGTCGCGGCCAAGTACAAGCAGCTCTCGCGCCGTGAGGCCGAAGGGTTCTATGCCGTGCACAAGGACCGTCCGTTTTTCAACGCGCTGGTGGAGTTCATGATCTCCGGCCCGGTGATGATCCAGGCCCTGGAAGGCGAGAACGCCGTGCTGGCCCACCGCGAACTGCTGGGCGCCACCAACCCGAAGGACGCCGCACCGGGCACCATTCGCGCCGACTTTGCCGATTCGATCGATGCCAATGCCGCCCATGGCTCGGACTCGGTCGAGAATGCCGCGGTCGAAGTGGCTTACTGGTTCGCTTCCACTGAAGTGGTTTCGCGCTGAGGTAGCGCCATCGTGAACGAGATCCTGTCGATTCCCAGCGTGACCACCACCGGCGAACCCATCGCCGCTGCGCCGGTGCGTAAGCAGAACCTGCTCGATCTCGATCGCGTCGGGCTGGAGCGCTTCTTCGAGGACACCCTCGGCGAGAAGCGCTACCGCGCCCACCAGGTGATGAAGTGGATCCATCATCGCTACGTCACCAACTTCGATGAGATGACCGACCTGGGCAAGGTGCTGCGCGCCAAGCTGCAGCAGCATGCCGAGGTCGTCGTCCCCAACATCGTGTTCGACAAGCCTTCCACCGACGGCACCCACAAGTGGTTGCTGTCGATGGGCGCCGACGGCAAGAACGCCATCGAAACGGTCTACATCCCGGACAAGACCCGCGGCACGCTGTGCGTGTCCTCGCAGGTCGGTTGCGCGCTGAACTGCCAGTTCTGCTCGACCGCCACGCAGGGATTCAACCGCAATCTTTCCACGGCCGAGATCATCGGCCAGGTCTGGGTGGCCGCGCGCCACCTGGGCAACGTGCCGGCGCAGATCCGCCGCCTCACCAACGTGGTGATGATGGGCATGGGCGAGCCGCTGGCCAATTTCGACAACGTCGTGCGCGCCATGAGCGTTATGCGGGACGACCTTGGCTATGGCCTGGCCAGCAAGCGGGTGACGCTGTCCACCGCCGGCATGGTGCCGATGATCGACCGCCTCTCGACCGAAAGCGATGTGTCGCTGGCAGTGTCGCTGCATGCGGCCGACGACGCCCTGCGCAGCGAACTGGTGCCGCTCAACAAGAAGTACCCAGTCGAGCAGTTGATGGCGGCCTGTGCCCGTTACCTCAAGGCCAGTCCGAAGCGCGATTCGATCACCTTCGAATACACCCTGATGAAGGGCATCAACGACCAGCCCGAGCACGCCCGCTCGCTGGCGCGGCTGATGCGCCAGTTCGGCAACCAGATGCAGTCGCGCGAGGCCGGCAAGGTCAACCTGATCCCGTTCAATCCATTCCCGGGTACCCGTTACGAGCGCTCGGAAGACACCCAGATCCGCGCCTTCCAGAAGATCCTGCTGGATCAGCAGGTGCTGACGATGGTCCGGCGTACGCGCGGGGACGACATCGACGCCGCCTGCGGCCAGCTGAAGGGGCAGGTGATGGACCGGACCCGCCGCCAGGCCGAGTTCAACCGTCAGCTGCGCGAACAAGGCTTGGGTGATGCGGCAGCCTAAGCTCCTGCTGATGGCGCTGGCCGTGGTCATGCTGGGGACAGCGTGTTCGCGACTGACCTTCATCCGGCCCAAGGGCGGCATAAAGGAAATCGATACCCCCAAGTCCGAATACAAGGTCAGCGACAGCAAAGCGACCCGCCAGCGCCTGGAAGAGCGCGACAGCCTGGGCCTGGCCGAACAGCGTCTGCGCGTTGGCGATCTGAACACCGCCGCGCAGGAGGCCGCCAAGGTCCTCAAGCTCAATCCGCAGTCGGTCGGCGCCCATACCCTGCTGGCGATCGTGGCCGATCGGCGCGGCCAGACCAAGGATGCAGGCGAGCATTATCGCAAGGCGGCCGAGCTGGCCCCCGGCGACGGCGGCATGCTCAACAACTACGGTGCGTGGCTGTGCAGCAATGGCTTTCCGGCCGAAGCGCTGGTCTGGTTTGATCGTGCGATCGCCACGCCGGGCTACAGCGGCCAGGCGGGTGCGCTCGCCAATGCCGGTGGCTGTGCGCTGCAGACTGGCCAGTACGAGCGCGTCGAAACCGACTTGCGCAAGGCGCTGGCGCTGGATCCGAAGAATGCCTATGCGCTGGCCTCGATGGCGCGCAATGAATACCGTCTGGGCCGCTACATGGGCGCGCGAGCCTTCATCGAACGCAGGTTGACGGCTGCACCGGTCGACCCAGGCGTGTTACAACTTGCAGCTGACATTGAAACTAAGCTCGGCGACATGGCAGCCGCCGAGAAATATCGACAGCGGTTGCGGGCGGAGTTCCCGGAGGCTGCTGCGGGAAGTCCCGGGGAAAGTGCAAGGCCATGACGGATCGGAACATGACCCACTCCGCGCCCGAGAACGGGCAGCAGATGGAGACCGGCGCTTTGCTGCGCCGCGCCCGCGAGCAGCAGGGCATGACGCTGGAACAGGCCAGCGCCAAGCTCAAGGTGCCCACGCGCGTGGTCGAGGCGATCGAGTCCGGGCGCTGGCAGCAGTTGGGCGCACCGGTATTCGTGCGTGGCCATCTGCGCAGTTATGCCAGGCTGGTCGGCGTCAATGTCGATGAATACCTGGAGCGGTCCACCCTGCAGGCCATCAGGCCAGTCGAACTTGTCAGCCACACCCACACGCCACGCTACCAGCGCATGTTCGAAAGCGCGGCGCGGCGTGCCGTGTATGTGGTCATCACCCTGTGCTTTTTCGCGGTGCCGGTCTGGCTGGTCGTGTCCAATGGCCGCGGCCAGCAGGTCCTGAAGACCGCTTCGCTGGACATGGTGCCCAAGGCGCAGACCTCGGCCGAGCCGTCGAACGCAGCAGCGTCGTCCCAGCCCAGCACGCCGCCCGTTGTTCCGAGCGAGGCAGACAATGCCCCGATCACCGCGTCGATGGCGCCACGCCTGAATCGCGAACCAGCGCCCGCGGCCGCAGCAACGCCAACATTGAAGCTGCAGTTCACCGGCGACAGCTGGGTCGAGATCGATAGTCCGCAGGGCCAGAACATCGAGCGCGGCCTGCTCAGGGCCGGGCAGGAACGCAGCTTCCAGGCCGGTCAAGTCGGCCGCATCAAACTGGGCAATGCGACTGCGGTTCAGGTTCAGCAAGCCGGGAGTACGGTGGATTTGACGCCGTACCAGCGGGCCAACGTGGCGCGCTTTGCGGTATCCTCCGACGGATCACTCGCGCCGGTCCAAGACTGACCCGCGAAGGGTCCACACAGTCGCAATTTGATGACCCCGCACTTGCGCGGGGCGAGAGTACGCATGGCAATCGATGACCTGCTGGACGAGCACGAACAGGGCGAGCGCGTCCGCACTTGGCTGAAGAACAACGGCGCCGGCCTGCTCGGCGGTATCGCGCTTGGACTGGCACTGATTTTTGGCTGGAAATGGTGGGGCCAGCATCGCGAGCAGCAGGCCCAGGCAGGCTACGGCGATTACGCCGCTGCGGTGAAGGCGATCGGCGGGACCGATCTGAGGGCCGCGCAGGACAAGGTGTCGGCCCTGCAGAAGAATGGCGATTCGGTTTACGCGCAGCTGGCCGTGCTGCAGCTGGCCCAGGCCCAGGTCAAGGCCAAGCAGCCCGATGCGGCGCTGGCAACGCTCAAGGCCATGCCGGCCGACGCGGCGATGAAGCCGTATGCCGACCTGCACGCCGCCCGCCTGCTCAACGCCGCCGGCAAGCCTGAGGACGCCATCAAACTGCTGGCCGCCTACGACAGTTCGTCGGCGCTGGAAGTGCGTGGTGATGCGCTGGTCCTGGCGGGCAAGCAGGACCAGGCCCGCGAAACCTATCTCAAGGCTCTGACCAGCATGGACGTTGCCTCACCGCAGCGCCGCCTGGTCGAAGTCAAACTCACCAACGCCGGCGGAACGCCGCCCGGGTCCGCGGAGTCGATCTGATGAATGTGGTTGTCAACATGAAGCGCGCCGCCGTCGTGGTCGCGCTGGTCGCAGTGCTGTCCGGTTGCACCACGGTCAAAGGCTGGTTCACCGACGACAAGAAGGCTGCCGAGAAGGCCGCCACCGAGCCGTTGCCGCTGGAAAAGTTCAAGTCGTCCATCAAGGTCGAAAAGCTGTGGTCGGCCAGCGCCGGCAAGGGCGAGCAGGCGCTGGGCACCCACCAGGGTCCGGCCGTGTTTGAGGGCCACGTGTATGCCGCCGCGATCGAAGGCGGCGTGCGTGCGCTGGACCTGCAGACCGGCAAGGAACTGTGGCACCACAAGATGAAGGAAGACCGCGTCTCGGCCGTCGGCGCGGGCGAGGGCCTGGTCGTGATCGGCACGCTGTCGGGCAAGGTCATCGCCCTGGATCCGGCTACCGGCGAGGAGAAGTGGACCGCCAAAGCCAGCAACGAGGTCATCGCCCCGCCGGTCATCGGCCAGGGCAATGTGGTCGTGCACGCCAACGACGGCCAGGTGCTGTGCTACCAGCTCACCGATGGTACCCGCCGCTGGTTCTGGAACCGCGAGCAGCCGGCGCTGATCGTGCGCGGCAATGGTCCGGTCACCCTGGGCCCAGGCTTGGTCTTCGTCGGCAATGACGACGGCACCCTGAGTGCGCTGGCGCTCAACGATGGCCACTCGATCTGGGACCAGACCGTCGGCCAGCCCGAGGGCCGCACCGAGCTGGAGCGCATGGCCGACGTGGACGGTGCTCCGGTCCTGGACGGCACCACCATCTACGCGTCCAGCTACAAGAATTCGACCATCGCCATCGACGGTCCCAGCGGTCGTCCGCTGTGGAATCGCGACAACGGCGGCGCCGGCGGCCTGGGCATGGGCCCGACCAGCCTGGTGCTGGCCGACAACGGCGGCACGGTGTGGTCGCTGGACAAGAGCAGCGGCGGCTCGCTGTGGTCCAACAAGCAGTTGCTGCGCCGTTCGCTGACCGCGCCGGTGGTGCAGGGCGACTACGCGGTGGTCGGCGATTTCGACGGGTACGTGCATTGGCTGCGCCTGGATAATGGCGAGCTGGTGGCGCGCGAGCGCGCCGGCGGCGACCCGATCCGGGCCCAGCCGGTGGTCGCCGACGGGATCCTGATCGTGCAGAACATCGACGGCAAGCTGACCGCCTTCCGCATCAATTAAAGCCAGGTCTGCGCGCCCACGGGGAGCCGGAACATGCGTCCGGCTCCCCGTTTTCGTATCCTGTGCCGCTCCGACGCACCTGTTGATGGCTCCAGATCCGGTTCCCGGATGGCCATGAACATGGGCGCCCATTCGTTGTTCGTCTTTCGGTCCTGATTCACATGCTGCCTCTCGTCGCCCTGGTGGGCCGTCCCAATGTGGGCAAGTCCACGCTGTTCAATGCGCTCACGCGCACCCGTGATGCGCTGGTGCACGACCAGCCGGGCGTGACCCGGGACCGCAACTACGGCGTGTGCCGGCTGGATCCGGAGAAGCCCTTCGTCCTGGTCGATACCGGCGGCATCGCCGGTGACGAGGAAGGCCTGTCCGGCGCCACTGCGCGCCAGGCCCGCGGCGCGGCCGGCGAGGCCGACCTGGTCCTGTTCATCGTCGATGCCCGCGAGGGCGCCTCGGCGCTGGACGACGAGATCCTGGCCTGGTTGCGCAAGGCCGCGCGGCCGACCCTGCTGGTGCTGAACAAGATCGACGGCGTCGACGAGGACAATGCGCGCGCCGATTTCGCCCGCTACGGCTTCTCGGACGTGCTGACGCTGTCGGCCTCGCACCGCCAGGGCCTGGACGAGCTGATGGAGATCGTCCAGGCGCGGCTGCCCGAAGAAGGCGCAGGCGAGACCCTGGACGACGATCCCGGCCGCATGCGCATCGCCTTCGTCGGCCGCCCCAACGTGGGCAAGTCGACCCTGGTCAACCGGCTTCTGGGCGAGGAACGCATGATCGCCTCGGAGGTGCCGGGGACCACGCGCGATTCGATCGCCGTGGACCTGGAGCGCGAGGGCAAGCTGTACCGGCTGGTCGATACCGCCGGCATCCGCCGCAAGGGCCGGGTGGACGAGGCGGTGGAGAAGTTCTCCATCGTCAAGACGCTGCAGGCCATCGAACAGTGCCAGGTCGCGGTGCTGCTGCTGGATGCCACCGAAGGGGTGACCGACCAGGACGCCAGCGTGCTGGGCGCGATCCTGGATGCCGGGCGGGCGCTGGTGGTGGCGGTCAACAAGTGGGATGGCCTGACCGAATACCAGCGCCAGCAGGCCGAGTCGCTGCTGGCGCGCAAGCTCAGCTTCGTCGAATGGGCCGAGGCGGTGCGCATCTCGGCCAAGCATGGCTCGGGCATGCGCGAGCTGTTCAAGGCCGTGCACCGCGCCCATGCCTCGGCGACCAAGGTGTTCAGCACCAGCGAGGTCAACACCGCGCTGGAAATCGCCTACGAGACCAACCCGCCGCCGAGCATCCGCGGCCATGTCTCCAAGCTGCGCTACGTGCATCCGGGCGGCGAGAATCCGCCGACCTTCATCGTCCACGGCACCCGCCTGAAGGTGCTGCCGGAATCGTACAAGCGCTACCTGGAGAACTTCTTCCGCAAGCGCTTCAAGCTGGTCGGCACGCCGGTGCGGTTCCTGTTCCGCGAAGGCGCCAATCCGTACGAAGGCAAGAAGAACGTGCTGACCGAGCGCCAGATCGCCAAGAAGAAGCGCCTGATCCGCCACGTCAAGGGACGCGGCAAGTAAATCGTGGCGGCGTTTCCGTCCCGGATCGATTACGCGCAGGCGCTGGAGATCGTCCAGCGCGTGGCTGCCCAGCAACGCCTGGCCAGCGAGCGGGTCGCGATCCAGCGCACCGATGGACGTGTGCTGGCCCAGGCGGTCACCGCGGAATTCCCGTTGCCGCCGTTCGACAACAGCCGCATGGATGGCTTTGCCGTGCGCAGTTCCGATCTTTCGGCTGATGCGCCGACCAGGTTGACGCTGGCGGGCGAGCAGTTCGCCGGTCCCGATGCCGGGCTGGTCCTGCGGGCCGGCCAGTGCGCGCGCATCACCACCGGCGCGCCGCTGCCGGGCGGCGCCGATGCGGTGGTGATGAAGGAACTGGCGCAACTGGACGGCGACCAGGTCACCGTGCCGGCCGGCATCGCCGCTGGCCACGACATCCGCCGTGCCGGCGAGGACGTGCAGGTCGGCCAGCAGGTGTTGCGTGCCGGCCAGGTGCTGACCCCGGCACGCGTCTCGCTGGCCGCGGCGCTGGGCCATGCCGACCTGGCGATCCAGCCGCGTCCGACCGTGGCGGTGTTTTCCACCGGCGACGAACTGGCCGAGCCGGGCATGCCGCTCAAGTCGGGCCATATCTACGACAGCAACCGCGACCTGCTGATGGGCCTGCTGCGCCAGCTCGGCCTGGAGCCGGTCGCCTGGCCGCGCCTGCCCGACGATCCGCAGCGCGTGGAAACCGCGCTGCGCGATGCCGCCGGCGCGTTCGACGTGGTGATCACCGCCGGCGGCGTGTCGGCCGGCGAAAAGGATCTGCTGCCCGGCCTGCTGCAGGCCCACGGCCAAGTGCATTTCTGGAAGGTGCGGATCAAGCCGGGCATGCCGGTGTTGTTCGGCAGCCTGGACCGGGCGCTGCTGCTGGGCCTGCCGGGCAATCCGGTGTCGGTGCTGGCCACCTTCCTGGCATTGGGCTGCCCGCTGCTGGACGGTCTGCAGGGCAGGGTGGAGCCGCGTCCACGCTTCACCGCCCGCCTGGCCAGCGACTGGACCAAGTCGCATGAGCGCCTGGAATTCCTGCGTGGGCGCCTGCGCTCCAGCGACGATGGTGTGCTGCTGGTCGAACCCAATCCGGCCGAAGCCTCGCACCAGCTGCGTGGCGCGGCCGACAGCGACGCGCTGATCGTGCTCGAGGCCGGCGAACGCCACTACGCGGCCGGAACGCCGGTCGCGGTGTTGCCGTACTGACCATGGCATCGGCGCGATAATCCGCGCATGAGCATCCAACATCTCAGTCCGGCACAGGCGCGCGCGCGCCAGGCGGCCGGCGCCGTGCTGGTCGACGTGCGCGAAGCGCATGAGCGCGTCTCCGGGCAGGCCGAGGGCGCACTGGGCATCGCCCCCGACGCCCTGGAAGCAGATCCGGCCGCGCATCTTCCTGATCCGAACCGCGAGATCCTGCTGATCTGCCAGATGGGCGGCCGCTCGCTGGCGGCCGCACAGGCGCTGGCGGCGGCCGGGTATCAACGCCTGGCCTCGGTCGAGGGCGGCACCACGCGCTGGATCGAGGACGGCCTGCCGCTGGTCAGGCCTGCGCTGGATCCTGCGCAGGCCGACGACCTGGAGCGCTATTCGCGCCATCTGCGGCTGCCGCAGGTCGGCCAGGCCGGACAGCAGCGCCTGCGCGATGCGCGCGTGCTGCTGGTCGGCGCCGGCGGCCTGGGGTCGCCGGCGGCGTACTACCTGGCCGCCGCCGGGGTGGGCACGCTGCGCATCGCCGATGACGACACCGTGGAGCGCAGCAACCTGCAGCGCCAGATCCTGCACACCGAGGCGCGCATCGGCGTGCCCAAGGTCGAGTCGGCCGCACTCGCGCTGACCGCGCTCAATCCCGGGGTGCGGATCGAGGCCATCGCCGAACGGGTCACCGTCGACAACGTCGAACGGCTGCTCGAAGGCATGGAGGTGGTCATCGATGGCGCCGACAACTTCGCCACGCGCTACCTGCTCAACGATGCCTGCGTGGGGCTGGGCAAGCCGCTGGTATACGGCGCGGTGCAGCAGTTCGAAGGGCAGGTGAGCGTGTTCGATGCGGGCCGTCAGCGGGGCCGGGCCCCGTGCTACCGCTGCCTGTTCCCGCAGCCGCCGCCGCCCGAACTGGCGCCCAACTGCGCCGAGGCCGGCGTGCTGGGCGTGCTGCCCGGCGTGATCGGCCTGCTGCAGGCCACCGAGGCAATCAAGCTGCTGCTGGGGGTGGGCGAGTCGCTGGCCGGGCGCCTGCTCAGTTTCGATGCCCTGTCGATGCGGTTCCGCGAACTGCGGCTGGCGCCCGATCCAGGCTGCCCGGTGTGCGCGCCCAGCGTGCGCCTTCCGGGCGATATCGACGATCCCGCGTTCTGCGGCGTGACAGGCTGAGACCCGCTTCCCGCGCCAGCGGACATCGCCCCTTCGATGACGCAATGCTGGCGACGGCGCGGACGGGCCGGTCATCGCATGCGCGGCTGGCAACAGGGCTGGCTACACTCCCGCCATGACTGCCGCCTCCCAATCGAGTGAACTGGTCAGCGTCGTGGCCCTGCTGGGCGCGGCGGTGGTGGCCGTCCCGATCTTCCGCCGTCTGGGCCTGGGCTCGGTGCTGGGCTATCTGGCCGGCGGCCTGGCGATCGGTCCCTTTGGACTGAAATGGTTCAACGACCCGCAGTCGATCCTGCACGTGGCCGAGCTGGGCGTGGTGCTGTTCCTGTTCGTCATCGGCCTGGAAATGCGCCCCTCGCACCTGTGGGGACTGCGCCGGCAGATCTTCGGCCTGGGCACGCTGCAGATCGCGCTGTGCACGCTGGCGCTGACCGGCATCGGCCTGGCCTTCGGCCTGCAGGGCGCGGTCGCGTTTGTCGGGGCGGCCGGGTTCGTGCTGACCTCCACGGCCATCGTCATGCAGCTGCTGGGCGAGCGCGGCGACATCGCCTTGCCGCGCGGGCAGAAGATCGTCTCTGTGCTGCTGTTCGAGGATCTGCTGATCGTGCCGCTGCTGGCCTTGATCGCGTTCCTGTCGCCGCTGCCGGCGCAGGGCGGCGACCATTCGCGCTGGGCCTCGATCGGCGTGGGCATCGCCTGCCTGGCCGGCCTGATCGCCGCCGGCATCTGGCTGCTCAATCCGTTGTTCCGGCTGCTGGCGCGGGCCAAGGCGCGCGAGGTGATGACCGCCGCGGCGTTGCTGGTGGTGCTGGGCGCGGCACTGGTGATGCAGCTGGGCGGGCTGTCGATGGCGATGGGTGCGTTCCTGGCCGGTGTACTGCTGTCCGAATCCACTTTCCGCCACCAGATCGAAGCTGACATCGAGCCGTTCCGCGGCATCTTGCTGGGACTGTTCTTTCTCAGCGTGGGCATGTCGCTGGACCTGGCGGTGGTGGCCGACGACTGGGCGTTGGTGTTCTCGATGGTCATCGCGATGATGATCACCAAGGCACTGTGCATCTACGCGGTCGCGCGCCTGACCCGCAGTTCGCATGGCGAGGCGCTGGACCGCGCGGTGCTGATGGCCCAGGGCGGCGAGTTCGCTTTCGTGCTGTATGCCGCCGCCGCGGCTGCAGGGCTGATCGATGCGACGGTCAGCGCCAACATGACCGCCATCGTGGTGCTGTCGATGGTGCTGACCCCGCTGGTGGTGATCGGCGCGCGCCGGTTCATGCCCAAGGCCACCGCGTCGATGGAAGGCATCGAGGAGGTCCATGACCAGAGCGGTAGCGTGCTGATCATCGGCTTTGGCCGCTTCGGCCAGGTGATGAGCCAGTCGCTGCTGGCGCGCGACATTGACGTGACCATCATCGACAACGATATCGAGATGATCCAGAGCGCTGGAGAATTCGGCTTCAAGATCTTCTTTGGCGACGGCACCCGGCTGGATGTGCTGCATGCCTCCGGTGCGGGCACCGCGCGGATGATTGCGATCTGCATCGACGACCGCGCCGCGGCCAACCAGATCGTGGAGTTGGTACGTAGCGAATTTCCGCAGGCCAAGGTGCTGGCGCGATCGTTCGACCGCGAGCATTCGCTGGAGTTGGTCAAGGCAGGCGTGGATTACCAGATTCGCGAAACCTTTGAATCGGCGGTGCGCTTCGGCCAGGCCGCGCTTGTGGCGATGGGCGTGGACGAAGAGGAGGCCGCGCGCAGCGCCGACGAGGTCCGGCGCCTGGACGCCGAACGCTTCGACCTGGAAGTAGCCGCCGGCGATACCCGCGCCGGGATTCCGCTGATCATCGGCAACACCGCGCCGGCCACGCCCACGCCGTTCACCGTGCCGCGGCGGCAGAGCCAGGTGCTCAATCCATCCAGTCCGGTCGACCTGGAAGCGGATCCGCGCCGCTCGTGATCCTGCGGGACATGCGTGCATCCAGATAGCTGGGTAAAGCGTTCGGCTCATCTTCGGCCACCGCCGGTCATGACCTTCGGGCATGACGGTATGCCCAGGCGTGCAGACCGGATCGGTTCAGGCTAACCAGTCCTTTACGCACGGCCGGGCTGCGTGCGGTGAAGTCGCTGCTCCTGAGGAGAGAGGAAACGTTCCCATGCAGATCACCCTGATCGGCGCCGGTTTCTGCGGCAGCATTCTGGCGGCCGAACTGCTGCGGCAGGGCGGGCCGGAAACCCGCGTCACCCTGGTTGGGCAACCTGAGACCTTCGGCCGCGGGGTCGCCTATGGCGGGGCGCGTCCCGAGCACCTGCTCAACGTGCGGGCTAAGGACCTGGGCGCTGACGTGCAGGCGCCAACCGGATTTGCCGACGCGCTGGCGCTGGGCGAGCGCGGACGCCTGGATTTCCTGCCGCGGCTGGCCTACGGCGAATACCTGCAGTCGCACCTGCAGCAGGCCACCGACGGCGCCAGTGGTTTTGCCCGGATCGAAGAGGAAGCCATCGCGGTCGATCGCGTGTCCGGCGGCTTCCGGGTGCTGCTGGCCAACGGCGAAGACTTCTTCAGCGAGGTGGTGGTGCTGACCGTGGGTGCATTGCCGCCGCAGCGCCTGGCCGGCGTCGGCCCGCGCCTGGCGGTGGACCCGCGCTATATCGGCTGGCCCTGGCAGGACGGGGCCATCGACCGGATTCCGCCCGGCGCGCGGCTGCTGATCGTCGGCACGGGCCTGACCATGGCCGATGTCGCCCTGACCCTGCGCCAGCGCGATCACCGCGGGCCGATCACCGCGCTGTCGCGCCATGGTCTGCTGCCGCAGGCACACCTGGAAGTGCCTGGCGTGCCGCTGGAACTGCCGCCCGGCGTGCACCAGGCCCTGCGCGATCACGACCTGCGCACGCTGGTGCGCACGCTGCGCCAGCTGTCCACGGTGGTCGATGACTGGCGCCGGGTGGTGGACGCGCTGCGTCCGCACCTGCAGCCGTTCTGGCGTGGGCTGGACATGTCGGCACGGGCACGCTTCCTGCGCCATCTGCGCTCGCACTGGGAAGCGATGCGCCATCGCGTCGCCCCGGCCGTGGCCAACCAGCTGCAGGCGCTCAAGCAGTCTGGCCAGCTGCGGGTGCTGTCCGGGCGGCTGCTGCGTGCGCGCCTGGGCGTGCACGACGTGGAAACCCTGATCCGGCCGCGGAGCGCCGAAAGCGCCTGGGTGGGCCATTTCGACGTGGTGATCCGCGCCACCGGACTGGATACCGATATCGAGCGCAGCAGCCACCCGCTGGTGGCGACGCTGCGCGACTCGGGCCTACTCGGTGCCGACCCGCTTGGCCTGGGCGTGGACGCGGACCGGCATCTACAGCTGCGCGACCGCTTCGGCACCCCGGTCACCGGGTTGTACTGCCTGGGTCCGCTGCTGCGCGGGCAGCTGTGGGAGATCACCGCGGTGCCGGAACTGCGCGCCGCCGCCCGTACCCTGGCAACGCGTCTGCTATCGCAGCAGGTCCGCGCAGCGCTCGGTGCTTCAAGTGGGGGGGCAGCGTTGCGCGTCGCGGGGTGAGGCGGTCGCAGCGTGCCGGCGCGGCGCCGGCTGTGTCGAAGAAGCGGACCATCGCCGGCCAGTAGTCCGGCGTTGCTGGGATGCCAACCTGGTCGGTCCGCGGAAACATCGCCAGGTGCAGCGCGCGGCGTAGTCAGCGCCACGATCGTCAGCGCGACCGCCAGCCAATGCGGCGCCCGTGTGCCCTCAGCCGTGCTTCTGGGCCGCGGCGAATGCCGCCAGCTGCTCGGGCGTGGCGTCGACCTGATGCCTGGCCTTCCACTCGGCGAAGGGCATGCCATACACCGCTTCGCGCGCCTGGTCCTTGCTCATCGGCGTGCCGGCGGCTTCTGCCGCCTCGCGGTACCAGTCGGACAGGCAGTTGCGGCAGAAGCCGGCCAGGATCATCAGGTCGATGTTCTGCACGTCGGGGCGCTCGACGTTGAGGTGCTGGAGCAGGCGGCGGAAGGCGGCTGCTTCGAACTGCGTGGTGTCGGTCATTGCGGCAATCGGGGACAATACGGAGCCACGAACTCTACACCGCGACTCGATGACCGCTTCCACGCCCGCCCGCATCCTCGATGGCCGCCGCATCGCCGAGGATCTCCTGGACCAGCTCAAGCAGCGGGTGGACGCGCGCGTGGCCGCCGGCAAGCCGGCGCCGGGCCTGGCCGTGGTGCTGGTAGGCTGCTGCCCGGCCAGCACCGTCTACGTACGCAACAAGCGCCGGGCGGCGGAGAAGGTCGGCATCGTCGCCTACGACCACGACCTGCCGGCCGGCACCACCGAGACCGAGCTGCTGGCGCTCATTGACCGGCTTAACGCCGATCCCAAGATCCATGGGATCCTGGTCCAGCTGCCGCTGCCGGGCATTCCCGATGCGCGCCGGCTGATCCACCGGATCGACCCGCGCAAGGACGTGGACGGTTTCCACCCGGAGAACGTCGGCCACCTGGCCCTGCGCGAATTCGGCCTGCGCCCGTGCACGCCGCGCGGCATCGTCACCCTGCTGGGCCACACCGATCAGCCGGTGCGCGGTCGCAACGCCACCATCGTCGGGGTATCCAACCACGTCGGCCGGCCGATGGCGCTGGAACTGCTGATCGCCGGCTGCACCGTGACCAGTTGCCACAAGTTCACGCCCAAGGACGTGCTGGAAGCGCGCGTGCGCGACGCCGACATCCTGGTGGTGGCGGTCGGCCGCCCGCACCTGATCCCGGGCGAATGGGTCAAGCCCGGCGCGGTGGTGATCGACGTGGGCATCAACCGCCTGGACGATGGCCGCCTGACCGGAGACGTGGGTTTCGAGGCCGCTGCCGAACGCGCCAGCTGGATCACCCCGGTCCCTGGTGGAGTTGGACCGATGACCGTGGCCACCCTGATGCAGAACACCCTGGAAGCGGCCGACGCCAGCGACGCCGGCTGACATGGCGGCCCACGTGGCGGGATCTGGCGGCGCCACCTGGTCCTGCCAACGCTGCATTCCACCTGCCGGGCAGGGAAAAGGCCGCCGCGGTGCGGTAGAATGTCGCGCTTCCCAGCAAACCGGTTAGGTGGCCGATGCTCCGCATCCTGGCTGAAGCACTGACGTACGACGACGTTTCCCTCGTCCCCGCCCATTCCACCGTCCTGCCCAAGGACGTGAGCCTGGAAACGCGCCTCACGCGCGACCTGCGCCTGAAGCTGCCGCTCCTGTCGGCCGCGATGGATACCGTCACCGAGCACCGCCTGGCCGTGACCATGGCCCAGCTGGGCGGCATCGGCATCATCCACAAGAACCTGACCGTCGATGCGCAGGCCGCCGAGGTCGCCCGGGTCAAGAAGTTCGAATCCGGCGTGATCACCGAGCCGTTCACCGTCGGCCCGGACACCACGATCGCCGAGGTCCTCAAGCTCACCCGCGCCCGCAACATCTCCGGCGTGCCGGTGGTGGACGGCGGCCAGCTGGTCGGCATCGTCACCAGCCGCGACATGCGCTTCGAGAAGAAGCTGGACGATCCGGTCCGCCACATCATGACCAAGAAGGACCGCCTGATCACCGTGCGCGAGGGCGCCAGTGACGAGGAAGTCCTGGAACTGCTGCACAAGCACCGCATCGAGAAGGTGCTGGTGGTCAACGACGGCTTCGCCCTGCGTGGCCTGATCACGGTCAAGGACATCCAGAAGAAGTCCGACAGCCCCAATGCCGCCAAGGACGCCTCCAGCCGCCTGCTGGTCGGTGCCGCGGTCGGCGTCGGCGGCGATACCGAGCAGCGCGTGGAAGCGCTGGCCGCCGCGGGCGTGGACGTGATCATCGTCGATACCGCGCACGGCCATTCGCAGGGCGTCATCGATCGCGTGGGCTGGGTCAAGAAGACCTACCCGCAGATCCAGGTCGTCGGCGGCAACATCGTCACCGGCGACGCCGCATTGGCGCTGATGGATGCTGGCGCCGACGCGGTCAAAGTCGGCGTGGGTCCGGGCTCGATCTGCACCACGCGCGTGGTCGCGGGGGTGGGCGTGCCGCAGATCACCGCGGTCAACATGGTGGCCGAGGCGCTGCAGGACCGCATCCCGCTGATCGCCGACGGCGGCATCCGTTATTCGGGCGACATCGGCAAGGCGCTGGCCGCCGGTGCCTCCACGGTGATGGCCGGTGGCCTGTTCGCCGGTACCGAGGAAGCCCCGGGCGAGGTCGAGCTGTTCCAGGGCCGCAGCTACAAGAGCTACCGCGGCATGGGCTCGCTGGGCGCGATGGAGAAGGGATCCAAGGACCGCTATTTCCAGGACGCCTCCGACGCCGACAAGCTGGTCCCCGAAGGCATCGAAGGCCGCGTGCCATACCGCGGACCCTTAAGCGCCATCATCCACCAGCTGGTGGGCGGGCTGCGCGCGACGATGGGCTACGTGGGCTGCGCGACCATCGAGGAGATGCGCACCAAGCCGCAGTTCGTGCACATCACCGGTGCCGGCATGCGCGAGAGCCACGTCCACGACGTGCAGATCACCAAGGAACCGCCGAACTACCGGGCGGGGTAAGCCAATGCGCTTGCGAGGCATGCCTCGCGCGTTGGCGAACGCCCGGCCACGGATGGCCGGGCCGGACGTTCCGAAGCCAGGGATGTCGCGCCAGGATGGCGGCCAAGAGGTAATCAAAGTGGCGCGCGTCCATCTCCCGATGACGCGCGTCGTCTTATCCGGACTCAACACAGCGCTGCAGGCCGATGACCAACATCCACAACGACAAGATCCTGATCCTCGACTTCGGCGCGCAGTACACGCAGCTGATCGCGCGCCGCATCCGCGAGATCGGCGTGTACTGCGAGATCTGGGCCTGGGATCACGACCCGGCCGAGATCGCAGCGTTCGGCGCCAAGGGCATCATCCTGTCCGGCGGTCCGGAATCGACCACGCTGCCGGGCGCGCCCGCCGCGCCTCAGGAAGTCTTCGACTCCGGCCTGCCGGTGTTCGGCATCTGCTACGGCATGCAGACCCTGGCCGCGCAGCTCGGTGGCGCCACCGAAGCGGCCGACCAGCGCGAATTCGGTCACGCCGAGGTCGATGTGATCGCCCCGGATGCGCTGTTCGCCGGCCTGTCCGACCACGGCGGCGCGCCGAAGTTGAACGTGTGGATGAGCCACGGCGACCATGTCTCCAGGGCACCGCCGGGCTTCACCATCACCGCCACCACCGAGCGCATCCCGGTGGCCGCCATGGCCAACGAGGACAAGCGCTGGTACGGCGTGCAGTTCCATCCGGAAGTGACCCATACCCTGCAGGGCCAGACCCTGCTGCGCCGCTTCGTGGTCGACGTATGCGGCTGCCAGACCCTGTGGACCGCGGCCAACATCATCGACGACCAGATCGCCCGCGTGCGCGAGCAGGTCGGCGACGACGAGGTGATCCTGGGCCTGTCCGGCGGCGTGGATTCGTCGGTGGTCGCGGCGCTGCTGCACAAGGCGATCGGCGACAAGCTGACCTGCGTGTTCGTCGATACCGGCCTGCTGCGCTGGCAGGAAGGCGACCAGGTGATGGCGATGTTCGCCGAGCACAT
>Ga0160456_100320_pt1 | contig 18827 bp, 15 predicted proteins | sample HID1972K_E6MG_FD_108261 | JGI IMG/M metagenome (GOLD analysis project Ga0160456, IMG submission 108261) | Enriched pill bug-associated microbial communities from UW Madison campus, WI, USA - HID1972K_E6 MG | ecosystem: Host-associated > Arthropoda: Insects > Digestive system > Unclassified ... | reverse complement strand
CACGGTGCGGGCGCGCGGCCTCGGGGCCAAGGCGCTCCACCTTGTTCGCCTCGTACGACTCGAAGTTGCCCTCGAACCAGTACCAGTTCGCCGGGTCCTCGGCCGTGCCCTCGTAGGCGAGGATGTGCGTCGCGACGCGGTCGAGGAACCAGCGGTCGTGGCTGATGACCACGGCGCAGCCGGGGAACTCCAGCAGCGCGTTCTCGAGCGAGCCGAGCGTCTCGACATCGAGGTCGTTGGTGGGCTCGTCGAGCAGCAGCACGTTGCCGCCCTCCTTGAGCGTGAGCGCCAGGTTGAGGCGATTGCGCTCACCGCCGGAGAGCACACCGGCCGGCTTCTGCTGGTCAGGGCCCTTGAATCCGAACGCGCTGACGTAGGCGCGCGAGGGCATCTCGACGGCGCCCACCTTGATGTAGTCGAGTCCGTCGGAGACGACCTCCCACAGTGACTTGGCAGGGTCGATGCCGCCGCGGCTCTGATCCACGTAGCTGACCTTGACGGTCTCGCCGATCTTGAGCTCGCCGCCGTCGAGCGGCTCGAGGCCCACGATGGTCTTGAACAGCGTGGTCTTGCCAACGCCGTTGGGGCCGATCACGCCGACGATGCCGTTGCGCGGCAGCGTGAAGCTCAGACCGTCGATCAGCACGCGGTCGCCGAAGCCCTTCTGGATGTTCTTGGCCTCGAGCACCACTGAGCCCAGGCGCGGGCCCGGCGGGATCTGGATCTCCTCGAAGTCCAACTTGCGGGTCTTCTCCGCCTCCGCCGCCATCTCCTCGTAGCGGTTCAGGCGGGCCTGCGACTTGGTCTGGCGGCCCTTGGGGTTCTGGCGCACCCACTCCAGTTCCTCCTTGAGGCGCTTGGCGAGCTTGATGTCCTTCTTGCCCTGCACCTGCAGGCGCTCCTGCTTCTTCTCGAGGTAGGTGGAGTAGTTGCCCTCGTAGGGGTAGAGGCGGCCGCGGTCAACCTCGCAGATCCACTCGGCGACGTGGTCGAGGAAGTAGCGATCGTGGGTCACGGCGAGAACGGCGCCGGGGTACTTGGAGAGGTGCTGCTCGAGCCACAGCACCGACTCGGCGTCAAGGTGGTTGGTTGGCTCGTCGAGCAGCAGCAGGTCCGGCTTCTCCAGCAGCAGCTTGCACAGCGCCACGCGGCGGCGCTCACCGCCGGAGAGCACCTTGACGTCCGCGTCCGGCGGCGGGCAGCGCAGCGCGTCCATCGCCTGCTCCAACTGGCTGTCGAGGTCCCACGCGTCTGCGTGGTCGAGCTCGTCCTGCAGCGTGCCCATCTCGGCCAGCAGCGTGTCGTAGTCGGCGTCCGGGTTGGCCATCTCCTCGCTGATCGCGTTGAAGCGCTCAAGCTTGGCGTAGACCTCGGCGACGCCCTCGCGGACGTTGCCGATGACGTCCTTCTCTTCATTGAGTGGTGGCTCCTGCAGCAGGATGCCCACGCTGTAGCCGGGGCTCAGGCGCGCCTCGCCGTTGGACGGCTGCTCGATGCCGGCCATGATCTTGAGAATTGTCGACTTACCTGCGCCGTTGGGCCCCAGAACGCCGATCTTGGCGCCCGGGTAGAACGACATCGTGACGTCGTCAAGGATGACCTTGTCGCCGTGCGCTTTGCGCGCCTTGTACATCGTGTAGATGAACTCTGCCACTGGTGCTCCAAGAGTGGGGGGCGCCTGCGCGCCTGCTGAAGTGCTGCCACCCAAGCCTAGTTGGAGTTCTTCCGACCCGGAATCGGTGTGGCGGCCGCGCCCGGCCGACGCGGCGCGGGCGCCGGGCGCGGCTGTCGCACGTGGCCCGGACGCTCTGAACCGCCAATCGCGCGAAACCGGCAAGAAGTGGGCCAGAACGCCCGGATTCCGGTTCCCACGGTCCGCTCGGGGAGGGACGGGATGAGGCAGCCGGACGGGATGAGGTAGCCGGACGGGATGAGGTAGCCGGACGGGATCAGCCAGGCGCAGGGGTGGCGCGGAGGCGGGAGGGGTGGGAGGCGCCTAAGCGGGAGGGGTGGGAGGTGCCTAGGCGGGAGGGGCGCTGGCCGAGGCGAACCCCGCACGCTCCGCTTGCCCGGGCAACGGAAAGCGGGCCCCACCTCGAGCGAGGTGGGGCCCGCGGTTCCGGGGAGTGATGAGTCCCCGGAGGCCCTGTGTGCGGCTGCGCCGCAACCTGCTAGATGACGAAGTCGGCGAACAGCCACGATGCGAGCGCGAGGCCCACAATGAGGTTGAACAGCGCGGCAGAGCCGAACACTGCCACCGGCTTCCAGCCCTCTTGACGCAGCTTGCTGAGACGGAACTCGAGTCCGATGGACACGAACGCCAGGATCAGGAAGTACGTGCGAAGCGGGTTGACCACGGTGCTGACGTAGTTGACGTCGTCGGGGCCCAACTGGGAGAGGTACCAGGTTCCAACGGCCGACGCGATGATGAAGGCCAACACGAACTTGGGGAACCGCTCCCACAGTTGACGCCCCGTGCCCTTGCCCTTGGGGGAGTCGGCGGTGCGCTCCACCTTGAGGGCGAAGTACAGCGTCAGCGCCACGGCGACGAAGCCGATGAGCACGTTCTGCGTCAGCTTGACGACTGTCGCGATGCTCAGTGCTTCCTCACCGACGATGGTGCCTGCGGCGGCCACGGCCGCCGTGGTGTCGATGTTTCCACCGATCCACGCGCCCGCCACCGCTGCCGACAGGCCGAACACGTCGGCAAGCCACGGCAGCAGGAAGATCGACGGCAGGGCGAACAGGATCACCAGCGTTGCGGTGTAGGCGATCTGCTCACGCGTTGCGCGCACGGCACCAGCGGCGGCGATTGCCGCGCTGACACCGCAGATCGACACCGCCGTGGCCAGCAGCGCCTTCAGCTTCTGGTCGATGCCGAAGACGCCGGCGATCCACCACGTGAAGAGGAAGACGGCCGTCACCAGCAGCAGTGCCTGGATGATTGCGGGCCCGGCCGCGGTGACGATGATCTTGAGGTTGACCGAGGCACCCAGCAGGACCAGGCCGGTCTTGATGAGGAACTCGGTGCGGAACGCGCCGGACACCTTGTCGCGGATGCCGAGCGCGCTGATGATGGCGCCGCCCAGCAGACCCAGCAGGATCGCGTAGACGGGATACTCCACTGACGGGAGCCACGACCAGCCCAGCCAATCGGCGATGTTCTGCTCGACGTAGCGGGTGGCCGCGCCCAGCGCCAGCAGGATCGCGATGCCGAGGATGAGCCATCCTGCGGATCCGCCACCTCGGACGGGGACGTTCTCCGGCGGCGCGCCCTCTTGGACGGCCGGATCGGACTGGATAGTTGGTTCTGCTGCGGTGCTCATTAGTAGATCACCGCCTGCGGGATGAGGCCTGCCAGGGCAAGGCCGAGCAGCACGAGGCCCACGATGGACGCCGCCCAGTCTTCCTTGCTCTCGCCGCCAGAGGGCTTATCGATGCTCGTGAGCTCGATACCCTCATCAGGTACTCGATCACTCATGACGGACTCCTTGGTGTACGTTGCCAGACGTGTAACTCCTATGAAACCTATAGGAGTTAAGGAAGCAACCTAGACCCGTACGGGCGACCCGTCAAGGGTCGCGAGCGCCCGACTACCCCGCCGCAACGCGCCCGCCTACCCCGCCGCAACCTTTTCTGCGACCTCGTCCGCGAGTTGCTCGAGTTCCTCATCCGCGAGCTCCTCGGCGTCCTCGTCGAGCTCGTCTGCGGCGCCCGCCACAGCGTCGGGCACGGTGTCGTCGTCGCCCTCGGCCGCGTCGTCGGCGCCATCCGGGCGAGGCTCGGTGCCGTCAGCGACCGCGCGGTCGAACTTGGCGATGCCGCGGGTGAGGTCGTGTCCGAGCGACTGCGCGTCGATGACGAGATCGGTGCGAGGACCGGACTCCGCCGTCCACTCATTGGTGCGCAGGCGGCCGTGCACCACCACCGGCTGGCCCTTCTTGATCGACTCAAGCACCAGCACTGCGGCGGAGCGGAAGAGCCGCACGGTGAACCACTCGGTCTGGCCATCGGCCCACGTGCCGGCGTTGCGGTCGTAGTAGCGGGACGTGCTTGCGAGCCGGAACGAAGTCATGCGCACCCCCTGCGTCCCTACATACAACCGCGGGTCAGTTGCCACCCAGCCGGTGACGGTAATCAACAGATCATTCATGGCGCCCTCCTTGACGCGTGCCGCCGGTTGCGGCTGCGCTCAGGGTTGCGCAGGCCGAGGCAGGTCTGCGGCTGGAGGCTCGTCAGGAGTGGACGACGCGTGACGCCGGCCCGCGTGTGAACATCAGTCGCGCGCGAGTTCCGTGAGCTCGTCGAGGTTGCGATACGCCTGGTGGATCATCTCGGTGGGCTCCGCTACCAGGGGCATCACCACGGTACGGACCACGGCGCGCCCGGTGCTCAGCACCGCCTTCGACGCCTGCGACGCACGTGCGCGACGCGTCATCGCGCCCTTGAACCCGGTCGCGGCTGCGACCTCGGGCCACTGCGCATGCGCGAGTGCGGCGTTGAGTTCGCCCGCGAGCAGCGCGGCCGGCGCCACGGCCTCGTTCACCACGCGCGTCCACGCCACTGGCAGATCGTGCGTCGCGGCATCCACCCAGTCGAGCCGCTCGCGCTCCACAGCCTGCGGGCGCACGCCGGGCAGCGGCGGCGCCTTTTTGGCGCGTCCCGCGGCAATGGCGGCCGACGCTTCGGCAAGGGCGTCAACACCTGCTGCGGCGGCGAGTGCCGTCACGAGTTCCTCGACATCCGGCAGCGTGGGGTCGGCGTCACGCGCGAGCGCCCGCTCAAGCGCGCGCCCCGCGGCAACGAGGTCGGCGCGCACGGCCTCGGCCGCGACGGTGCGGGATGCCGACGCGGCGGCGAGTTCCCCACGCAACGCCTCGACACCCTGCCCCGTGCGCGCGCTCATCGGCATGACGGGGATGTCGTCGAGCCCGTCGTCGGCGAGGAGGCGCTGCAGGTCGCGCACCACCTCCCACCCCTGATCGGTGGTGAGGCGGTCGACATGATTGAGGACCACGAGCGACGGGCGGCCGAGATCAGATGCGACCTTGAGGTAGTGCTCGTGCACGGTGTGGTCGGCGTACTTCTGGGGATCCATTACCCACACCAGCAGGTCGGCCATGGGAACGACCCTGTCGACGATGCCGCGGTTGGTGGCATTGATGGAGTCGTGGTCCGGCAGGTCCAGCAGCACCACTCCTCGCAGTTCCTCCGCGTGGGGCTCGTCGTCGCCCAAGGTGAGTCGCCGCCCGGCTCCGACTTCAAGCCAGTCGAGCAGAGCGTCGGCCCGGTCAACCCAGGTGACCGCGCTGACATCGGCCGTCGTGGGGCGCGCGACGCCGGGCACCGCGAACTCGCGGCCAGCGATCGCGTTGAAGATGCTCGACTTACCGGAGCCCGTGCCACCCGCGAGCGCCACGATCGTGTGGTCCACTCCCAGCGCCAAGCGCTCGTCGCAGCGCTCCACGGCCGCGGTGACCTCGCGCCGCACGGCTGGCTCGATCGCCTCGGACGCCCACTCAAGCGACGACTTCAGGCGCTTGACGCGCTCGCGGAGCGGGGAGGTCTCGTCGCGCGGGCCCACATGTTGAAAGGACAGGCTCACAGCAAGCCCCGCAGCTCCGCACGCCGCAGCCTCACCTTGGAGGAGGCCTCGGGCATCAGCGACGCCACGTCGGTGGGCGCAAGCATGTCCAGCGCCTCCCGGTTGATGCAGTAGCGCCGTGCCACGTGCAGTTCTTCTCGAGCGGCGGCGACCGTTGCGGCGGTGTCCGCGCCGGTCAACAGCGACAGCCCCACTTCCGCCTCGGGAACGCCTAGCGCGGCGGACGCGAGCGTGGTCCGCAGCCCCACCTCGCCCACCATCGAGACGCCGCGTGCGGCGTTGCCCATGGCCATCGCGAGCTCGTCGCACCGTCCAAGCCACGCCCGCACGGCGTCGGCCGCCACCCTTTCGCGCGCCGCGCGCGCATCGCGGGGATCGCGCTGCGTCGCCATCCAGGAGCCGGGGCCGGCTTCGCCTTCTTCGCGCGCCAGGTCCTCGGCCATGCCGTCGGCGACCTCGGCGCTCGCATAGGTGAGAGTCGCCTCGAGGGCGGCGATGAGGTCGCTCTCGATCGCCGCGAGGGCGGCGTCGCGCTCATCGCGCGCCACACGGCGCTTGGCCCACACTCCCGCACGCAGGCGGAAGAGCGCGCCGCCCTCTGCGGTTCCCTGGCGCCAGCGCGAGTGCAGCGAACCGTCGGCAATGCCTGCGTACCAGGTGCTTCCGCCAACGGTCTCGGCTTGTGCCGCGCGGCGGCGCACCAGCGTGCGGATCTCCTTGGCGTCGGCGGCCTGGTCGTCCATGAGCTCTGCGAGCCGCTCCAGCCACTCCTTGAGAGCCTCCGCGGAGCCGTGCATCGTGCGCTCCACGATGGTCGTCGCCGATGCGGCCGCAACGGAGTCGAGCCACCTGCCGAGGCCGCCAACCACGTCCTTGGGCACGGCAGCGCCGATCTCCGCGTCCTCGGGTATCACGAACAGCGGCAGCATCTCGAGCGACTCCGCCTGCAGCCGGTTGACGAGGTCTCCGCGCACCTGCGCGGCGACGTCAACGGTGACGCGGTTGAGGACCACGGCGATGGAGGCGCCGCGCTCGGCGCCGGAGCGGAGCACGTCCCACGGCACCGCGTCGCCGTATCGCGCGGCGGTGGTGACGAAGATCCACAGGTCCGCGGCCTCGAGGAGGTCGCGCGCCACGTCGCGATTCTCGCCGCGAATCGAGTCGAGGTCCGGCGAGTCGACGATCGCCAGGCCGCGCGGCACCGCCTCAGTGGCGGTGACCACGGCCTTGCGCGCGACGTCCGTCAGCACGGGCGAATCGAGTGGATGATGGAAGAGATGCGGGGCCTTGGTCGTGGGGCGCAGCACGCCCGCCGGCGTGAGGTCCTCGCCCAGCAGTGCGTTCACCACGGTCGACTTTCCGGCGCCCGTGGAGCCCGCCACCACCACCAACGCTGGAGCGGCTTCCTCACGCACGCGTGGGATCAGATGGTGGTCCAGCTGGTCAAGAATCTGAGCCACCAAGGCGGTCGCTTCTTCGGCGCCCTTGGTGGGAATCGGCAGCGAGACGTCGGCAACGACCCGGCGCGTGTCGACCAAAGCGTCGAGGAGGGCGCCGGGATACGACCACGTCTTGATCGGCCGGGTGCTCATGCGGGTGGGTTTCCTCCTCAGAACCAGCGACTTCAGGCTACCGGTAGCAGGGGCACGCACGCGGGCACGACGCGAGCACCATGCGATGCGCGGGCCATTACCCTGGTTCCGAGCCCCCGTAGCTCAATGGATAGAGCAACGGCCTTCTAATCCGTAGGTTGCAGGTTCGAGTCCTGCCGGGGGCACCTATTGACCCGGAATGCGCATCCTGCCACCCGCGTTGGCAGTCAGCGACCCCTGTGAAAGGAACCCTACGTGTCAGCCGCCCTCTTCAGCCCGCTCACCATCCGCGGTGTGACCGCTCGGAACCGGCTGTGGGTCTCCCCCATGTGCCAGTACTCGGTTGAGGCTCACGACGGCGTGCCCACCGACTGGCACCTCGTGCACCTCGGCTCGTTCGCGCGCGGCGGTGCGGGCCTCGTGATGGCGGAGGCGACGGGCGTGGTTCCCGAGGGCCGCATCACTCCCGGCGACACTGGCCTGTGGAACGACGTCCAGCGTGACGCGTGGGCACGCATCGTCACGTTCATCCACTCGCAGGGCGCGCTCGCCGGGGTGCAACTGGCCCACGCGGGCCGCAAGGCTTCCACGCACGTGCCGTGGGAGGGCGACGGCTCAGTTGAGGCCGACGCCGGCGGCTGGGAGACAGTGGCACCGTCGGCCATCGCGTTCCCCGGCTATGCAACGCCGCGCGAACTCACCGCCGCGGAGATCGAGGCGCTGCCCGGCGCATGGGCAGCCGCGGCCACGCGCGCGATCAGCGCGGGCTTCGACCTGGTGGAGATTCACTCCGCCCACGGCTACCTGCTGCACGAGTTCCTCTCCCCGCTCAGCAACGAGCGGACGGACCAGTGGGGCGGTTCGCTCGAGAACCGCGCCCGGCTCCTCCTCGACGTGGTGCGCGCCGTCCGCGCCGCCGTGGGCCCGGACACCCCCGTGTTCGTTCGCTTGAGCGCCACCGACTGGTCCGAACCGGCCGGCTGGACCCTCGAGGACACCGTCACCGTCTCGCGCTGGGCCACCGAGGCGGGCGCCGACCTCATGGACGTATCGTCCGGCGGGCTCATCCCCGGAGTCCGCATCCCCACCGGCCCCGGCTATCAGGTCCCGTTCGCGCACGCCGTCCGCAGCCAGGCCGACGCTGTGGTCGCCTCCGTGGGTCAGATCACCTCGGGCGTTCAGGCCGAGCAGATCATCGCCACCGGCGAGGCCGACGCCGTGCTCGTCGCACGGGAGTTCCTGCGCGACCCGCACCTGCCGCTGCGCGCGGCGCACGACCTCGGCGTTGAACTCGACTACTGGCCCAACCAGTACCTGCGGGGGCGCTGGCCGCACTAGGCGCGCGGTGTGGCGCGCCGCAACAAGAGGTAGCCAGCGACGCCGCAGACTGCGGCGAACACCACACCCCACGCCGCGAACTCCATGAGCGAAGTCGTCGCGAACCAACCCTGGATGGGCTGGCTGGCGTCGTACTTGGCGTGAAGATAGAGGGCTCCCACCACGAGCGCCGCGAGGCCGATGAAGAACACGGTGATTCCGGTGCTGCCCCAGCGCACGTAGATGGTCGCGACGGCGGCGCCCAAGAAGATGAACACCAGGAACTGGACGATCCAGAGGATCCACACCTGGCCGATGGGCACCTCGTAGAGCAGCTGCGCGGCGAAGAACGCGCCGCCCACGCCCCAGCCGTCCGTCGCCCGCTCCACCACGGCGCCCAGCGTCATGCCGGTGCCGTACACGAGCGCCAAGAACACGAAGTAGCCCGCCGTTCCCAGGTAGTACTCGCGCCGCGTCAGCGACATCCCCAAGGCGAATCGGAACGTCAGGTTCATCGCCTGCACTGCCGCGATCAGCATGTAGACGAGCGCCCAGTAGGCGCCGCCGTTGTAGCGAAAGGCGTCGGGTGGGAGGTTCTCGACGCCGCCGACGTTGGTGATGACGATCTGCCAGATCACGTAGGTCAGCGCGAAGATCGCGGCATAGATGATCCACGGCAGCAGCAAGGTGGTCCACGGGTTGGCGGTGTGGAGGCGCGCGGCGTTGAACATCCGGTGAGGACGCGGCGTGGCGGCGGCGTCCGCGGGCGTGCTCAGGGTTGCGGCAGTCATGACGCCTCCTCGATCTCGATGGGTGCGCCGGTGCGGCGAACGATGAGTTGTTGCAGGGAGACCGGGCTCAGTTCGAGGCCCGCGGCCGCGGCTGCGGCCAGGTCGGCGTCCGTGAGACCGGTGACGGTCACCGTCGCCAGCCCGCCCAGGCGCGAGCGGTCAAGAACCTCTCGCCCGGACGCGAACGCATCGACGTCGGTGGCGCGGCCCGCGAGCGTGGTGGCGGTGCCTCGCAACGTGTCCGCGTCTTCGTCGATGACGATGGCGCCCGCGTCGATCACGAGCACGCGCTCCAGGAGCGCCGCCGCCTCGTCGATGAGGTGCGTTGAGAGCAGGATGGTGCGCGGGTGCTCCGTGTAGTCGGCGAGCAAGTGATCGTAGAAGAGCCTTCGCGCCACCGCGTCGAGCCCGGCGTACGGCTCGTCAAGTAGCGTCAGTTCCGCGCGCGAGGCGATGCCGATCACGGCCCCGAGCGCCGAGCGCTGTCCGCGCGACATCTTCTTGATGACGCGGTTGACGGGGACGCGGAAGTCCGCGACCAACTGCTGGGCGAGCTCCTCGTTCCAGTGCTCAAAGAACCACGGCCCGGTCTTGAGCACGTGCTTGCCCTTGAAGCCGTCGGGATACACCTGCGACTCCTTGATGAAGCACGTGCGGCGCAGCACGCCCGCGTTCTCCACGGGGCTCTCGCCGAACACTCGCACCTCGCCGCTCGTGGCGAACTCCTGCCCGCTGATGAGCTGCATGAGGGTGGTCTTTCCGGCGCCGTTGCGGCCGAGCAGGCCGTGAATGCCGGGGCCGCTGAGCGCGACGGACACATCGTTCACGGCCGTCACGCCGCGATAGCGCTTGGTGAGACCGGTGGTCTCGATGATGGTTGTCACTTCTCCATCTCCTTCTCTATGAGCTCGGCGAGGCGCGCGGGCGTGATGCCCAGCGCGCGGGCCTGCGCCGCCACGGGTCGCAGGAAGTCTTCTTGGAAGGCGCGGCGGCGCTCGTCGAGCAGCTGCGCCTGTGCGCCGGTGGCGACGAACATGCCGATGCCGCGGCGCTTGTAGAGCACGCCGGCGTCGACGAGCCGCTGCACGCCCTTGAGGGCAGTCGCGGGGTTGATGCGGTAGAACGCGGCCATCTCGTTGATCGACGGCACCTGGCTCTCCTCGGGCATCGTGCCCGCGAGGATGTCGTCCTCGAGGCGCGCGGCGATCTGCAGGAAGATCGGCCTGCCGTCGTCCATCGCGTCTCCTCGATCTGGGTCCTTCGGTTAGTTAGTACAGTAACTAACCAACCACGGAGCCGCCGCCGTGTCAAGTGATGCCCGGCCGCAGCGCGGGGCAGAACCCAGCCACAGCGTCGGGCATGTCAAGCTGACCCACCCGGCCCCAGCGTCGGGCGGGCCGCAAGCTCTGCGGGAAACGTCCTGGTCTTGCCCGAATCTCCCGATTCCCGCGCGCAGCCCCTCCCCCGCGGTTCAGTAGAGTGAAGGACATGTCTGAAGCGCACCTCGTCTGGATCGACTGCGAGATGACGGGGCTCGACACCGTCAAGGATGCGCTCATCGAGGTCGCGTGCCTGGTGACAGACGCCGAGCTCAACGTGCTGGGCGAGGGCGTGAACGTGGTCATCCGCCCGCCGGACGCCGCCGTGGAGGACATGGGCGACTACGTGCGCCAGATGCACACCACCTCGGGCCTCATCACCGAACTCGACGGCGGGATGACGCTAGCCGAGGCGGAGGCGATCGTGCTCGCCTATGTGCAGGAGCACGTGCCGCCGGGCAAGGCGCCGCTCGCCGGCAACACGGTCGGCATGGACAAGATGTTCCTCGAGCGCGACATGCCGCAGCTCATGGCGCACCTCCACTACCGCGTCGTGGACGTCAGCTCCATCAAGGAGCTGGTGCGGCGCTGGTACCCGCGGGTTTTCTACCAGGCACCTCCCAAGACCGGCGGCCACCGCGCGCTCGGCGACATCCGCGACTCGATACGCGAGCTGCAGTACTACCGCGAGACAGTCATGGTGCCGCTGCCCGGACCCGACTCGGAGACCGCCAAGGCGGCGTCCGTGGCCGTTAGCGAAGAGGTGGGCGAGGATGCTCCCACCGTCGTTGACGGCGCGTAGCAACGACCGCTCACGGGTTGGTAGACTTCTCGCTGGCCCGTTCGCGGGCCGATGGTGGCTATAGCTCAGTTGGTAGAGCACCGCGTTGTGGTCGCGGGGGCCGCGGGTTCAAGTCCCGTTAGCCACCCCAAGGTTGTCCCTCAGTTTGTCCCTCACCGAACCCCGCGGCCCCTTCGCCGCTATCGTGACTCAATGGGACTCTTTGACCGCATGAAGGACAGCGCGAGTCGTAAGCTCGACGGTCCGCCCGAGCCGCCCCCGCATGTGTGGGCGTCCGATCAGGCGTGGGCACGGGTCTTGACGTCCACGCCGCCGCGCGAGAGCAGCGGCGAACATGGCGGGCCGCCGTCGATCATCGATGACGTGATCACCAAGGGCGCCGGCATCTCCTACGCGTTCGACCTCGAGATTCACCGCCCTGGACAGGGCACGTACACGATCTCTCGCAAGACGCGCGTGCCATCCAAGGTCGAGGGCGCCGTGTTCGGCTCGACGACGACCGTCCCCGTGGGGGCCGAGGTGCCGCTGCAGGTCAATGGGCCCGACGCGGAAGACGTCGAGCTGGACTGGGACGCCTACCTCGAGATCCCCTATCAGGCGGACCGCACGTATCACCTGCATGTGAAGGCCGGGCGCGCGAGCGTGGCGAAGAACGTGTCGCCGGAGATTCAGCGGCAGAGCGCGCAGGCGGTGACGATGCTTGCCCAGGGAGTGGCGCAGGGAACGATGACGCGCGACATGTTCGATCAGCAGGTTGCGAGCCTTCAGGAACTCGGGTACTTGCGCGACGAGGACCTCCACGCGGCGCTCGCGATCATCGACGGTTGATCACTCACGGCTGAGGGGCAATGACAGGGAGCCCTCGGCATCGCTGCCGGAGGCTCCCTGCGTCAAAGCCTGTTACGTCTTGTTGGCAAACACCGCGCGCCCCACACCCAGCAGGATGACGGCCACGACGATTGAGATCAGCCAACGGATCCAGTCAACGCCGTCGGTCGAGGCCACGCCGAGCAATCCGGCAAGCCACCACCCGAGCAGCGCGCCGCCGATGCCGGCAAGCCAGTTGCCCCACCAGGGCATTCCGGACGAGCCGCGCTGGATGAGTGATGCGATGATGGCGAGCACTGCGCCCGCAATGAGAGAACCAATGATGCTCATGGTTCCTCTTCTCTCCCCCCAAACGGCCTGCGGAGATCGCAGGCGTACTAGTCAGGCTATCGTTGGTGCGGGAATCGCGGGGGTGACGACCAGGAGGTGCACGCATGGAGGTATGGGTCATCGCCCTGCTGACCGGCTCCGGTTTCGCCGCGGCCGCCGGCCTCAACGCCTTCATCCCCGTCGTGATCGTGGGCGCCCTGGCGCGTTTCACTGACCTCATCGTCCTGCCGGATCAGCTCGAGTGGCTGCAGTCGTGGTGGGTCATCGCGGCCGGCCTCGCCCTCCTCGCCGGCGAACTCGTGCTGGACAAGATCCCAGGCGTTGACCACATCAACGACCTGCTGCAATCCATCGTGCGACCGCTGGTGGGCGGCGTCCTCTTCGCCGCCACCGCCGCCGCTCAGGTGCAGGTGGAATCGCAGTTCTGGCTCGAGCATCCCTGGTTCGGCGGCATGCTTGGCGCTCTTCTCACGCTCGGCGTCCATACGGGCAAGGCGATCTCCCGCCCAGCGGTGAACGCGGCAACCGGCGGCACCGGCGCGCCCGTCGCATCGTTCGCCGAGGACGCGATCTCCGTTGCGCTGTGCCTCATCGCGATCTTCATCCCCGTGCTCGTGTTCGTGGTGTTCGTGATGCTGGCCATCGCCCTGTACCGCATCGTCACCACGGGGCGCAGGCGACGCCGCAGGCGCGCAATGCTTGAAGCGCACGAGCGCGCGGAGCGCGAGGCCCAGGCCGAGGCCGGAGTCACCACGTCGTGGTGGCGGGGTCGCTGGCGCTAGAAGTCGCGCCCCAGCACCGCGCTCGCAGCGTGCAGGAACGCCTCGCGCACCCGCTCCGATCCGTCGAGATAACCGCCCACCAAGGCGGCGTCGCGCAAGAGCACCAGCGAAGCGGCTGCACGCTCGGGCTCACTCACGCCCGCAGCGGCCACGACCTCCGCCAGCGTCGCGCGGAACCACGCGCGATGCGACGCCACGACTTCCCTCACTGGTGAGTCGGGGTCGGGGTACTCGGCCGCAGCGTTGATGAAGGGGCAGCCACGCGTGTGCCGCGACTGCACGTCATCGGCGATGCCGTGCACCACTGCGGCCAGCAGCTGGTCCGGCGAGAGGTCGCCCTGGGCCGCCGCCGCAGCAAAGTAGCCGCGAATCCGCTCGTCCTCGAGACCCAGGTAGGCGACGACTAGCGCCTCCTTGCCGGCGAAATGCCGGTACATCGTGGCGCGGGTGACCCCAGCGTCGGCCAGGATGCGATCCACTCCGATCCCGTGGATGCCCTCGCTATAGAAGATCTGCGCGGCGGTGTCCAAGAGACGCCCGCGGGCGGCGCTGGGAGATGTGGTCATGGTGTCCATGCTAGTGGAACGTTCGTTCTGCCTGGTGTATGCCCGATCGCAGATCTCTTTCGCGCATCGGGAATGAATGGTGAGAGAACGAACGTTCTGTCTAGTGATCGAGCCAAACGGCCCGAGAACCTGACAAGGAGAGAACAATGAACACCACGATCACCACCACCGAGGCAGTGCAGATCCGCATCGCCAATGACTCCGGCAAGCAGCCGGTCGTCTTCGTCCACGGCCTGTGGCTCCTCGGATCCAGCTGGACCGCCTGGCGCGAGTACTTCGAGAGCCAGGGCTACTCGACCGTCGCCGCCGAATGGCCCGGCGACGCCGCAGACGTCGAGGCGGCCCGTGCCGACACCACCAACCTCGCCGGCCTTGGGGTCCAGGAGATCACCGACCACGTCGCCGAGATCGCGCGGGCGCTCACGCTGAAGCCCATCCTCATCGGCCACTCCTTCGGCGGCCTGCTCGTACAGCGCGTCGCGGACCTCGGTCTCGCGGCGGCCACCGTCGCCATCGACCCCGCTCCGTTCAAGGGAGTGCTGCCCCTGCCGCCCTCAACGCTCAAGGCGTCGTCGCCCGTGCTCGGCAACCCCGCCAACCGCAAGCGCACGGTGACCCTGACCTTTGACCAGTTCCGCTACGGCTTCGCCAATGCGGTCTCCGAGGACGAGGCGAAGGCCCTCTACGAGACGTTCCACGTCGCGGCACCGGGGCGCCCGCTGTTCCAGGCGGCCACCGCCAACCTCAGCTCCGGCAAGGCAACCAAGGTGGACGTGACCAACGCCAACCGCGGTCCCCTGCTGGTGGTGTCCGGCGAGAACGACAACATCGTGCCGTTCGCCATCGCCAACGCCGCGTACAAGCTGCAGTCGAAGAACCCCGGCGTCACCGAGATCGTCGAGATCCCCGGACGCGGCCACTCGCTCACCATCGACTCCGGTTGGAAGGACGTCGCCGACGCCGCACTCGCCTTTGTGCAAAGCTGACGACCCACGCGAAAGGCCCCGGTCCATACGGACCGGGGCCTTCTTGGTACACCCCCTGGGACTTGAACCCAGAACCCACTGATTAAGAGTCAGTTGCTCTGCCAATTGAGCTAGAGGTGCATGAATGCGAGTACCAATGTTAGCAGGCTGACGGGTCCCTGGCGAAATCTTCCGGAGCCGCTAGCGCAGGGTCTTGAGGCGCTCAAACCACGACGCGATCGCGAGCAGCAGCGTGCCCACGATGAGGAACGCCACCATGCGAGCCAGGAGGTTGCTGCCCGCCACGAACTGCAGCACCGCGACGATCACGGCCGTGGTGGCGGTCGCGAGGACGAGGGCGAACCAGCGCAGCCTCACCCCCAAGACGGCGAGCACCACGATGGCGACGACGAGCCACGCGGTGCGCAGCACGTGGTCCGGCTCCAGCGCGAGAGCGATATACGAGGGCACAAGCAGGATCGCCAGCCCTGGGCCCAGCGCGGCGAGGCTCGAGGCCTCCGGCGCCGCACGCATCCACGCGAGTCCGATGATGAGCGCCGCAGCGGCGGGCACCGCCATGTACGCCTCGACGAACTGCACGCCGGCGTCGGCGAGAATCAGCGCCGTTCCCAGGGACAGCAGCGACGACGACACCCACCGCGCGCCCTTGCGTCCCATCGCCACGAATCCGAGCCACCCCACTCCTGCTGCCACCAAGGCGCCACCACCGGCCGTGGGAGTCTGGGCTGAGAGCGTCGCGACCAGCGTGACCGCCCCAGCGGTGACCGGCATTGCGGCACCGCGCGGCACGATGTGACGCCACTCGAGTTCCAGCGCCCTGACCATCGCGAGCGCCACCGCGACGGGTGCAACCGCGCCCACGCCCATCGCGGACATCGCGGCGCCACCGGCCACTGCGGCCGTTGCGACGGCAACGATTCCGGGCCAGGCGACGCGGCGCGCGGCGATGACGGCGACTGCCGAGGCCGCAGCCGCGGTCAGCGCCACGAGCCACATGTCGTTCCACGCCCACACCACCGCCCACAGCGCGATGCCCACTGTGGCCCCAGGTGCGACCGCGCGGATGGCGTAGGGCGACAACGTGCTCGGCGTCGCCGCGACGAGCCCGCGCGCCGGTTGGTAGACAGCGAGACCCAGGGCGATTGCGGCGATGACGAGCGCGGCTGCCCACGGCGGCAATGCGGTTGCGGCGATCGCGGCGCCCAATCCCACGATGGTCAGCAGGTGCGGCCGCAGCCTGGGTGCCGCGGCGAGCGCCACCGCGGCGAGGCCCGCGACCAACGCGAGCCACGGCGAACGCGTGCGGTCCTCCCCTTCCAGCACCGCCCACACGACGTCCGAGATCCCGCCGAGAGCGGACGCCGCGGTGACAACGGCGGCCGGCACCAGCCCCACGAGGCCCGGGAGGGTGAATCGTGCGGGCGCGGCGCGCAGTCCCCACGCACCTGCGGCGACGACGGCCGCGAGGGCGGCGAAGCCACGGTCACCGTAGAGGGCCAGCGCGGGCGCGACAGCCGTGACTATCAGCACGGCTCCCGAGAGTGCCCAGCGCCACCGCATCGACGCGACTGCGAGCACGGCGGCGGTCGTCAAGGCGATAGCTGTGGCCGCGACGAGACTCAGCTCGTTGCGACCGAGTGCCAGCTGCGTTCCCAGCGCCACGACCACGACCCACACCAAGGAGCCGTACCGCAGCGCGGAGCGCGGCCGCGCGGCGCGCTTGGGCCACAGCCAACGCACGTGGGATGCAGCCACGCCCAGGGCGGCCGCTGCTCCCACCGCGAGCGCTGCGACGACCCATGAGGCGGCGCCCGCGCCTTCCGGAGCCACCACGGACGCGATGGTGCCGACAAGCGACGAGAACGCGATCGCGAGCGCCCACGGGTAGAGCCCGCGGAGAGCGGGCTCCGCGCGGAACGCCAGCACCGTCACGACCAGGGACGCGGCGACGGCCGGCACCCACCAGTCCCCGCCCAGGTCACCCCAGACGATGGTCGCCAACACCCCCAGGGCCGCTCCGCCAATGGTCACGACCACCATCACCACGATCGCGGGCACGAGACCCCACCACTGCGGCCCGCGCAGACGCGACGGCAGCAGCCACGCGGACCACGCGATCGCCGCGACCAGCGCGCTCACGGCTGCGACGCTCCACCCGCCGCTCCAGTCCGCGCGGAGCGTGACGGCGAACAGCGCCAAGGTCGTGATCAGCGACGCGGCCGTCAGTGCGGCGGGTCGCCGCCACACCGCGAGCCACGTGAGCACCGCGAGCGCCGCGACGAGGCCGATCAGCGCCCACGCCAGGCTGTGGTTTGCGCTGGCCAAACCCGGCAGCGCGCGCAGTCCCGCGAGTGCCGCGACAACCGCGGCGGAGCCCGAAACGACGCCGCGCGCATAGGTGGTGGTCCACGCGCGAGTGCTGGCAGCCACCACCAGCGCGGCGAGGACCATGAAGGCGGCCGCCGCCTCCGGCAGCCACGCGTCGGCAGCCACGATGGCGCCGCCAACGGCTGCGATAGCGAGGGCCACCACGCCGACCGTCTCCACGGATCCACGCGCACCCCCCAGCACCTTCCAGCGCCGGGCTCCGGCCGCCGCAATCGCGCCCAGCAGCGTCACCGCATGCCACCACGAACTGAAAACAGGCTCCTCGCGGGTGATGTGGGGCACCATTGCGGCCACGGAGGTCAACGCACCAACGGCGGCCAACGCCACGGCCGGAGCCGTGCCCGCGAGAACGGCCGAGTGCAGATAGCGTCCTCGCGCGAGCCAGATCACTGCCGCCGCCACCGCCACCGCTGACGACACCTGCAGCGCGGCGGGAGCGTCGTAGCGTGCCGCGAGCGCACCCCCATCCGCGCACAGAATCACGACGGCGGAGGTCCAGCCCCACCACGGCGACACCCTGCCGCGCGCCACGAGCACCACGAGAGGCAGCGCCACGATGACGAGCGCCACGGGTAGGGCGACTTGACCCATCAGCAGGGCCCAGGCCGCGTAGTACGCCGCGACCACCTCGAACACCAGGGCGGCGGCAGCGGTCACCCAACGGGCGCGGTCGTCCCACCACAGGCGCAGCGCGGCAAGCAGTCCCGCGCCCGCCAGCGCCGTGGCTACCGCGACCGACGAGTGGTACAGCGGCGGGCCGGTCAGTTCTGCCAGGCCGAACGCCACGATTCCCGTGCCGGTGATGACCATGATCGCCCCGGCCACGGTTGCAATATCGAGCCAGCGGGACTCCACGCGCCAGCGGCGCAGCTGCGCCACCGACAGGCCCGCAATGAGCGCGGCAACGCCTGCCCACAGGTTCGTGTCCGGCACATACGTGCCCGCCACCAGGCGAGCCACGGTGATCGAGATCGAGTACACGCCACTGCCGATCGCCACCACCAGGTACGCGGGAGCCATGCCCGCGAGGAACGCCCACCGGCCCGCGCCCTGCAGCCGCGCGCCGACCGCAAGGAGCACAGCCACCACCACGGCCACCACCGTCGCCTGCTGCCACGCATCCGCCCCGCGCGTCGCCGCCGCAGCGGGAGCGACGAGGGTCAGCGTGAACGCGAGCGGGCCCAGCGCCAGGCGCGGCCAGGTCCGTGCCACCACCGCAAGAGCCGCCACGGGAGCGAGAGCTGCGAAAGCGTCGGGCGTGGTCCCGTCGCCCCACCACAGCCACGCCACTCCTGCGCCCGCCACGATCGTCAGCCAGCCGACCGCGCCCCAGCGGATCGCGCCGCGCGCGACGTTCCAGCGCCAGAACCTGTGGGTGCTCGCGAGCGCGAGCGCCGCGACGGTGCCCGCGAGCGACCACACCCACGCCGACGACCCGGATTGCGCCCCGCCCGTGCCTTCGCTCGTGCGCACCGCGGCCACGGTAAACGTCACCGCCGCGCCTGCGAGCGCGAGCGCGCT
>Ga0160456_100313_pt1 | contig 19139 bp, 16 predicted proteins | sample HID1972K_E6MG_FD_108261 | JGI IMG/M metagenome (GOLD analysis project Ga0160456, IMG submission 108261) | Enriched pill bug-associated microbial communities from UW Madison campus, WI, USA - HID1972K_E6 MG | ecosystem: Host-associated > Arthropoda: Insects > Digestive system > Unclassified ... | reverse complement strand
GGTGGCGGTAACGATGAGGTGCGTGTAACAACAATCAATCCAAGTGGCACGCGGCTGGCGGTGAACGTCGAGCGTCTGACCTATATCGGCGACAAAGCCTTTATCGGTTACGGCAACGACAGCGACAACGTCATCACCGGCGGTTCGGGCAACGACACGCTGTACGGTGGCGCGGGTGCCGACCAGTTCATCGGTGGAGCCGGTTATGACACTGTCAGTTATAGCGACAGCACGGCGGCGATGGTCATCAACCTGAAAACCAATGTCTATTCCGGTATCGGTGCCGGGGACACCTTTACCGGTATCGAAGCGGTCAAGGGTTCGGGGCTCGACGATATCTTCTACGGTGGCGCCGCCGCTATGGGCGTTGACGGTGGCACCGGTCAGGACCTGATCAGTTACGAGTTTTCGGACGCTGCGATCACCCTCGACCTGATCAGCAATGTCAACTCTGGAGAAGCCGCGAGCGACACTTTCGCCAGCATCGAACTCTTTCAGGGCAGCCACTTCGATGACACGTTGTCAGGTTCCCGACTCGCTGATGTTTTCATCGGAGGTTTGGGTGCGGATGTAATCGATGGTCGCGAGGGACAAGATACGGCGATGTACATCACCAGCACTAGCGGGGTGACCATCAACCTGTTGACCAATATCAACGAGGGTGGCGATGCGCAAGGCGATGTATTGCGCAATATCGAGCGTGTCGTGGGCAGTCACCTCAATGACAGCCTGACCGGCGATGCTGGCATCAACTACCTGGAAGGTGGATTGGGGGATGACATCATCTTCGGTGGTGACGGCAACGATTACCTCTACGGCGGACTGGTTTCCTCGATCGGGCCGTTCTCCCTCGACGGGCAGGTCAACGGGCCGCAGGCCGACACAATATATGGCGGCAAAGGCAACGACACCATTTTCACGGCAAGCAATGATGTAGGAAGCCGCGTGTATGGCGAGGCCGGTGGCGATGTCATCACCGTGGTTCACGGCATGGCAGACGGTGGCGAGGATGGTGACCTGCTGACCGGTACAGGCTTGGGCTTTGCATTGTTTGGCGGTGCGGGGAACGATCAACTGGTGTTGAAGTCCAGCGGTTTTGCCAACGGTGGCGAGGATAACGACCTTTACACAATCGGCACCCCGGGTCTTGTGACCATCCAGGATGACGGCGCGAGCCGCGAGGACAAACTGGTGCTGTCGTATATCAGCAGTTCCCAACTGTTGATTGATCGTGTCGGTGATGATCTGTATCTGCATCGCTCGAGTTTCGCACCGGGCACGACGCCGCAGGAAGGTGTGCAGCTCAAGGGCTGGTTCGCAGGCTTCGATACCATTGAGCAAATTCAAACGGCGAACGGGCAAATCATCAACCTGCCAGCCAATAGCGATGCGTTTGCCATGTTTGGTTGACCGCTGAATCGAGCACTGTCGATCCTGCAACGGGATTGAAGGTGCAGGCATGGAGGGCGAACCTGATAATTATCATCGGGTTTGCACTTTTTTTTACCTTGCAGCCCGGTCTTCACGGGACTCATCGAGCTGGCGCGTTTCCTGCAAGTCCCCCGCAAATCGCCATAAAACGAGCGCTCGCGGTCATCCCACCGGCGCCCGAAGCGGCAAAAGGTTGAGGCAGACGGCCCGCAAAGCTCAAGAAAGCATTGCGCAGCCCGGTGACGAACGAGAGGGGAGACGATGAAGGCAGTAATTTTGGCGGGTGGCCTCGGCACGCGCATCAGTGAAGAGTCGCACCTCAAGCCCAAGCCGATGATCGAGATCGGCGGCAAGCCAATTCTCTGGCACATCATGAAGCAGTATTCCGCCCACGGAATTCACGACTTCGTGATCTGCCTGGGCTACAAGGGTTACGCGATCAAGGACTTCTTCGCCAACTACTTCCTGCACACCTCCGACGTCACTTTCAACATGCGCGAAAACCGCATGGACGTGCACCAGAACTACAGCGAACCGTGGAGCGTCACGCTCATCGACACCGGCGAGGAAACCATGACCGGTGGCCGTCTGCTGCGTGCCGGTCGTTACCTGAAAGATGAAGAGGCGTTCTGCTTCACCTACGGCGACGGCGTTTCCGACCTGAACATTCGTCAGTTGGTCGAATACCACAAGGCTCATGGCCGCCTTGCGACCGTGACGGCCGTGCAACCGCCAGGGCGCTACGGTGCGCTGGAGCGTCAGGGCGATCAGGTTCTCGGCTTCACCGAAAAACCCCGTGGTGATGGCGGTTGGATCAACGGCGGATTTTTCGTGCTGTCGCCGAAAGTGTTGCCATATATCGCTGGCGATGAAACCACCTGGGAAGCCGAGCCATTGGCCCGTCTGGCTCAGGATGAGCAGCTCAAAGCCTTTGAACACGATGGCTTCTGGCAGCCCATGGACACCCTGCGCGACAAGAATCATCTCGAAGCGCTGTGGCAGAGCGGGGAGGCCCCATGGAAGCAATGGGCCTGAGTGCGGATTTCTGGCACGGCAAACGTGTTCTCGTTACCGGTCACACCGGTTTCAAAGGCAGTTGGCTGACCCTGTGGCTGCAAAGTCTCGGCGCGCAAGTCAGCGGTTTTTCCCTCGATCCGTCGACCGAGCCGAGCCTGTTCGAACTGGCGCGGGTCCATGAAGGCATCAACGACCAGCGCGGCGATCTGCGTGACCTCGGTGCCTTGCTGGAAATCATCGCCGACATCGAGCCGGAGATTGTTTTGCATCTGGCCGCGCAGCCATTGGTTCGCGAAGGCTATCGCGATCCGCTGGGTACTTACTCCAGCAACGTCATGGGCACGCTGAACCTGCTCGAAGCCATTCGTCAGGTCGGTTGCGTGCGCGCCTGTGTGCTGGTGACCACCGACAAGGTCTACGCCAACAAGGAATGGCTGTGGCCGTACCGTGAAGACGAAGCCCTTGGTGGCCATGATCCTTACAGCAGCAGCAAGGCTTGCTGTGAGTTACTTGCGCAGTCTTATGCCGCGTCGTTTTTTCCGGCCGACAAGTACGCCGAACACGGTCTGGCCCTGGCCACGGCGCGTGCCGGTAATGTTCTGGGCGGCGGTGACTTCGCACCCGAGCGACTGATTCCCGACGTGCTCAAAGCGTGGAGCGCCGACGAACCGGTGACCCTGCGTTACCCGCAAGCCGTGCGCCCGTGGCAGCACGCGCTGGAACCGCTGGCCGGTTACCTGCAGCTGGCCGCCGGTCTCTACGAACAAGGCCCGGAATTCGCCGGGGCGTGGAACTTCGGCCCGAGTGAGGCGGACATGTGCAGCGTTGGCGAAGTGGTCGAATTGCTTGCCAGCCGCTGGCCGCAGGCGCGCGGACTACGCATCGAAAAAAGCGAACTGCACGAGGCCGGCCTGCTGCGTCTGGACAGCAGCCGCGCACGCCAGCTGCTGGGCTGGCAACCACGCTGGACCTTGCAGGCATGCCTGACCCAGACCCTCGACTGGCACCTGGCGTGGCAGAACGGCGATGACATGCGCACCGTCACCCTCGGCCAACTGAACCTGTACCGAGGCGCGCTGTGAGCGAGTTTTCCTTGCAGGCGTTGCCGCTGGCCGGCCTGTTCAGCGTCCGGCACAAACGCTTCGAAGACCAGCGCGGGCACTTTGCCCGGCTGTTCTGCGAAGGCAGCCTGAGTGCGTTCGGCAGCGAATTCCATATCCGCCAGATCAACCATTCCTGCACCCGCGAGAAGGGCAGTGTGCGCGGTCTGCATTATCAGAATGGCAACGCCCCGGAAGCCAAGCTGATCACCTGCCTGCGCGGTGAAGTGTGGGACGTGGCGGTGGATCTGCGCCCCGACTCGGAAACGTTTTTGCACTGGCACGCCGAGCATCTGAAGGCCGGCGACGGTCGCAGCCTGCTGATTCCGGCCGGGTTCGCCCACGGTTTCCAGACCCTCACCGAGGACGCCGAACTGCTTTACCTGCACAGCGCCGATTACGCGCCGGAGCACGAGGGCGGTCTGTCGGTCAATGATCCACGGCTGGCGATTGCCTGGCCGTTGCCTGTCAATAATTTGTCAGCGCGTGATTCCAGCCATCCCGCGCTCGATCAACACTTTGCTGGAGTGCGTCTATGAACTGCCGTGGGTGCGCCGCACCGCTGAGCCTGCCGCTGATTGATCTTGGCACCTCGCCACCGTCCAACGCCTATGTGCACGCCGATCGTCTTGAGCAGGCTGAGCAGTGGGTGCCGCTGAAGGTCGCGGTGTGTCAGCAATGCTGGCTGGTGCAGACCGAGGATTACACCAGCGCCGACAGCCTGTTCGACGCCGAGTACGCCTACTTCAGTTCGTTCTCCAGCACCTGGCTGGCCCATGCCGAGCGCTATGTCGGCGAGATGGTCGAGCGCTTCGGCCTGAGCGCCGATAGCCGCGTGGTGGAGGTCGCCGCCAATGATGGTTACCTGCTGCAATATGTGGCCGGTCGCGGCATCCCCTGCCTCGGTGTTGAACCGACGCGCAGCACCGCGCAAGCGGCTCGTGAAAAAGGCCTGGAAATTCGTGAACTGTTCTTCGGTCGTGAGACTGCCGCGCAGTTGCAAGCCGAAGGCTGGGGCGCCGATCTGATGGCGGCCAACAACGTGCTCGCGCATGTGCCGGACATCAACGATTTCCTCGGCGGTTTCGCAACGCTGCTCAAGCCGACCGGCGTGGCCACCTTCGAATTCCCGCAACTGTTGACGCTGATGGCCGGCGCGCAGTTCGACACGCTCTATCACGAGCACTATTCCTACCTGTCTTTGACCGCCGTGCAGACCCTGTGCGAGCGCAATGGCCTGGAAGTCTTCGACGTCAGCCAACTGCCCACCCACGGCGGTTCGTTACGCGTGTTCGTCCAGCGCAAGGACGGCGAGCGCCGCCCGGTTCAGCCAGCGGTGCAGCAACAGTTGCAAGCCGAACTCGATGCTGGGGTAAAAACCGCCGAGTACTATGCGACCCTCGCGCCGGCTGCTGAACGTATCAAGCATGAACTGCTGCGCTTTCTGCTGCAGGCCAAGGCCGACGGCAAACGTGTGGTCGGTTACGGCGCGGCCGCCAAGGGCAACACCTTGCTCAACTACGCCGGGGTCAAACCGGACCTGCTGGCCTGGGTGGCGGATGCCAATCCACACAAGCAGGGCAAGTTCCTGCCGGGCAGTCGCATCCCGATCGTTGCGCCAGCGCAGATCGATCTCGAAAAACCCGACTACGTGCTGGTGCTGCCATGGAACCTGCTGCATGAAGTCAGTCAGCAACTGGCGCAGGTGCGTCAGTGGGACGGGCGCTTCGTGATCGCCGTGCCTGAGTTGAAAGTGCTGTGAAGGTTCTGGTCACCGGAGCCACGGGCTTTGTCGGCCGGCATCTGGTTGCCGCATTGCTGGCACGTGGCTGCGAAGTCCGCGCCGTGGCGCGTAACGCGCAAACGGCGCAAGGCATGCCGTGGATCAACGACGTCGAGTTTGTGAGCGCGGATATTCACGCGCCCGATCTGGATGTCGCTGCGCTGGTAGAAGGCATCGATGCGCTGGCGCATCTGGCGTGGCCGGGCTTGCCGAACTACCGGGCGCTGTTTCATTTCGAGCACAACCTGATGGCCGATTACCGCTTTATCAAAAGCGCGGTCGAGGCGGGCGTGCAGCAAGTGCTGGTCACCGGCACCTGCTTCGAATACGGCATGCAAAGCGGCCCGCTCAGCGAAAGCAGCGAGCCACAGCCGAGCAATCCTTACGGTCTGGCCAAACACACACTGCACCTGTTTTTGCAGAATCTGCAGCAACAACAGCCGTTCACCTTGCAGTGGGCGCGCCTGTTTTATCTGCATGGCGAAGGGCAGAACCCCAACAGTCTGTTGGCAGCACTGGACCGGGCCGTCGATGCCGGTGAGCCGTCGTTCAACATGTCGGCCGGCGAGCAGCTACGCGATTTTCTACCGATTGAAAACGCCGCCGATTATCTCGTTGCGATTGTGCAACAACGCGACTTCGACGGCGTGATCAATTGCGCCAGTGGCCAACCGGTATCGGTGCGGGCCCTGGTCGAACAACGCCTGCGCGAGCGTGGCGCTTCGATCGATTTAAACCTGGGGCATTACCCCTATCCGACACACGAACCCTTGGCGTTCTGGGCCGTGGTCGAGCGATTACAACAGTTACTCGAGGCGCAACGCATCCGCTGATGCGCCTGCAGCGAATGCCTTTTGGCAGCGTGACTATCAAATGACTTTTCAGTGAGACCGGACAATGAGCGATAACGTAATCAAAGCTTTCGAGGCGGAGTGCCAGGCCGAAGTGATTGCCCAAGGCCAGGACAAGGACTTGAAGGCGCTGGCCCAGGAGTTCTACAACCAGTCGGCCAAGCACAAATACACCTACCACTTCTCGTGGATGGGCCGTCCGATCATCCAGTTGCCGCAAGACATGATGGCGATGCAGGAACTGATCTGGCGGATCAAGCCGGATCTGGTGATCGAATGCGGCATTGCCCACGGCGGTTCGATCATTTACTACGCCTCGCTGCTGGAGTTGCAGGGCCACGGTGAAGTACTGGGCATCGATCGCGATATTCGTGCGCACAACCGTGAAGCCATCGAAAGCCACCCGATGATCAAACGCATCAGCATGATCGAAGGCTCGAGTCTTGATCCTGCGGTGGTCGAGCAAGTGCGTCAGGCGGCGGCCGGCAAGAAAGTCATCGTCGTACTCGACTCCAACCACACCCACGAACATGTCCTCGAAGAATTGCGTCTCTACGCACCACTGGTGTCGGTCGACAGCTATTGCGTGGTCATGGACACGGTGGTCGAAGACATGCCAGCCGATGCCTTCCCGGATCGTCCATGGGGCCCGGGTGACAACCCGAAAACCGCCGTCTGGGCGTACCTCAAAGAGAACGACGATTTCGAGATTGATCAGGCGATGCAAGACAAGCTGCTGATCACCGTCGCGTCGGACGGTTATCTGCGCCGGGTTCGTTAATCAGTTCCATTATCAAAGCGTTTTTCGGGCGGTTTCGCCGGTCGTGGGAGAAGTTATGCAAGGCAAGTCTGTTTCTGAACAAAAGCTGCCATTGAGCGAGTTGCTGACGGTGGTACTGATCACCCACAACCGCCCGGCGTTTCTGCGTCGAGCGCTGCAGTATTACAGCAGCCTGCCTTGCAAGGTTCTGGTGCTGGACTCGTCTCCCGAGCGCCCGGAAGGTGATTTTTCGGCGGTCGACTATCAGCACCTGCCGCAATTTGCCTATTGGGGCATGCAGGCCAAACTGACCTATGGCGTTGCGCAACTGACCACGCCTTATATGGTGTTCGCCGCCGACGACGACTTCATCCTGCACGAATCGCTGGCCGAGTCGGTCAACTTCCTCGAAGCCAACCGCGACTATGGTCTGTGCCACGGCTACTGCCTGATGTACCTGGCGCTGGCCGGCAGCGTCAGCTACTACCGCCGCGACAAGAAGATCTGCGAAGACTACGCCTCAGAGCGCGCCGAGGATCGAGTCCTCGATTTCATGCATCAGTATGTGCCGCCGTTCTATGGCGTCTGCCGCACCTCGATCATTCAGGACTGGTACGCGGCATTGCCGCCGGGCACCAGTTTCGAATGGCAGGAGATCGGCCACACCTATTACCTGCTGGCGAACGCCAAGGCGCGGATCCTGCCGATCCCGTATGTCGTGCGTGAGATCAATGTCGGTTTCTCCGACCACAACACCGAGGTGTATCACGCGCTGTCGTACACCGACTCCAAGTCGGTGGCCGAGCGCGAAGCCTTCGCCGAATTCCTCGCCTCGTTGCCGACCGCTATCAAGGATCTCGATCAGGCGCAGCGCAAGGCGTTTGCCCTGGAAAGTTTCGCGGCCATGACCGACAGCCTGGTCACAGGGCGGGCGTTGACGGCCGAGTTGATTTTCGAGTCGACCTGGAACCACCTGACCAAAGCCCCTGAGCGCAAATTCGGGCCACGGCAATACGTCGAGATGCCGTTCTACAACCAGCGCTTCTTTGACTTGCTGGCCCAGTTCGAGTTTCTGCTGCACGCGATGCCGGCCGGTCGTATCCAACTGGAAAAGCTCGAAGGCATCTGGACCCGCCAGGAGTACCTGTTGCAGTCGCGCAATAACGATACGGCGGAAAGTGTCCTCGACCGTTTGTGGCAGGCCCACGACAGCAACGTGTTCAACCGTCGCGTGGTCAAGCGTCTGGCCGAGCAACTGCAGATCCTCGGCGAGGACGATCAGGCGCAGGAAATGGCTGAGTGGGCGACGCGTCTTGACGTCGTGTCAAATGTCGAACACTACCCGGTCTTCAACAAAATGCGCTCAGGCCGTTTGCTCGACTGGATGGCTGCCCGCAAGCCGGACGCCGAACAAGCCGGGTTGATTGCCGCGCATCTGGCGGCGAACAATGGCGGACCACAATTCGGCATTTTCCTGCTGGATCTGGACAACGACATCGACAAGCTGCAAGTTACCCTCGACAGCCTCGTCGAAGGGCACAGCAAAGCCTTCAAAATCGTGGTCTTCACCACGGACGAGCCACAGAGTGCGACAACTGCACAGAATACCTTGCACTTTGTCCGGGTCACGCCGGGCAACTTCATCGACAAACTCAACCAGAGCGCCGCGCAGTCTCCGTGCGACTGGTTGCTGCTGGCCAACGCGGGCGATGAATTCACCGCCGGTGGCCTGTTGCGTGCTGGCCTGGAATTGATGTCCGCCACGGATCTGCGCGCGGTGGCCACCGATGAAATCCAGCGCACTGAAGATGGCGCGCTGGTGGATGTATTCCGTCCGGGTTTCAACCTTGATTTGCTGCAAAGCGTGCCATCGCTGATGGCGCGCCATTGGCTGATTCGACGCGACGTTTTCCTTGAAGCGGGCGGTTATCAGGCCGATTTCAGCAAGGCGCTGGAGTTTGACCTGTTGTTGCGCCTGATTGAGCAGGGTGGTCTCGGCGGTCTGGCGCACCTCGATGAGCCGCTGCTGATTACCCAGGCCGCTGCAGTGCAAGAGAATGCCCACGAGCGCCTGGCGTTGCTGCGTCATTTGGGCAATCGCGGCTACAAGGCCAAGGTCACTTCGTCGCTGCCAGGCACTTGGCAGGTCGATTATCGTCATACCGAACTGCCAATGGTGTCGATCATTGTGCCGGCCAGTGATGACCTGCCAGCGCTGCGCCGTTGCGTGGAGGGTGTGCTGCTCAGAACCCGCTACAGCCGTTATGAATTACTGGTGGCGGCCAACCCGAATCAGTCGGCGGCGGTCAACGACTGGCTGGGTCAGTTGCGCAATCCCCGCGTCAATGTCTTGCGTGCCGATCAGGCGCTCGGTGAAGTGGCGTTGTATAACGCCGCCAGCGAACAGGCGCGGGGTGACTATCTGGTGCTCCTGGCCGCTGACAGCGAAGTCGTCAACCCGAACTGGATCGACTCGTTACTCAACCAGGCCCAGCGTCCGGAAGTGGGCATCGTCGGCGCCAAACTGGTCGACCGCGATGGCAAGATTTCCCAGGCCGGCTTGATTCTAGGCCTGAACGATGGGGTGGGTTCGGCGTTCATCGGCGAAAAACATGCGGCCGAGGGCTACATGCAGCGTTTGGCCGTCGAGCAGAATTACTCGGCTGTGTCCAAGGTCTGCCTGATGGTGCGCAAAGAGCTGTTCAACGCTCTCGGTGGGCTGGACGAAGTGACCTTCGCTGACGGTTTCAGCGATGTCGATCTGTGCCTCAAGGCAAGTCAGAACGGTTTCCTCACTGTGTGGACGCCGTCGGTGCAGGTGCTGCATACCGGCGCGTTGCCAGAGGCTCCCCAAACACTGGCGGCACTGCGTGAGAAATGGCCTGATGCGTTCGCGCAGGATCCGGCTTACAACGCCAACCTGGCCCTGACCGGCAAAGGTTTTACCTTGGGCGAAAACAGCTCGATCAATTGGGCTCAGTTGCTCGCCTAAGCGTGCCGGACAGGAATCAACCTATGTTCAACGGTAAATCGATTTTCATCTCTGGCGGCACCGGCTCGTTCGGGCGCAAATTCATCGCCCGACTGCTTGAGCAATACCAGCCCAAACGCGTGGTGGTGTTCTCCCGTGACGAGTTGAAACAGTACGAAATGCAGCAGACGTTCAACGCGCCGTGCATGCGTTATTTCATTGGTGACGTGCGTGATGCTGACCGTCTGCGTCAGGCCATGCGCGGCATCGACTACGTGGTGCATGCCGCGGCGTTGAAGCAAGTGCCGGCGGCGGAATACAACCCGACCGAATGCATTCGCACCAACGTCAATGGCGCGGAGAACATCATCGCGGCCGCCATCGACAACGGCGTGAAGAAGGTCGTCGCGCTGTCCACCGACAAGGCGGCCAGCCCGATCAACCTGTACGGCGCGACCAAGTTGCTTTCGGACAAGTTGTTCGTCGCGGCCAACAATATTGCCGGCGAGCAGGAAACCCGTTTTGCCGTGGTGCGCTACGGTAATGTGGCCGGCTCGCGCGGTTCCGTGGTGCCGTTTTTCAGCAAGCTGATCGCCGATGGCGCGCAGCAGTTGCCGATCACCGACGAGCGCATGACCCGATTCTGGATCACCCTCGATCATGGCGTGCAGTTCGTCCTCGACAGCTTCGCGCGCATGCACGGTGGCGAAGTGTTCGTGCCGAAGATTCCGTCGATCCGCATCGTCGATCTGGCGCGTGGCATGGCGGAGCATCTGCCGCACAAGAATGTCGGTATTCGTCCGGGTGAAAAACTCCATGAGTTGATGGTGCCGCTGGACGATGCGCGGATGACCCTTGAGTTCGAGGATCACTACACCATTCAGCCGTCGATCCGCTTCACCAGCGTCGATGTCGATTTTGCCGTCGACAAGCTCGGCGAGCAGGGGCGTGCCGTGAGCGAAGATTTCGAGTATCGCTCCGACACCAATCCGCATTTCCTCTCGGTCGGGCAGATCGCCGATCTGCACGCGAAGCTTTCGGCATGATTCCCTATGGTCGGCAGAGTCTCGATCAGGCGGACATCGACGCCGTGGTCGAGGTGCTGCAATCGGACTGGCTGACCCAAGGGCCGGGCATCGAGCGTTTCGAGCAGGCGATCGCCGAGCGTTGCCAAGCCGATTTCGCTGTGGCGGTGTGCAATGCCACGGCAGCGCTGCACATTGCTTGCCTGGCCGCAGGGCTGGGGCCGGGTGATCGTTTGTGGACCACGCCGAACACCTTTCTCGCTTCCGCCAATTGCGGACGCTATTGCGGTGCCGAGGTAGATTTCGTCGACATCGATGCGCTGACCTGGAACCTCGATGCGTTCGCCCTCGAAGCGAAGCTCGATCAGGCCGAGCGTGACGGCACGTTGCCGAAAGTTCTGGTGGCGGTAGCGTTCTCCGGACAGAGCTGCGACATGCGCAAGATTGCCATGCTTGCCGAGCGCTACAACTTCACGGTGATCGAGGATGCCTCGCACGCCGTGGGCGCAAGCTATGCCGGGCGTCCGGTCGGCTGTGGCCAATTCGCAGCCATGACGGTGTTCAGTTTTCATCCGGTGAAGATCATCACCAGCGCCGAAGGCGGCATGGTGCTGACCAACCGCCCGGAACTGGCCGAGCGTCTGCAACGTCTGCGCAGCCATGGCATGACTCGTGATCCGCTGCAGATGAGCGAACCCAGCCACGGTCCGTGGTACTACCAGCAGATCGAGTTGGGTTTCAATTACCGCATCACCGATCTGCAAGCTGCGCTGGGTTTGTCGCAACTGGGCAAACTCGACGACTTTATCGCCCGTCGTCGTGAACTGGCGGCGCGTTATGATCGCTTGTTGGCGTACTTGCCGGTGACGCTACCGAGCCTTCAGCCAGAGGCTGAATCTGCCTGGCATCTGTATGTGATTCGTTTGCAGACCGAGCGCATCAGCCTCAGCCATCGTCAGGTGTTCGAAGGCTTGCGCGCCGCCGGTGTTGGCGTGAATCTGCATTACATCCCGGTGCACTTGCAGCCTTACTATCAAGCGCTGGGTTTTGCCGAGGGCGACTTCCCCGAGGCCGAGCGTTACTACGCCGAGGCGATCAGCCTGCCGCTGTTTCCGTTGTTGAGCGATGAACAGCAGGATTACGTGGTCGAGCAATTGCGTCGGCTGACCGAATAATGGCCGCTGAGGCAATGGACGAGTAATGGCAATGCGTCATTTGAGTGAGCAGGAAAAATTCTGGCAGGGCGACTTCGGTAACCAGTACGTCGAGCGCAATGTCGGCCAGCCGCTGGTGGCGGCGAATCTGGCATTGTTTGCCAAAGCGCTGAGCCGCGCCGGGCGCATCGCCAGCCTGGTCGAACTGGGCACCAACGCCGGCAACAATTTGCAGGCGCTGCATCAGTTGCTGCCGCGCTGTGAGCTGTTCGGCGTCGAGATCAATGACAGCGCCTGTGCTCAGGCCCAGGCGTTGGACATTGCCCATATCTGGCATGGCTCGCTGTTCGATTTTCCGCGCGAGCGCTGCTACGACCTGACCCTGAGCAAAGGCGTGCTGATTCACTTGGCCCCGGAGCTGTTGCCGACCGCTTATGCGCAGTTGTACGAGTTGAGCCAGCGCTACATCCTGATTGCCGAGTATTACAATCCGGCCCCGGTGGAAGTCTCCTATCGCGGTAACAGTGGCAAGCTGTTCAAGCGCGATTTCGCTGGCGAGATGCTTGATCGCTATGCTGATCTGCAATTGCTCGATTACGGCTTCGTCTATCACCGTGACCCGCAATTCCCGGCGGACGATGTCACCTGGTTCCTGCTGGAAAAACGTCCTTGAGCAAGGTTGCAATCATCCCGGCCCGTGGCGGCAGCAAACGCATCCCGCGCAAGAATCTCTTGCCGTTCGATGGCGTGCCGATGATTGTCCGTTCGATCCGCACCGCGCTGGAATCAGGCTTGTTCGATCAGGTCGTGGTCAGCACCGACGATGCCGAGATTGCCGATGTGGCACGCACGCAGGGTGCGCAGGTGCCGTTCCTGCGCCCGGCGGAACTGGCCGATGATTTCACCGGCACGGCGGCAGTGATCGTGCATGCCTTGCAGCAGTTGCCGGCGTTCGATTATGCCTGCTGTGTGTACGCCACGGCGCCGCTGTTGCAGGCGCATTATCTGCGCCAGGGAATCGAGTTGCTGGAGCAGCATCCCGACAAGTCTTTTGCGTTTTCCGTGTGCAGCTTCGGGTTTCCGGTGCAGCGTGCGCTGACGCTGGACGGGCAGGGCGCCTTGAAGGCGTTGTACCCGGAATTTCGCCATACCCGCTCGCAGGATCTGCCCGAAGCGTTTCAGGATGCCGGTCAGTTTTACTGGGGCCGCAGTGAGGCCTGGTTGCGTGGTGAGGCGGTCTATTCGCCGGCCAGTCTGCCGGTGGTTCTGCCCCGGCACCTGGTGCAGGACATCGACACGCCTGAGGACTGGAAGCGCGCCGAATACTTGTATGCCGCGCTCAAGGCTGGCGGAGAGCTGCAATGAGAGTGCTGATTCGCGCGGACGCCTCGCCGACCATCGGCAGTGGTCATATCGCCCGCTGCCTGACGCTGGCGCGCGTGTTGCGCGGGCAGGGCAGCCACGTCGCGTTTGCCTGTCGGCAATTGCCGGGGCATCGGCTCGATATGCTGAGCGGCGAAGGGTTTGAGACCTTTGCGCTGCCCGATCTCTACCCCGCTGAAGACCCGCAGCAAGCCATCGAATCGATGCTGCCGTGGCAGGCCGATATCGACGCACTGGGTCTGCTGCTGGGCGGCCATGCCGAGTTCGACTGGATCATCGTCGATCATTACGGCCTCGATCATCACTGGCAAACCGCTGCACGCCGCTGGGCGCATCGCATCGCGGCGGTGGATGATCTGGCGACCCGACGCTACAGCGTTGATCTTTTGCTCAATCAGAACTTGTCCGGACTCAGCGAAAACTACTCACCTCTGCTGCCTGAAGGTTGCCGCACGTTGCTCGGCCCGCGCTACGCCATGCTGCGCGAAGAGTTCAATTGTCCGGCCATCGAGATCAAACCCACAGCTCGCCGGGTACTGGTGAATTTCGGCGGCTTCGATGCGGCGATGCAGACTCATCACGCGATGCTCGCCCTCGCTGAATTCAGCGAGTTGCAGGTGGATTTCGTTGCTGGCGCCGAGAACCCGGCGTGGGCGCAGATGCAGGCCTTGGCCGAGACGCGGCCGAACTGGCGCCTGCACAGTTTTGTCAGTGATTTCCATCAACGCATGACTGAGGCGGACCTGTTTATCGGCGCCGGCGGCGGCACCAGTTGGGAGCGCGCGGCGCTGGGTTTGCCAACGATCTGCATTGCGGTGTCGAACAACCAGCAGAACAACGGTGAAGTGATGGCGGCGGCGGGGGCGCATGTGTTCATGGGCGCCCGCGAGCAGGTCAGTGTCGAGCAGTTGCGTGACGCTGTCGGCTTTGTTGTGGGCAACCATTTTCTGCGACAGAGCCTGGCCGAGCGTTCGCGGCAACTGGTCGATGGTCGCGGCGCCGAGCGCGTCGCGGCAGCGCTGGCGGGCGCGGTGCTCAAGCTGCGCCCGGCGACGCTGGACGATGCGCAGTTGCTGTTCGAGGGACGTAATGCCCAAGCCGTGCAGCGCTGGTCACCGGAGACTGGCGCGATCGATTGGGCGCAACACCTCAACTGGCTGACGGCAGCTTTGCGTAATCCGCAGCGATTGCTGTTGATCGCCGAGGCGGACGACGGCGCCGTCGGGGTGTTGCGTTATGACTTGCGTGGTTTTGAAGCCGAAGTATCGTTCTACCTGTTGCAAGGACGTTTCGGCCTCGGCTGGGGCAGGGCGCTGTTGACCCGTGGCCAAACGTTTGTCGCCGCACACTGGCCGCAACTGACGGTCATCAGCGCCCGTGTCATGCCGGACAATCTGCCCTCACTGAATGTGTTTCGTGACGCCGGGTTTACCCAGAGTGCCTGTGCGTTCACCCGTGTTTTGAAGGATCACCCGCATGACTAGTTTCAAGATCGGCGACCGCTCGATCGGCGCCGATGCGCCGCCCTTCATCATTGCCGAGATGAGCGGCAACCATAACCAGTCGCTGGACGTGGCCCTGCAAATTGTCGAAGCGGCGGCCAAGGCCGGTGCGCATGCCTTGAAGCTGCAAACCTATACCGCCGAGACGATGACCCTGGATCTGGCCGAAGGTGAGTTCTTCATCAAGGATCCAGGCAGTCTGTGGGCAGGCACTTCTTTGTATGCCCTGTACGAAAAGGCCCATACGCCGTGGGAATGGCACGCACCGATTTTTGCCCGCGCCAGGGAATTGGGCATGCTGGCATTCTCGACGCCGTTCGATGAGACGGCGGTGGACTTTCTCGAAAGCCTCGACGTGCCGGCCTACAAGATCGCCAGTTTCGAAAACACCGATCTGCCGCTGATTCGCCGCGTGGCGGCTACCGGCAAGCCGCTGATCATCTCTACGGGCATGGCCAGTATCGCCGAGCTGGATGAAACCGTGCGCGCCGCGCGTGAAGCCGGCTGCAAGGATCTGGTGCTGCTCAAATGCACCAGCACTTACCCGGCAACTCCGCTCAACAGCAACGTGCGCACGATTCCCCATCTGCGTGAGTTGTTCGGTTGCGAGGTGGGGCTGTCCGACCACTCGATGGGCGTGGGCGTGTCGGTGGCGGCGGTGGCGCTTGGTGCGACGGTAGTGGAAAAACACTTCACCCTCGACCGTTCGGCGGGTGGCGTCGATGCGAGTTTCTCGCTGGAACCGGCAGAAATGGCCAGTCTGGTGGTGGAAACCGAACGTGCCTGGCAGGCCTTGGGTCAAGTGCGTTACGGCGCCACCGAAGCCGAACTGAAATCGGTGGTGTATCGCCGCTCGCTGTACGTTACCGCCGACATGGCCGCCGGTGACACCTTTACCGGGGACAATCTGCGGGCGATTCGCCCCGGTCTCGGTCTGCCGCCCAAACACACCGACGCCGTCCTCGGCCGCCGCGCACGTGCGCCGATCAAGCGCGGCACGCCGCTGGACTGGTCGCTGGTCGAATAAGCCGATCTGCACCGAATCGGCAAAATAGCGTGACCTGCGAGTCATAACGCGCATCTTCACTGTATTGTATTGATCGGGGAGATGGCGCCTGGCTCGTTTTCGATTCCAGTGATAGCCCTTTGCGCTCCCCGTGGCTGCCCGTTGTGGCGGCCGTTTTCTGTTTGTCGGCGCCCCTCGAAATCCTTGCGAGCGGTGGTCTTGGGCTGTTTTTTTATTGGGAAGCCGTAATGATTGGCATAAAAAGCATTGCGAGCTACGTTCCTGTAGCCGGCGTGGACAATTACGCACAAGGTGCAAAATTCGAAAAGGATGAAGAGTTCATCATTGGCAAGATTGGTTCGGCGTTTCTGCCACGCAAAGACGCTGAACAGGAAACTTCCGATCTGTGCGTGGAAGCGGCCAATGCGCTGTTTGCCAGCAACCCTGAGCTGAAGCGTGAATCGATTGACGCGTTGATCGTCGTCACTCAGAACGGTGACGAAGAAGGCCTGCCGCACACCGCTGCGATCGTGCAGGACAAACTCGGTTTGCCGACCAATGTCGCGGCGTTCGACATCTCCCTAGGCTGCTCCGGTTACGTCTACGGCATCTACGCGATCAAGGGCTTCATGGAAGCCGCCGGCCTGAAGAACGGCCTGCTGATCACCGCTGACCCGTATTCGAAAATCGTCGACCCGGAAGACCGCAACACCACCATGCTGTTCGGCGATGCCGCGACCGCCACGTGGATGGGCGAAGATCCGGTCTGGGCGCTGGGCAAGGCCAAGTTCGGCACTGACGGCTCCGGTGCACCGCACTTGAAAGTCACCGATGGCGTGTTCTTCATGAACGGTCGTCAGGTGTTCAACTTTGCCCTGCTCAAAGTCCCGGCACACTTGCACGAACTGCTCGATGATTCCGGTCTGAAAGCCGATGACATCGATGCCTTCTGCATTCACCAGGGCAGTGCGGCGATTGTCGATGCCGTGGCGCGGCGTTTCGAAGGCGAGCCGGAGAAGTTCATCAAAGACATGGTCGAGACCGGCAACACCGTGTCCTCGAGCATTCCGTTGCTGCTGGAAAAGCACGTCATCGATTCCGATTGGCAGCGTATTGCGCTCAGCGGTTTTGGCGTTGGCCTGTCGTGGGGCTCGGCGATCATCTATCGTCCTTGAACCGAAGCAAAAACGGCGGATACAAAAATAGCGTTCAAGGTTAACCTTGAACGCTATTTTTTTGCCTGAACGGGGAGCGCGAGGCGTCATGAGCGAGTTTTTTCAAGCCAATGCCGAGGTGTTGCAGCGGCGCTGGCCGGCGCTGTTCGAGCGACTGCAGGCAGAAGACAGTGCGGCCGTTGCGGCGCAATTGGTCGAGGGACTTGGCTCGACGCTGAGCATCAACGGCATTCAGCTCACCAGTCGTCACGATCGCCTTCATGAAGCGCAGACTCAGGCCGCCAGTCTGCCCGACAAGCCGCAGTTGCACGTCTATGGCACCGCTCTTGGGGATTTGCCCGTTGTGCTGCTGGAGCGCGAAGGGCTGCAACGGTTGTACGTGCACATCCTCAACGGCGCGTTGTTCGCGCTGGTGCTGCAACTGCTTGATCAGCGCCAGTGGCTGGAAGATCCGCGTACCGAACTGTTCTACGCCGGCGATCTGTCGGACATTTGCTCGCCGTTTTTTGCGCTGCCTGCCGAAATGCTGCTGGCCGATGACTTCAGCGCGAAGATCCGCGATCGGCTGGTCAATGAAGTCCATCTGAGTTTCAACAATCGCGAATTCGATGCGCAGTCTCCGTTCATACAGCAGCGCTTGCAGGACTGCTTACCGGTGCTGCTCGGCGATGACGATGTCGCGCAATTGTTTGGCATGTGCACCGAGCGCGAGATCTATGTGATCGGCACCGGCCCGACGCTTGAAGGGCATTTTCAGGCACTGGCGGCCATCCAGGCTCAGGCACAGCCTCCGCTGTTCATCTGCGTCGACACCGCTTATCGGCCATTGCGTGAACACGGCATCGTGCCGGATCTGGTGGTGACCATTGATCAGCGCATCAGCTTTCGACATTTGCCGTTCGAAGCGTCCGACGATATCCCGCTGGTGTATTTGCCAATGAGTGACCCCGAGGTGTTGCGCGCCTGGAAGGGCAAGCGCTACGGCGGCTACTCGGCCAGTCCGGTGTATGCGCAATTGCGTGAGCAGTATCCGCGCGGGGAACTGCATGTGGGTGGCAGCGTGATTCATCCGGCGGTGGATCTGGCGGTAAAACTGGGCGGCACGCGCATTACCTTGTTCGGCGCGGACTTCGCCTTCCCGATGAACAAGACCCACGCCGGCTGGAATGATGGCGAGCTGGGTCCGGGTGTGAGTCAGGCGCGGCATTGGGTGCGCGACGGGCATGGCCAGCGTGTCAGTACCCAACTCAACTTTCGCGGATATCTGTGTGTGCTGGAACGTTACATCGCTGCGCATCCGCACGTTCAGTTCTTCAATAGCAGCCGGGCGGGCGCGCTGATCGCCGGAGCGCAGTTCAATCAGGAGTTCGTGCAATGACGGCGATGCAAGCGTGTATCGGTGAATGCCGTCAGTGCGCAGTTCTGTTTCGGCTGGGGCGGGATGTCGAGGCTGCGTTGAGCATGGTCGATGTCTTCGAGGGAGCGCAGCAGTGGCTGCTGTCCGCGCCTGCGGATGCCCAGCAGATGTGGGCCCAGGTGCTCACGCAAATGCTCGATTGCCAGGAGCGCCAGGACTGGTTGGGACTGGCTGACTATATGGAGTATGAACTGGTCGAATTGCTGCAAAGCGTTCCGGCCTGAGCAGGTCGACAGCGCTGGCCCGCAGGTTTGCGCGGCAGTCGGTTTTATGGCGTCATTTTTTCGCGGGCGATGGGTGGCTAAGTCATTGTTTTCGCGGGGGTGGCAGGGTGATGGCAAATTTTTTTCAAAAAGCCCTCAAGCAACCTGCAATCCCGACGATAACTATTACGAAGGTTCTCTAGGCCATACCCGGCGGTTGCCATAGCAGGAAACCGCAGTACCAAAATAAATAGGAATTTGTCTTGGCTTTAACACTAAAAAACAACACCACATCGTTGAACGTTCACAAAAACGTTAAACGAGGTTCCGACAGTCTGTCGAAATCGGTGTAGCGCCTGTC
>Ga0160456_100310_pt1 | contig 19198 bp, 22 predicted proteins | sample HID1972K_E6MG_FD_108261 | JGI IMG/M metagenome (GOLD analysis project Ga0160456, IMG submission 108261) | Enriched pill bug-associated microbial communities from UW Madison campus, WI, USA - HID1972K_E6 MG | ecosystem: Host-associated > Arthropoda: Insects > Digestive system > Unclassified ... | reverse complement strand
TACGTCGTCACCGACGTGAAGAAGGACGGCATGCTCAGTGGCCCCAATGTGGACCTGCTGCGCGACGTGGCCCGCGCCACCGCCGCCCCCGTCGTGGCGTCGGGCGGAATCAGCACGCTCGACGACATCGCGGGCCTGCGCGTGCTCACCGGCGAGGGCATCGAGGGCGCCATCGTGGGCAAGGCCCTCTACAACGGCAACTTCACGCTGCCCCAGGCGCTCGACGTCGCCGGACGCCCGTAGAGCCTGCCCGACGCCGTGGCTGGTTCCGCACACGGCCTGCCGGAGCGTCGGTTCAAGGCCGTAGAGTCGGTGTCATGAGTGACGAGGATCCTCGCGACGAGCCGCTGAAGGAGATCCCCGAGTCGATCTTTTCCGACGACGACGGGACCGCAGACGCGCGCCTGGCCCAGGCACTCATCCGCTACTCGCGCGGCAAGGCGCCGCTGACCGACGTCGTTGACGCCCTCGCTTACGCGCGCGTGCTGATCCCTGTGCTGGCGCAGGGCGAACACCGCGAGATGGGCGAGCACGGCGTCATGAAGGACGCGGTCGCCTCCACCGGCGTCGTCGCGGTGCAGATGCCCGACGGCCGAGCCGCCCTGCCCGTCTTCACCGATGTTGACGCCATGAAGCTGTGGAACCCCGACGCCCGGCCCATTCCGGCCGAGGGCCCGCGCGCGGCCCTTGCCGCGATCAGCGAGGAGTGGAGTTCGCTCGTGGTCAATCCGGGCATGGAGACCGCGCTCATCCCGCGACCGCCCGTGTGGGCTCTCGGCAAGGGCGAGACCTGGCGCCCGGCCGTGGTGGACGGAGCCGTCGACGACGAGGTCCGCGACGCCGTGGCGACCGCGGTGACGCTCGACGACTCGCTGCGCGCCGTGGACGTGGCGCCGGGGACCACGTCCGAGATCGCGATCGTGTTGCGCCTGGTACCTGGGCTCAGCCAGGGAGAACTCGACGACGTGCTGCGGCGCGTGCAGCGCGAACTCTCGTACAACGAGGTGGTGGCTCAGCGACTCGACAGCTTGGAACTGCGGCTCGCGCAGGCGTGAGCCGCGGCCCCTGGGGGAGCGGGTGCCGCGCTAACAGTTGACCCGATTGCGCTTGCCCGCGCTGGGATCGGCGAGGAACCGCTCGAGGCTCGACAACGTCACGGCGTAGGCCGTGGAGCTCGAGTCCGCCGCGTACAGCACCCCAACAACCTCGCCGTCCGCGTTCGCCACTGGCGAGCCCGAGTTGCCGGGCTTGGCCACCACGTTGAGTTGGTAGACGAGATCCTCGCGGTTGGCGATCTCGTCCTCCACAAGGCCCCGGTACGGGCCCGCGACGACGTGCAGAGCCTCGCCCTCGGGGTAGCCGGCAACGGTGAGCTCGCTCGCGTGCGCGGGCTCCGAGTCGGCAATGGTGGCCGCCTCGGGGAAGGTGCCGTTGATCGTGATGAGGGCCAGGTCCGAGTCGCGATCAAGTACCGACGACTTCACGCTGAACTCCTCGCCGTTGTACGCGGTGAGCGCGATGTTGGTGGCGCCCTCGATCACGTGCCGGTTGGTGATGGCGTGCTTCTCGTCCAGCATCCATGCGCTGCCGGTGCCGTACGTGGTGCATGTCCGCACGCGCACGCGCAGGGCCACGCGCTCAAGCGGCGTGAAGCCGGCGATGGAGTCGTCCGACGGGCGCGGTGAGGGCGTCACGTCCGGGATGAACGTGGGCGGCAGAGGAGCGGGCGCTGTCGGCACGTCCGCGCATGCGGCGAGCGCCGGAGCCGTCAGGGACAGGGCGACGAGGACCGCAAGAGTGCGCGCGAAGGGGCGGGTGCGCGTCACCCGTCGACCTTGTACTTCTCGAACGCCTGCTTGATGCCGTCGCAGAACTCCTTGAGCGAACGCTCGTTGGCGCGCAGGCTCTGGGTGGTCCAGCGCTCCTTCTCCCACAAGTGGTCAACCAGATCCTGGCGTGCGTCGGCGCACTCGATCAGGCTGCCCACGATGTCGCGGAGGGCTTGAGCGTCGTCGCCCGCGTGGGCTTCGCCGTTCACGATGTCGGAGATGGAGGTCTTGGCCTCGTCGAGCTCGCCTTGCAGCTCCTCGATCGTGGCCTCCTGGTCGGCGACGGTTGCGCGCTCGGCGGCGAGGGAGCCACCCATCGACACGGCCTCGGTGCGCAGGGCCTCGTTCTGCTCCACATACGCCGAGTGGACGTCCCACAGGTAGATGACGCCCGCGGTGAGCGCCGCGATGATCAGCGTGGCGAGCACGAAGCCCGTCGCCACCAGGCCGCGGCGCGAACGGCGGGGCGCGGGGGTCAGCGCAGCGGGCTCGGAGGGCTCGACGTGCGCCTGGGGCGCGTACTGCGGTGCGCCATGGGCGGCGTACTCAGGCGCGGACGTGGCAGGAGGCTGCGGCACGGGCCCGCCACCGGGCTGGATCGGCGACCACTGCGGCGTCGCGTCGTGGGTGGGCTCTCGCGGAACCCCGGGCTCGTTCTCGGGGGACGTCACGGGCGCATCACCTCGGCATCATGTTGGTGTCGTCGCACTTCTTGGGGACGGTTTGGAGGAGCGCCTGCTCCTCGAGCAGGCTGTTGAGCGTCGAGATCGGCACCAGGAAGCTCTGGTCCGAGTCGTTCTTGGCGTAGACAACGCCCACGACCTCGCCGGCGGCATTGAACGCCGCGGAGCCCGACGAGCCGGACGCGATCTGCGCCGTTGACGCTAGCACGGGTCCCACGGCACCGCCGAGCGGATCGGTGGTAGTGCCGATGACGACTCCCGTGGTGGTGGTGAGCTTGCCGCCGTTGGGGTAGCCCACCACGGTGATGACGTCGCCCTCTTTGGGGTCCGCCTCCGCGCGCGAGACGCCGGAGACGCCAAGCGAATCGTCAGTGGTGACGATCGCGATGTCGGCGATCGACGCCGCGGAGGCCGTGTTCGCGGTGATCGAGCGGCCGTCATAGGTGGACAGCTGAATGGTCTTGGCGCCTTCGACAACGTGGCGGTTGGTGATGAGAGTGTGGTTGTCCAGGATGAAGCCCGAGCCCGTGGACAACGACCCGCAGCCGATGTTCCGCACCCGCACCGCCATGCGCTGGGCAACCGTGAATCCGTCGGGGGAGAGGGCGCCAGGGCCCTCGTCTGCGGCGAGCGTGGGCTCGGGGACGAAGTCGCTGGGCAGCGGCGAAGGCGCGGCGGGGAGGATGCCGCATCCGGCGATAAGGAACGCGCCGAGCGACAGGGCCGCCGCGACCGCCAGCCGCGGTCCACGCGGCCGCACGCCGGCACGACGCAGCTGTTGGGCGTCGCCGGTCATTCGGTCAACTCCTGCTCCAGCGCGTTGCGGGCCGCGAAGGCCGCGTCGCACAGGTCGTTGACGCTGCGCTCAAAGGCGATCACCTCGTCGAGGGGATACACCTCCTCGCCCGCGCGGATGTAGACCAGCAGCTGCTGCTGACCCTCGACGCAGCGGTTCATCTGGGTCGACACGTTCATCGCCTTCACAAGCTGGTCCGCGAGCTGCTCCACCTGCTGCTGGGCAAAGGCGGTGTCGTCGCGCCACTGCGACTTCTCGTTGGAGAGCGTCAGCACGCGCTCCTTGGCGTTGGCCAACTGGTCCGCGAGCAGTCCGTTGGTGGACTCCAGCTGCTCCACCTGCGCCTGGGTATCCGCGATGCGTCCGCCGAGCGAGTAGCCCGTATCAGTGAGCTGATCCACCTGCGCCTGCCACTTGCCGTTGACGTTCCACAGGTACCCGGCGATCACCAGGGCGGCGATCAGCATGATCCCGAGCGTGCCCGCCACGACCATCCAGGCGCGAGTGTGGCGGTACAGCGGCAGCACGATGGGAACGGTGATGGTGGGGGCGTCGGCGACGCGGCGCTCGTGCCGGGTGCGGACGCCCTGCGCGGGAGTTCCCTGAGCTGGCGTGCCCGACGCCGGTGTGCCCTGCGCGGGAGTGCCCGACGCTGGCGTCGCCTCAGCACCGCGCGACCTGTGGTCGTTCGCCACAGTGTCGCTCGGCGCCGGCTCGCTCGCGTCGTCGGGTTCCGTCATCCTCAGCTCACAACCCCCGTGTACTTCTCGCCAGGGCCCCCGCCGGGCGCGTCCGGTATCGCGGACGCCTCCTTGAAGGCCAGTTGAACACTCCTCAGCCCGTCCCTGAGCGCTCGCGCGTGCGTGTCACCCAGGTCCGGCGCCGCCGCCGTGACAAGGCCCGCGAGGGCGTTGATGATGGTGCGGGCCTCATCGAGGTCCTGCGCATCTTCGCCCTCTTCCGCGAGCCCGCATCGCAGCGCGGCGGCACTCAACAAGTGAACGCTTACGGTGGTGATAAGTTCCACGGCGGAGACGTCGGCGAGGTCGCGCGCAAAACGGTCGGCAGCGTCGGCGCCAGAGCCAGCCCCAGCGTCGGGCGCAGTGTCCGCTGCAGCGCGGGGAACGACGCCCCCGGTGACGTCTGCCGCGGCCCCCAAGCCAGCGTCGGGCGTGCTTGGGCCGTGATTTTCTGCGCTCATGGTGGTATTCTCTCCTATTGACCGGTTGCGGATTCGTCCGTGACGCGCAAGTGGAGATCACCTCCCACCCTCGGGCCACACGATGGGCCAGGGTTTCGGTTCCGGCTTCCGTGGCTTTGTGCACGGGATGTGTCGGTGCTGTTGGTGGCCTCTACTCGCGTGCGAGCAGGGGCCTTTTTTATGTGGGCCCGTGGTCGCCGCAGAACCGATATCAACAGGAGGCACCACCATCAACGAACCTCGCATCAACGAGCGCATCCGTGTTCCCGAGGTCCGACTCGTCGGCCCCGCAGGGGAGCAGGTCGGAATCGTCCGCATCGAGGACGCGCTGCGATTGGCGCAGGAAAGTGATCTCGACCTGGTCGAGGTGGCACCCAACTCGCGTCCCCCGGTCGCCAAGCTCATGGACTACGGAAAGTTCAAGTACGAGGCGGCGGTCAAGGCTCGCGAGGCCCGGCGCAACCAGGCCAACACCGAGATCAAGGAGATGCGCTTTCGTCTCAAGATCGACGACCACGACTACGAGACCAAGAAGGGTCACGTACTTCGCTTCCTCAAGGGCGGCGACAAGGTCAAGGTCACGATCATGTTCCGTGGGCGTGAGCAGTCCCGGCCCGAGATGGGTCGCCGTCTGCTCATGAAGCTTGCGGAGGAAGTTCAGGAGTTCGGCATCGTCGAGAACGCGCCAAACCAGGAGGGCCGCAACATGTCCCTCGTGCTTGGTCCGGTCAAGAAGAAGGCTGAAGCCAAGGAAGAGCAGCGCAAGGCTCGCGAGGCCCAGAAGGCCGCCGCGGACGCCGGGCGTGTGCAGCGCAGGGCGCCAAAGGCGGCCGACGCTGGTGCGGCCGAGGCTGACAGCGCCGACGAAGTTGTGGCAGACGTCGTGGCAGACGAGGCAGCAGAGGTTGTTGCCGAGGTGGCAGAAGTCGAGGCTCCGGCTGAGGCTGAGGTCGCGGAAGCAGCTGCGGAGGCCCCCGAGGCCGAGGCAGAGGCTCCCAAGGCCGCGGCCAAGCCCAAGGCGCCTGCCAAGCCCAAGGCTCCGGCCAAGGCGGCTCCCAAGGCCGCAGCGAAGGCCAGCGCGGAGTAACCGCGAGCAAGTGTGCGGGCGCCGCTGGCGCCCGGATGAGATGTGCCTCGCCCGCAAGGGAGGGGCCGAACGTGAAGAAGGAGGCAGACATGCCAAAGAACAAGACCCACTCGGGTGCCAAGAAGCGCTTCAAGCTCACCGGCACCGGCAAGGTGAAGCACGCGTCGGCAATGAACGTGCACAAGTTCCAGGAGAAGACGAACGCGCGCAAGCGTCGCGTGGCCGTCGACAACATCCTGTCCGCGCCGGACTCGAAGAAGATCAAGAAGCTGCTGGGCAAGTAACGCCCCTCAAGTCAAGGAGTAAGAGAAATGGCACGCGTCAAGCGGGCAGTCAACGCCCAGAAGAAGCGCCGTAGCACCCTCGAGCGGGCCGCGGGTTACCGCGGTCAGCGCTCGCGCCTGTACCGCAAGGCCAAGGAGCAGGTCACCCACTCCATGGTGTACTCGTACCGCGACCGCAGGGCGCGCAAGGGCGAGTTCCGCAAGCTGTGGATCCAGCGCATCAACGCTGCGGCCCGCGCGAACAACATCACCTACAACCGCTTCATCCAGGGCCTCAAGGCCGCTGGCGTCGAGGTTGACCGCCGCATGCTCGCTGAGCTCGCGGTGAACGACGAGGCCGCGTTCGTGGCGCTCGTCGAGGTGGCGAAGAAGGCCCTTCCGGCCGACGTCAACGCGCCCGCCGCGTAGCGTCCAGAGACTCGTCACCAACGTGGAACGCCCCGCCGGGCGCATCCCCGACGCGACGCTCGCGAATCCGCGAGCTGAGCGCGTCAAGCGGATTGCAGCCTTGGCGGGGCGTTCTGCACGTTCCAAGAGCGGGCTCTTCCTCGTAGAGGGCCCGCAGGGCGTGCGCGAGGCGGTGCGCTGGGCGCCCGCGCGGGTTCGCGACGTCTACATCACGCCCGACGCTGCGGCTAGGTATGGCGAGATCGTCACCGATGCCGAGGCCGCCGAGGTTTACCTCCACGTCGCCACCGACGAGGTGGTGCGCGCGATGAGCCCCGACGCCCAGGGCGTGCTCGCCGTGGTCGAGACGGGCGGCGCGTCGCTCGATGACCTCGCGCCAGACGCCACCCTCGTGGCGGTGCTCAGCAACGTGCGCGACCCCGGCAACGCCGGCACCGTGATTCGCGCGGCCGACGCCGCCGGCGCCGATGCCGTTGTGCTCGCCGGCGACTCCGTTGATCTCACCAATCCCAAGCTGGTGCGGGCCACGGCTGGCAGCCTGTTCCACTTGCCGGTGGTGCGCGGCGGTTCGCTCGCCGACGCCGTTGACAGCCTGCGCGCGGCCGGCCTCGCAATTGTCGCGGCCGACGGCAGCGGCACCCTGGAGCTTGCGCCCGGCGATGACCTCTATGCCGCGCCCACCGCGTGGGTATTCGGCAACGAGGCATGGGGATTCACCGAGGACGAGTTGGCGCTCGCCGATCTCGTTGTCCGCATCCCCATCCTCGGCAACGCCGAGAGCCTGAACCTCGCCACAGCGTCGGCCGTGTGCCTGTACGCCTCTGCCTTGGCGCAGCGCTAGCAGCCATGGTGCGTTGCGCCCTCGTGAGCGGGAAGGTGGGCGGGCGCCAGGCTGGTAGCCTCCCAACAGATTCGGAGGACCAATGACCACTACAGAGCGCATCGATGTGCCCGGCGCACGCGGCACCGTCGAGATCGAGAACCCCCACGGCATCTTCTACAAGATTCGCCTCAACGGGGAAGTGATCAAGCGCGGCAAGGGCGGCTGGTCCATCCCCATGCGCAACGGCTCCACGGGCAAGCTCGCCTCCAACGGCATCATCCCCGGCTTCCAGTCGCTGTACTTCAACGACGAGAAGATCTACAAGATGGGCGCCGCCGTGGGCACCGCCGAGCGCGTCGCGATGTTCACGCCGCTGATCCTCGTGATCTGGGTGCCGCTGGGCGCGCTGCTCGCGGTCATCCTGTTCTTCATGGGCGTCTCCACGGTCAAGAACCTGCAGATGCCGCGGGGCCTGCGCATCGCGCTGCCCATCGTCAACACGCTTGCGGGCGCGCTCATCCTCACCCTGCTGACCGGATCGCCGGGCCTCTAGTGGTGGGTGGTAACCTGGCGGCTATGAGCGCACTCCAGTTGCCCGACGCCGTTGTCACCGGCGCGGTCGACGTGCGCCAGCGCCGCTTCTTTAGCTAGGCCGGGAGAGACCCTCCCGGCCTGACAGCACGCGCCGCACCGCTGCGGGGCACCTTGCCAGGTCCCCACCGCGGCCCTCCGCGGCCGATAGAATCGCAACCGATTCCTAGCCGGAGAAGCCACGTCATGACTGACCTGAATCCCCTCGATAGCGGGGGAGTCACTGCCGCCGTTGCGGACGCGCTCGCCGCGATCGCAGCCGCGTCAACCCTCGACGAGCTCAAGGATGCGCGCCTCGCCCACACGGGTGACAAGGCGCCGCTGACGCTCGCCAACCGCCAGATCGGCGGCCTCGACTCGGCCGACAAGGCCGCCGCGGGCAAGAACATGGGCGCCGCGCGCGCACGCCTCAACGAGGCCCTCGCCGAGCGCCAGGAAGCACTCGAGGCGGAGCGCGATGCGCACGTGCTCGTGGAAGAGGCAGTTGATGTCACCCTGCCCGTCACGCGCGGTCTCACCGGCGCCCGCCACCCCCTCGAGTCCCTCACCGAGCTCATGTGCGACACGTTCGTCGCGATGGGCTGGGAGGTTGCCGACGGCCCCGAGATGGAGGCCGAGTGGTTCAACTTCGACGCCCTCAACTTCGATCCCGACCACCCGGCGCGCGAGATGCAGGACACGTTCTTCATCGACCCGCCCGAGTCCGGCGTGGTGCTGCGCACGCACACCTCCCCCGTGCAGGTGCGCGCGGCGATCGCGCGCCGCGACGCCCTCATCAACGAGGGTCGCGGCATCTTCGTGGTGTGCCCGGGCAAGACGTTCCGCACCGACGAGCTCGACGCCACCCACACCCCGGTGTTCCACCAGATCGAGGGCCTTGCCGTGGACAAGGGCCTCACCATGGCGCACCTCAAGGGCACGCTCGACGCGTTCGCGCGGAGCCTCTTTGGGCCCGACGCTGTCACGAGACTGCGCCCAAGTTACTTCCCGTTCACGGAGCCTTCTGCAGAGATGGATCTGCGGTGCTTCGTGTGCGGCGGGGACGACGCGGAGTGCCGCACGTGCCGCGGCACCGGCTGGATCGAGTGGGGCGGCTGCGGCATGACGCACCCCAACGTCCTCCGCGCCGCGGGCATCGACCCCGACGTGTACACGGCCTTCGCGTTCGGCATGGGCATCGAGCGCACGCTCATGTTCCGCCACGGCGTGCGCGACATGCGAGACATGGTTGAGGGCGACGTGCGCTTCTCTCAGCAGTTTGGGCAGGAGGTCTGACATGCCCAAGATTCCGCTGACATGGCTCGCCGAGTCCGTTGACCTGGTTCCCGACTCCACTCCCGAGGACGTCGCCGCAGCGCTGGCGCGCGTGGGTCTCGAGGAGGAGGGCATCGAGGGCGGCGGCGTCACCGGCCCCCTGGTTGTGGGCCGCGTGCTGTCCGTTGTCGCCGAGCCGCAGAGCAACGGCAAGACCATCAACTACTGCCGTGTGGACGTGGGGGAGTTCAACGACCCCGCGGGGCCCGGTCACGCGCCCGACGACAAGGCCGAGTACCCCTCGAGTCGCGGCATCGTGTGCGGCGCGCACAACTTCGCCGCAGGCGACTACGTGGTCGTCGTGCTGCCCGGCGCCACGTTGCCCGGGCCGTTCCCCATCAGTGGCCGCAAGACGTACGGCCACTGGTCGGACGGCATGATCTGCTCCGCGCGCGAGCTGGGCCTGGGCGAGGATCACACGGGCATCATCGTGCTCGCCTCTCCCTCGGGGGAGTCCGAGGACCTCGGCTACGACGCCGACGCCCTCGAGCCCGGTGAGGACGCGATCTCACTGCTGGGCCTCGACGAGACCACCATCGAGATCAACGTCACGCCCGATCGCGGCTACTCGTTCTCGATCAGGGGAGTGGCGCGCGAGTACTCGCACGCCACCGGGCAGGAGTTCCGCGACCCGGCGGCGATCGAGCTGACCGGCACCGCTGGCACCGGGTTCGAGGTATCCATCGAGGACTCTGCGCCCATCCGGGGCCGTGTGGGCTGCGACAGGTTCGCGCTGCGCGTGCTGCGAGGATTCGATCCCACGCGCCCCAGCCCGGACGGCATGCAGCGCCGACTCACCCAGGCGGGCATGCGACCCATCTCGCTCGCGGTGGACGTCACCAACTACGTCATGCTCGAGCTCGGCCACCCCCTGCACGCCTACGACCTCGCGAAGGTGACGGCGCCGCTGGTGGTGAGGAGAGCGTCGGGCAATGAGACGCTGGTGACGCTGGACGACGTGACGCGAACGCTGCACCCGGAGGACATCCTGGTCACCGACTCGCACGGGGGCCACGGCGCGCGTCCCATTGGCCTGGGCGGCGTCATGGGCGGGCTGGACACGGAGGTCAGCGAGACGACCACGGACATCCTGCTGGAGGCGGCGCACTGGGATCCGGTGACGATTGCGCGCACGGCGCGGCGGCACCGGCTGGGCTCGGAGGCGTCGCGCCGCTACGAGCGCGGCGTCGACACGGCGCTGGCTCCGGTGGCGATCGAGCGCGCGCTGCGGCTGATGCAGGAGTTCGGCGGCGGCGTCATCGAGGACGTCTACACCGACGTCGACAACACGCAGGCGCCTCAGCCCATCGCGATGGACGTTGACTTCCCCGGGCAGATCGTGGGCGTGCCGTACGACGCCGACGCCGTGGTGTCTTCCCTGGAACGCGTGGGGTGCACGGTGGACAGGGACGGCGAGAGCCTGCTCGTGACGCCGCCCACGTGGCGGCCGGATCTCGAGGCGCCCATCAACCTAGTTGAGGAGGCGGCGCGCCTGCAGGGGTACGAGAACCTGCCTTCCGTGCTGCCGGTGGCGCCGCCTGGGCGCGGCTACACGCACGCCCAGCAGGTGCGCACTCGCGTGGCGCGCACGCTGGCCGAGTCGGGCCTCACCGAGGTGCTGACGTACCCGTTCATGTCGGAGACTCGGCTCGATCAAATGCGCGTGCCGGCGGAGGACGTTCGGCGAGACATCGTGCGCCTGGCCAACCCGCTGAGTGCTGAGCTGCCGATCCTGCGGACGACGCTTGTCGCGACCTTGGTCGATGCGGTGCGCGTGAACCTGGCGCGCGGCGCGCAGGACGTTGCGGTGTTCGAGGTGGGACGTGCCTATCGCGCGTCCCGCATGGGCGAGGTCCCCACCGGCTACAGCGGCACGTCGATCACGCCCGAGGACGTGGCGGCACTAGACGCGGCGCTGGGTGAGCAGCCGCGACGCGTCGCGGGCATCCTCGCTGGTAATCGCGTTGCCGCGGGCTGGAACGGCCCGGCGGAGCCGTTCACGTGGGCCGACGCCCTGGCTGCCGTGGAGCGCGTGCTCGCCGTGGTGGGAGTGCCGGTCGAGGTGCGCGCCGAACCCTTCGAGCCGTGGCACCCGGGCCGCAGCGCCGCCTACTACCTGGACGGCTGGGGACTGCTCGGCGTCGCCGGCGAGTTGCACCCCAAGGTGCTCGAGACGCTGGGCCTGCCGCCGCGGACCGTGGCCTTCGAGCTGGTGCTGGACCCGCTGGTGGCGGCGTCTGAGGGAGCTTTGGTGGAAGCCCAACCCGTCTCGCCGTATCCGCTGGCCAAGGAGGACTTCGCGTTCGTAGTTCCGGTCTCTGTTGCGGCTGGTGACTTGGTGAAGTCAGTGCGCGCCGCTGGCGGCCCGTTGGTCGAGGACGCTCGCGTCTTCGACGTCTACACCGGACCCCAGGTGGGAGAGGGCCAGAAGTCGCTCGCGGTGAACGTCGTGATGCGCGCTCCGGACCGGACTCTGACCGCCGAGGAAGTGCTGGGCGTGCGGCAGGCGATCATCGCCGCTGCCGAGCGCGAGTTCGGGGCCGTGCTGCGCTAGGGCCGCGACGGTTGGCAGTGTCCAGGCTCACGTCGGATGCTTTGAGGCGTGGCGGCGCACCTGGCGGTGGGCTCGCTGGGATCTAGTTGCACCCGTGTTGGGGTTATCCACAGATCACCTCGAGAGCCACGAGCGCTGTCTTTTCTCCTCCTAGGGTTGTTTCACGGATCCAAGGGGGAGACATGAGGATGCGCGGGTTGGCACGCGGCGCGGTCGCTATCGCGGTCGTCTTATGGGCCCTTCCAGGCTGTGCAATTGACGGACCGGCGCAGGCGCCCAGTGCGAGAACTGACTCCTCGGCGTCCGCGCCTGCATTGAGTTCTCCGCCAGCTGCACTGAGGTCGACAGACGTCGCGGGCACGACCGTGAGCATCGTCGAGGGTCGAGTCGCCACCGCCTGCTTTGACTTCGTCGCGCCAGACATCGGCGCCGCGTGGGAACTGCACCCGGACGCCGGGAACTGCGTGGCTGATGTGAATTGGCCCGAAGGTGATTCGCTGACGATGGTCGTGGTTCGAGCGCAGACCGGAGACTCGTCCGCCGAAGGTTCGCATGCTGCGATGGTTGCCGCCGGAGTTGAGCCGTTCGCCGAAACACCGCTTGTTGTCGATGGCCAAGCCGCCCATGCGTTTGACTTCGTCGACTCGTTTGGCCTTGTTCGGCGAAACGTCATCGTGGAACTGCCACAAGATCGGTTCGAACTCGAGGGTGAGCCGCTCACAGGGATCTTCATCGCGGGCTACAGGGACCAAGGCGAGTTGGGCGCCGTGTTCGACGAGTTGGTGAGCTCGATTGATATCCACTAGGGCTCGCATGGCCATGTGGAACTGCGCCTGGACGCTGCTCGTGGAACTCACGTCCTGATAGGTGCGAAGGCGATGAACATGTCTGGTAGCCGGTTGCGCGCGAGATTGTCAAAAACGTACAATCTGTACATGACTCACGTTACATCGTCGTTCGCCCGCCAGCACTGGGCGCAGACCGTGGAGCAGGCGCGCAAAGCGCCCATCACAATCACCGATCACGGACGCGAGACCGTGGCCATCATGGACGCCGAGCTCGGCAGGAGGGCACTCCGGGCTCTCGAGGACGCAGAGGACGCCGCATCAGCTGCCGCGGCAGAGGCCGAGATCGCGGCCGGTGAGCCCACAGTCTCGCTTGACGACGTTGCGCGGGAACTGGGCATCGAGATTGGCTGAAAGGTACGAACTCAGGCTCTCGGCGCGAGCCGCCCGCGCGATCAGGAAGCTCGACCGCCCCAGCCAGCGGCGAGTCCTCGCGGCGCTCAGTCTGCTACGCGACGAGCCGCGCCCACCTGCGGCGAGCACGCTCACAGGTCATGGGGGCTACCTTCGCGTGCGTGTGGGCGACTATCGCATTGTCTACACCGTGGACGACGGGGTGCTCATGGTGCTTGTGCTAGCGGTGGGCCACCGCCGCGAGATCTACCGGCGCTTGCCCTAGCGCGATTTCGTGCAGCGACCCGAGCGACCCCTGCGCGGCATCCGCCGACGAGAGGGCGCCGTGCGTCGATTCCGGACGCCTGTAGCGTGGACGCATGGAAGTACTGCGTCCACCCGCGGCGTTGGCCGCAACGGCCCTGCTCGCGCTGGCCATCGCGGGCTGCACCACGGAGTACCCGATAGCGACGGAGCCCGCGCCCACCGCCATCAGTGAGGACGACACGTTGAGCGCCTTCGCGCCCGACGGCGTCAAGATCGGCTCCGCGGTCGCTGGCGGCGGCCACCACGAGGCCCAGACTTACCCGGATCCCTTCAGCGGTGACGAGCAGTATCGCTCCGTCCTCGTCGCGGAGTTCACGTCGCTCACTCCCGAGAATCAGCTCAAGTGGGAGTACCTGCGCCCCACGCAGGACGAGTACAACTTCGACGCGGCCGACGCCATCATCGAGTTCGCGCAAGAGAACGGCCAGGACGTGCGCGGCCACACGCTGCTGTGGCACTCGCAGAATCCGGGCTGGCTGGAGCAGGGCAACTTCACCGCGGACGAGCTGCGCGAGATCCTGCAGGACCACATCACGACCGTCGTGTCGCGGTACGCGGGCAAGATTCAGCAGTGGGACGTCGCTAACGAGATCTTCGACGACGCCGGCGGCCTGCGCGAGCGGGACAACATCTGGATCCGCGAGCTGGGGCCCGAGATCGTCGCCGACGCGTTCCGCTGGGCGCACGAGGCCGATCCCGACGCGCTGCTGTTCGTCAACGACTACAACGTCGAGCAGATCGGCGCCAAGAGCGACGCCTACTACACGCTGGTGCAGGACCTCCTTGCCCAGGGTGTCCCCGTGCACGGGTTCGGCGTCCAGGGACACCTGAGCATCCAGTACCCGGCACCAAGCATGCAGGCGAACCTCGAACGCTTCGCGGACCTGGGCCTGCAGGTGGCCATCACGGAGCTCGACGTGCGCGTACCGGTGTCCGGCGATTCTCGACCCGAGCAGAGCGCCATCGACACCCAGGCCGAGTACTACTCGACCATGCTCGAGGCGTGCCTCGCAGTCGACGCATGCACCTCGTTCACTCTGTGGGGCCTCCCCGACAAGTACTCATGGGTGCCGCACTTCTTCTCCGGTGAGGGCGCCGCCACCGTCCTCTGGGACGACTTCTCGCGCAAGCCCGCTTACTGCGACCTACAAGAGCTGCTCGCGGAGAAGAGCGGCACTACGGCCGACGCTGCATTCACCTCGCGCGTCTGCGCCGCCTGAGTCGTCACCTCGCCAGGCGCTCGGCGTGCGTGGCGATCTCGGCGAACGCGCGGTCCGCGAATTGCGCCTTCGTGGACGAGGCAAAGTCCTTCGCCGCAGTTGACGCCAGCAATCAGCCGGCGTCGGCCGCCCGCTGAAGGCCCTCGATCGACCTCGCCAGCCGTGCCGCGCGCGTGGCATCCGTGGACGCCGTCAAGAGCGGGTGTATTACCAAGAAGCGGTCCTGGCTGGAGAGCGCCTCGAACGCGGAGCGCAACTCGGGCGACGAATCCAGCGCCGCTGCCAAGTCTTCCGGAACCTGCGCCGTGGCCGGGCCGGCGTACGCGCGTTCCCAACGGCCGTCCGCCTTGGCGCGGTCAATCTCTGCCTGCCCGCGCGCTCGCATGCGCCCCTGTTCGCTCAGCCGCGCGACGTAGGTCACGTTGCGCTGGGACCAGAGCGAGCGCGCGCGGCGCGGCGTGAAGCGTTGGATGAACGTGGTCTCGTTCCACGTGCGGCGCTGGCCGTCGATCCAGCCGCTGCAGAGCGCCTCGTCGAGCGCTTCCGCGTAACTCAACGATGTGGGCGACGTGACGCCCTTCTTGGCGAGCACAAGCCAGACGCCGTCCGGGGCGTCCTCGTAGACGTCGAGCCACTCGCGCCACGCGGCGGCATCCGCGACCACCAGGAGCTCGGACTCGGCGGGACCAGGGGTTGCCATGCCGATCATGGTGCCACCAGGCACCGACACGCTATGAGGAGGGCCAGGAGGTCTCGCGCACAAAGGTGGCGAAGTCGCGCGGCTCGCGCCCCAACGCGCGCTGGACGCCATCGGAGAGGTATGCGTCCTGTCCAGTGCGAATCAGATCATGCAGGCGAGTCAGGACGCCGCTCTCGTCGTCAGCTCCCGCGTCCCGCACCTCGAGTGGCCTGCCTGTCTCGTTTTCGATGAGGCCCACCGCCTCCGCCACTGTGAGGGCCCCGGGACCCGTCAGTTCGTAGTGCTGCTCAGCATGCCGATCGTCGGTGAGCGATGCGGCGGCGACGGCGCCGATGTCGACCGCGTCCACGAACGGGTGGCGACCGTCTCCAAAGTGGTGGACAACCGTGCCGGCTACTACGCCGCGGGCCAACGACGACCCCTCGGAGAAGTTCTGGTCGAACCACACGGGCCGCAGGATGGTCCAGCGTGCACGGCTGGCGCGCACGATGTCTTCACGCGCGGTGTGCTCGGGAAAGCCGAACTGGCTCCACTGCCGCGCCGACAGCAGCACGAGCCTGCGCACCTGCTCCCTGTCCGCGAGGTCCACGAACGCCGCGAGGCGATCGTTGCCGTTCGCGGACTCGTCGGCGACGAGATACACGGCGTCGGCGCCCGCGATGACGCCCGGCCACGTGGACTCGTCCCCCCAGTCGAAGGTGAACTCCGACGAGCGCGAAGCCGCCCGCACGCGGTGGCCACCTGCGCGCAAAGCCTCAGCCACCCGTCGGCCCGTCTTGCCCCGTGCCGCCAGTACCGTGACCGTCTGTGTCGCCATATCCCCATCCCACCACGAGCCGTCGCGTCTTGCGCGCGTGGCGGCGGGCACGCACAATCGGCACATGACGCAGATCAGTCAGACCGACGCGCTGCTCAACTGGGCGCAGACGCTCGCGGCGGCGAAGAATGCGCCCGTCACGCTCACGGACGGGGGCGTGGAGACGGTGAGCATCATGGACTCCGGACTGGCCAAGCGGGCGCTCCAGGCGCTCGAGGATGTGGAAGCGGCACCGGAAGTTGAAGCTGCGGCTGAGGACGCGCCGGCGGAACTCGGAGCAGAGGACGTCGCGGCCGAGGTCGTGGGCGAGGAGCCGCCGGTCGAGCCTGAGGTCGACGACTCGCCCGTGGTCTTTGAGCCCGATGAAGAGCCCGTGGTCCTAGAGGCGGATGACGCCGCGGTCGAGCCGCCGGCCGATGACGTGCCCACGACGCCTGAGGTTGAGGACGACGACTCGATACCGCTCCCGGATCTCGTGGCACCCACCGCGGAGGTGGAGCCGGTCGTAGCGGAGGTTGCGAGCGTCGTCGCGAGTGAGGCGTTTGAGGCAGTCGCGCCTGTTGAACCAGTGGAGCAAGCCGCAGATGTGATCTCAGTGCAGACCCCGGAGCCGGTGCCCGCGGCCAACGCGGCGTCGCTCGAGGAGATCGCGCGCGAACTGGACCTGCGCCTCAACTGACTCCAGGCACTCCGCAGCGATCCACGTGGTGGCGGAGGATCTCCTCGAGCCCCATCGCTCCCGCGGTAGTGGCGGCGAGCACGCCGCCATCCATGACGAGTTGCGCCGCGGCGAGTGAGTATTCCTCGATGCTCGTGGACGTCGCCGCGAGTTGCGCCTCTGGCACGGTGTAGGCGTCGAACATGGCGAAGTATGCGTCGAACGCGTCGACGACGGCGTCGCCCCCTTCCTCCGCGATGGCGCGCGCCTGACGCCAGTGCAGCTCAACCTGCTCGGCCGCGGCGAGCATCGCGGCGCCCTCCTCGTTCATGACGCTCACGCTGCCCGCGCCGTCACCGGTCTGAGCGCTCTTGGCATCCGTGCGGTCGAGCAGCTCCACGAATGCGGCATAGCCGGCGTCGGCGGGCTCGCAGTACGGGTCAACGACCGGCTCCGGAGTGCCCGACGCTGTGGCTGGCGGGGTAGGAGTCGGCGTCTCCACCCACGTCTCGTTTGTGACGGCCAGACAGCCAGTGAGAGCGACGGCCGCGAGTGCGCTCAGGGCGGCGCTGGCGAGGCGGGGCATGGCGCAAGCATGCCACGAGACCGGCTCAGACGCGCGTGATTCCCCACGTAAACAGGTCATTGATCAGCCAAGCGAGGCCCAGGGCGACGGCGGGGACCACGAGCCCCAGGAGCAGGAACGTCAGGCAGCCGCCGGGAGCGGTGTGGCGCGGCGGCCTCACCGTCACGGACTCGTCGTCGGGCGTCTCTTGCGCGCCAGGCGGGGTGGTGGACGTGCCTTCCTCGTCGACCTCAAGGTCCGCGAACCACGGCTCCAACTCGTGATAGCGCACGAGCATCTGATCCCGCGTGGAGCGTGCGGCGTGGGCGGCGCGCGCCAACTGCTCCTCAAGCTCCGACTCGTCATAGACGGTGTTGGCGGGGAACCCGCCCACAGCCACCGGCGCATAGGTGACGTCCTTCGCGCCGCTCCGAGCGCGCTTGGCATCGTCGTCCACGGTCTCGATGCCAGGCATCAGTGTGCCGACGGTTGCCTGCGCGCGCTGGGGGGATCGGGCGTAATCCGAGGACACCAGCAGTAGCGTCGCCAGTTTGCGGGTGGTGAGCAGCATCTGTTGGGTGCCGTCCACCTCAAGCACATCCAGGCGGTGCACGCCGTCGTGCTCGATCGACTCCCGAGTCACGCGCAACGGCACGATTCGCGTACGCGCGGACTTGGTGAATCGGCGCGAGATCCATGCGGGCAGACCCAACAGACCGAAGAGCGGCACGCCCACGGCCAGGAGGAACATGTTGCGCGGTTCGTACTGCGCGGAGATGAACAGAAAAGCGATGGACCAGACGACCACCCAGAAGATGATGGCGCCCGCGGTCCGATGCCTCGCGGCGGTGCGCCGCGGCACCAACGTGAGGTGCATGAACGTGTCGTCCTCGTGGGGCTTGAGCAATGTCACCACGTGGTGGACCGGGTCGCCCGCGTACTCGCCGTCCACGAAGTACGCGCGGCCGTCAACGATGGCGATCGCACGGTCCGGATGCGCGAGCAGCTCGGCGCGGGCCCTCTCGCTCATTGGGGAATGCTAGCGCGCTCTACTCGCCCACTCGCGGCTCCCACCGCACGGTTCCTACCACTGCACCTCGTGGCACTGGCGCGACGGCTCGTCCTCCACCTGCACCGTCGCGTGCGCGATTCCGTGGCGCTCGCTCAGCAGCGTCTGTGCCGCCAAGAGCACGTCGCCCGCGGGAGCCTGTGGCGCGACCACCAGGTGCGCCGTCGCCACGTTCATGCCCGAGGTGAGGGTCCACGCGTGCAGATCGTGCACATCGACAACGCCATCCAGGGCGCCTAGGTCGGCGGTGGCGGCATCGAGGTCAAAGCCCTGCGGAGTGTGTTGCGACAGCACTGCGAGCACATCGCGGCCGAGCAACAGGGCGCGCACCACCACGAAGAGTGCGATCGCGAGGCCCACCACCACGTCCCACACACCGTTGCCCGTCCACAGGATCAGCGCCGCAGCGACGATGACACCCACGGATCCGGCCGCGTCGGCGATGACCTCAAGGTAGGCGCCGCGCACGTTGATCGACTCACGCGAACCTTGGCGCAGCAGCACGATCGACACCGCGTTGACGGCGAGCCCCAGCACGCCAACCACGAGCATCGGAACGCCCAGGACGTCGGGCTGGTCGCCGATGCGGCTGAGCGCCTCGTACGTCACGTACGCGGCAACACCGAGCATCACAAGCACGGCAAGGCCCGACGCTAGAACTTCCGCTCGGTACGAGCCGTACGTTCGGGTGCCGGTTGAGTCGGGCCGGGAGGCGATACGGGTGGCCGCGTACGCCGCGCCCAAGGTGACGACGTCGGCGGTCATGTGCCCGGCGTCGGCCAGGAGCGCCATGGAGCCCGACATTGCCGCGGCGACCACTTCCACCACGAGGAAGGCCGCGACGAGTACCAGCACGCCCAGCAGGCGGCCGCGGTACCGGGCACCGGCGTGCTCGGGTGCGGGGGAGTGCGAGTGTCCCATCAGGCCGTCCGTGCCGCGGCGCCGCGCTCGCCCAGGTAGTGCTCCGCGGCCACGTCCAGCAGCAGGCGCACGTGGCTGTCGGCTACGGAGTACCAGATCTCACGGCCGTGGCGCTCGGATCGCACCACGCCCGCCGCGCGCAGCTTGGCCAGTTGGTGGCTGGTCGCCGAGTC
>Ga0160456_100303_pt1 | contig 20231 bp, 20 predicted proteins | sample HID1972K_E6MG_FD_108261 | JGI IMG/M metagenome (GOLD analysis project Ga0160456, IMG submission 108261) | Enriched pill bug-associated microbial communities from UW Madison campus, WI, USA - HID1972K_E6 MG | ecosystem: Host-associated > Arthropoda: Insects > Digestive system > Unclassified ... | reverse complement strand
CGATCACGGCAACAACCTCGCAAACGCATGTCGCCGCATTGTTCCACAAAGGTTGATAAGGCGGCAACGAAGCTTCCTACCTTATGTGCACTCTTGTGAAAAGACCGTATTCTTGTCGCCTTTTTACAGACTTATCAGCGGGTAACTGCAATGCGCCTGGCACTCTTCGATTTGGACAACACCCTTTTGGGCGGCGACAGCGATCACGCTTGGGGCGACTATCTGTGTGAACGCGGCTTCCTCGATCCGATTGCGTACAAAGCGCGCAACGACGAGTTCTATCAGGATTACCTGGCCGGCAAACTGGATAACGCCGCGTACCTGAACTTCTGCCTGGAGATCCTCGGCCGCACCGAAATGGCCGTGCTCGATCAGTGGCACAACGATTACATGCGCGACTGCATCGAACCGATCGTGCTGCCGCAGGCGCTGGAACTGCTGAAAAAACACCGAGACGCTGGCGACAAACTGGTGATTATCACCGCGACCAACCGCTTCGTGACGGCGCCGATTGCTGTGCGACTGGGCGTTGAAACCCTGATCGCCACTGAATGTGAAATGGTTGATGGCCGTTACAGCGGGCGCAGCACTGATATTCCGTGCTTCCGTGAAGGCAAGGTGACGCGCCTGAACCGTTGGCTGGAAGAGACCGGGCATTCGCTGGACGACAGCTATTTCTATAGCGATTCGATGAATGACTTGCCGTTGCTGGAGCAGGTGGCGAATCCCGTCGCTGTGGATCCGGATCCGAATCTGCGGGCTGAAGCCGAGAAGCGTGGCTGGCCGGTGATTTCGTTGCGCGGCTGATATCGCTATCGCGAGCAGGCTCACTCCTACAGTTGACCGCGTTTCAACGTTGGAACGCGGTCAACTGTAGGAGTGAGCCTGCTCGCGATTGGGTCTACGCGGTCTCAAGCCCTAGACAGGCTTGGCCCCCATCAACGCCGCAATGGCGAGAAATCCGATGCCGCTGACAATCGCCAGCGCCAACGTGAATTTCCGGTTACCAACCCCGCTAGTCCACAACCGATTAAGCCGCACCAGCAACCACACTGCACTCAACGTGGCCACGGCATAGATCACGCTGGACCCCAGAATCCAGAACTGCCCCAGTGGCCAGCCGATCAGGTGGACCAACCACCAGCCGGTGAAAGGCATGCTCAGCATACCGATCAGCATCAAACACCAGATAAACAGCCAGGGACGCTGCATCGTGCTGGCCGGCCCTTCGCTGCGATTACGCCAGGTCAGAGCGGCGAGCCCCAGCCCGCTCGCGAGTATGACCACGGTCGCCGCGACGTGAAGGACTTTCAGGGTGGTCAGGGTTTCCATGTACTTCTCTTCCTTGGGCCATGCCCATCAGCGTAGCCGCTCAGCCAAGAAACAGCTGATAGGCCGGGTTCTCGCTTTCGTCCCAGTACGGATAACCGATTTCCTCAAGCGCCGCCGGCACCAGATGACGCTCGTCGTGCGGCACCTGCAGGCCCGCGACCACACGGCCATCGGCAGCGCCGTGGTTACGGTAATGGAACATCGAAATGTTCCAGCGCCCACCGAGCTTATTAAGGAAGTTGAACAGCGCGCCCGGACGTTCCGGGAATTCGAAGCGGAACACCACTTCATCAATGACATGCGCCGCGTGACCGCCGACCATGTGGCGGATGTGCAACTTGGCCAGTTCGTTGTCGGTCAGGTCGATAACCGGGAAGCCCTGCTCGGTCAGGCTCGCCAGCAGCGCGCTGCGCGGGTCGTTTTCCGGGTGAGTCTGCACGCCAACGAAGATGTGCGCTTCGCTGCCGGTGTTGTAGCGGTAGTTGAATTCGGTGATCTGGCGCTTGCCCACAGCCTCGCAGAACGCTTTGAAGCTGCCGGCCTTCTCGGGGATGGTCACGGCGATGATCGCCTCGCGGCCTTCACCCAGTTCGGCGCGCTCGGCGACATGGCGCAAGCGGTCGAAGTTGACGTTGGCGCCGGAGTCGATGGCGACGAAGGTCTGGCCGCTGACGCCGCGCTGCTCGACGTACTTCTTGATCCCGGCCACGCCCAACGCGCCAGCAGGTTCGGTGATCGAGCGGGTATCGTCGTAGATATCCTTGATTGCCGCACAGATCTCGTCGGTGCTGACGGTGATCACTTCATCCACATAGTCCTTGCAGATGTCGAAGGTGTGCTGACCGATCTGCGCCACGGCCACGCCGTCGGCAAAGATGCCCACGGTCGGCAGCACCACGCGTTCGCCGGCGGCCATCGCCGCTTGCAGGCAATTGGAGTCGTCAGGCTCGACGCCGATGACCTTGATGTCCGGGCGCAGGTATTTCACGTACGCAGCGATACCGGCGATCAGACCGCCACCGCCGACCGGGACGAAAATCGCGTCCAGCGGCTGCGGGTGCTGGCGCAGGATTTCCATCGCCACGGTGCCCTGCCCGGCAATGGTGTGCGGATCATCGTACGGGTGGATGTAGACGTAGCCTTTCTCATCGACCAGCTTCAGCGAGTAGGCCAGGGCTTCCGGGAACGAATCACCGTGCAGCACCACTTTGCCACCGCGCGAACGCACGCCTTCGACTTTGATTTCCGGAGTGGTCTTGGGCATGACGATGGTGGCTTTGACGCCCAGTACTTTCGCCGCCAGGGCCAGGCCTTGCGCGTGGTTGCCCGCCGATGCGGTGACTACGCCACGGGCGCGCTCTTCATCGCTCAGTTGCGTCAGCTTGTTGTAGGCGCCGCGAATCTTGAACGAGAACACCGGCTGCAAGTCTTCGCGCTTGAGCCAAATGTCATTGCCCAGCCGCTCGGAGAGCTGGCGAGCGTTCTGCAGCGGGGTTTCTACGGCAACGTCATAAACGCGCGAGGTGAGGATCTTTTTGACGTACTGTTCGAGCATCGGAAAGCATCACTGAGCGGTTGAGCGGGACCGAGGAGTCTAACCCGGCTTTTGCCCGCACGACCACACGAATCCAGAGGTTTTAGCCGCGCTTGCGGCTATAATGCCGGCCTTTCCGTTCTCTCCTTGCCCGCTTCCGGAGCCCGCATGACCCAGGATCAACTCAAACAGGCAGTGGCTCAGGCCGCCGTCGACTTCATCCTTCCGAAACTCGACGACAAGAGCATCGTCGGGGTCGGCACCGGCTCCACCGCCAACTGCTTCATCGATGCCCTGGCTCAGCACAAGGGTGCGTTCGATGGCGCGGTCGCCAGTTCTGAAGCCACCGCCGCGCGCCTCAAGGGTCACGGGATTCCGGTGTATGAGCTGAACACCGTCAGCGACCTGGAGTTCTACGTCGACGGCGCCGATGAAAGCGACGCGCATCTGAACCTGATCAAGGGCGGCGGCGCGGCCCTGACCCGCGAGAAGATCGTTGCGGCCGTGGCCAAAACTTTCATCTGCATCGCCGACGCCAGCAAACTGGTGCCGGTGCTGGGCGAGTTCCCGCTGCCAGTCGAAGTGATCCCGATGGCCCGCAGCCACGTTGCGCGTCAATTGGTGAAACTGGGCGGCGACCCGGTGTACCGCGAAGGCGTGCTGACTGACAACGGCAACATCATTCTCGATGTGTTCAACCTGCAGATCACCAACCCGGTGGAACTGGAAGCGCAGATCAATGCGATTGTCGGCGTGGTCACCAACGGTTTGTTCGCGGCGCGTCCGGCGGATCTGTTGCTGCTGGGCACCAGCGAAGGCGTGAAAACCCTCAAGGCTGAGTAAGCCCAGTCACCCACACATCTGTGGACAGACGAATAAACCGGTAGGAGTGAGCCTGCTCGCGATAGCGGTGTGTCAGTTGATATAAATGTCGACTGACACACCGCTATCGCGAGCAGGCTCACTCCTACATTGGTTTTGTGGTGTTGGTTAGTTTGGCGTTGGTTTTTTGAAGACGTAGAACAGGTTTGGTTCGCTCACCAGGTACAGCGTGCCGTCATCATCCATCGCAATCCCTTCCGCCTGCGGCACGGTTTTCTTCAAACCCTGACGCCCGCCACTGATCGACATGGTGCTCAAAGGGCGCCCGTCGACATCCAGCTCCAGAATCAACCGCGACTCATCCGACAGCGCCAGCAAATGCCCGCTGCGCTCGTCGTACTGCAAACTCGACAGATCGCGCACGAACATCCCGGCATCGCGCTTGGGGTTGTTGATCACGTGCACCGCGTAGGACTTTTCCGGTTTGAAGTGCGGAAAGCCATGCACTTCGTAGATCAGCATCGGATCGCGCTCTTTTGCAACGAACAGGCGCTTGCCGACTGAATCATAGGCCAACCCCTCGAACCCCTTGTTGCCACTCATGTGCACACCGAGGGTCATCTGCTCGGCGTCGGCCGCATCGAGGAAGGTCGTGTCTTTTTCCAGATGAATCTTGATCAGCCGCTGCTGGCGCTCATCAGTGATCACGTAAGTATCGGCGCTGATGAACTCGACCGCTTCCGGGTCGCCGAAGCCGATCAGGGCGATGCGCCGCAGGATCTTGCCCTCCAGCGACAACTCGACCAGTTCGGCATTCTTGTTGGTCACGGTGAACAGGCTTTTGCGCACCGGATCGAAGGTCAATGCTGAAACATCGTCGTTCAGCCCGTCGATGACCCGCGCCTCGATCTCGACCCGATATTGGTCCAGAGCAATGGACTCACTGCTCTGCGTCTGCCACAACGTATGCAGGTTGAACCAGGCACGCTCGAACAGGCGCATGTATTGGCCGATCGCAATCAACGCGATCAGGGCCATCACCGACAGAAGGATAAACAGAGGTTTGGGACGGGCAAGTCGACGCATTCGGGCGGGCTCGAAGTCAAAACAGGCGGATGAAATATCACGCACGTCTGAACTGAAGCTTAATGGCCACTTGCCTGTCAGGACAATCAGACTTGTCTGAAATTGCCGCGAGGACAGTTATCGCTGTTTTTCGAAGCGATAAAACAGGTTCGGCTCGCTGACCATGTACAGCGTGCCCGCCTCGTCCATGGTCACGCCTTCGGCGCGAGGAATGGTTTTCTTCAGGCCGTTGAAACCACCAAGCAAGGTCATGAAACTGACCTGTTCGCCCTTCTCGTCCAGCTCCAGCAGCAAGTGCGAATCAGCGGACAACACCAGCGTGTGCCCGGTGCGCGGGTCAATCGCCAAGGCAGACAGGTTACGGATATCCAGTTCGTCGCTGTCCAGCTTCTGCTTGTCGCCCTTCAGCGTCTGGCTGCCGTCGCTTTTCCAGGTAAACAACGCCGGCGGTCGTTCCTCGCCCAGCAGCAGTTGCTGATTGCGCGGGTCCCAGGTGATGGCTTCGAAAGCCTTGTTCTGATCTTTCGACGGGCCGAGGTCGTATTTCGGGAAATCGGCGATATTCAGCTCGCGGGTGTTGGCGTCGACTTTGACGATAGAGAGCATGTGCTCACGCTCGTCGACAATCGCCATCAAGCCGTTTTCCATGACGGTCAGGCCTTCGGGATTGCTCCAGCCCTTGAGCGGCATCTTGCGTAGAACATCGCCTTGCAGGCTCAGCTCAGCGAGAAACGGGTTCTTGCCCATCACCGAAAACAGGGTTTTGGTCTGCGGGTTATAGGACAGGTCGGAGGCTTCGTCCTTCTCCATGCCCGGCAGCAACTTTGCATCGATCACTGCGCGATAGTCCGGTAGCCAGACGCTTTCCTTCTGCTCGGCCGGGCTCTCGAAGCGCTCCAGTACCCAGAGCACGCCACGGTCATCCCAATGCATGGCGAACGCCAGGCCATAAGCGGCGACAATGGCCAGTAGCAGCCAGGAATACCAACGCAGGGCAAAACGAGAGCGGCGGACGGGTTTGAGCTGAGTTGGAGAGGACATCGAAGGACGCGTTCCGAAAATTCAGGCTATGGGTAATAGCACAAAGAGACCGGCTCAGACGCCAGAATTACGGAAATTATCCAGACAGGATGTGAAAAAAACGGCAAATGGCGGGATTGTCGTGTGTTGCCGGCAACTTTCAGGGCGCCACAAAACAATGTGGGAGCGAGCCTGCTCGCGAAAGACGGAGTGTCAGGCAACGATGATGTCGACTGACCTGGCGCCTTCGCGAGCAGGCTCGCTCCCACAGGGGATTTGCGGCGTGGCGATTAGCGCACGCTGCTGGTGAAGCTGCTCGCACCGACCAGTTCGAGGACGATGTCGTCACCAACGTTCAGCGGGCCGACGCCGACTGGCGTGCCGGTGAGGATCACGTCACCCGCCTGCAGCGAGAAGCAGCCAGCCATGTGCTGGATCATCGGCACGATCGGGTTGAGCATCGCGCTGCTGTTGCCGTCCTGACGCACTTCGCCGTTGATGGTCAGGCGAATACCGATGTCGGTCAGATCAGCGAAGGTGCTGCCGACCACGAACGGAGCAATTACCGCTGCGCCGTCGAACGACTTGGCGATTTCCCACGGCAGGCCCTTGGCTTTCAGCTCGGCCTGCTTGTCGCGCAGGGTCAGGTCCAGCGCCGGGGCGAAACCGGAGATGGCGTCGAGCACTTCTTCACGGCTTGGCTTGGTCGACAATGGCTTGCCGATCAACACGGCGATTTCCGCTTCGTAGTGCACCGAGCCGCGCTCGGTCGGAATGGCAAAACCGCCTTCCAGCGGCACCACGCAACTGCCCGGCTTGATGAACAGCAACGGCTCGGTAGGCACCGGGTTGTCCAGTTCCTTGGCGTGTTCGGCGTAATTACGGCCAATGCACACGACTTTCCCGATCGGGAAGTGGATGCGCGTGCCGTCGACGTACTGGTGCTGATAGCTCATTTACCGACTCCTGCCTTCATTGATTCATCAAAGATTACAGATCAAACCGCGAAGATCTTGCCCGGGTTCATGATGCCGTTCGGGTCGAACACCGCTTTCACCGCTTTCATGTACTCGATCTCAACCGGCGAGCGGCTGTAGGTCAAGTAATCGCGTTTGGTCATGCCCACGCCGTGTTCGGCGGAAATCGAACCGTTGTACTTCTCGACGGTTTCGAACACCCACTTGTTGACGGTCGCGCACTTGGCGAAGAACTCGTCCTTGCTCAGGTTATCCGGCTTGAGGATGTTCAAATGCAGGTTGCCGTCGCCGATGTGGCCGAACCAGACGATTTCGAAGTCCGGGTAGTGTTCGCCGACGATCGCGTCGATTTCCTTCAGGAACGCCGGTACTTTCGACACGGTGACCGAGATGTCGTTCTTGTACGGCGTCCAGTGCGAGATGGTCTCGGAGATGTACTCGCGCAGCTTCCACAGGTTCTGCAGTTGGGTTTCGCTCTGGCTCATCACGCCGTCCAGCACCCAGCCCTGCTCGACGCAGTGCTCGAAGGTTTCCAGTGCGCTGTTGGCCACTTCTTCCGTGGTCGCTTCAAACTCCAGCAACGCATAGAACGGGCAATCGGTTTCGAACGGCGCCGGTACGTCGCCACGGCCCATGACTTTGGCCAGGGCTTTGTCGGAGAAGAATTCGAACGCGGTCAGGTCGAGCTTGCCCTGGAAAGCGTGCAGCACCGGCATGATCGAATCGAAATCGGCGGTGCCGAGGACCATCGCGGTGAGGTTTTTCGGCGCGCGATCGAGGCGCATGGTCGCTTCGACGACGAAACCCAGCGTGCCTTCAGCGCCGATGAACAGCTGCCGCAGGTCGTAACCGGTGGCGTTCTTGATCAGGTCTTTGTTCAGTTCGAGCACATCGCCCTTGCCGGTGACGACTTTCATGCCGGCCACCCAGTTACGGGTCATGCCGTAGCGAATCACTTTGATCCCGCCAGCATTGGTGCCGATGTTGCCGCCAATCTGGCTGGAACCTGCCGAGGCGAAGTCGACCGGGTAATACAGGCCTTTTTCTTCGGCAACGTTCTGCAGATGTTCGGTGACCACCCCCGGCTGACAAACGGCGGTGCGGTCAGTGAGGTTCACGTCGAGAATCTGATTCATGTAGTCGAACGAGACCACCACTTCACCATTCGCCGCCACCGCAGCGGCGGAAAGCCCGGTGCGCCCGCCCGACGGCACCAGCGCCACCTTGTGCGTATTGGCCCAGCGGACCACCGCCTGCACCTGCTCGATGGTCTTGGGAAACACAATGGCGCTGGGCGCCGGGGCGAAGTGCTTGGTCCAATCCTTGCCATACGCATTCAGGGAGTCGGCGTCGGTCAGGACCTTGCCAGGCTCGACCAGGGTCTTCAGTTCATCAATCAGGGCAGGATTGGTCATCGACAGAACTCTCGAACAATTCATGGTCATCCTGAGAACGCTTCACGTCGCAGGAATGAGTGTTTAGCGGGGAGGCTATGCTAGCATATCGACCCCGCAGGACAGTGCCCAAGGCCAGATCCGCGGAGACGACTTTCTTGTCGTCCGGGTCAGCGTCTGTTGACCATTTCCTGCCATTTTTCTCCGGGATACAGGTTTACGCAGATGAGCAAGCATTCTCCCGATCAGAGCCAGATCAAGTTCCTTCTTCTCGAAGGCGTACAGCACCCGGCTGTCCACGTCCTCAAGGCGGCGGGCTACACCAGCATCGAATACCTGACAGGTTCCTTGCCGGAAGCCCAGCTCAAGGAAAAGATCGCTGACGCTCACTTCATCGGCATTCGTTCGCGCACCCAACTGACCGAAGAGATCTTCGATCACGCGAAGAAGCTGGTTGCGGTCGGCTGTTTCTGCATCGGCACCAACCAGGTCGACCTGAGTGCTGCCCGTGAGCGCGGTATTGCCGTGTTCAACGCGCCGTACTCCAACACCCGCTCCGTAGCCGAGCTGGTGCTGGCCGAAGCGATCCTGCTGCTGCGCGGCATCCCGGAGAAAAACGCTTCCTGCCACCGTTGCGGCTGGATCAAGTCCGCAGCCAATTCCTTCGAGATCCATGGAAAGAAACTGGGCATCGTCGGCTACGGCTCGATCGGTACGCAGCTGTCGGTTCTGGCTGAAGGTCTGGGCATGCAGGTGTACTTCTATGACACCGTGACCAAGCTGCCGCTGGGCAACGCGACTCAGATCGGTAGCCTGACCGAGCTGCTGGGCATGTCCGACATCGTCACCCTGCACGTTCCGGAAACCGCTGCGACCCAGTGGATGATCGGCGAGAAGGAAATCCGCGCCATCAAGAAGGGCGGCATTCTGATCAACGCGGCGCGTGGCACCGTGGTTGAACTGGACGCCCTGGCGGACGCGATCAAGGACAAGCACCTGATCGGCGCGGCCATCGACGTCTTCCCGGTGGAGCCACGCTCCAATGACGAAGAGTTCGAAAGCCCGCTGCGTGGCCTCGACAACGTCATCCTGACCCCGCACATCGGTGGTTCGACCGCCGAAGCGCAAGCCAACATCGGTCTGGAAGTGGCAGAGAAACTGGTCAAGTACAGCGACAACGGTACCTCCGTTTCGTCGGTAAACTTCCCGGAAGTGGCCCTGCCGGCTCACCCTGGCAAGCACCGCCTGCTGCACATCCACGAGAACATTCCGGGTGTGATGAGCGAGATCAACAAGGTCTTCGCCGAAAACGGCATCACATCTCCGGTCAGTTCCTGCAGACCAACGAGAAGGTTGGCTACGTGGTGATCGACGTCGACGCCGAGTACTCGGACCTGGCGCAAGAGAAGCTGCAACACATCAACGGCACCATCCGTAGCCGTGTGTTGTTCTGATCGAACGCTGAGCGACAAAAAAGGGAGCCTTCGGGCTCCCTTTTTCATGCACGGCGAAACGGTTATTCGACGTTGATGGTGATTTTCTTCGAGACGATTGGCGGATCGAATGCCATGTGACCGCTGTCGCCAAGTTCCAGCTGCAAGGTGTGTTTGCCCGGGGCGAGCTTGATGTCAGCCTGGGTCTGCGCCTTGCCGAAGTGCATATGGTTGGCATCGGTAGGGACAACCGAACCGGCAGGAACAATGTCCTTGGCGTCGATCAGCAGGTGATGGTGACCGGTGTTCTTGGTGACATCACCGGCCGGCGCCAGGGCGACGTCCTTGGTACCGAACTTGACCGTGAAAGTCTGCGAAACCGTGGCCCCGTCCTCGGGAGAAACGATGAACACTTCGGCGCCTTTTGGCGCGGGTGTGGCAGCACTGGCCAGCACCGAAACACCCATCAGCACACCCGCCAACGTTGCACGTGACATAAAGCTTTTCATTTTCTTCTCCAGTTTTCCGTAAAATCCGCACGGTCATGACAACTTCATGACCATTCGTTGTCGAAGGCACTCGACAACCATAGCAAAGCGAGCCTGACTCAGAGCGTCGCATTAATGATTTCAAAGGAGTGACCATGCGCTTTTTGCCTGGCCTGATCTGCCTGCTACCCCTTTTGAGCCCTTTGGCTCACGCCGAACTGATTGATGACGTCAACGACCGTGGCGAGCTGCGCATAGCCCTTGAGGCTAATACACCGCCCTTCAATTACAAGGATGACGGCGACAAACTCACGGGGTTCGAGGTCGAGCTTGGACAACTGTTGGCTAACGAGCTGGATGTTCGCGCCGACTTCATCGTCACCGACGAGGCCGATCTGCTCCAGGGCGTCGAAAGCGGCAAGTACGACGTCGCGCTCAATCACATAGCACTGACACCCGAACTCAAGGATCGTTTCGACTTCAGCGAACCTTATGGCAAGGTCGATTCGCAGTTGCTGGCGAGAAAAGATGAGCAGCCACGGCCGATGGTCTTGGTGCAGACGCTGACCGACGCCAAGCCAAAGGCAAGCGCACCGGTGGAGTTGGCGATACCGTTTCAGAAGGGTAATCCGGCGTTTCAGGCCAGCCTTGCGAGTGCGATGCAGCGGATCAAAGCGGATGGGCGTCTGGCGGCGTTGTCCGAGAAGTGGCTCGCCGAATCCAAGTGAACACAAAAACCTGTAGGAGTGAGCCTGCTCGCGATGGCGTCAGGTCAGTTGACATAACCGTTAACTGACACACGGCGATCGCGAGCAGGCTCACTCCTGCACGGGACCTGTGGAGAGGTTTTTAGTCGAGTTGGGCCAAGGCTGCTGCGGCTTGCGGCAATTCGAGCTCGCTGAAAACCTGCACACCATGGCGCTTGAGCAGCGCAGCGGTGACGCCTTCGCCGGAGACCTTCACACCGCTGAACGTCCCGTCATACGTCAGCAAATTCCCGCAAGAAGGACTGTTGGCTTTCAGCACCGCCACACGAATCCCGTGCTTCTGCACCAGCTCCAGCGCCTGCCGCGCGCCATCCAGAAACTGCGCACTGACATCCTCGCCATCAGTGGTGATCACCGCAGCGACGCCATCCAGCACCTCAGCACCCTGCCCGCCCGGAATCTCCGCCGCCGCCCGTGGCGTCGGCAACCCCCCGGCAACCTCCGGACACAACGGCACCACCCGCCCTTCGGCAATCCACTGTTCGAGCAAATCAAACGGCCCGCTCGCGCCACCGTCGTAACGCACGCGATGACCCAACAGGCAGCGGCTGACCAGAATCTTGTCCATCTCAGAACGGCTCGTTGCCACGGCGGCGGAACCAGCCGGTCAGCGACAGGCGCTCGCGGTGCGCTGGCAATACTTCGTGCGGCACTTCGCCGGAAAGAAACACCACCAGACAGCCGCCGGTAGGCTGCACGTCATGCACGCGCTCATCGTTCAGGTACATGCGCAACTGACCACCGTCCTCCGGCAGCCACGCGTCATTGAGGTAGACCACCACCGAGACCATGCGCTTGTCATCGTCGCGAAAACGGTCGACATGCCGACGATAAAACGCGCCGGGCGGATACAGGGCGAAATGGCATTCAAAATCTTCGAGGCCGAGGAACAAGCCCCGGTTGAGCGCCTCGCGCAGGCTCTCCATCAGATTCAGGTAACGATCGCTGGACTCGGCCTGACCGGGGTCGATCCACTGAATATGGTCGCCACGAATTCCTTCGCGAATCTCTGAAAACGGCCCACGGCCAACCGCTGCCGGCGCCAGCTCACCTTCGGCCTCACGTTTACGGCACTCAGCGGCCAGCTCGCGGGTCAAACCGGCGGGCAGGAAGATGTTCTGCTGCGACCAGCCATGCTCGGCCAGGTCGTCGACAATGCGTAACAGCAGCGGGTGTTCAGAGGATATTTGCATGGCGCGCATAGTATGCCGCCGGCGAAAAATCCGACAGAGCCACGCGGCGGCTTGATACGAATTCTCGACAAGTACCGGCACCGCACGGAGAATAGTCCGCTGCTGACAGGAGTCCCTATGCGCCGTTTGCTTTTTTCACTGTTGATGTTCTGCGTTTTGCCCGCCTGGGCGGACGGCCACGATCAGCTGTACAAGGTCGCCGGCTGGCCAGAACAACGCGCGCATTTCAACGACGCCCTGACGGCTGCACAGCAGCGTTATCAGAACAGTCTGCCGCCCGCCGTTTTTCAAGCGCTGGTCAACAATAGTAACCAGCGCTTCGCCCCGCAGGCCGTGGATCAACGCGCCGAAGCACAACTGCGGCAGAAGCTTGCCGACCCGAAACCGGCACTGACCTTCTTTCAATCGCCACTGGGCAAAAAAATCGTCGCCGCTGAACTGCTCGCGACCCGTCGCGATCAACTGGCGAAAAACGCCAAAGGGCTGCCGAAGATGCAGGTCAGCGACAGCCGTCTGCTGATCATCGGCCACCTCGCTCAAGCATTACCTGCCCGTGAAGCCGGCGCCGAAGTCAGCCTGGCGATTGCCGGCGTCGCGGCAGACAGCTTGAGCTCGATGATTCCGGGACTGCTCGGCGGTGGTCAGGCGCAGGGTATGTTGAACGGTCAGCGTCAGCGCTTGATGGATCAGATTGGCGCGGACATGAACAACACGTTGCTCTATGTCTATCGCGATCTGTCGGATGAAGAGCTGGAAGAGTTTGCGACGTTTGCCGAGTCGGCTGAGGGCAAGGCCTACTATCAGGCGGCGTTGGCGGCGATTCGGGCGGGGTTGGCGGTCGGGCAATGATCTTCGTCGTCTCTTAGACCGCTATCGCGAGCAGGCTCACTCCTACAGGGGTACGCATTCCAAATGTAGGAGTGAGCTTGCTCCGGGCGGCGTTCCGACGATAGCGCCCTCACAAGCGCTAGAGATTCCGGCCCCTGATGCGCTTGCTCAAGAACTCGAAATACTCCTCACGCATCTCCACCGTCTCATTCGCCAGATGATGCCGGGCCTCGGCCAGTAGCAGAATCTGCGGCCGGTCGAACTTCCACTTCAACACCTGCAAATTGTGCTGCCAGTCCACCGTCATGTCCGCCTGCCCCTGAATGATCAGTGGCCGTCGCGGACTTTTTTTCGCGTGCTCGACGCGGATGATCCAGCGCGACAATGCACCGACCCATTTCGTCGGCAAGCGTCGCGGCTGTAACGGATCGGTCTGCAGAAACGGCAGAAAATCCGGATCGTTGGAGTTCTCGCTGAAACGTCGCGCGACACCTCTGACGAAAGGTCTGAGCAGGTAATAACTCAGCTGCGACCAGCCCCACGCTCGCGGCCGAACCAGCGGCGCCATCAAAATCACTTGGCCTTGCGCCGGGCTGTTTTCGCCATGGTTGAGCAGGTGATCGACCACAATCGCCCCGCCGGTGCTCTGCCCGCACAAATGCCACGGCTGCGGCAGCGCGATCGATTGCGCCTCGGCGAACAAGGCTTGCAGAACGTCCTGATATTCCGAGAAGTCGCGAATGCTCGCGCGCGGCCCGCTCGATAGACCATGGCCCGGCAAATCGCAGGCGATCACGGCAAAGTCCTGATCCAGCGCCCACTCGATCACATGCCGGTAGAGCCCGGTGTGATCGTAATAACCATGCAGCAGAAACAGCGTCGCCTTGACCTTCTCCGGCCACCAGCAATGGCTGACCACTTCATAACCATCGACCTCGAAACGGCCCATGCCACGCCAGACATCGCGATGGGGAAAATCGGTTTTATAAAACTGCTGGTACGCCTTGGCCTCGTCCGACAACGGCTGCCACTCGGCCAATGGCTTGAGGCTGGCGCGGATTTGATCGGGGTCGAAAGTGGCAGGCATGCGGGAATTCCAAAACGGTAAACAGACTTTATCGGCCTGCGATATTCATCTGTCGTGGCAGACATGGCAAGCTAGCCCACCTTTTCGGGATCGAAAACCATGCGTTCGCCCTACCGCACCGCACTGTTTGCCAGTCTGCTCGCGCTGATCTGCGCCGGGGTGCTGTGGGCCGCGTACGACTGGTTTCAGGGGCGTTACCTGCGCGCATTCAGCGAACACACCGCGGTGTTTTCCGGTGATCCGCTGCGCCTGCCGGACAATCTCGCCGGTCCCGACAAGATCCGTCTGGTGCATTTCTGGGACCCGGCCTGCCCGTGCAATGTCGGCAACCAACAGCATCTGACCGAGATGGTCGAGCAGTTCGGCGCCAAGGGTGTCGAGTTCTTCGCGGTGCAAAAGACTGGCAGCCACGGGCAGTTGCCGGCCAACCTCAGCAGTCTGAAAACCATCACGATATTGCCCGGCTCCGAGCAAGTCCCCGCCAGCCCGGCCGTGGCGATCTGGGACCGCAGCGGCAAACTGGCCTACTTCGGTCCGTACAGCGAAGGCCTGACCTGCAATTCCAGCAACAGTTTTATCGAACCGATTTTGAATGCCCTGACGGAAGATCGCCCGGTCAACGCCACGCACACCCTGGCAGTCGGTTGTTACTGCCCGTGGCCAGTGGAGACACAGTAAGGCATTCCGGACTTTTCAAGGACAGCGCTGCACGGCACAGAAGGTCTGTGCTAATTGTTTGCAGCCCGACGGGCGGCAATCCCGCCTGCACAAGGAGTCACCATGAAGCGCGTGTTCACCGTACTTGGCTTGCTCATCGTTGTTCTGCTTGCCGGCGTCGGCTGGTATGTCTACAGCAAACAACCCACGCGCCAGGGCCAGGTCGAACTGCGCAACCTGCAGGGTTCGGTGACCGTGCGTTACGACGAACGCGGTGTGCCGCACATTCGTGCCGAGAACGAAACCGACCTCTACCGCGCCCTCGGCTATGTGCATGCCCAGGATCGGCTGTTCCAGATGGAAGCGATGCGCCGTCTGGCCCGTGGTGAGCTGGCCGAAGTGCTCGGGCCGAAACTGCTCGACACCGACAAACTGTTCCGCAGCCTGCGCATCCGTGAGCGCGCCGCCAGTTACGTTGCCAGTCTCGATAAACAGTCGCCGGCGTGGAAGGGCCTGCAAGCCTATCTGGATGGCATCAACCAATATCAGGACAGCCACGCTGCGCCGATCGAGTTCGACGTGCTGGGCATCCCCAAAAGACCGTTCACGGCAGAAGACAGCATCAGTGTCGCCGGTTACATGGCCTACAGCTTTGCCGCCGCGTTTCGCACCGAACCGTTGCTGACCTACGTGCGCGATCAGTTGGGCGCCGATTACCTCACCGTCTTCGATCTCGACTGGCAGCCCAAGGGCGTGCTGGTCAACGGTCATGCCAAGCAGGCGCCAGCGCTCGCCGCCGGCGACTGGAAAGACCTCAACGCCCTTGCCCGCCTCAGCGAACAGGCACTGATCGACAACGGCTTGCCGCAGTTCGAAGGCAGCAACGCCTGGGTGATCTCGGGCAGTCGCAGCCAGAGCGGCAAACCGCTGCTGGCCGGTGACCCGCACATTCGTTTCTCAGTGCCGTCGGTGTGGTACGAGGCGCAGTTGTCGGCGCCGGGTTTTGAGCTGTACGGCCATCATCAGGCGCTGGTGCCGTTTGCGTTTCTGGGGCACAACCTCGATTTCGGCTGGAGCCTGACCATGTTCCAGAACGACGATCTGGATCTGATCGCCGAGAAGGTCAACCCGGATAACCCGAATCAGGTCTGGTATCGCGGCCAGTGGACCGACATGCTCGTCACGCAGCAGCAGATCAACGTGAAGGGCCAGTCGCCGGTGACCCTCACCCTGCGTCAATCGCCTCACGGGCCGATCGTCAACGATGCGCTCGGCACGGCCGCCGGTAAAACCCCGATTGCGATGTGGTGGGCCTTCCTCGAAACGCCAAACCCGATCCTCGAAGGCTTCTACCAGCTCAACCGCGCCGAAACCTTGGCCAAGGCTCGCGCCGCAGCGGCGAAAGTGCAGGCACCGGGGCTGAATCTGGTTTACGCCAACGCCAAGGGTGATATCGCCTGGTGGGCCTCGGCATTGCTGCCCAAGCGCCCGGCCGGGGTCAGACCAGAATTCATTCTCGATGGCAGCAGCAATCAGGCAGACAAGGACGGCTTCTACCCGTTCAGCGCCAATCCGCAGGAAGAGAACCCGGCGCGCGGCTACATCGTTTCGGCCAACTTCCAGCCGCTGTCACCGACCGGCATGGAGATTCCCGGCTACTACAACCTCGCCGATCGCGGTCAACAGCTCGATCGCCAGCTCAGCGACAAGAGCCTGAAGTGGACCAACGAGGCCAACCAGAAATTGCAACTGGGCACCGCCACCGGTTACGGCCCGCGCCTGTTGGTGCCGCTATTGCCGGTGTTGCGTGAGGTGGTCAGCGATCCGGCACAGTTGAAACTGGTCGAGCAACTGGCGCAGTGGCCGGGCGACTATCCGCTGGATTCGGTCAATGCAACGGTGTTCAACCAGTTCCTCTACGACCTCGCCGATGCGGCAATGCGTGATGAGTTGGGCAATGATTTCTTCGACACTTTGCTGTCGACGCGGGTGATCGATGCGGCGCTGCCGAGGCTGGCGGCGAATGCCGATTCGCCGTGGTGGGATAACCGCAGCACACCGAACAAGGAGACCCGTGCCGATGTTGTGCGCACGGCGTGGCAGGCGAGCATGCAGCATTTGAAGCTGACCCTCGGCGACAACACTGCCGAGTGGAAATGGGGCACGGCGCACACATTGACCCATGGCCATCCGTTGGGGCAGCAGAAGCCGCTGGATCGAATATTCAACGTCGGGCCGTTTGCGGCGCCGGGCAGTCATGAAGTGCCGAACAATCTGTCGGCGAAGATCGGCCCGGCGCCATGGCCGGTAACTTACGGGCCATCGACGCGGCGCTTGGTGGATTTTGCCGATCCGGCGCATGGGTTGACGATTAACCCGGTTGGGCAGAGTGGTGTGCCGTTTGATAGCCACTATGACGATCAGGCTGAGGCGTATGTCGACGGGATGTATGTGCAGGCGCATTTCAGTGAGGAAGAGGTGACGGCGAATACGCGCAGTACGTTGAAGCTGTTGCCGGCGCGGGCACCTTAAAAGCCCCTCACCCTAGCCCTCTCCCAGAGGTAGAGGGGACTGACCGAGGTGTCTTTTGTCATACATCGACCTGAAAGAGCGGTGTCGATTATGGATTCGGCACAGCAATTTCACGTCGGCGTATCTCCTCAATATCCCCGTCTCGGCCCCCTCTCCCTCTGGGCGGTCCGACGTTTCGGGAGGGCTGGGGTGAGGGTGAGGTTTAAAGCACCACCGCAAAATTCAGCCGAAACTGCTGCGGCGTCACGCCTAACCTTCGGTTAAACACCCCGCGCATATGCTGCGCATCGCGAAACCCGCACTGATACGCCACCGTCTTCAACGGCGCCGCGGTGCTTTCCAGCATCACCCGCGCCGCATCCACCCGCGCCCGCTCGACAAACTCCGCCGGGGTGACTTTGGCTTCCCGGGCAAACACTCGGGAGAAATTGCGCGCACTCATGTTCGCCGCATTGGCCAGATCGGCAATCGTCAGATCGCCAGTGAGATTGGCCAGCACATACAACTGCACCATCGCCACCGCCGACGTCGGCTCTGCATGCGGCGTCAGGAACGGACTGAACTGCGACTGGCCACCAGAGCGCTGGGTGAACACCACCAGTCGCTTGGCCACGCTCAGCGCCACTTCAGCGCCGTGATCCCGCGCCAGCAAATACAACGACAGATCGATCCCCGCCGTCACCCCCGCCGAGGTGTAGAGCGCGCCGTCCTCGACGTACAGGCGATCGGCTTCGACCTGCGTGGTCGGACACAACTGCGCCAATGCCTCGGCATCGTTCCAGTGCGTGGTGACGGTGCGCCCCTCCAACAATCCGGCCCGCGCCAACATGAACGCGCCGTTGCAGATCGAACCGTAGCGCTGCGCCCGTGAACACGCCCCGCGCAGCCAATCATCAAATGTCGCGCCAAAATCCATGAATGGCAGTTGCGGGCCGCCAGCGACCAGCAACAGGTCGTAGGCCTCGAGGGCTTCGCTGAAGTGGCGATGGGCATTCAGGCTCAAACCGTTGGAGCAGGCCATCGGACCGCGTTCGACGCCGATCACTTCGAGCCGATAGTGATCCTCGGCCGCCAGGAAGCGATTGGCCTCGGCGAACACATCCATCGGGCCGCTGACATCCAGTGACTGCACGCCGGGAAACACGATGATGGCAACGGTTTTGTTCATGGCTGTGGATTCCCCCTTTAAGAGCAAAAGATCGCAGCCTGCGGCAGCTCCTACAGGGGAATGCGGGCTTCTGTAGGAGCTGCCGCAGGCGGCGATCTTTAAGCTTGGCACGATTTGCAGGTGGATTGGCAAGGATCGCAGCCATGCGCCGATTGTTCGCTTTCAGCGTCGGGAACAGACTTTCCCCATCAGCGCCACGACGGCGCTTTCAGAAAGGAAAGCACCATGAGCACGACCATTGCCGGTATCAAAATCCCCGACAGCGCCCTCGCCCGCGCCACCACCGAGTACATCCGCGACATCGAATCAGACCTGCTTTATCACCATTCGCGCCGGGTGTTTTTGTTCGGCGCGCTGAGCGGTGAGCGCCAGCAACTGGCCTACGATCCGGAGCTGCTCTACGTCGGCGCGATGTTCCATGACCTCGGTCTGGTCGAAGGTCATCGCAGCGATGACGAGCGTTTTGAGGTGGACGGCGCCAATGCGGCGGCAGCGTTTCTCAAGCCGTACGGGTTGAGCGATGACGACATCGAGCAGGTCTGGCTGTCGATTGCCCTGCACACCACACCGGGCGTGCCCAAGCATCTGCGTCCAACGGTGGCGCTGGTGACCGCTGGTGTGGAAATGGACGTGCTGGGTATGGATTACGCAGCCTTCAGCACCGTGCAGCGTGAGGCGGTGGTGCATGCGCACCCGCGTGGGGAAGGTTTCAAGGAATGCATCATCTGCGCGTTTGCCGATGGCTTGCGGCATCGTCCGCAGACCACGTTTGGCAATGTGAAGACCGATGTGCTGAAGGATCAGCAGCCGGGTTTCAAGCCGATGAACTTTGTCGAGGTCATCCGCCAATCACCCTGGACTGCGTAAATCCCATTGTAGGAGTGAGCCTGCTCGCGATAGCGGTGTTTCAGCTGAAAAATCCCTGGCTGATACACCGCTATCGCGAGCAGGCTCACTCCTACATTTGGAATTGGGTTGCCCTCGATATTGAGGCCAACCCGATATCGCTTACGCGGCTTCCGGGCTTGGCGCCCGGCGCACGTCCGGCTGCTTCCACGAATCGGCTGCGCTTTCTTCGATGGCTTGCTGGATGGCTTTCTTGCGGGCTTCTTCGGCACGGCGGCTGAAGAACCAGACCATGAAAGTCACGATCGATACCGCCAGCAGAATCAGACTCGCCACGGCGTTGATCTCAGGCTTCACGCCCAGGCGCACCGCCGAGAACACTTCCATTGGCAGGGTCGTCGAACCCGGGCCGGAAACGAAGCTCGCCAGCACCAGGTCATCCAGCGACAGCGCGAAGGACATCATGCCGCCCGCCGCCAGTGATGGCGCGATCATCGGGATGGTGATCAGGAAGAACACCTTCCACGGCCGTGCACCCAGATCCATCGCCGCTTCTTCGATCGACAGGTCCAGTTCACGCAGGCGGGCGGAGACTACCACCGCCACATACGCCGCACAGAACGTCGTGTGAGCAATCCAGATGGTGACGATGCCACGTTCCTGCGGCCAACCGATCATCTGCGCCATGGCCACGAACAGCAGCAACAGCGACAGACCAGTGATCACTTCCGGCATCACCAACGGCGCTGTCACCAGGCCGCCGAACAGGGTGCGGCCCTTGAAGCGCGTGATGCGCGTCAGTACGAACGCTGCCAGTGTGCCCAGCGCCACCGCGGCAACCGCGGTGTAGCAGGCAATTTCCAGCGAGCGCAGCACCGAGCCCATCAGTTGGGTGTTGTCGAGCAGGCCGACGTACCACTTGATCGACCAGCCGCCCCACACCGTTACCAGTTTGGAGGCGTTGAACGAGTAGATCACCAGGATCAGCATCGGCAGGTAGATGAACAACAAACCGATGACCAGCATCAGGCTGGAGAAACGGATGCGCTTCATTCTTTACCCTCCAT
>Ga0160456_100292_pt1 | contig 20753 bp, 23 predicted proteins | sample HID1972K_E6MG_FD_108261 | JGI IMG/M metagenome (GOLD analysis project Ga0160456, IMG submission 108261) | Enriched pill bug-associated microbial communities from UW Madison campus, WI, USA - HID1972K_E6 MG | ecosystem: Host-associated > Arthropoda: Insects > Digestive system > Unclassified ... | reverse complement strand
CGATGGAACAGCGTCTGGATTCCCTGCGCCGTTTCTACCCGGAAGCGAAAGCCGAAGACTGGCGCCTGGAAGTGGCCGGCCAACGGGTACAGATCATCAAGAAAGACCCGAAAAAGGGCGGCATCCTGCAGTTCGGTACGGAACTGGTGTCGGCCAAGGACGGTTCCCTTGCCGCACTGCTTGGCGCTTCGCCGGGTGCGTCGGTGACCGTTTCGATCATGCTGGAACTGATCGAGAAGTGCTTTCCGGCCAAGGCCAAGGGTGAGTGGGCTGGCAAACTGGCCGAGATCTTCCCGGCCCGTGAAAAAGTGCTGGAAACCGATGCTGCGTTGTATCGCAAGATCAACACGCAGAACAACATCGCGCTGGAGCTGGTTGAAGAAAGCAGCGAGACCCCAAGCTACGCTTGATCTTGCCGCATAAAAAACGCCCCGATCGGGGCGTTTTTTTATGCCTGTCAAAAGCAAAAGATCGCAGCCTTCGGCAGCTCCTACATGACCGTGTAGGAGCTGCCGAAGGCTGCGATCTTTTGATCTTAAGCGCGGGACTTTTCGATCAGCTCGATGTATTCCGGGGCGTTGCGCTGATCGGCGATCAGCTCAACGAAGGTCTTGCCCTGCTCGTCCTTGCCATCGACGTCGTAGCCAGCTTCAACGAAGAAACCCAGAAAGCGCTCGAAGTCGTCGATGCGCAAACCACGGTAAGCCTTGATCAGTTTGTGCAGCGACGGCGAAGTGGCGTCGACCGGTTCAAAATCGAGGAACAGCTTGATCTGCTCATCGCCGATCTCGTCACCAATCACTTGTTTCTTATCTTTACGCATTGCCGACTCCAGCTCGCAGACATTACACGGGGCGGGCAGTTTACCCCTGCCCGACCGCCAGGCTCAACGCGAACGCACCGCCCCGGTGTGCAAATCGGCCCAGATGTGGCCGTTGGCGTAACTGAGGAACTGCACATACACGGTGTCATTGCGCAGCAGATCGATGATCACGCGGTATTGGGCCTGTGGATAAAACAACGTCAGGGTTTTGCTCTTGTCGTCGTAGATCGGCTTTTTCAGGCTTTTGCTCTCGCCGTCGAAATTGACCAGCACCTGAGTAATGCTCGCGCCTTTGTTCAGGGACTTGCCCTTGAGGCGAATCATCAATGGCGAGGTGACCGGAATCGGCTGCTGATTGGACTGGCGTTGCGCGCCCACCACTACGGAATAGTCGGTGACCTGCATGAGTTGCTGCTGCTCAGGCTCGGCGTCGCGCAGGGTCAGATCGTCCGGCGGCAGGAACTGGCTGTGCATCGGCGCGGCGGACAGCGGCAGGCTGACGGCCAGCAACAGGGCGGCTAAGCTGCGGATCAAGAGGCGCATGACAGGCTCCGGAGGGCGGGGCCGAGCACTCTAGCATGGGTATCATGCAAACAAATGTAGGAGTGAGCCTGCTCGCGATAGCGGTCTGTCAGCAACGTAGATGTTGACTGATACGACGCTATCGCGAGCAGGCTCACTCCTACGGGCATGGTGCAGGGTTCTTACATGCCTTTAACGGCAAAGATCCCGTTGGCGTTACGCCAGTAGCCTTTGTAGTCCATGCCGTAACCGAAGATGTAGCGGTCGATGCACGGCAGGCCGACGAAATCGGCTTTCAGGTCAGGACGCGCCTTGCGGTCGTGATCCTTGTCGATCAGCACGGCGGTGTGCACTTTGCGCGCGCCGGCGTGTTTGCAGAAGTCGATGATCGCGCCGAGGGTGTGACCTTCATCGAGAATGTCGTCGATGATCAGCACGTCGCGGTCGATGAACGAAACTTCCGGCTTGGCTTTCCAGAACAGGTCGCCGCCGCTGGTTTCGTTGCGATAACGAGTCGCGTGCAGGTAGGACGCTTCCAGCGGGAAGTGCAGATGGGTCAGCAGCTTGCCGGAGAAGATCAGGCCGCCGTTCATCACGCAGAACACCACCGGGTTGCTGTCAGCCAGTTGTTCGTTGATTTGTGCACCGACACGGGCGATGGCCGCCTCGACTTCAGCTTCGGTGTACAGGCAGTCAGCCTCTCGCATGATTTGACGGATATGCTCGAGATCAGCGGACATGGCGCTCTCCAGGGGGGGATGTTTTCGGAAAAGCGGGCAAAGGTACGCATCCATTGAGGCCGAATCAAGCCTTTATGGACTAACGTACAGAATGTCCTATAGGACATCACCCTCGGATAGATTAATCTAGGCCGGTTTTTTTGCCCGCCGCCGGAGTTTTTCCATGCCCATCCTCGAGATCCGCCATCCGCTGATCCGTCATAAACTCGGCCTGATGCGCCGCGCCGATATCAGCACCAAGAACTTCCGTGAGCTCGCTCAGGAAGTCGGCGCCCTGTTGACCTATGAAGCTACAAAAGATTTGCCGCTGGAGTCCTACGATATTGCAGGCTGGTGCGGCACCGTGTCGGTCGAGAAGATCGCCGGCAAGAAGATCACCGTCGTGCCGATCCTGCGCGCCGGCATCGGCATGCTTGAAGGCGTGTTGAGCCTGATCCCGGGTGCAAAAGTCTCCGCTGTGGGCGTCGCCCGCAACGAAGAAACCCTGCAAGCGCACACTTATCTGGAAAAGCTGGTTCCGGAAATCGACGAACGGTTGGCGATGATCATCGACCCGATGCTCGCCACCGGCAGTTCGATGGTTGCGACCATTGATCTGTTGAAGAAAGCCGGCTGCAAAGACATCCGCGCCATGGTGCTGGTGGCCGCGCCGGAAGGTATTGCAGCAGTCGAAAAAGCTCACCCGGACGTGACCATCTACACCGCGTCCATCGATGAGCGCTTGAACGAGCACGGTTACATCATCCCTGGACTTGGCGACGCCGGTGACAAGATCTTCGGCACCAAGCAGAAGGACGCGTAACCATGCAGCAAGAGTTCAACGATCCGCTCTGGCGCACGGTGCTGTCCGGCGCCCAGATGCTGTTCGTGGCTTTCGGCGCCTTGGTGCTGATGCCGCTGATCACGGGCCTGGACCCGAACGTGGCACTGTTTACCGCAGGTCTGGGAACGATCCTGTTCCAGATCGTCACCGGGCGTCAGGTGCCGGTGTTTCTGGCGTCGAGCTTCGCTTTCATCACCCCGATCATTCTCGCCAAGGGCCAGTTCGGCCTCGCCGCGACCATGGGCGGCGTGATGGCGGCCGGTTTCGTCTACACCTTCCTCGGCCTTGCCGTGAAGATCAAAGGCACCGGTTTCATTGACCGTTTGCTGCCGCCAGTGGTGATTGGTCCGGTGATCATTTCCATCGGTCTGGCCATGGCGCCGATTGCCGCGAACATGGCGATGGGCAAGGCTGGCGACGGTTCGGAACTGATCCACTACCAGACCGCAATGATGATCTCGATGCCGGCACTGCTGACCACGTTGATCGTGGCGGTGTTCGGCAAAGGCATCTTCCGTCTGGTGCCGATCATTTCCGGTGTGCTGGTCGGTTTTGCCATGGCGTTCTATTTCGGCGTGGTCGACACAGCGAAGATTGCCGCAGCGCCATGGTTTGCGATTCCGCATTTCACCGCGCCGGAGTTCAACTGGCAGGCGATTCTGTTCATTGTTCCGGTGGCATTGGCCCCGGCCATTGAGCACATCGGTGGCGTGATTGCCGTCGGTAGCGTGACCGGTCGCGATTACCTGAAGAAGCCGGGCCTGCATCGCACCCTGCTCGGTGACGGCATTGCCACCACCGCAGCCGGTCTGTTCGGTGGCCCGCCGAACACCACCTACGCCGAAGTGACTGGCGCCGTGATGCTGACCAAGAACTACAACCCGAAAATCATGACGTGGGCGGCGATTTTCGCCATCAGCCTGGCGTTCATCGGCAAATTCGGCGCGCTGCTGCAGAGCATTCCGGTACCGGTGATGGGCGGGATTCTGTGTCTGTTGTTCGGTTCGATCGCGGCGGTGGGCATGAACACCCTGATCCGTCACAAGATCGATCTGGGCGAAGCGCGCAATCTGGTGATTGTTTCGGTGACGTTGGTATTCGGGATTGGCGGTGTGCTGGTCGGCACTGGCACCGGTCCGGACGACTTCGGCCTCAAAGGCATCGCGCTGTGCGCGGTGGTGGCGATTGCGCTGAACCTGATTCTGCCAGGCAATGACGGCTGGAAAAACAAGAAGGCGGATGAGCCACTGATCTGAACCTTTAGATCTTCATCGCCTGACAGATAGCTATCGCGAGCAGGCTCACTCCTACAAGGTCAACGCAATACCTGTAGGAGTGAGCCTGCTCGCGATTCGCTTTCAGAGCGCCAGCGGTGCTCTTTCGCAGAGGGTCGCCAACGCCTTCGCCCAATGCGTGTCGTCGTTCAGACAAGGCACCAGCACCAACTCCTCGCCCCCCGCTTCGCGGAACTGTTCCTTGCCGCGATCACCAATCTCTTCCAGCGTCTCGATGCAATCGGCGACAAACGCCGGGCACATCACCAGAATTTTCTTCACGCCGCTTTTCGCCAGTTCATCCAGGCGCGCTTCGGTGTACGGCTCGATCCACTTCGCCCGCCCCAGACGCGACTGAAACGACACCGACCATTTGCCATCAGGCAGGCCCATGCGCTGAGCAAACAACGCCGCTGTACGCAGGCATTGCGCGCGATAACAGGTCGCCATGACCGCAGGAGAGGCGTTCTTGCAGCAGTCGTCACTCTTGAAGCAATGATTGCCGGTCGGATCGAGTTTGGTCAGATGCCGTTCCGGCAATCCATGGAAGCTCAGCAGCAAGTGATCGTAATCCTGCTGCAAATGCGGCCTGGCGCTTTCGACCAGCGCGTCGAGGTATTCCGGCTGATCGTAGAAGGGTTGCAGCACTGACAATTTGACATCGAGCTTTTTCTCGCGGATCACCCGCTTGGCTTCCTCGATCACTGTGGTCGTGGTGCTGTCGGCGAACTGTGGATACAGCGGCGCCAGCGTGATGCGCTTGTGCCCCGCCGCGACCAGTTTCAGCAGGCCGGTTTCAATCGACGGCTCACCGTATCGCATCGCCAGCTCTACCGGCCCCTGCTTCCATTGCGCCTTCATCTGCTGTTGCAGGCGACGGCTGAGCACCACCAGCGGCGAACCCTCCTCCCACCAAATCGAGGCGTAGGCATGGGCCGATTGTTCCGGACGCTTGATCAGGATCAGCGACACCAGCAGACGCCGCACCGGCCATGGCAGGTCGATCACGTACGGGTCCATCAGGAATTGATTGAGGTAGCTGCGTACATCGGCCACCGAAGTGGAGGCCGGGGAACCCAGGTTGACCAGAAGCAAGGCGTGATCGGTCATGCAACGTCCTATTTCAGAGGCGGCTGGAAAGATCGTCCAGAGCCGCGCGTAAATCCGTGAACTGGAAAGTGAAACCCGCTTCCAGCAAGCGTGCTGGCAAGGCCTTCTGGCCACCGAGCAACAACAAAGACATCTCGCCGAGGCCGACCTTCAGCGCCAGGGTCGGCATCGGCATGAACGCCGGGCGGTGCAGAACGCTGCCCAGCGTCTTGGCAAATTCGCGATTGCGCACAGGTTGCGGCGCGCAGGCATTATAAGGACCACTGGCCTGATCGCGGTGCAGAAGAAAATCAATCAGGGCGATTTGATCGTCGATATGAATCCACGGCATCCACTGCCGCCCATTGCCCAAAGGCCCGCCGAGCCCGAGTTTGAACGGCAGCAACAGCCGCGACAAAAAGCCGCCCTCGGCCGACAGCACCAGACCGGTTCGCACCAGCACCACACGAATGCCTTGGGCCTCGGCACGCTGTGCGGTTTCCTCCCAGGCAATGCACAACTGGCTGGCGAAATCGTCGATCACCGGCGGTGAATCTTCCGTCAACTCGCGCTCACCACCGTCGCCATACCAGCCGATCGCCGAACCGGAAATCAGCAATGCCGGTTTCTGCGCGCGGGTTTCGAGCCACGCCAACAATGTTTCCGTCAGCTTGATGCGGCTGCTCCACAACAACGCCTTGCGGCGATGGGTCCACGGCCGATCGGCAATCGGCGCACCGGCCAGATTGATGATCGCGTCCACAGGCTCCTCGCCGAGGTCTTCCAGGCGCGCGATGCCACGCACCTGCGCGCCGCAGATCTTCGCGACCTTCTCCGGTTTACGGCTCCACACCGTCAGGCGATGGCCCTGCTGCGACCAGTGTCGGCAGAGCTGACGTCCGATCAAACCAGTACCGCCGGTCAGCAATATGTGCATGACATCTTCCTCGCGTGGCGTTTTACCCTGATCACTAGTCTATTTTTATAAACAGGGATCTTTTCTATCGGGCAGGCTCTATTGTTTAACCATAGGCCAAGCTGTCAGACCGAGAACGCTAGAAGTTATACCAAAAAACAAAATTGTACAGTTTTCATCCACGGCGTAGTCTGTACAGAAAGGTAAACGAGGCCCCTATGACTGTACCTATCGCAATCATCGGCACCGGCATCGCCGGACTCTCCGCCGCCCAGGCTCTGACAGAGACCGGGCATACCGTTCAATTATTCGACAAAAGTCGCGGCAGCGGCGGGCGCATGTCGAGCAAGCGCAGCGACGCTGGCTCACTGGACATGGGTGCGCAATATTTCACCGCACGTGACCGCCGCTTCGTCACCGAAGTGCAGCGCTGGCAAAGCCAGGGCTGGGTCGCCGAGTGGACGCCGCAGCTCTACACCTGCCAGGGTGGCCAACTGAACCTGTCGCCGGACGAACAGACCCGCTGGGTTGGTGCGCCGCGCATGAGCGCCATCACCCGTGGTTTGCTCGACGGTCTGGAAGTGCATTTCGCCTGCCGGATTACCGAGGTTTTTCGCGGTGAAGAACACTGGCATTTGCAAGACGCCGAAGGCTTCACCCACGGCCCGTTCAGCCACGTGGTGATTGCCACGCCGGCACCGCAAGCGACCGCGCTATTGGCCGCTGCACCGAAACTCGCCGGCGCCGCTGCGGGGGTGAAGATGGATCCGACCTGGGCCGTCGCCCTCGCCTTCGACACGCCACTGGATACGCCAATTGAAGGCTGCTTCGTGCAGGACAGTCCGCTCGACTGGCTGGCGCGCAACCGCAGCAAACCGGGGCGCGACAACACCCTCGACACCTGGGTACTGCATGCCACCAGTGCATGGAGTCGGCAACACATCGATTTGTCCAAGGAAGCAGTGATCGAGCAACTGCACGGCGCCTTTGCCGAGTTGCTGCACAGCGCCATGCCCGCGCCGACCTTCAGCCTCGCCCACCGCTGGCTCTATGCTCGCCCTGCGACAGGTCACGAATGGGGCACCTTGGCCGATGCCGATCTGGGCCTGTATGCCTGCGGCGACTGGTGCCTTTCTGGCCGCGTCGAAGGGGCCTGGCTGAGCGGTCAGGAGGCTGCACGTCGCTTGCATGAGCACCTGCAGTGAAGCGCATCAATCCGCAAAAATTGCTGCTGTCGAAATGGACAGCAGCCCATCCGCAGAACCGTGAAAAACACTTTCTGGTGACCGAGTTGTTCCGTGATGAGGAAGGCAAAGTGCTGGAAGTCGAGTTGCAGGCGGTGTTGACCAAACGCGTTGAACGCCTCGATTGGCAAGTCCTCAAGAACAACGATCACTGGCTATTGGGCTGGCAATAAAGCCCCCTGTAGGAGTGAGCCTGCTCGCGATAGCGGGGGACCATTCAACATTTTTATTGAATGACATACCGCTATCGCGAGCAGGCTCACTCCTACAGGAATCGCATCAACCGGAAAAAGTTATACAAATAATTTGACTTGTACACCCATGAATCTATGCTGAGCAAAGTTGTACAGAGATTTACCTCTGTACAGGTATGGATTCGAGGTGCCCATGTCTGATCCTTGCGTAGCCAAGCCAAAAATCGCCATCAGCGCCTGCTTGCTGGGTGCCGAGGTGCGCTACAACGGTGGACACAAGGAATCACGCCTGTGCAGCCGCACCCTCACCGAGCATTTCGATTTTGTTCCGGTGTGTCCGGAGGTCGCAATCGGCTTGGGCATTCCTCGCGAACCGATCCGCCTCGTCGGCGAGGCCGAACATCCACAAGCGGTCGGCACGGTGAACCGGGCGATCAACGTCACCCAGCCACTGGCCGAATACGGCGAGAAAATGGCCGCTGAACTCGATGACATCTGCGGCTACATCTTCATGCAGCAATCGCCGTCCTGCGGCCTGGAACGGGTCAAGGTCTACCACGCCAACGGCGCCCCGGTGAACGGCGGCGGACGCGGGATTTACGCCCAGGCGTTTTGCGCCCGACACCCGGATCTGCCCGTGGAAGAAGCCGGGCGCCTCAACGATCCAGTGCTGCGCGAGAACTTCATCACCCGCGTGTTGGCCTACAGCGAATGGCAACAAGTCATCGCTCGAGGCTTGAGCCGCCGCACACTCACCGAATTCCATTCGCGCTACAAATACTTGCTGATGGCGCACAACCCGTTGCAATACAAGGCGCTGGGCAAACTGCTCGGCAACATGGCCGACACCGATCCCGTCGAACTGGGCCCGCGCTATTTCAGCGAACTGATGGCGGCGCTGAAAAAATGCGCCACCCGTGGCACGCACTGCAACGTGCTGCTGCACATCAGCGGTTATCTGAAACAAGTGATCAGCGCCGAAGACAAACAGGAAATGGTTCACGTCATCAGCCAATACCGCCTCGGCATCGTGCCCTTGGTGGTGCCGTTGACGCTGCTCAAGCATCACTTTCGCCTCCATCCGGACCCGTACATCGCGCAACAGGTTTACCTGCAACCGCACCCGGAAAACCTCAGTCTGCGAAACGCCATCTAATGAACGACAAACTCGATACCAGCGCTCAGGAAGACCTTGGCGCTGATTTTAAGAAAGCCCTCGACGAGGGCTGGCTGCCGATTCGCGAAGTCGCCCGGCAAACCGGCGTCAATGCGATCACCCTGCGTGCGTGGGAACGCCGTTATGGGCTGGTCGTGCCACAACGCACCCCCAAAGGTCACCGGCTGTATTCGGCCGAACATGTGCAGCGAATTCTGACGATCCTTACCTGGCTCAACCGTGGCGTGGCAGTCAGCCAGGTCAAACCACTGCTCGACACGCCACAGGCGTTCAGCGAATCAGTGGAAAACGACTGGCAGCGCTTGCGCCAGACACTGCTGGCGGCCGTTACGCAACTCAGTGAACGCAGCCTCGACGACAGCGTCAATCAAGCCATGGCGCTCTACCCGCCACGCACGCTGTGCGAGCAATTGCTCATGCCGTTGCTGACGGAACTGGAGCAGCGCTGGCAGGGCCAATTCGGTGCACAGATGGAACGCGTGTTTTTTTATTCGTGGCTGCGCAGCAAATTTGGCGCACGCATCTACCATAACAACCGTCAGTTGCATGCTGCGCCCTTGCTGTTGATCAATCATTCCGACCTGCCACTGGAACCTCATCTGTGGCTATGCGCGTGGCTGATCAGCAGCTCCGATTGCCCGGTGCAGGTGTTTGACTGGCCGCTACCGGTGGGAGAACTGGCGCTGACAGCAGAACACCTGCAAGCGCGTGGCGTACTGCTGTATTCCAGCAAAGCCATGAACCTTGCGCAGTTGCCGAAACTATTGAACGGAGTGAGTTGCCCGAAATTACTGGTCGGACCAACGGTATGCATCCACCACGCCGAGTTGTCCGTAAAAACTTCCGAGATCGCTGATTTGTACCTGGCTGAAGACCCGCTTTCAGCGCACCAGGCACTCGTTCAGCGTGGGCTGATTTAATGGACGCAGTGAGTTCCGACATGCAATTGATCTGGCTGCGCAGCGACTTGCGCCAACATGACAACACCGCCCTCGCGGCCGCCGCAGCGCGCGGTCCGACGGTCGCCGTGTACCTGTTGAGCCCGCAGCAATGGCTGGAACATGACGATGCTCCATGCAAGGTCGACTTCTGGTTGCGCAATCTCCATGAGCTGAGCAAAAGCCTCGACGAGCTGAACATCCCCTTGTTGATTCGCACCGCAGCGCATTGGGATCAGGCTCCGGCCGAACTGCTCAAGCTGTGCCAGCAACTGAAGATTGAAGCGCTGCACGTCAACGAAGAATACGGCGTCCATGAAAGCCGTCGCGATGCCGCAGTGGCTGAAACGTTGACAGCCAAGGGCATCGAGTTTCACAGCTATCTCGACCAGTTGCTGTTCAAACCCGGCACCGTGCTGACCAAGACCGAAACCTACTTCAAGGTCTTCAGCCAGTTCAGAAAAGTCTGTTATGAGCGCCTGCATCGCTCGATGCCGGGATTAGTCAAGGCACCCGGCAAGCAGGCAAAACTCAAAGTCGACAGCGACCCGGTTCCTGACACGGTCAAAGGCTTCGCCACCCCGAGTCCATCCCTCCAGGCTCTTTGGCCGGCCGGAGAAAAAGAAGCGCAGCGTCGCCTCGATACCTTCGCCGACGCACAAATCGACTACTACCAAAGCGAACGCGACTTCCCGGCCAAGCCCGGCACCAGTCAACTCTCGGCCTATCTCGCCGCTGGTGTGATTTCGCCGCGCCAATGCCTGCACGCCGCCCTGCAAAGCAATCAGGGCGAGTTCGAGAGCGGCAAAGTCGGTGCAGTCACCTGGATCAACGAATTGCTTTGGCGCGAGTTCTACAAACACATCCTGGTCGGCTATCCGCGAGTCTCGCGGCACCGCGCCTTTCGCCCGGAAACCGAAGCCCTCGCCTGGCGTGATGCACCGGAAGATCTCGCCGCCTGGCAAGAAGCGCGCACTGGCCTGCCGATCATCGATGCGGCCATGCGCCAATTGCTGGAAACCGGCTGGATGCACAATCGCCTGCGCATGGTCGTGGCGATGTTCCTGACCAAAAACCTGTTGATCGACTGGCGCGAAGGCGAGCGCTTTTTCATGCGCCACTTGATCGATGGCGACCTCGCGGCGAACAACGGCGGCTGGCAATGGAGTTCGTCGACCGGCACCGATTCAGCACCGTACTTCCGTATCTTCAATCCGTTGAGCCAGTCGGAAAAATTCGACAGCGAAGGCCTGTTCATCAAGCACTGGCTGCCGCAACTCGCCGGTCTCAACAAAAAAGAAGTGCATAACCCGGCCAGCGCCGGTCTGTTCGGTGCCGCCGACTATCCGCCGCCGATCGTCAATCTGAGCGCTTCACGGGAGCGGGCGCTGACCGCGTTCAAGAACCTGCCCTCGCGTCAGGCCATCGGAGATGATCATGAGTGAATTCCTGCAGCGCTTCGCCCGGCAATTTTCAGCGTTGAACAAAGACAACCTGCAACGCCTGGGCGAGCTCTACAGCGATGACATTCATTTCACCGACCCGCTGCACGAAGTTCAGGGCTTGGCGCAATTGCGCGATTACTTCAGCGAGCTTTACGCCAACGTCAGCGAATTGCATTTCGACTTTCACGGTTTCGACCAGATCAGCGAGGGCGAAGGCTACTTGCGCTGGGTCATGCGTTATCGCCACCCGCGCCTGGCGGGTGGTCAGGTGATTCGCGTCAGCGGCTGCTCGCACCTGCTGTGGCACGACAAGGTTTATCGCCATCGGGATTATTTCGATGCCGGGGCACTGCTTTATGAACATTTACCCGTATTGGGCCGGGTGATCGCCTGGCTGAAAAGGAGAATGGGATGAGTCGTACAACTCCACGGCGTTATTGGTTGACCGGGGCCAGCAGTGGCATCGGCGCGGCGCTGGCTGAAGAGATACTGAAAACCGGTGCGCACCTGGCAGTCAGTTCACGCCAGCTCGCACCGCTCAAAGTGTTATCGCAACGCTATCCGGGACAGGTATTGGTAGTCCCGGGGGATTTGACCAACAGCCAGACCGTGCGCGAAATCGGCCAGCAGATTGCTGAGGACTGGGGTTCGCTGGACAGCGTCATCCTCAACGCCGGGACCTGTGAATACGTCGATGCCAAGCAGTTCGATGCCTCGATCATCGAACACGTGGTACGCACCAATCTGCTCGCCAGCAGTTACTGCATCGAGGCCGCCCTGCCGCTGCTGCGCAAAGGCAACGCACCGCATCTGGTCGGCGTGGCGAGTTCGGTGACCTATTTGCCGTTGCCTCGGGCTGAAGCCTACGGTGCGTCGAAGGCCGGGCTGCGTTACTTGTTCGAATCGCTGCGCATTGATCTTGCGGACGAGGGCATTGAAGTCACTGTGGTCAGCCCGGGGTTTGTCGAGACGCCGCTGACCGCCAAAAACGATTTCCCGATGCCGCTCAGCTGGCCTGTGGATAAAGCCGCGCGGCACATCTTTGCCAAGCTCAAGGATCGACCTCTGGAGATCGCTTTTCCGGCACTGTTCATGGCGGCGCTATGGCCCTTGTCGAAACTGCCCGCGCGCGCGCAACTGGCCATCGGCAAGCGCATGGTGCGCAAGCCACCACCACAGACGGATCCGGCATGAAGATCGCCATCGTCGGGAGCGGCATCGCCGGGCTGACCTGCGCCTACCTGCTCAATCGCCGACACGACGTCACGGTGTTCGAAGCCAGCGACTGGGTCGGTGGTCACACGCATACCGTGGAGGTCACGGTCGAAGGTCGCAAGTACGCCGTGGACACCGGTTTCATCGTGTTCAACGACTGGACCTATCCGAACTTCATTCGCCTGCTGGGCCAACTGGGCGTGCCGTTCAAACCGACCGAAATGAGTTTTTCGGTGACCGATCCGGACACTGGCCTGGAATACAACGGCAACAACCTCAACAGCCTCTTTGCCCAGCGCAGCAATCTGCTGTCGCCGGGGTTCTGGGGCATGCTGCGTGACATTCTGCGCTTCAATAAAGAAGCGCAACGCGACCTCCTGGAGCTGCGCATCGCGGCCGACACCACCCTCGACGAATACCTCAAGGCTGGCGGTTACGGCGAACGTTTCATCCTGCATTACATCGTGCCGATGGGCGCGGCGATCTGGTCGATGCCGATGGCCGAAATGCTCAATTTTCCGCTGCAGTTTTTTGTCCGGTTTTTCAAGAACCACGGTTTGTTGTCTGTCAGTGACCGTCCGCAATGGCAAGTCATCGAAGGCGGTTCAAGCGCTTATATCGCACCGCTGACGGCCGCGTTCAAGGACAGAATCCGACTCGCTTGCCCGGTAACCCGAGTTGACCGCGATGTGCACGGTGTGATGATCCACAGCCCGGTGGGCATTGAGCATTTCGACCAGGTGGTGTTCGCCTGCCACAGCGATCAAGCGTTGAAACTGCTAGCGGTTCCGAGCGATGCCGAACGCGCGATCCTCGGCGCCCTGCCCTACGCCGACAATGAGGTGGTGCTGCACACCGACACGCGCTTGCTGCCGACACGCAAACTGGCGTGGGCGAGCTGGAATTATCGCCTCGGCGGATCCGGCCATACCCAGGCTGCGGTCACTTACGACATGAACATTCTGCAAGGTATCCAGAGCGACACGACATTTTGCGTCAGCCTCAACCAGAGTGCCGGCATCAGCCCGTTCAAAGTGCTCGCCAAATACACCTACGCGCACCCGCAATACAGCCTCGCGGCGGTCGCGGCGCAAAATCGCTGGGCCGAACTCGATGGCGCGCAACACAGCCATTATTGCGGCGCCTATTGGGCCAACGGTTTTCATGAAGACGGCGTGGTCAGCGCTTTACGTGTGGCTGCCGCGTTCGGGGAAACCTTATGAACAGCGCCCTGTACAGCGGCTGGATCGGCCATCGGCGCTTCTCGCCGCGCCAGCATCAATTCCGCTATCGGATCGGCCTGATCTACCTTGATCTAAGCGAGCAGGACGCGGTGCTGGCGCTGTCACCGCTGGCCGGGCGCAGCCGCTTTGCGGCGTTTTCGTTTCGGGAGAGCGACTACCTCAAGACCTATACCGGTCGTGGTGTGCGCCTGATCGATGCGGTGCGCCAACAAGTGGCTGCCGCCATCGGTCATGAGCCGCAAGGCGCGGTCTGCCTGCTGACTCAGGCGCGCAGTTGGGGCCTGTCGTTCAACCCGGTGAGTTTCTTTTATTGCCACGAAGCCGACGGGCAACTGGCGGCGATTGTCTGCGAGGTCACCAACACGCCGTGGCGCGAACGCTATCACTACGTGCTGCCGGCGCGCACGCCGGTCAATCTGCAGGATTTTCATCAGCACTTCGCCGTGGCCAAAGCCTTTCACGTTTCGCCGTTTTTGCCGCGCGATCTCGAATACCGCATGAGCTTCAGCCCCGCCGCGCAAACACTCGGCGTGCACATGGCCGACTGGCAGGGCGAGCAAAAACTGTTCGACGCGACGCTCAATCTGCAACGCGAAACCCTTGATCGCCACAGCTTGCACCGTCACTTGCGGCGCTTTCCGTGGATGACCGCGAAAACCGCGTTGGCGATTTACTGGCAAGCGCTGCGACTGCTGCTCAAACGCGCTCCGATCTTTGCTCATCAGACTGCCGACGGCAGCTTTCAAACCGCCACTGTGCCTCCCAAGGAGCACCGCCATGAAATCCTCTAGCCTGTCGGTCAGTCGGCTCAGCACTAACGGTTTGACCGGATCGCTGCTGCGCCGAGGCGTATTGCGTCAACTCGCTCAGCTCAAACACGGGCAATTGATGGTGTTCGAAGACGGCGAACAAATGCTCTTCGGTACGCCCGGCAGTGCGCTGCTGGGAGAAATCCACATCACCGATCCAGCAGCCTGGGGGATGGTTGCCAGCAGTGGCTCGATTGGCGCCGGCGAAGCGTTTATTCATGGCTACTGGAGTTCGCCGGATCTGACGGCAGTGGTGCGCGTGTTTGTCAGCAACCTGGAAGTACTCGATGCCATGGAGGGCGGCCTCGCCCGCCTCGGGAGGCCATTGGTGCAAGGCCTGCACTGGCTCAATCGCAATACGCGCAAGGGCTCACAGAAAAACATCGCCGCGCACTACGACCTCGGCAATGACCTGTTCGAGCAGTTTCTCGACCCGACCATGATGTATTCGGCAGCGCAGTTTCTGACGCCCGAAGACACGCTTGAGCAGGCGCAACTGAACAAACTCGAACGGATCTGCCAGAAGCTCGCGCTCAAGCCCAGTGACCATTTGCTTGAGATCGGCACCGGTTGGGGCAGCATGGCGCTTTACGCGGCGCAACATTACGGCTGCCGCGTCACCACCACCACGCTGTCGAAAGAACAGTACGCCTTTACCGCACAGCGCATCGAACAACTTGGATTGCAGCAACAAGTGACGCTGCTGCTCAAGGACTATCGCGACCTCACCGGCGAGTACGACAAACTGGTGTCGATCGAGATGATCGAAGCGGTCGGTCATCGCTTTCTGCCGACCTACTTCAAACAGTGCGCGCACTTGCTCAAGAGTAACGGCCTGATGCTGATTCAGGCGATCACCATTCGCGAGCAACGCTATGAGCAGGCCAAGCGCGGCGTCGACTTCATCCAGCGCTACATCTTCCCCGGCGGTGCCCTGCCCTGTGTGCAGAAAATGCTCGAAGTGGTCGGCCGCGACACCGACATGAACCTGCTGCACATGGAGGATTTCGGCCTGCACTACGCGCGCACCCTGCGCCTGTGGCACGAGAACTTCCGCCGCGCCCATGGCCGTTTGAGCGAATTGGGCTACGACGATTATTTCCTGCGACTGTGGGAGTTCTACCTGTGCTACTGCGAAGGTGGTTTCCTGGAACGCACCATCGGCACCGCGCAATTGCTGCTGGCCAAACCGGCCGCGATAACTGCGCCGCTGCTCGGACGCTTCGATGCTTGAGCGTGTGGCCAATGCCGTGCTGTTCCAGATCGGCTGGCTGACCTGCGTGCTCGGCGGCAACAGTTTGTGGTTGTTGATCGCGTTAGCGGTGCTGGTGATCCATCTGCGCTGGATCAGCAGTTGGGCGGCTGAAGGCCGTTTGATTTTGAGCGTGGTGATTGTCGGCACGGCGGTGGACAGTGTGTTGCGTGGTGTCGGGGTATTCGAGTTTCAGGATCAGTCGCCACTGATTCCGTTGTGGCTGATGCTGCTGTGGGCGCTGCTCGCGACGACGCTGCGCCATTGCCTGCAATGGAGTGCCCGGCCCTGGTGGCTGGCGAGTGTGCTTGGCGCAGTCGGCGGAGCACTGTCGTATTACGCTGGCGGACGCCTGGCCGGGGTGCAATTTCCCTACGGCGAACTACCCACGCTGATCGGTATCGGCCTGCTCTGGGCGCTGCTGTTTCCGCTGCTGCATGGGATGGCGCGACGACTGGCACATTGAGCGTCTGTCAGACCTTTCACACGCACAGCAGCGACTGCCTTACACTGCCGCCATGAAGACCATTCCCCACCAACAAATCACGGAACCGGCGGTCACTTGTTCGACCTGCGCGGCGTGCTGCTGCCAGCTCGAAGTGATGCTGATCACCGACACCGGCGTACCTGATCGCTTTATCGATACCGATGAGTGGGGCGGCGAAGTGATGCTGCGCCTGGACGACGGCTGGTGCGCGGCGCTGGATCGCGACACGATGATGTGCACGATCTATGAGAAACGCCCGTTGATCTGCCGCGAGTTTGAGATGGGTGCACCGGAGTGCATTGAAGAGCGCCAGGGCATCACGACTGCCTACCGCTGATCCCAAGAACACCCCAAAACAAATGCAGGAGTGAGCCTGCTCGCGATAGCGGTGTGTCAGTCAATATTTGTGTGACTGACACTCCGCTATCGCGAGCAGGCTCACTCCTACAGGGGGTATGCGTACGGCTTAGAGCGGCATCGTGTAATGCAGCGCGTAACTTTCTACGCCGTCGTTGTCACTGGCCAGGCCAGCGTTGGAATAGTGCGTGGCGCGGATCCCGACTTCATGCCCGCCATTGAAGCGCAGACCAAAACCGATACGGTCTTCGAACTGGAAAGAACCGCCGAGGTTGTTGCTTTCATACTTGGTGTTGGAGAACGCAGCCACACCAATGCCCGCTTCGATATACGGTTTGACCGACTGTCCGGCAAACTCGTAAACAAACACCGGCGAGAACGACAGGCTGTTGTTGCTGGAGGTCTTGTCGCCTTCCCAATAGGTATAGGCACCGCTCCAGTAACCGGTCAGGCGACCGACGTCGCTCTGCAGCCAGCTCTTGTCCCAATCGAAATTCATGCCCAAGCGGTACGTCATGGTCGAATCGCTAGTGGCCCCCACCGCAAACTCAACACCTGCCGCTTGTGCAGTAACACTTTGCCCCATCAGTGCGGCCGCAATCGCGGCCAAGCAGAATAGTCGCTTCACGTTGAAACTTCCTTTTCCGGAACGATCGTTTGGTTTTCTAGATAACTCTTCGCTATAGAAGCTGGCGCCTGCTTAGAAGTTCAGCTGATTTTTTAGTTATTTCACAATTTTTTTACAAGTCGAAGTTTTGCACTTCACCAGCGTTTTGTCCGAGCAGTGGCAGGATGTTTTTAAAGTACTCAGGATCGGCGCTGGTCCAGAATCTGACTGGTTGGTTCGGGCCGGCAGCGAGCAAATCACGCTCAGCCAAAAGCCGCTGAAGTTGCCGCGCTACAGCAGCACCGGTATCGATCAGGCTGATGTCCTCGGGGATCATCGACTTGAGCATCGGTTTTAGAAAGGGATAGTGAGTGCAGCCGAGAATGATCGTGTCGCAGCCGCTGGCCAACAGCGGGTCGACATAACTTTGCAGCAGCGCGCGCAACTCGGCGCTGTGCAGATCGCCACTCTCAATCAATTCGACCAGACCGGGACACGGCTGGGTGATCACCCGCACGTCAGTGGCGAAGCGATCAAGCAGCGCCGCGAACTTGGCGCTTTGCAAAGTCCCGGTGGTGGCGAGCACGCCGACCACTCCGCTGCGGGTAGCGGCAGCGGCGGGTTTGACCGCCGGCTCCATGCCGACCAGCGGCCAGTCGGGAAAATCACGCCGCAGATCGGCGACACCGGCAACGGTCGCGGTATTGCAGGCCAGCACCAACGCCTTGGCGCCCTGCTCGCGGAAAAACCCGGCCATCACGCTGCAGCGCTGGCGAATGAATTCCGGGGTTTTCTCACCGTAGGGAATGTGCCCGCAATCGGCGACATAGAGCAGCGATTCATTGGGCAGCAAGCGCTGGATTTCCGCCAGCACCGACAAGCCGCCGACGCCGGAGTCGAACACGCCGATGGGCGCTTCACGCATGGCGCGAACCACAGACGCTGCAACCCGGATCACGCTTGACGCGCAGCTCACGGAAACGCGAGCCCAGCGCATCGATCAGTAACAGACGCCCAACCAGCGGCTCGCCGAAACCGACCAACACCTTCAACGCTTCCAACGCCTGAAGACTGCCGACCAGACCGACCAGCGGCCCGACCACGCCTGCTTCGCTGCAGGTCAGTTCGGCTTCGCTGCCGTGGCCGTACAAGCAGTGGTAGCACGGGCTCTCGGCGCGACGCGGGTCGAACACCGACAACTGTCCTTCCAGACGAATCGCCGCGCCGCTGACCAGTGGTTTGCACGCAGCCACACACGCGGCATTAACGGCCTCGCGGGTGGAAAAATTATCCGAACAGTCGAGCACCAGATCCACCGCAGTCACGGCTGCGGCGAGAGAATCCTCGTCCAGCGCCTGACGATGAGGGATCAGTTGGATTTCTGGATTGATCGCGGTCAGACGCTTGAGCGCCGAGTCGACCTTGCTCATGCCGACGCTGTCGGTGTCATGAATGATCTGGCGTTGCAGGTTGGTCAGGTCGACCGTGTCGAAATCCGCCAGGTGCAACTCACCGACACCCGCCGCCGCCAGATACAAGGCAACCGGCGCACCGAGCCCGCCGAGGCCGATGATCAGCACGCGACTGTCCTTGAGCTTCAGTTGCCCGTCGATGTCGATGTGTTGCAGCAGAATCTGCCGGCTGTAGCGCAGCAATTCCTGATCATTCAGCACGGCAGGCGCCCCAGACTGATGCGTTGATGACCGCCCAGATCGGTGCGGCTGTGGACTTCTTCAAAACCGCGCGTCAGCAGCAAGTCACGGACGGCTTCGGCTTGATCATAGCCATGTTCGAGCATCAACCAGCCAGCGGCCTCCAGATGATCCGGGGCCTGATCGACGATCAAGCGCAGATCGTCGAGCCCGTCCTCACCAGCAACCAGCGCGCTGGCCGGTTCGAAGCGCACATCGCCCTCGACCAGATGCGGATCGGCGGCGGCAATGTACGGCGGATTGCTGATGATCAACTGGAAGCGCTGACCTTCAAGTGCGCTGAACCAATGGCTGCTCAGCACCGTGGCGTTGTTCAAATGCAGGCGCTGGCGATTGCGTTCGGCGAGGGCCACGGCTTCGAGCACGCGATCCACCGCCGTGACTTTCCACGCCGGACGTTCGCTGGCCAACGCCAGGGCAATCGCGCCGCTGCCAGTGCCGAGATCGAGCACTTTGGCCGGGGTCGCGGGCAGCAATTCCAGCGCCGCTTCCACCAGCAATTCAGTGTCCGGGCGCGGGATCAGCGTGTGTGGCGCGACTTCCAGATCGAGTTTCCAGAAACCCTGCTGACCGAGAATGTAGGCCACCGGCTCACCGCCACGACGACGTTGCAAGTACTCGGCAAACGTCAGCGCTGCTTCACTCGGCACAATGCGCTCGGGCCAGGTGTGGAGAAAACTGCGCGACTTGCCCAACGCGGCGGCCAGGAGCAATTCGGCATCCAGGCGTGCGGTGGGCGAGTCAGGCAGTTCGGCTGCGCGCAACAGGCTGGCAATGATGGTCATTTATTCACCTATCGCGGCGAGTTGGTCAGCCTGGTATTCGGCCAGCAAAGGCTCGATCACCGCCTCAACGCCACCGGCAAGAATTTCGTCCAGCGAGTACAGGGTCAGGTTGACGCGATGGTCGGTGACTCGACCCTGGGCAAAGTTGTAGGTGCGAATGCGCTCGGAGCGGTCGCCGGAACCCACCAGCAATTTACGTTCGCTGGCGATCGCATTCGCCGCCGCTGCGGTTTGCTGATCGTTGAGCTTGGCGGACAGCCAAGCCATCGCCCGCGCCCGGTTCTTGTGCTGGGAGCGTTCTTCCTGGCACTCGACGACGGTACCGGTCGGTATGTGCGTGATGCGGATCGCCGAGTCGGTGGTGTTGACGTGCTGACCACCGGCGCCGGAGGAGCGGAATGTATCGACACGCAAATCCGCCGGGTTGATCTCGATGGCTTCGCGTTCGTCCGGCTCGGGCAACACCGCCACGGTGCAGGCCGAGGTGTGGATACGGCCCTGGGATTCGGTGGCGGGTACACGCTGTACGCGGTGCGCGCCGGATTCGAATTTCAGTTTGCCGTAAACGTTGTCGCCTTCGATGCGGGCGATGACTTCTTTATAGCCACCGTGCTCCCCTTCGTTTTCCGACAGGATCTCCACACGCCAGCCGCGACGCTCGGCGTAACGCGAATACATGCGGAACAAATCGCCGGAGAAGATCGCCGCCTCGTCGCCACCGGTGCCGGCGCGGATTTCGAGAAACACGTTGCGCCCGTCGTTGGGATCTTTGGGCAGCAACATGCGCTGCAGATCGGATTCCAGGGTGATCAGCAATTCCTTGGCTTCGCGGACTTCTTCCACAGCCATTTCACGCATGTCCGGATCGTTGTCCTTGAGCAGCGCCTGCGCGCCTTCAAGATCACTTTGTACGCCGAGCAGCTTTTTATAGCCTTGCACGACCGGCTCGAGTTCAGCGTATTCCTTGGAATAAGCGCGAAATTTGGCCTGATCGGATATGACTTCGCCGTCGCCGAGCAACGCGGTCAGTTCCTCGAAACGGTCCTGGAGGATGTCCAGCTTATTGAGCAGTGACGCTTTCATTGCGGTTTTTTATCCGT